>OGXA01001072.1_pt1 | contig 23330 bp, 22 predicted proteins | sample 1576171 | NCBI WGS metagenome assembly OGXA01 (sample SAMEA3541587, study PRJEB24748) | human gut metagenome | biome: human gut; feature: human-associated habitat; material: faeces | place: China | collected 2012 | reverse complement strand
GCAAAGTAACGGAAGAGTGGATGGCTTTACAATGTGTACTTTATCGGATGCTTACGTTTTTTGAGAGTTAGTATAGTTTTTGCTTCACCTGATCGGGTGATTTTGACTAGATAACGCAGCCCTCCCGAAAAACCCCTATGTCCGGAAGAAATTTTTTTCAAAAAAGCTCCCCAATATTAATAGAAATACTTGCCCTGCATGCACAGATACATGCAGCTTGCAGGCAAAAAAATAAGAAACAGGAAGTGTGTCAAAACGAAAACGGTCGTATCAGGCTCTGTTCTTGAGTGTTGATACGACCATTCATTTTCTCTATCAGTACGTCCGGATTCTCAAAGCTTGAAAATCCGTTCCATCAGTTTCCATTTCTCCTGAGAAGACTGTCCCGGCAGCACCTTCTGGTACTTGGACATATGCTCCTCCCATTCCGCCTGACGAGGCAGCGTAGCAAGTCGGGCATAGTCACGTTCCATATCAAACTCGTCCGTCGTATCCATAATCATAAACAGGCGGTTGCCGTAAATATAAATCTGCATATCCACGATACCCACTTCACGGATGCCCGCTTTCACTTCCTCCCATACGTGCGCATGCTCTGCCACGTAAGCCTCTATCAACTCCTTGTCGTCGTAGAGATCCAATGTCTGACAATATCTTTTCATTTATACCGTTCTGTTTTGTTTTTTATCAGTCCCTGCGGAAAATGTCACGCGTATATACTTTATCTTTCACATCATCCAGACACGCATCATAGCGGTTGGCGATGATAGCCTGCGCCTGTGCCTTGAAGTCCTCCAGTCTGTTCACCACCTTCGATCCGAAGAACGTACTGCCATCCTCCAGCGTCGGTTCGTAAATGATAATCGTAGCTCCCTTCGCCTTGATGCGCTTCATCACACCCTGAATGGAACTCTGGCGGAAATTATCGCTGTTCGATTTCATCGTGAGGCGGTACACCCCGATGACACATTCCTTTTCCTCCGCCGGATTATAGCTGCCCCGGTTGTAGTAATCATAATATCCCGCCTTGTGCAGCACCCTGTCGGCAATGAAATCCTTGCGCGTGCGGTTGCTCTCCACAATCGCCTGAATCAGATTCTCCGGCACATCCTGATAGTTCGCCAGCAGCTGCTTCGTATCCTTAGGCAGACAGTAGCCTCCGTAGCCGAACGACGGATTGTTATAATGCGAGCCGATGCGCGGATCCAGACAGATACCCTGAATGATAGCCTGCGTATCCAGTCCCTTCACTTCCGCATACGTATCCAGCTCGTTGAAGTACGACACACGCAGCGCCAGATACGTATTGGCAAACAGCTTCACCGCTTCCGCCTCCTTCATACCCATAAACAGCGTGTCCACATCCGGCTTGATAGCCCCCTCCTGAAGCAACGCTGCAAACTCGTGCGCCTTTTCCTCCAGCTGCTCGCCTGCGATTTCCTTGATAGCCCTGTTCTCCTCATCCAGTCCCGCTATCAGTTTCGGGAATCCCACGATGATACGGCTCGGATAAAGATTGTCGTACAGCGCCTTGCTCTCACGCAGAAACTCCGGCGAGAACAGCAGGTTAAACTTCTTTCCCGCCAGGGCAGGAGAGGTACGGAACTTCTCCGCATACTTCACATACAGACTTCGGCAGTAACCCACAGGGATGGTACTCTTTATCACCATCACCGCATCCGGATTCACCTCCAGCACCAGGTCGATCACCTCCTCCACGTGCGACGTATCGAAATAATTCTTCACCGGATCGTAGTTCGTAGGAGCCGCAATCACCACAAAGTCCGCCTCCCGGTAAGCCGAAGCCCCGTCGAGCGTAGCCGTCAGGTTCAGTTCCTTTTCCGCCAGATACTTCTCGATATACTCATCCTGAATCGGGCTGATACGGTTGTTAATCTTCTCCACCTTTTCAGGAATCACGTCCACAGCCACCACCCGGTGATGCTGCGCCAGCAACGTAGCGATAGACAGACCTACATAGCCCGTACCCGCTACAGCGATTGTATAGTTTTTCATCATGGAAATGCTCTTTTGTTACAAAGCTAATATAAAATATCAGACAAGTCAAATGAAATTCTACTTTATAATTGCGACATCAGTGCATCGAAATCTCTGCAACCGATAAAATAAGTTCTGTGTTCCTGAATCTGTGTATCCAGTTGCTTTTTTAATGCCGAAGTACAAACCTTTTCCCAGCTTGATGTCGTGAATGCCAGCATATTCAGTTGCTGTGTTAATACATTTAGAGGATTACTTGCCACATTTACATCCGTTACCAGAATAAAAGCAATCTGAATTTGCCCTGTGTTCAGGTTACAGGTTGTAATATCTTCACATAACTTTATACTCTCCAGCAGTTTGCGTTGCAAGTCATATTTTCCTGCCTGTCTGGTTATCCTTTTTTCAAGTACTTGTTTTTCCTTTTCGGAAGCCAATGGTTTTTGAGCAATTGGCTGATGTGACAAAAACTCTTTCCACCCTTTCAGTTCAACAAAGCACAATACCTTTTCCGTATACGAAAGAGCATCAGACGAAGGAGAAGAAGCACATCCCTGCGCACTGTGCCATTGTGTTTCCACTTCATCCAGATTGATAACAGGCGTTTGTTGTAAAGAGATGCAAGAAGGTGTGTGCTGGCAAGGAACATGCAACTGACATAGACTGCATGGTGTGACACCCGTTTTTGTCATTACTTGCTTGTAAATATGTTCAGGAGTCATATTCATTGCAGTTACAAGCCAAGGTTTACAATTTCATTCATAGGCTGTGCCAGTTTCATAAAAATCCGGTTCAAATCGTCCGTAACATCTTCCAGCACACACAGTTCGTCTTCTGTTTCCTCTGCCAGATAATAATTTACAAAGTCATTCATCGACAATTTATCAGCGAAATATCTCACGGCCTGTATGAAATAAGGACTGTGTGAACTTATTAAAATAGGGATTCCCGCTTTGGCAAGTTCTACCAGCACAGACGCGAATTTGATCTGCCATTCCGGATGCAGATGATTTTCCGGTTCATCCCATATCAGAATTTTACTTTCATCCAGCGCTTGCGTTTCCAGTAACATCTGCAAGACACCGAAAGCCTTTATTCCGGAAGCAACATTAACCGGTGCATAATTCTGTTCTCCCTTTTTCCAGTACATGTTTTGTTTTGCATTGTCAAAATAGAAATGTCCGCCGGTGATGTTATCAGTAAGTGTCTGTGCCTTTTGTATAAAAGGAGAGTAGACGTTATCAGGCAGCGAGAAACGGAAAGCATCCAGTTTCTGTGCCATATCCTTTATGTGATAATTTATCAGCGGACGCAATACATCCTTTCCGATTCCAGCCACATTGAAATAATGATGCTCTCCCAACGTTTGTGCACTTGCCAGGATATCTATCAGATGAATATACAGTGGCGATTCTACCAGCGTAGCGTCTTTGACAAAAGTTTCCGTTTTACATTTAAATTCCGTTACCTTATTCTCTTTTATCTGTATGGTTATATCTTTACCTTGTCCTTCAGAAAAACAAATTTCAGACATTTCAGTATTGTATGTACAGATAGAATTAAGAAATTCGGCTCCTATGATACTTTGGAAAGCCCGTTCCAGCATTTTTTCGGAGTTGCTGCTTTCGGTAGCCAATTGTACCAGTTGGTCTATGCTTCTTATAATTTTAGCCCTTTGCTGCGGTACAATGTTTATTTTTTCCAGTTTTCTCTTCAATTGACTGACCCATCGTTTGTCATTCGCAAAAGATTCCACCTCTTTCAGGAAAGCGGCAGCAGTAGACGGCAGAATCACCCCTTTGATTTTTTCTCCCGACTCTGTCTCGGTATGCTTTACATACATATAAAGTGCTGCGCAGTTCAATCTCATGATTCTGTCCTGCGATTGTGAGCTCAGTCTGTCAGCATTACTGAGTGACTTAATGACCGAAAACAATAGCTTTCCTACTGTACTCTTTCCCGAATCATTGTTTCCGGCAATGACGGTCAAACCATTTAGAACAATGTCAGCTTTCTTTATTTTGTTGATATGGGTAATATTCAGTCGCATCTGCTTTCTTTAATGTAAAAATGAAATAACTTTTGCACTTGTTTACAGCTTGTTTATTTCCTCCTCTGCCAGTCCCGTAGCTGCTGCAATCTGTTCGTTGCTCATGCCCAGCGACTTCAGGTTACGTGCAATAGCGGTTTGTGTTTCTGCACGACCTTCTGCGCGACCTTCCGCACGACCTTCTGCACGACCTTCCGCACGACCTTCTGCACGACCTTCTGCACGACCTTCTGCACGACCTTCTGCACGTTCCGTTTCTATATTGTCCCGTAAAATCACGATATTATCCAAGTGTTTGTAATACGCGTTCAGCTCCTCCCGGCTCATGCGATCCAGCTTCAGCCGTTCCTTCACCGCATCCAGTCCCGGCGCCGTAGCATTCTCCGGCACATTTCCCGTATTCAGGTAATAAATCCATTCTTCCAGCGGCGTCTTTGCCACCCGGTTAAAATCATTTACTTTCAGTATATAATATTCCGGATAAAGCTGGCTCACTTTGTCCACTTTGAATGTCTGTTTCTGAAACGGACTCAGTTCCAGCACATCCCCTTCATGAATTCCCACGAACTCCGTCTTTCCGTGATATACAAAATCCTTGCCGTGTCCCAGAGAGAAATACACGATGTTGATGCTGTACACCTTACGTACCTTGTCGTATCCCTGTCCGCGGTTGATGTACTCTGTTACCAGCTTCGAAGCGCCAAACAGCATCCGCTGGAAATACGCATACTCATTATTGTTCTGAATCTCGATGAGCACCAGTTCTCCCTTCGAGTTTTCCGCCAGCATATCCACACGGTTATACTTGTCGAATTCATCCTCCTGGTTGCTTTCACTCTCCAGCAGCTTCTGGATGGTCACCTTTTCCTCCAGCAGTGTGGTAAGCAGTCCCTCCAGCACCGCATAATTAGCCTTGTTGCGCAACAGGCGCTTCATAGCCCAGTCAAAACGAATATAGCTTTCCATACCTGAATGCATTTAGTAGTTGATACTTACAAAGTAAACAAATAAACCTTAAAGTGCCAAGCCAATACAAAAAAATCGCCACGATCCTTCTCATGAAGTGTACCATGGCGATTCCCGTATAAAATGCTATGTTAAGGCAGTCCGGTTATTTTCCCGCTGCAAGCTATTATATTGTTATTGTTTTTCTTCTCTGTCACTATTGAGAGTGTTTTTAGTTTCTGGTATATAGAATTCAAAAGATTCAGCTTTGTTTTGAGTGATATATTCATATGTACCTGTTTGGGATTGTGTCACCACCTTATTAAAGTCAGATCGGAAAGCTTCTATTTGAGATATGAAATTATGCAGTTTCCATATACAAATTATTCCAAATATGATTATATATATAAAAGTAATTAGAAAAGGAGAAAATGCCAATATGAGTGAGAAATAAAAAAGATTTTTGGAATCAACGATTTCTAATCCACAAGATGCGGCGGTGTACCCCATGAATATAATTCCGGCAAAAATTATCAATTGTTGCATATATTTTTGTTCGTACAGTTGTTTTTTTTCTTGAAATGCGGTTATTGTTTCAAGCAGGATATAATATGCAATATAAAGAATTTGACAAATAACCAATATTCCCAGAAAAAGCTGCCAAGCTTTATAGAGAGGGTCTTTAAAATTTAATTCGGCTAGTAATACGAGTAATATGAGACTGTATAATCCACTCATCAGACAATATCTCGGTAAGTATCTCGGATACCATGATATTAATTTGTTGAAAGATTTGTAGTTGCTTTTTAATTCATCATGATATTTTTTGATAACAGGATTTTCAATAAAAACAGAAAACTTGTTATTGACCATTTCTTGTATGGCAATAAATAAGGCATTCGTTTCCTCTTGAAACTGTTCCTTCCATTTTTCGATAAGCGTATCAATCAACATTTTTGCTTTATCTTCCGATTGATATCTGAATACGACAAAAACAAAGTTGAATGTAACAGCCAACTGAATGAGCGAAGCATAATTAACCGGGTTTTCCATTGATCGATAAATCTGTTAGAGTCCGATATTAGGTAAGGTTTGCATCTGTTGCTCAAAAATGGGACTTATTATGTTATAAAAGTCACTGTTGTTGAAATTGCATTCCACAAAAGGAGCATTTATGTTGGGTCTTAACACATACATGTCTTCATCTCCTAGGCAGAACGTGATACCGTTTTTTATTCCATTATCATTTCTTGCAAATTGTGCTCCTTGCGGAGTTTGTTTAATACTTATCAGAGTTTCCAGATTCGTCAGGTTGTAATGCAAAATGAATTGTTCAAACGTCCATTGGTCATTGTTATAGACAATCAGGTCTACTTTACCTCCTTTTCTCAGGAATTCGGATAACTTAAACATCAGTTCATTATCATTTGTTATGTCGGAAAGACGATTGAAAGCCCCTCGTATTTGGCTCTGTGCATGAGTGAAAATATTTATCAAGGCTTCCTTTCTGAAAGATTCTTTTGTGCTACAGAAGTATTGGTTGATTTTGTGGCTGGCCAGATATTGCAATGCTTTTTTCAGATGTTCATCTTTATTTTCATTCACGGAGATAAGCTCCTTTATTTCATTATGTTCTCCATTCTTTTCTATTTTGGCTATATAGTCAACTCTCGCATATAAGTCAGCCAGAGTATGAAATGAAAAATCAATATCTTCATTCAGGTAATTTACAGAGAGTAGGAGCAGGCTTTCCCCCTTAAGAACCTTTTTGGCTTCATCCAGTTTTTTTATGAATTTTTCCTTGATATGCGGCTGTTGTATTTCGCTCATAATAGGAGCTACTTGAGCTATGATTGTTTCATTATCATTTTCTTCATTGCTGAATGATATGAATGTACGGAATTTCCGTAACTTAAAGTCTGGAATATTGGGGAAATTTTTGTACCGCTCACTTTCATGGTTTATACGGAAAATCAATACATCTTCGCTTTTGATTTGAGTTTTTTCTTCTGCATTCAGTATCTTACCAAGTACCAAATCCCCTTGATGGATATCTTCTATCGCTAACGCATTTCCTATTACATTGAATATGTCATAACCAGACAAATTCTTCTCTTTATAAGATGATTGGATTTCTTCTGATATAGATATATTATCACTTTCATACGAACGTATGTCCACAGGTTTCAGCTCGACAGGGTTTCCGGCTGCGATAAGTTGGTTTTTTTTGTTCCCTGTTAGTATTGATAATTTATAATCCATATAAATTTTTAATTTTCGTGTAAAGATAGTCGTTTTATGGATAAATAAAACTATAAATTAATAGGAAAGTGTTATTTCCTGTTGTATATCTTGCTTTTCAGGAGTTACAGAATCTGAAGTTATGTCGATATTTAAGCCTTAAAAATCATTTATGCATTCTGATTTAGTGACAAAATTATTCTTATAATTAAAATACTGAAAAAACAAAATATAAATTGACTTTTCTTGCATATTTGAGGAAAAATATGTTCCTTTGCATTAGAAATTTATAGCCCTTGATACATTGAAAGGCTACGTTTGACCGTAGCTCACTCGGTAGATGTATGGGGGCTATTTTTATATCCTTTTGATTTAGTGAAATCCCGGATGTTATTACTGGGTTTAAAACTCCAGTGCATATACGGATATTCCCATTTATCGGACGGAAGAATAGTTGCCGTACTTTCCCCAATATTAAATCCTGGTTTGATTTTTCTTATGCGGGAATTAATATGTTTATACAATTGTTCCTTTAGTTTGGTTCTTTTTCCTCTTCGGTTCGTTTCCGGATCTTTTATTTTATGTTTATCATTCAGTCTGAAACAGATAGCTCCTAGTATTAAATCCATCAATTGAAGCGGCAAATGTTTTTTAGAATCCACTTCTCTGATATCTCCCTTTGCTAATATGATATTACCTTTGTTAAATACATCATCAGTGTTCAGTTTGTAAAGGAAACTTTCAAATATCCTTTTATCCTTCCCTTTGAGCGGAATGTCATCGATGAATAGCTTCAGTTTAACAGGCCTCTTGGTAGGATTAGAGTATTGAAGTCCGAAAGAATGTTTGATGAATTGATAATAGAGAAGTGAAAATTCATTTCGTTTCTGCTCCTTTGTTAATCCTGTAGGAATAAACTGATTGTTCCGGAAAAAAATTCTGATTTTGGCAAATCCGTTTTCCAACAAGTCAAAAACGAAATCCACTAGTCTGATATATTTGTCGAATGTGTATTGGTTTACCTTTTGCCATTTCACTTCTTCTCCAGAGAGTCCTACTTCTTCTACGATTTCATTGCTTATACATAACGTATAGTCTCCATTCAAGAAGCCACACTTTATGGCAGTCATTCTTCGCTGAAATAGCAATAATCAGTGAGTTTGTATCCAATACAATGTTTCTCATATTCATTTATAGGGAGTACGTTCATGTAGTTGGTAGAATTTATCGACTTTTTCCTCATTTAATTCTCCATTCTCCCACAAACGGTCAATTTCTTTTTGCGCTTGCTTGGCGAAATAGTCAGAAATAGCCTTTTTAAGTTCTGCTAATGCTTCAGGACTATCCACAAACGACATCATTTCAAGCACTTGCAATTGAGCCAGATTAAAAACTGTAGTATTCATATATTTGGATTTGGTTCTAATACAAAAGAACAAATTTTTTTCTTTATTTCCTAATGAATAAGATAAAAGGATTAAAAAAACAATGGAGAATCAAAATCTTTCAGTAGCAGGAATCGTGGTGATTCCCGTTTACTTCCCCGCCGCAAAATCCTTGATGCGCTGCTCCTCACTCAGTCGGCACACCAGCAGACGTCCGTCCTTCTCCGCTACGATGTAGCCCTCCAGACCCTCCAGCACCACCTGTCTGTGCTCTGCCGCATGCACCACACAGTTCCGGCAGTTGTACATATCCACCCGGCTGCCAACCTTGGCATTGCCCGCTTCATCCTGCGGCAGCAACGTGCGCAGCGAGCCCCAGCTACCCAGGTCACTCCATCCGAACTCCGCCGGCAGCACAAAGATATCCTCCGCCTTCTCCATCACCGCATAGTCGATGGAAATCTTCTCGCAAGTAGGGAAGAGCCGCTTCAGCTCCTCCGCCTCTTTGTCCGTAAACAAGGCAGGCTCCAGCTCGTCCATCACTCCCGCAATCTGCGGCGCATACCTGCGTATGGCATTCGTAATCGTGTCCGCGTTCCACACAAATATCCCCGCGTTCCAGAAATAATTCCCCGCAGCCAGATACCCCTTTGCCGTTTCCGCGTCCGGTTTCTCCTTAAACGCTTCCACCTTGCAGATACCCTTTGCGTCCGCTTCCCCCTGAGCAGCAATGTACCCGTAACCCGTTTCCGGTCGGGTAGGCTTCATCCCCAAGGTCACGATAGCCTGCGAGTCCGCCGTCTTCTCCAGCGCCACGGCAATGCAGCGTGCAAACTCCGCCGTATCAATCACCAGCGCATCCGAAGGCGTCACCACGATGTTCGCCTGCGGAAACTCCTTTCGGATCTTCCAGCACGCATACGCGATACACGGCGCCGTATTCCTGGCTTCCGGTTCTGCCAGAATATGCTGAGCCGGAATCTGCGGAAGCTGTTCCTTTACTATGTCGACATACTTTTCCGATGTCACCACCCAGAAGTTCTCTTTCGGGCAGATACCCTTGAAACGCTCCACTGTGAGCTGAATCAACGATTTTCCTACCCCCATCACGTCGATAAACTGTTTGGGATATTCGGGGGTACTCATAGGCCAGAAACGGCTTCCTATGCCGCCTGCCATGATAACTATATGATTTTGCATGTTGGTTTTAATAGATTTAGAATTGTTTAGTCCTGCGGAAAATGTCACATGCAGGCCCATCCGAATTTTCGGACAATTTCTTTCAGTAAGTATCTGTCCGATACCGGAATCTTTACGATTACGTTTTCATTTTCCTCAGGGGTACATGCCGTATACCCTTTTTCCGGAAGTCTGTCTTCTGATAGAGGAGCAGGAACGGATGATGTAATCTGATATTCGTTGTTGGTCAATGCCACATCAAAATATTCCGCTCCGGTTTCAGGAGAGAGAAACAACTCCCGCAAATCTGTTTTTCCGGACAAAAACTCTTCAATTCTTTTCCCTGAGATGCGTATGGCCGTATATCTGCATTCCTGCTCGTCGGTGTACAACAGACAAAGATACAAGGTTTCGAATGCATCCCGGGCGATAAACAACTGTGGCACATCATAAAAATCCAAAATTCTTTCTATCCGAATAGGAATATTTCTGGTCATAGCGATATGATTTTAGCTTGTGAAACATCAAATAAACGGCTTCTCCACCATGAATAGTGTGAATTTCTGAATGTCTTCTTTATGTTTCCGTCTTGTGGGGAAAGACTTACTTCTGCAATGTTAGCCTTTCGGAACTTTGGGAGTTTTAGCAGACGCTTTGCATCCGTGAGTTCTGAAAAAACAGATACGGCTCGTACAATGCATTCATCTATTCCTTCACCTGTAAAAGTTTTGTCTGGAGCTAATTTCTTTTGAGAGAAGAAATCTTCAGACTGTGCCGGATTACCGATTGCGACTCGATAATAGATGCCTTGGCATTTTTCTGAATCTGCCTTCTATAACATTTACTTCACCAAAGTTAAGGATTATTTTAAAAAAAGTAATATGCGTGATGCTTTTTCATTAAAAATGCCGCCTGCCATAATAACTATATGATTTTGCATGCTGGTTTATTAATTGTGTTATAATTATGATATGTTGATTTTTTATAAGTTTATAGGAAATAATTTAAAGCCTTTTCCACTATATGATGCATATCATAATACTTATATTCTGCGAGGCGACCACCGAATATTACATTAGTTTCTTTATCAGCCAGTTCCTTATATTTCAGGTACAAAGAATTGTTCTTCTCATCATTTACTGGATAATACGGTTCGCTGCCTTCTGTCCATTCTGAACTGTATTCTTTCGAGATAACGGTTTTCGGACAAGCCTCAATATCTGCCCCGAACATTTCGAAATGCTTATGCTCGATGACACGTGTGTAAGGTATTTCTTTTTCTGTATAGTTTACTACAGCGTTACCTTGATAGTTAGGCATATCCAATACCTCAGTTTCAAAGTTTACGGTACGATATTCCAGCTTGCCGAACTGATAGTCGTAGAACTCATCGATAGCTCCTGTAAACACAATCTTGTCAGCCAGTGCTGAAAGTTCTTCACGATTAGCAAAGAAATCACAGTTCAGACGCGTTTCCACACCTTCCAGCAGACGTTCAATCAAGACGTTATATCCACCGATAGGAATACCCTGATATTTATCATTGAAGTAATTATTATCGAATACCAGACGTACAGGCAGACGCTTGATAATGAAAGCCGGCAACTCTGTACATTTGCGTCCCCACTGTTTTTCGGTATAACCCTTAATCAGTGCTTCGTAAATATCCTTTCCGATAAGCAGCTGTGCCTGTTCTTCCAGATTACGAGGTTCGGTTACTCCCTGCTCTTTCATGCGTGCAACAGCTTCCGCCTTTTGTTCTTCGATCTTAGCTGTTGCTTCAGCAGGAGTAGTCACACCCCACATCTGATAGAACGTATTCATGTTGAAAGGCAAGTTGTATAGTTTACCCTTGTAATTAGCCACAGGCGAATTGGTGTATCGGTTGAACTCTACAATGGAGTTTACAAAATCCCACACCATTTTATTTGAAGTATGGAAGATGTGTGCACCATATTTGTGAACATTGATACCTTCCATCTTTTCACAATAAATGTTTCCTCCTAGGTGAGGACGACGATCGATAACCAGGCACTTCTTGCCTTGTTGTTTGGCTTTGTAGGTAAATACAGAACCGAATAGTCCTGCACCTACTATGAGGTAGTCGTAGTGTTGCATAGCTTAATATTTATTTGCATTATCTACTCTGTGTATATCTTTTTCCAAAGAATTTAGCTGCAAGGAAATATTTGATCTTTTGAGGCCAATTCTCATTCCCTAGTTGAATCATTTTTATTTCTTTGTATGAATACTGATTTTTTTCAATCCATACATCAAGCAATAATTCACTTACTCTTCCGAATAAACGAGCGTCAAAGGCAGGAAGTGTACTTAAATCAACCTCTTTTTCTAGTTGAAATAAAATATTAAATAACCAAGTACAGTATTTATCAGCTAGAGATTTTTTCATAATGAACATATTAAACATGTGACCCCATGTACGTTTCATTACTTTTTCAAAAGCTGGGAGGTATTCAGGATATGATTTAGCTATAATATTCTTGGTCTTTTCCAAATGAGTAATGTCATGTGTATGTGCGTAATGAGACCATAAACTTTCTATATAATATCTCCTTTTTTGTGGTAGTATGATATCATATTTTTTGCATAACTTTTCAGCCTGTTCAGATGTTAATACACCGTTTATTTTTTCTTTTTCTTTTTTTAATCCTAAATATCTTCTGTAATGGACTAAACCTATGTAATCAACATTTAAATTTTTCCATCCCCAATATAAGGCTGTAAGTTCACAGAAATAAGGATTTTTATTAGATATATTGTCTCCCGTATCATCTCCTTGATATCCATAATTTTCTTGACTTAAAGCTTTTCCAACTCTGATTGGTAGATAAATGTAATTTTGGGGAAGTGTATATTTTTTATGAGTTGCTAATATGATTTTTATTGTCATATGTATTATAATTCGTTAAAAAGTTTGATCCATTTTTCCATAATTTTATCACTAGTGTATTTTAGAGATGTTTGGTAAGCTGATTCTCCCATTTGTTTTCGTTTTTCAATATTTTCTATTAAGTATATAACTTTTTTTGTAAATTCTGAGAGATTTCCTTCTTCGATTAGATATCCATTTTCTCCATTTATAATTAGATCTTGGGGACCACATTTACATTTGAAAGATACAACGGGCAATCCGCATGAAAATCCTTCTAATAAAACCATTGGTAAACCTTCGAATCTTGAAGAACATAATAATACTGATGATTCATTATAAGCATTAAATATTTCAGGAGTAGGAGGTTTTATAAATACAGAATTTTGTAGATTATATTTTTGAATTTTATTTGTTAAGTTGGTTCTTAGATTGCCATTGCCATAAATGAATAATTCCCATTCTGGATGTATTTTATGTATATTTGCCCAAATATCAATAAGCATATCAAATCCCTTTTGATAATCTAAACGTCCAACGGCGATACATTTTTTGTTGGTAAGTGGAGCTCTTTGTTCTGGATGAGATGGTAAGAAGTTTGGAATTACTATTATGTTTTTTAAATTTCCCCAATATTCTTTATCTTCATAAGTTAATACAACAAATTTATCGTATTTCTTTACTATTTGTTGTTCTCGATAGCTTTTAATTACATCAACCCAATGCCATATTCCAGATCTGTTTGATTGTAGTCTGAAAAATTTGGAAAAATGTATTTCAATAATTTTTCTACTGCTATCTTTTATTGTATAAAGAAAATATGATTCATATCCAAATGTTGAAATAATTATATCTGGTTTTATTTTTGCAATTTGTTCTTTTAACATTTTCTTGTGTTGTTTTAATTTCCGTGAAAAACTTATACTTTTTTTTAGAAAAAATAGATCTTTATCATCAGAATAATTTATTCCCAAATCTATTGATTGAATTTTACTATTTATTTCAAAAAAGGGTTTTCTATTTTTTTGATTAACAGTTATAATAAATACATTATAACCATGTTCTGCTAAATAGTTTGCTTTATTTATAATAACTCGTTCCATTCCACCGGAATTGAAAGTTCCATCTATGCAATAGAGTATTTTCATATTAAAGTTTTAGTAAGATTATTTGTGTGACTTTCTATTATATCTAATCTAATTTAAATACCTTTTCCTGTAATCTTAAATAATATATCTTTACTTTTATATAAAATCCATAATAGAAAAGGAGAATCAAGACGAATTGCTAAGTAAAAAACTTTTTCTATTAAACTTAGATATTTTATTTTAATGTTATGCAGTGGTTGAAAATATACTTTTGAATGTAGTAAATCTTTTAACTGTCTGAAATTCTCTTTTAGATAAAATGGATTATCGGGATGAAAATATTTCATTTTACAATATACATAAATACTATTCAATATCTTTATATTGTATGCATCTTGAAATAGGGATGTTTTATCTTCTTTTTCTATAAAATCACTAAGAATTTTAAAAAAGAGTTCATAGCTTTTTTCTATATTTGGAGAGTATTTTGAGAATCCAGAATATAGGCTTTTTCTGTAATGGTATAAATAAGTATTATTATAATAGATGGCATTACTTTTTTGATATGCAAATAAATTAAATGCATTATCTTCCATTCTCTCTAAGAAGGGATTGAAACGAATGTTATATTTATCTATAAAAGATTTTCTATAAAATTTACACCATGGAGATCCAGAATCAGCAGTCCCTAAGTTATCTTTATATATTTGTGCACATAAAAACTGTAACATCATTCTGTCTTTTTCTTTTCCTTTAGCATAAATCTCATTATTTCTAAAAAAAGCATTGGGAATTTGCTTTTGAGCATAATTTACGTAGCAAGAACATATGATTATATCTGCATCTCTATTTTTCGCTAGATTTAAAAATGTACTTATATAGTTAGGTTCTATCCAGTCATCAGGATCTACAAAAGTAATCCAATCACTATCACATGCTTCTATACCTGAGTTCCTAGCGGCTGCCACACCTGCATTTTTTTGATGTATTACAGTTATTCGATCATCTTTTTGTGCATATGTATCACAAATAGATCCACAATTATCAGGAGATCCATCATCAACGAGAATAATTGAAATATCTATAAAGTCCTGAGTTAGTATACTCTCAATACATTGTTTTAAATATGCTATTGGGGTCTTATATATGGGGACAATGACACTAACAGATGCTTTTTTTTTCATATTGATTAAAATAAATAAGTTCTATATGGGTATGCACAAGAATATCCGATTGGATCTTGAGCACGTTCTTGAAATGTTGCGATATGTTGTATGTATATGTTAATTCCTAATAAAGCTATGGCTAAGTAGATAAAAAGATGTTTATTTAAATGTAAACACTCTATTAGTTGAGGAATGTAAACCAATATTGCAATGAAAAAACAAGTACATATGCGAATCGCCATATGGGGACTGATATCTAATGCATTTTGGAAAAAACATCCTAAACAAACTAAACCTATATAATATTTATTGGCGGTATTATTTTGAGTTAACTTCTTGTAAAATATTAGAGACAAAAAGGTTAATGCGTAAACAAGTAATTTTACTAATCTTCCTCCCTGAAAAAAATCTGCTAGTTCGATATATTGTTGCATTTTTCCAATAACGGAATTATATACAGGAATTCTATTTAAAATTTCTATTAGAATTGGTTGTATTATAAAAGAACTTAAAACAAAAATAAATAATATTTTTCGACTAAATTTATGCCATGGAATTAAAAGTAGAACTCCAATAATTGTTGATTGATGATTTAAAAAGGCTAGAAATACACAAAGTAATAATGGTATTTTTTTTTCTCTATATTTACACATCCCAAAGAATAAAATAGAAATAGCTAAAAATTGTCTAACCATTCCTAATGAACTGAAGTAGAAATAGGGAAAACTGATGAATAGCATGATACTGACTGCATAATCAGCTTGAGACCTTATAACCGTTGTAATTCCTTTATTGATTAAATAATATATGATGATTGATGTATAAATAAAAAAAAGATAAGGATTAGTTACTCTTGCTATATTAGCAATGATTGTTGGGATTAATTCCACAGTTCTTTTCCCTATATTTTGGTCAGAAATATCTAAATAAAAATAATAATCATAGCCTATTCCTTCTCGTATACCAGAAAATATAACTAATATGCTAAAAATAAGTATACTTCTTTTTTTTATGGGGAGTTTACATGTAAGTACTATATATATTAAAAGAATGAATATAAAATATCCTAACATGATACAATTTTATTATAGCTAGTTATTAATTTTTTAGTACAAGTGTCTAAAGAATATTCATTTTGAATATATTCCATTAATGAAGGTTGTTGATTATCATCTGCTAATGCTAATTCTATTTTTTTCCCAATATCATCAATGTCAAATGGATTTACTATATACGCTTTGTTATTATAATATTCTTTGGGTCCTCCTATTTCAGTAATTACAATGTTGCAACCATAAACAGCAGCTTCTAGCGCAACCATCCCAACTCCTTCATTAATACTTGGTAATGCGAAGACTTTAGCTCTTGAATAAAGTTCTATGAGTTGTTCTTCAGAAACTTTACCTAAATACGAAATATTGTTATGCTTTTTTATTAGTTGATCTATAGGGCGAAACTTCTCTTCAGAGTCAATACTACCAGCTAGTATAAGCTTGAATTTGTATTTTATAGCAGCCTTTATTAGGCGTAGAACATTCTTTCTTTCAGATGTTAATATACTTACATGTAAACAAAAATTCTCTTTTTGAGGATAATGTAAACATGGACTAATTCTATATGATAAAGGTACTATTTCAATTTTTGATAATGGTACAGAATAGCATATATGCACATAATCGGCTTCGTATTGACTGCGAACATAAATTTGTTTTATATTCTTCATAGCTAATCTGACATCATGATTGTAACAACTTAATCTTAATTTGGAACATCCCCAATATGATACTAATTTATATTTCCATTTTGGTTGAATCGTATCAATAATTGGTGAAAAAACAATATTTTTATTTTTAGAAACTAAAGATGAGGTAAATTGTAATAGGAATTCGCATGGACCAACAATATGAATGATATCATATTCTTCCCAATTATGTTTATCCCATGGATTTACTTTAATAACTTTATGTCCTTTTTTCATTAACGCTTCAGCCCAAGTTTCTGCCTGAATTCTAATTCCATTAAAGGAATATATAGAAAATGTTTCTGAAATGACAAATGCAATAACCATATCGTTTTAATATTATGTTTTCAATTTTGATATTGGATAGATAGCTATAAAGACTCTTATCCGACTATTTTCATATCCTTTTGTTTTTTTCAGAGGATTCTGCTTGCGCAGATTGGAGTTTCCTTTTTATAAAAAGTTTTTCTTTCCAGCAAGGATAGGTAAATATTTATAGGTATATCTCCCGATGAAAAAACATGTAATAATAGTCATTAAAAGGAGTATACCTGAAGAAAAAAAAGGAATATCTTGTGGTAATATTTTTATGAAAAGTTTTAATACAAGACTATGAAATGGGAAGAGGAGTAATGTATAGGTTCCAAACTCTGCTATATATCTATTTATGGGTAGGTATTGCATTATAGAAGTAAATGCGATACATCCTAAAATTGATGTGATTAAGAAAGCCAATGGTGAGTTAAATTGATTAAGATGCATATCAATATCTTTTAATAAATGTATGCTTCCTAATATGATACACAATATCAGATAAATAAATATGGTAGTAATAGCTTTCCTTCTCTTTAATAAATGTGGTTTAAATATATTTCCAAGTGCAAAAAATCCTATTGCGTAAGAAGCTACATCCCAAGACCAGAAACCTCTGTTAATATGTAATTTAGTTATAATATAAAATGATATTAATGCTATAAATATCAATGCTATGTTAACATATTTATTGCTTAGATAATTTACAAGTGTATAATAAATTTCAACTAGCATTAAGCAAGGAATGAACCAAATATAATCTCCACCTATTGCGGTATTTATTGCAGTATTGATTCCTTGATTAAATGATTGTGTTAATAATATTTCTATAATTCCCCACAAGACGCTATAAATTAATGTTGGAATGAAAAGTCGATTAAATATATTACGTAATTGATCTGCTATCTTTCTTTTTTTATATAAATATCCACTTAGAAAAAAGAATCCAGTAAGAAAAATAGGTTCGTAGATATTTTTCATCCAATCTGTAGCCATTTTAGAGTGACAGAGTATTACGAATAAAAATAAAATACCTCTAGTTTGATCTATCCACTCGATACGTTTTTGAAAGGGTGCTGTTGTCATTATTTTTTTATGTATTCAAGGATTTTAAAACTGCGGAATATCTGTTTTATAACTTTGATTGCAAACCATCCTGGGATAATGGTTGTTAAAGAGTCATAGAATAGGCGTACCATTCGAGACTTTATAAATGGTTTTATTTCTTTTGAACGTTTTCGATATAGTACTTTTTCGTTTGCAATACTACATAACATCATTAAAAACAGTCTACGATTTGTTTGTTGTTGGTGCTGTATCCAAGTCTTGTAAATACCTGGATATATGTTATCTAAATATGTAAATAACTGTCCTAGTCCTTTTATATAATACCATGGCCAATTGGTCGAATATCTTTGAACTATTGGCATGCGTGCAGTAAACATTGGATAGTTAATTGCTGCAACACTTTTTGAACGTATTACTCCATGAAATAAGATTGAAAGCCAAACATATCCAGGACAATCCTCTTTCATATCTTTGGTTGCATTTATCCAAATTTTTCTTTTGAATAAATTTGCAGAAATACAACTTGGTCCATTAAGGTATTTTTTTATTAATTCTCCTCCATTTTCATACAATGTTATATAGTTCATTGTCAAATTCGAGTTATATATACTGGCATTTGACATGTTCATGTCGGCTATATATTGATTCAGGTAATAATACTCAACATCAGGATGCTGTTCTATATATCCTAACATTAATGCTACAAATCCTGGAATAATAATATCATCATCACTGAGAATATAGATATATTCTGATTGAACATTATGTACAGCATGGTTAAAGTTTGGAGATGCTGTAATATTTTGAGCTTGGCGATAATATGTTATAATATCAGGATAATTATTTATGTATTTTTGTACTAGATTAGAAGTGTTATCTGTGGAAGCATTGTCAGAAATGTAAATGTGTACCTTATCCTTATATTGTTTTACTTGGGGAATTACATATGATAAACATATTTCCAAATCGTTACAACGATTGTATGTTGGAATAATTATTGTAAGTAAGCTATTGTCCATAAATAAGTTTTATTTAATTTATATGCCATTGTTCTCTTTTTCTTATGAAGACTAATCTTATCCATACTAAGGATATTAACCGCAAAAAGGCAAATCCGATTGTTATTCCATAGAGTCCGTAAAATTTTCCTAGAATTAATGTGGATAAACAACAAAGAATCCCCATAACCATGGAATTTATCATTAAAGGTTCTTTTTTGTGTGATCTAAGATATATAGCCCAGCAATTTACAGGAAACATAGTAAAAACAGACCATGCCATTAATATCATTGGTAAAGTTGGAAGAAATCTATTACCGATGGAGATATTAAAAAAAGAAATGTTGAAATGTTGGACTATATTGATTGTTGTTACGAATAAGATAAGAATAACGAATCCTAATAAAACAACCTGCTTAAATGTTTTATTGAAAAGAATATCCAGTTCTTCGTATTTTTTTAATGCTATAAATCCAGCTAATTGGGGTGATTTGGTGTTTATCCAAGCTAATGTTAAAGCTTGTAAAGCATTAAGTGCTTGCATTGTCATACCCATCTGACCTGCTACAATAGGTCCTTCTGTTGCAAAAAGAACCGGATTGAAAAGTTGAAAAATAAAATATCCACTTATCCAACTAACTGCTATACGCCATTGATATGGTAGAATTTCATTTTTGTATGAAATAGTATCTGTTATTTTTTCTTTCCATATTAAAGTGAGAATTGAGTATATGGGAGATATCCGAATCAGATAAGTTATAAGTAATACACGACATATAGCATCTATTCCTAATACGTAAAGCTCTAATCCATAATATAATCCCCCCCACAATATTATGGGTTGAATTATTTGTTGTACCATACGAAATTTAGCAATCTCTTTAACTTTTCCTAATCCTTCAATAATAGCAATAATGGGAGTTATAAGAAAGTTCATTATTGTACCTAAAGTAAGGGTTATCCATGGACCTTCCCACTTTACATCTGTATTTGAAGAATTATAATAAGTAAAGAAAATAAAACCAGCACTAATTAATACGATTAAAAGACCAATTGATATTATGGAATACCATTTAGAACAGATTTTTAATAGACTTGCTAATCTTGATTTATAAATTGTTTCTCCAGTGATTGTTTCTTTATCAAACTTTAAATGAGATGCTTCATGTGCTACGAATTGCGTAATAATTCCAGTGAGACCTAATTCAAAAAATACTTGAATAGCAACAATACTACCGAATGTATAATAATATCCTTGTTCGTTCGGTGAGAGATATTTTGCAATAAAAAGGACCGTAAAGGCAGCTGTTGACATTTGAAGTCCTTTACCTAATATGGTATAAAAGATGGCTTTGTCTATTCCTAACTTTTGTATAAAAAATTTTTTTAATCGCATATTATAATATATTCAGTCCTTTTTTACGTAAAAAAGTAAAGAAAAAAACGGTTAGAGGAGATAAAATAAAGGCTACAACGACAAATGAGCCTATTTGATGATACCATGGATTATTAGCATATAATACCATGTCTAAACCAGTGACTTTGTTGAAAAAAAACAAATATAGACGTATGTAAAGTGATTGAAGTCCAAAAATGATTAAGCTATTCTTTCCATAAAAAATCAATATACTCCTTATCCATTTTAATTGACTATTAGATATTTTATAACTCCAACTTAAAACGATTGCAATTCCTAAGAAAGCTATTGGGTAAAATAGAAGAAAAATATGTCCAAAGTCATATGAGTTTAAATTAGTCCATCCATTAAGGTAAGCAATAATGTATATAAATGGTATATATAGAAAAAGTAAGATCCATGATTTTTCTTTTTCTATAAAATTTTTTATTTCATTTTTATACCATGATCCTATACAGAAAAAGACTAATGCTACTAATGCTGTATCTAATTTAAATGGGAGTCTTTTTTCTGGCATTGATATTATATATTCGTCTATTCCATATTCAATATATTTTAATAAGGGAAGAAAAATTGCTATAATTGAAAATAAAAGAAGTGTTTTGGTACTTCTTTTTATTTTGTTTATAAAGAAATATAATATGAACATTACGTATAAGCATAGTAAATACCACAAAGAGCTATTTTGTACATTATTACTATTTGTTGTATAAAATTCTTTTATTATTTCTTTAAATGAGAGTGCTTCTTTCCATTCTGGAATTATTAGGCAGACTAGTAAACTTATAGTCCACATAATAGCCCACGGTTTCAGTATTTGTTTTGTTTTAGTTGGAAAGAATGCAGATGCTTTGCTATATTTATCATTATTGTATACAAGTCCTGAAAGAAGAAAAAATAGTGGCATATGAAAAGCATATAGAGGGCTTGATATCTTTAAGCAAATAGTATGTCCTGCTATAACTAAAAGAATGCCAATACCCTTAGCTATGTCAATCCATTCAATATATTCTTTAGTACCCATTTTCTAAATCTAATTCGTTAGGCATTTTATTATTATTGTTGTATGCATTCATATTTTTAATAAAATAATTTATAGCATGGTCCAAAAAATTTTCTAGGCGCCCTGAAGAATGAGGACTCATGTATAAATTAGGAGTGTCCCATAAATCGCTATCGGAAGAAACAGGCTCTACTTCGTATACATCTAAAATAGCGCTTTTAATTTTTCCTTCTTTTAATATATTAATTAAGTCATTTTGTTTGATTAATTTGCCTCGAGATATGTTTATGAAACAGCATTCTTCCGACATCTTGGAAAATTTGTTTTCGTCAAACAAAAATTCGGTATCTGGAGTTAAAGGAAGGGTACATACAATATAATCTGCCCAGTGTAAATACTCTTCAATATCGTTTAATGATATGATTTTATCAAAATTGGGAATTGATGTAATATGTTTTTTTACGCCTATAATATTCATTTTAAAAACCTTTGCTTTTTCTGCTATAAGTTGGCCTGTTCTTCCAGCTCCAACGATAAGAAGGTTTTTCCCTGAAAGACTATCTACACATTGATATTTTTTCCAATAATGTTTTGTCTGATTTATTAAATTTTCACAGATTCGTACACTTTGAGAAAGAATATATCCTATTACATATTCAGACATGATATCAGCATTTACTCCTCCTGTATTTGCCACTCTAATATTGCGTTGTATGAGTTTATTAAATGGTAATTTTTCAACTCCTGTACTAACAATAAAAATAAATTTAAGATTGGCGCATACATCAATTATATTTGATACCTTATCCCTATCTCTGCAGATTAAAACTTTTATATTTGATAGTTCATTTTCTGAGAGATTGTTAGGAAATGTATTTCTATCTAAGAGGACTACATCTGCTTTTGTTTCTTTGGATATTCTATCTATAAGGTATTGCTGTAATGGTTCTATTGAGTGAATTCTATCTATCATACATAGTTACATATTATGTATTATTTTAGTTTATTTTTAAGCAATGATTCTAGATTTTCTATAGTGTAGCGATTACGCATTTCATTTGGCATTTCTTTAAGTATTCTATTTATATCCTTAAATGTCAGTTTATATTTATTGCGCATCATCATTGAATATTTATATGCTGTTTTGTGAATTGCAGGTAAAAGATTTGTCACAGAATATCCCCAAAGATTTTGAGATATCATATTAGAATCTAATATATCACAAATGTCTAGAATAGAATTATAGTCATATTGCTTACCATAATTTTCGTTAAGATAGGGAAGAATGATTTCTGTTTGAAGATTTCCTGCACCTTGTCCCATGCCTGTAGCACAGGAATCAATTATCAAATCTCGTTCTGTATCTAGATTTATAAATGAAAGCACATTGGATACAGCAAGATTCATATTATTATGTGCATGGAAGCCTATCTTTATGTTAGAATCTAATCTATCATTGTAATAAGTGAATAATCTATTAATATCTTTAGGCTGCATATAACCGTAGCTATCAACAAAATAACAAGCATATGCATTCATTTTATTTGATGCATTAATAATAAGATCTAGCTCGCTATCTGTATAGCGCATTGTTAACATGGGTTGTACAAATACTTTATAACCTTTATCAGACAGCGCTCTACAATAATCAAGGGATTTTTGTAATTCTGAATATCTAAGAATGACTCTTACACCTTTTACTAGAGATGGATTCCAATCAGGTATTAAATTAATATCAGTATCTGGACCTATATAGAGTCCTGCATACATGGCTTTAGATTTTCTATTTTGAGGTAGATAGCTTGATAGTTGCTGTATATCTTTATATATAGCAAATTTACTTTTATCT
>OGXA01001067.1_pt1 | contig 23389 bp, 17 predicted proteins | sample 1576171 | NCBI WGS metagenome assembly OGXA01 (sample SAMEA3541587, study PRJEB24748) | human gut metagenome | biome: human gut; feature: human-associated habitat; material: faeces | place: China | collected 2012 | reverse complement strand
CAGTAATTCTCTTGGATTGACTTCCTACGCCTTGCAGGCGGCAAGCAATGAACCGATAACCGAAATGTTTTTGCTGCTTCATGATTTCCGCAGAACAGAAAGTTCTTTCTTGACAACGTTAAAGGGCGTATCGCATTTTCTGCAAAATTATTATCTCTATTTATATGGTTGACGCTAAGACAAATATTCATCTTAGACCATAATGGATACACCTAGGGTTCACCTGTATCTTATAAATCTCTGATATTCAGTCTTGACTTCCAATCTTTCAAATCATCTCCACCGTTCTTGCAGTATGATACTTTCCACATTTTGCACACCACTCTTTGACTATTGTTTGATGCAAAGGTAATATTATTTTTTGAGTAATGCGCTGTCACTACTCTGAAAACATGTGTATAGTATCAGTTTTTTCGATTAGCGGATTTTGCAAGGTGTTAATTAAGCCTATTTATTTCATAGTTCCTATAACTCTATCAAGACTGAAACAGGCATATTAATGGCCTTAAATTTTCATCATCTTCTTGTAGTGTTCTTCGTATCCCTCAATAACAAACACCTCTTTAAACGCTTCCATAAAAATGTTGTAATTAAAATCTTTAAAATCATATATATTTTGACCCAAAGAGTGAGATTCGCGATTTATATAGCGTTGAAATGCCTGATATTTAGGCAGTTTTAGTCTTGAATGATTAAATACATTGTTTAAGTCTCTTTTTTCAATAAAATTGAAAAAATATTCGATTATATTCCGCATACAATTAGCAATCAAAGCGGGATGAGTATTTTGATTCCTAATCGCCATCCAATATGCGTGATAGTCACTCTGAATATGCTCGTATCTCATAATATCAATTGAAGTACCTTCTTCTGATTTGGAAACTCGAAAAAGTGATTGACTCGCATGTCTTTTTTCTTCCAACATTTCTGTCATTTCATAAAAAAAATACAGGCTATGTGTAAGAATAAATAGTTGTTCAAATTTTGGTATGATATTATATTCTCCCGTTTCAGAGTCTTTTTTTAGCTCAGGATAGAATATATTTCGTATTAGTCTACCGATATTAAACATATACATATTGGATAAACTTGAAACAGGATCATCAATAACAATAATACGTTTCTTAAGTGCCTTGTCTTTATCTATCAATCCTTGACATGTTTCAATGAAATAGAGTACACTTATAATTGTTCTTTCTCCTTCACTTAAAGTCTTAAATACCGATTGATTATGATTGTCCCTGACAATTCGATATAGTCCTTCTCCGATTTGGCTTTTTACAATTTTGAAATCGGTTATTCCCATATCTGTCAACATCGAATTGATATGCGTTATTGCATTGTCAATGTTAACAATATTCTTTTGTTGTTCTCCTATTTGCAAATTAAGTTCGTCAGCTTGTTTTTGTAACTGGGCACGTAATTGTTCCAAATTTTTCTTCTTGGTGACAACTTCTTTGTACTGGTGATTATAGGTTGAGATTATTGAGCCGTATTCAATACGAATCAATGTCCAAAATTTATCCTTAAGAGTTCCGAGTGCTATCGCTATTTGTACGACCTTACTATTAAAATCATTAATAATCTTATTTGCTCTTTGAATAATATCATTAACCTCTTTAAGTTTATTGGCTGTGCTAATCAATTCTACGACTTGACTCGGATTTTGGTATTTCTCCCTTAGTTTGTTAAGATTTCCATTAAGACAGTCTAGAAACGATTGGAACGAAGAATGGTATTCCTCAGATAATTGTTTAACAACTGCAATCTGCTCCATGCCAATTGGCTCCAATTTATTAATAGCATTACTGTAGGCAATTCCCATTTCTTTTATAGAAGCAACCGCTTGTTCATAATCCGCATTGAAATATTGCTTCAATTCTGAAATAATATCTTCAGTATATGGACGCTGACAAAATGGACATACTCCATCAGATTCAAAGTTCATACCAATTTTTACCCAATCAGAATTGTGCAATTCATCAATTAATTTGGCAACTCTGCTATTGGCGTTACCTGTAATAACATCTCGTAATATAGGAGCTTCCTCTATTTTGGCAGCATCAAAAGAAAGCAAAGGAAGTTCTGGAATAGGAGGAAGACCCTGGAAATCTTTTAATCGTTGAATTTCCTCTTTTATTTGTTCTATATTATAGTCTGGGACTTCTTCTGCCGGCTTTAATTGTAATAGATACTGTGCCAAAGCTTCTTTACTGCTTTTCAAACCGTCTAAGCAATATTCTAATACTCGATCGCCGCCGGAATATTTCTTTTTTATTTCCCAAAACTGATTATAGAATGATGTTTTTGAAGCATTCCAATCATTATCGAGAGTTGAAATTCTATTAATTTGCTGCTGAAGGGTCAAATTTACTTCTTTTAATTTCCCAGATACCTCTTCAATTCTTTTCCGTGCATCGGCGTTTTCTTTAGATAATGAGAATATGCCTCGTTGTGTATCTGAGCTATAAAATACTTCATTGACATAATTCTCATTATAAACTAATATCTCCTCAGCGTTATCATCTAATGGAGGTTCAATTGAACAGTTGGAATATAATGGGTTTGTTGAGTCCCTCAGATATTCGGAAAGCGTACTTTTCCCAGAACCGTTAAGTCCATATATTAAATTTACATTTTTATTGGTTTCTAATGTTGCCAAATTCTTGTAGCAAGCAGGGCCTAATATAGTAATTTTCTTAATCATGGTGATGAGATGTTACTAAAAATATATAAGTGATTGGTAATGAGTGGTGATTACCGACTCATAGTAGTAATAGGTTAAGAATTAGTGAGTTATCTATTGTTTTATTCTTCTGCGCGTTGCGTAACCGTCAAAGAACTCTTCATTTGCAAAAATAGCATTTTTATCGGAGATACGAAAATAAATCCTTTGTTTTTATTCTTTCTTCCACCGAATAATTTTACCGTAAAAGCGGTTTGATCCGTCGGAACACCATCGCCCTGCCGGAGCTGCATGACCGTGTTCCGACTACCACATAAGCAAAGAAAAGGACTTCATGTCACACCTAAACCTTATTTAGACTGATGACATGAGGCCCATTTCTTTTGTGCTTATGCCAGGAGGTGCTTTTACGGAGATTTCAGTGTACCTTTTTTAGTTATTCCATTTTTCTGAAAACGGGAACCGTGTATGACTACCCGTCCAACAAGTGGGCCAAGCCGTCACCCACGGAAGGCAAACTGGGAAGAATGCCCGTACTTTCCCGCCTGAAAGTATTCAGCCGTCAAGTACGTACATACATTCCTTGTACGTTGTTGCCGTTCCACGCTTTCAGACAAGTCCCTTTTTCTTCTCATACAGATTTTAGGAGATTTCTCTCAAATCTGCCTCCACCTCTGTTTACCTCCATTTTTACGTCTTTCAGTGAGCCGCATCAGTCAGTCATTTTCGTTCTGGGCGCAAAAGTAATTCCGGGATTGGACGGAAATGCAAGGTCAAGCCTCCCGTTTTCAGCAAAAATCTCCAGCCCTTCGGGTAGTATTTTTCCCGAAAATTCTTCTATAATCTGCTGAATAGCTTAAAATGAGCGATTTATAAGTGTTCAACCTCAATAGAGGTAATGATTTGGCAATAGTCACAACTTCTGCAATATGCATATGTTTGCTTTGCCTAACAACTCTTTACAGTTGCAAAAATACAAAATAAAAATGAAACCACACTATGTTGGTGCAAAAAAACAATAGTCATAAAACAAAGATTAACTTCGCCTTATGACTATTGTTGTCCACATTAAACTTATTTATCATTTAATTGGTTCCGCATGCACATAGTATTCACTGTTTATAGGGTCTTCCCCGTCAGTTTTAAGTATCAGTACCATGCGAGAATGTTTTGTACGCCAATATGCTTTAATATCAGCATCTTCGGGTAGTGCCTTAAACGTTTTACACAGCGAAGCCTTTTCTGTTTCTTTTATAGTACTATGTGCTTCATAGTACTGGTCCATAATCTTCAACAGACCTTCTCTTTCACGTTCAAGCACGCCTAACATATATTCCTTGTCGTTTTTGTCTTTTGCTCCTTTCAGTACAATACGTAACTCTGCATACGGTTTTGTAATGTCTTCTTTGTAGGCAGTAGGTGGAGTTAGGATAAACTCACGGCTCTTGTCCAGCAAGCAATATTCTGTTAGTTCGGGGTTCTTGGAATTATACCTTACGTTATCCCAATCGTAACCAAAGAATCCATCATTCACCAAATAGAGCCTCTTTCGGGCTTGATAGACAATACGGCCATCTTTATAGCCATTGGCATAGACAATAGTATTGTCATGAGGCGTGAAGAAGTATGTGCTCCACCAATAGGAAGTATTCAAACAGTTTGTCTTACGTTCCATGATTCCAAAGCTATCTGGCATATCACGACAATCACTCGTCCAAGTAATTGAATCGTAGTAGTTGTAATAGGCATTATCTGAAGAGTTGAAACCATATTCATCGGTAAGCTCAAATGTTACAAGGCAGAAGGTCTGAAACACAGGGTCTGTGTTGTCTTTGTCGTCTTCTGCATAGTATGCCTTAATCTTAAACTTGCAGTTGTCGGGAACAGAACGGTCAATATCCGTATCATACGTGTAACTTTTCTTCATCATTTCCAAATCGGTTTCGGTCATGCGTTTATATACAATCATGCCATATATAGACTTGTAACCATTGCTGCCATCACTCGTCGCTCCCAATTTTTGTATGGTGTACATTAAGGTCTTGCCATTCGACTCGTCAAGCTTAAGAATCTGCATGTATCTGCTGTCTGTTGTCTGCTTGTTGCTGCCAAACAGTATGAAGCCTTTGTCCATGTCATAAGTCCATGATACACGACTGAAACAAAAGGCTGGCAAGGCATCACTATAAAAATAACTAAAAGCTTGCTGTGATGTCTCAAACCAAAAGTGTGTAGGGCTGCCACCAAATCTGTCTTTCCAAAATTCCTCCTTGCTCAACTTTCCGTTTTCCTGTACCTCATAAGTGGCAATACTCTCCCAACCATAGCCCTTGACCTTACTCTGTATTTCTTCTGCTGCTATTGGCTTTCTCCCTTTTAGCACACAGCACCCCTCATCATTAACAGTATAGGTTTGGTTGAATAGATTCATATCCAACTTACATTGCTCAACACTCAATTCCTCAGACTTATCGCAACTGCCAAATACAACAGTGCAAGCTACGATGAGTGCTATTAACCAAAACTTCTTAGTCATAATAATCCAAATTTAAAGATTTTACATATAGACAGATTACGGATTTTCAGTGTTTCAAATTCTGCTGTCCAAGATAACTGAGTGCAAAAATACAAAAGTATCAACGTAATAGTGCATTTTTTTATTTTTTATAACACTCAAAACATACTTTTGTGCAAATAAAGGAAGAATAAACTACACCTGACAAATCTATTTACATATTTCTATGCACTGCCTACAGTTGGTACACTCACTTTCTGCAACCGTTGGGAGCAAAATTTCTTCGCCCTCATGGTGGAGCGAGGCGTTTTGGGGTTCCCAAAACATAACCTCGCTCCCTCCTCTAAGAACAAAAGACGAGATATTTGCCTTTCGGCTTTCCATGCCCAAGGTTGCAGACCTTAATTCTCTCAATTTACGCCAAACATCAAAGCTGCCACATTGAAAGAACAAGGTCACAGACACAAGCTACTTTGTACATGGAGTTTGCAAAGGAAAAGGTGATATTTTCAGTGTGAAACTTGCCAAGTGTTTCAGTTGTGTGTTGTTGATTTCCTTTGTGAACTATGCCGAGTGTGCTGTGTGTCCTCGGTATAGTCTGCATAAATCTAATGCCATGCTAAAACACTGCGGAGGTTCGCCCAAGTGGCTGGAGGCGCAAAGCCTCCAAGAAACGTTGCTGCAACCATTTCGGAGAATAGAGCGGTTGCCAATTAATCCACAAGCACATTTTACAGCGTACCAAGTGAGGGCATGTAAAACGTTGAATTGTTGAAGATAGGTGTTATCTTTATGAGAACCAACCACTTATACCCTCAACAAACTCTCAACAAATAGCTCTACACAACAAATTACTGGGCAAAAAAGAAAGAAAGGAATGGTGTTCATGGTTTTCTCTTTTCAACATTATCTTTCTTTTGTTGAGAGATTTGTTGAGAATATGTTGAGCCGTAAATGCCTGATGTTCAATACTTCTTTCATCATATTCAACAATTCAACAAAAATAAGGGGTGTTTTGTCCGTCATTTTTATGAACAGAACTCATCCCCCTACAAGTAAGAATGTCATGCTTATGCTTCAGTACTTATTCACGACAGTACGACAGCGCCAAGCCAACAAACAAGTAAGAGGACATTCAACTAAAGGCGGTTGTTCTTCTATTGAGTTGTAGGATAATGACACTACTTTTCTCTTTTGCCCCGTACAATCTCTTGAAGATGGTGGCACGAAACCGAGCTGCCCCGTATGAGTTTATACGGAAGCAAAGGGCAACAATCATCGGAAAGCCATACAACGTTTGCCAAATGCCATTGGAAGTTTCCTGTTTCTGTTGGACTTCCGACACCGTCAATAAACCATCCTTGTATATTGACCTTATCACAGCATGGAGTTTCATGGCGGTGACATGAAGCATATCAACCAATTCACCCTCACTCATCCACAAGTCTTGCAAGTTGGACGGAATGGATAACATTCCATTTCCGTCCACGGTGATTACAGTCCTTTTCATGCCATTCCCCCCATTGTCGGCATATGCCCCTTGATTCGACTTTCAAAAGCTGATATGTCATGCTCCAATTTAGTACTTGTCACCTTTGCGTAAATTTGTGTTGTGGCGATGTCCGTATGTCCCAGTATCTTGCTTACACTCTCTATCGGCATACCGTAGTTTAAAGCCAAAACTGCGAACGAATGCCGGGAGACATGAAATGAAATTCGCTTCTTGATGCCACACATTTTTGCCACTTTCTTTATACGCTTGTTTACCATGTCAAGTGAGCCAATATTAAACAAGTGCATATCTTTTCTCAATGGCTTGTAACGTTCAATTATCTGTATGGCTGCATCTATCAGTTTAATTTTGAATGGTACGCCTGTCTTTTGACGCTGAGAAACTATCCATGGAGACCCACTTATAATGGCAACATTGTCCTCTGTAAGATTCTTGATGTCAACGAAAGAGATACCTGTCCAACAACCAAACATAAACAAGTCTCTCGCAAAAGCAAAGTTGGGATTTTCCAACTCTATTCCTGCAAATATGTCCAATTCTTCCTCTGTCAAGAACTCACGCTCCTTGTGGTCTGGGTCAACGTGGTACATGGCAAACGGATTTCTCTGTATCTTGCCGTTGTAGTGTGCTGCCGTGACGATATGCTTCAATGGTATGGAGTATATCCAAATGGTAGATTGCGTGAGTCCAATGACATTCTTCAAATACAGACAAAAATCACGGATGAACTCCTCGGTAAGCTCATTCATGGACATATCGCTGCGCTTGTACTGAAATTTGATGAACTCGGCAACGTACTTTCTTACCGTCAGATACTTGCGGTAGGTTCGGACAGCTCGGTCTTTTCCCACGCGTTGGGCAAAGGCTGCGTTCTCCTTGTCAAAAGCTCTGAGTAATGTCTCATACTCCGTACCTATGCCTTGATATGCGTTTCTCACCATTTCAGCGGTAACGAACGCCTCACGGTCGGAAAGCCGTTGGTAATGCTTAGCGATTTGAGCCTTGATGTTATCAAGCGCAAAGTTCACCTCATTGGCTTCCTTGCTTCTGCCTTTGGCTCTGTTGCCCTTGGCATCCCATATCGCCTTGGTCACGCTCAGCTTGCAACTGAACTGTGCGATAGTTCCGTTGATTGTCACACGTCCCATGATAGGGACAATTCCGTTTCTCTCCTTGCTTCCGTTTACATAGAAGACTGTCTTGAATGTACTTCTCATAATTCCTTGCTTTTTGTTCTGTGCAAAATTAAATCATGAGAGTTGCATGGCAAATTCACAACCTGTGCAGAATTGAGAAGTAAAAACCGAAGCCGTTAAAAATGCTTATTAGAGCGTTTCTTTGAGGTAATGACTTGAAAGCGTTTCTACTTCTCAAATCCGCCATTTTCGCATTTCCTCACGAATGCCACAAAAAGCCAACGACTGCCACAACCACTTGAAACTCAAAACAAAAGCTCAAATCTGCTATTTTTTGCTTTTTTAGTCATTCTTTTTCTCTAAAAACCTTGCATTTCCTAATCCCTACCTTTTGAGGCACCCGAAACGAAAACGACCGATGCGACAGAAAGACGCATTAAAAATAAAAATTAAAAACATCGAAAATATGGTAACAATGGAATTGAACTTCAGACAGATGGCGCGATTGGCAGGTACAGATTGTTTCACCCTTCACGAACGAGGAAGGCAATGCGCAACCCTATTTCTCACACTATCCGCTTTTCGGACTTCCTACTGAAGTGGAAGATTGCGACATACTTTATCCCTCTAAAACGACAGCGATATGAAAGGAACAGACCATTTCAAGAGAACAATACAGATGTACTTGGAACAGCAGGCAGCGAAAGATGCGCTCTTTGCGAAGAAGTACCACAACCCAGCCAAGAACTTGGACGATTGTGTGACCCACATTCTGAACTTTGTGCAGAGAAGCGGTTGCAACGGCTTCACGGACGGAGAGATTTTCGGACAAGCCATCCACTACTTTGAAGAAAACGAGATAGAGGTGGGCAAGCCAATGGACTGCCAAGTGGTAGTGAACCACGTTATGGAACTCACGGCAGAGGAAAAGGCGGAAGCACGGCAGAACGCAATCCGCAGATACCAAGAAGAGGAACTCCGCAAGTTGCAGAACCGCCACAGAACATCAGCGAAAAAAGAAACCCAACAATCCCAGCCCTCATTATTTGATTTAGGCTTATAAAACCGAAGGCACGCATACAGAAAAAAGAGGTGGCAAGACTTTCCGCCAAACTTCGCCCCATATCCGCGACACAAATTGATTGGGCATACCGCCATTGTGTTGAACATATCAGCTACCGCACCAAGAAAGGGAACATCACCTGCTCCGACTGCGGTCACGAGTGGCACAGCAATAACGAACTATGCGACAGCCTTGATGGTTGCACCTGTCCTAAATGCTGTACCGAACTCAAAGTACAGGACACCCGAAAACTCCCCCACAAGGAAACACAGTATTTCAGCGTGGTAACCACCTGCAAAGGTTATCAGTTAATCCATGTGACGCAGATCAAATGCGAGAGTAAGAAAGGCGTGAACGTGAGCAACAGCGAGAACCCCAGCGTAAGAAAGATGCAGAGGATTTCATCGCCAACAAATCCAAATTCTTCGGATTGATAATTACTGACGAGAATATAATTGTCAAGGAACTTGAAAGCATAGACGAGTATCACAATGAGGGCAAGGTGCAGAATATCTGCGTGTTCGGTAGTGAATACTACAAGAAAGCCGATACCCTCATATTCTCGGAAAGAATTGGCAGTGAGATAATTGAAACCGTTGAGGTGGACTTGCGAACCATCAAAGTGGTGCAGTGCCACGGCAAATACAACCAAGACACCGAATACCACGAACACATTATCGCCCTTGTGGAGAACAACGCCGACCTCATCCGCAACCGAATGAAAAACTTTTAAATAATCTGGATTTATGCCTATTAGTCAAAGTCAGTACCCGGGCATTACAGAGATCGAGAAGCAAGAAACTGCTGCCCTTTATGATGATTAGCGGAAAAGCCTACTATCGGGCTTCCGATGTACGTGAATTCATAAAGGAACGGTTCGATGTGGGCACGCTCCGAAAGCTCGAAAAAGAACACGGAGCGAATAAGTAAGAATGAAATTCATTCCGAAACTGTACACGTGGCAGTTCCGGGATGTTTTTCTCTTTTGGCAAGTATCTATTTACTCTTTAGTAATATAATCCCCTCTTCCTTATAAGATGTAATTCCCGTGTAGAAAAATAAAAGTGTAATTCATCCACCAAATAGAATTACACTTTTATTTTGTTTACAGATAATTTATTTCAACGAGCTATGAAATAATGTATCAAACGACCATTACTTACCCCATTTCTCACCCCATTTAAATGTGTGAGTAAAGCCTAAAGAAATGAATGGAGCAGACATCTTCAAAGGTTTACAAGATGCCGCGTGGATAAAATGAAAGCTATTTGTATCATACTCTGCCTCGCCTTTCTTTCCTGATATGCCCGGAGCGAAAGAATAACCAGCTTTTAATTCCAAATATGAATTATTTGTTGTACGTAAAGACAATCCAATCGCAGGGGCAGCAAAGAACCCCATACTTGACGGTTTTCCTAATACATACTCTATCGTACTATTATCATCTGCTGCATCATAACCATACAAATCATTGATAGAGTAGATACGTACACCTGCATCACATGCTACAAACGGAGAAAAGCGTCTATCCGTCAGCCTATACGAGCCTCTGGCGAATATTTTTACAGCAGAGATACTAACATCAAGGTCGGAGTTATAGTGATAAACATTACCGTCATCTCTTATCTTGAGAGATTTTACACCATCTTCTGCATAAGAACTAACAAAATCTCCCCCAAATCCTATACCTAAATTTATATGAGGATTAAATTTATAAGTGAACACCAGTGCACCCGTTCCACCGTCATATTCATCACTTCCAAAATTGACTTTACCACCTTCCAACGTTACTTGCATGCCTCTATCACGAGTTGGCTTTTTAGGTTTACGAATAGGCGACTTATGAAAACTAAATCCAGTTCTCATACTAAAAGCACCGCTACTACCACTTCCTTTTGTTGGGATAAAATGAGTATATCCTACTCCCAAATTAAAATCTACCCGTTTAGATAAAGGAATTTCCAAAGTTGGCATGATTTGTATCATAATATTATTCGGGACTTCAACTGTTGTTTGGTACTTGCCACTTCCAACGGTAATATCACCAGAGGTATTAAAAACATATCCAGCACGAATAATCCCCCCGAGAGTCAAAGATGTAGATTTTAAAGGGAAATATACTTTAAAATCGGAAGTCAAGGGAATTGAAGGGTCACCGTCACTTGTAGGAATGAAAGCTCCGGTACCTATCCCCCAATAAAAATTCTTATTGAAACGTTTGCCTATTCCAATTTCGGCAGAAATACTCCCACCACCGCCTTTAGTTGCAATATGATATCCTGCGTCAACGCTAAAATCAAGCCCTCTATGACGCCCTTCTTTCTTAGAAGATTGTTTTCTTTCTTTAGTAATCCTTTCAACTTCGGACATCTGATAAACTAATAGACTTCCGTCTGCTATTTGTATCTTAACAGAGCCATTAGGAGTTTGCTCCACAATATTACCTTTGATTACACTTCCATTGCGGAGATATATAGTCTCTTGTATCTGCTGCGCAGACAAGCTACAACAAATAAAGAATAAACATAAAAAAGAGAATATTTTTTTCATACCATTATTTGTACCTTTTAGTTTTAGTAGTTCCATATACTTTTGCTCCGTTTGACTTTTTGACTGCATACGCTCTATATGTTACAGTATAATTTGAGTTTGAGGTAGTTACATATGCAGTTGCTTTATGGAGACCATCGGTTATTGTTCCAGTAGTTTTACTTGGTGAATTTCCAAACATAATACCAACTTCAGAAGCCAAATGTCCACCCTGAACATTATACCCTGCTGTAATGGTATATTTGTACTTAGACCCACTTTTTTCTCTCTTAATTGTACATGCTCCGGTTGTTACCGATAACGTTCCAGTGGTTGATGCAGCTTGTTCAATTTCTATTTCTGCAGATTCTGTACCTGCACAAACTGTAACTATAGCAGTCCTTTTATTTGAGCGATTCCGACCAACAGAAATTTGTAATTCACTATTGCCAGTTCCCGATGTTTTATCAAAAGTTACCCAAGAAGCATTTTTTGTAACCACTCTCCAATCTGAATTAGTTTGAATAGAAATTGTTTTAGTTTCTCCGCTACTGGGTATACTAAAATTATTTTGGTCTATTGCTAAATAAGCATCTTCCCAATCCTCTGTGCAAGAGGATACAGAAAACATACTGGCTACAAGTATAGCCAAAATTGATAATAATTTAATAATTGATTTCACGTTACTAACTAAATTAAAAGGCGGAACCATTCAACGCTTATTTTAATCTCAGGTTACCGCCAAGTTACCTTACTCACAAACAAGCATGAATGGTTCACGCCCTATGAACGTGAACCTTCTGAGCTTGTCCTCGTGAGTGAATATTGGCGGTATTCGAGATTAGAGAACAAGAGCTAAAGCCCAATATCTTTTATACGTATGAACAGAAACGCTTTTCCGTTATTAATTAAATTAATTATTTACTTAAATATGGAAAGCCTATGCCTATTGCAAAAGCGCTTTCAGGTTTCTTTCATTCTATCTGTTTCTTGTTTAATCATTTTTTAAGTTAATACTACGGCAGAAAAAGAGAAAAGAAATATTCGTTTCTTATCTTAGTTTTTTTGCCATTTATCTATTCACTAAAATATCAAAGTAAAAATACCCAACTTCACATTGCTGGGTGTAAAATTGGATATTGCCTTTGTAAACTATTGATTTTCAATTTTGTTGCGGTGCGTACGGGACTCGAACCCGTGACCCCATGCGTGACAGGCATGTATTCTAACCAACTGAACTAACGCACCTTTAAAAGAGGAATCAGGCGATTTCCTGATTGCGAGTGCAAAGGTAAAGACTTTATCTTAAATAGCCAAATTACTTCCGTACTTTTTTCAAAAACCAAACCTGTTTTTTTTGAAACTAAAACTTCTTCCGATACAAAACTACAACCGGAAACTATAGATATAGGCTGATACGTAATCTTCTTCTTTGTCCCTTAGCCAATCCTCTAACAAAGATACACGTTTGAAACCGAACCGCTCAAACAAATGTTGTGCCTTCATATTTTTTTGGGAAACTATAGCATAAAGCTGGTGCATATACAAATGTTCGCGAGCATAAGAAACAAGCATCCCCAATACCTTGGTCGCAACTCCCCGCCCCCTATACTCCGGAAATAACAAGATTCCTATTTCCGCACGTAAATGCCGAGGAGAAAAATCCATCAAATCCACACAGCCTAAAACCAAATGCTCATCCTCCGTCTCTATAACCAGACGCAACTGTCCATCGGCATAAATGTCATGACGTGACTCTGCTATATATGTTTTTAAGGAATAACGGGAATAAGGTACATTCGAACTCCCCCATTGCCACAACTCTTCATCATTTTCAACACTATATAACCACTCCAAATCTTCCGGTTCAAGTGCACGCAACCGTATATTATCTGCCGCAAACATCATCGTATTTCGTTTTTCAATATACGTTATTCATCGTTATCAACTTAGATGTCTCCATAGAGTAAGTCGCTATCCGTATCCGGGTATGTTCCGCCCCGAGAGACAACAGGTACAGCATTTTCTCATAACTATATGCCCCAGTATCATATATGACATAATCATAGGTCTTCACCGAAAGAGATGGGTCAAGATGGCCGTCCGGCTTATTCGATTCATCCGCTACCACAAAATCTATTTTCAAGTTATTTTCAAGCCCCAATCTGCATAGCGACTCTACAGCTTCCGGACGTCCCAAAAACAAATATGATTTGTCAGCCTCGCGGTCTCGTCCTCTTCCTACCCATCCGAACAAACGCTCTTTCTGGTGCATACACAAATCCAAGACTCCCCGGACAATAACAGCCATTTGGATAAAAGGTGCCAACCAACGATTCGAACGACGGTAATGTTTGTCAAAAAAGATAAGCATGGCCTTATAAAAAACATGCACGTAACGGAAAGAGCTTTTATGCGTACTTTCTCCCTTATAGTGCAGAATCCTTAACGGCTGATAATAATTCTTATAGCCACATTGTAATAAACGATAAGAGAGGTCGATATCTTCTCCATACATGAAAAAATCCTCATCCAAAAGTCCGGTTTTATCAAGTGCAGAGCGGCGCACCATACAAAAAGCACCCGAGATGACATCGATCTGATTGGTCTTGTTCTTATCCAAATATCTCATGTAATAACGTCCCAAACGCCGCGAATGAGGAAACAATGCACACAAACCGGTCATTTTGCAAAAAGACGTAAAAGGAGTAGGCACCCCCCGACGAGATTCCCAAGCAAAACCACCGTCGTCCTTCAACATAGCAACCCCCGTAGCACCGGCCTCCGGATGAGTATCCATAAAATACAAACATCCGGACAATGTATTTTCTCCCACCACCGTATCCGGATTAAGTAGCAAAATATATTCACCTGTCGCTTGCCTTATCGCCATGTTATTCGCACGGGAAAAGCCTACATTTTCCTGATTTTCTATAAAATGGACATCTGGAAAACGAGAGCGTATATATTCCACCGATCCGTCGGAGGAAGCATTATCCACCACCCAGATTTCAGCATCCAGTCCATAGCACGCCCGTATCACAGAGCACAAGCACTGCTCCAAGTAATACTTCACATTGTAGCTGACGATTACGATTGAAAGTTTCATGCCTTTCTTTGGTTTTCTGTCTTTACACCGTCATGATTCAACTCCAGCCCCGTTTCATTCTCAAACTTTTCACGGGAAGGCCAGCAAAAACATAAAGCCAAAGCTGTAATAAGCGCACAAATAGAACCGGTTGAGTCCAATGTCAGATAATAAAATACGATATTCGTCCACCCCGTAACAGCCAGCATCGCCATACGTACCTCACTCCATCTTTTATATTTCAGACCGGACCGTTGCGGAGAGTCTACGGAATAAGAAGATTTCACCACCCTAAACGACATCATTTTCAGAGCCATAGGTACCAATACGATAACCATGATGATTCCCGTCAGATTGATATAGTAATCTGCCAGTTCATTTCCTACAGCCCATCCGTCAGTCCAAACGTCCCACTCAAACAGCCCTATAAGTACGGCCGCCCATATAAAAATAAGACAAAACTCCAACCGGAGTTTCTTTATAACATTCTCCATCTCTCTGTTCTCCTACATTTGTCCCGTAAAAACTACACGGTTCACAATAGAACGTCCCAACGTTACTTCATCCGTATATTGCAGTTCATCATTTTGCGCAACCCCACGTGCAATCACGCTGATACGTGCGGCTGCATTTTCCAGCTTTCTGTAAATATAAAAATTGGTCGTATCTCCCTCCATTGTCGGACTAAGAGCCAATATCACCTCTCTCACGCCTCCGTCTTCCACGCGTTCTACAAGAGTTTGTATCTGAAGGTCGGAAGGTCCCACCCCGTCCATCGGAGATATCACTCCACCAAGTACATGATAAACACCCTTGTACTGATGTGTATTCTCTATAGCCATCACATCCTGAATATTTTCCACCACGCATATCGTGGAATGGTCACGTTGCATATCCGAACAGATTTCACAAACGTCCGTATCCGAGATATTATGACATACAGAACAATATTTCACATCATGCTTCAACGTAATCAACGACTGGCCGAAACTCTCAACCGCCTGTACATCCTGCCTCAACAGGTGTAGAACTAACCGCATGGCGGTCTTCGAACCTATCCCCGGCAACTTCGCAAATTCATTTACGGCCTTTTCTAATAATACTGAAGGATATTGTTGATTCATCTACAATCAAAATACATAAATTTGTGCAAAGATAACCAAAAGCCAAATAAAAAGCGTATATTTGCCAACAAAAAAATACAAACTGACATGGAAATCAAATCAGCAGAATTCGTTATCAGCAACTCTTCGGTCGGGAAATGTCCTTCTACCCATGCTCCCGAATACGCTTTTATAGGCCGTTCCAATGTAGGCAAATCCAGTTTGATTAACATGCTGACCAATAATAAAAAATTGGCAAAGACCTCCGCCACACCGGGAAAGACATTGCTTATCAATCATTTTTTAATCAACAATGAGTGGTATCTGGTAGACCTCCCGGGATACGGTTACGCCAAAATAAGCAAAAAAGAACAAGAAAAGTTGCAGCAAATCATCTCTTCTTATATACTGCACAGAGAACAGATGACCAACTTGTTCGTACTCGTCGATTCGCGACACGAGCCTCAAAAAATAGACATGGAATTCATCGAATGGCTCGGAGAAAACGGAATCCCGTTCAGTATTGTTTTTACGAAAGCCGATAAGTCCAAGCCGACCAAACTCAAGGCTAATATTGACACTTATCTTAAAGCCCTAAAAGAACAATGGGAAGAACTGCCTCCTTACTTCATAACCTCATCCGAAAACAAAACGGGGCGTACGGAACTCTTGAACTATATTGAAAGCATTAATAAGTCGTTATAAGCAAAGCCTCTATTAAAACGAGTAATTGATACCCAAGCTGAACCATTCTTTGAACATGAGATAAGAAAACTTTTTATCCTCATTCCGATAATTCTCCGAACTGTCATCTATACGAGGATAGAGAAACAGTTTGGAATTCAAGAACCTGTTTATCGTGAAAGTAAATGTGTTTTCCCATTCAATATCGGTCGTTTCCAAATTGCTGAACCAATATATACGGGCATCCCACTTGATGTTTTTCCATATCTCCCAACTATAATTCACAGTAATATTCGGACCGAAATTATTGTACATACTTCGTCCGGACTCCAATCCAAAATTACCGAATAACGACCTGCGCTCTACCGAACGGAAGTTATAGGCTACGGGAGACAAGTTGGCAGAACCTTTAAAACGTTTCAATTCCAATTTATAATCCATACCTAAAGAAACAACCAAATTGAACGGAGAAAGGAAATCGGAAGAAACCTCGTCGCTATTCGCCTTGAAACTCGGATAAAACTGAGTATATGCCTGAACCTGCAAGGTATAAAACCAATGTTTGGTAGCCTTGTAACCTATTTTAGTGGTCAAACGCAACAAGTCGTCATTAGTCTTGAGTTTATGCTTCTCGTCCGTTTTCGAAGTCTGAAATCCCAAACGCATTTCAAGCTTGTTGTCCCATTGTATTTTCTGTTTGTTATTGAAGTTCGCCTCCATGGTTGCCAAAGCCAACATCGTATAATTGTTATCACCGCCCTGATACCAATTCTCGGAATAATAATTTTGGGTAAACTGAAACGAATAATCTCCTTTGAATTTCCAAAAATTAGGACGCCGTACCTTTAAACGTATGGTATCTACATCCTGTGTCAAATCAACATTGATCTCATTTTCCACCAAATGGGTCACAGCAGGCAATTCCGGTAAGACTTCTTTCTGCAACCCACCGGCTTTTTCCAAGTCGTCTTCCGTAGTCTGAATCAACCATGGAGTACGGACATAAGCCTGCATCAGCATCCTATTCTCCTCTTCCAACACCAATCGGTCTTTATCTCTATAATCCAACAAAGAAGGGACATTCTTTTCACGTCCCGGAAGTGTGAAATTCCACTTTACACCAAACTCCTGCTTCATGGGGGCATCATAAAGCGTCCCCGGAGCAAACAACCGGAAATAATACGGAGTGAATCTCACGGTTGAATCCGTCTGTAAATTGCTTGTTTCCCAGACAAGTGCATTCAACAGAGCTGTATATCTTTGCACTACAGCGTTCATCGACAATGTATCCACGATACACGTACGCCTGTTTCGAGCCCCGATATCAGTACTGAACAAGTATGACAATATAATGATAAAAAAGAACCTTATTCGCATCCACGTTTTCTTTTGTCGACACAAAGATATATCTTTTTTAAAGGAAAAGTCCCACGGAACTCAAAGTTTTTTGTAATTTTGCAACTTAATAGTTGTATTATAATTGAATTCTAATCCAAAAATTATAACATTGTGGGAGAAACAAAGTATATCTTCGTTACTGGCGGAGTAGCCTCATCATTAGGCAAAGGCATTATATCCTCATCTGTGGGTAAATTGTTGCAAGCTCGTGGATACAACATTACCATTCAAAAATTCGACCCCTATATCAACATCGACCCGGGTACGCTCAATCCGTACGAACACGGCGAATGCTATGTTACCGTAGACGGTCAGGAAACGGATTTGGATTTAGGACATTACGAACGTTTCACCGGAATCCAGACTACCCGTGCCAATAATATAACTACCGGCCGGATATACCAAAGCGTTATCGAAAAAGAACGCAGAGGGGACTATTTGGGTAAAACCATTCAGGTCGTACCTCATATCACGGACGAAATCAAACGGAACATCAAATTGATGGGTAAAAAATACAAGTTTGATTTCGTAATTACCGAAATCGGGGGAACGGTAGGCGACATCGAATCCCTGCCCTTCCTGGAGGCCATCCGCCAATTACGTTGGGAATTGGGCAAAGATGCCATCAACCTGCATCTGACCTACGTTCCTTATCTGGCGGCTGCAAAAGAGTTGAAGACCAAGCCGACCCAAACATCGGTCAAGCAATTGCAGAGTTTGGGTATACAACCGGATATTTTGGTACTTCGTACGGAACATGAACTGAATGCGGATATCCGGAAGAAAGTGGCTCATTTCTGTAATGTGGACGAAGAAGCCGTCATTCAAAGCCTGGACATGCCGTCCATCTACGAAGTACCTCTGAGCATGCAAGCCCAGAAGCTCGATGCCATTATTTTACGCAAGATGAATATGCCGGTGGGTGAAACGCCCCAACTCGGTCCATGGCGCTCCTTCCTAGACCGTCGCAACAAAGCTACGGAAATCGTCCACATCGCCCTGGTTGGCAAATATGATTTGCAAGACGCATATAAGAGTATTTTAGAGTCACTCGCACATGCCGGAACCTACAATGACTATAAAGTCAAGACACATTTCGTCAATAGCGAAAAACTGACCTGTGAAAACGTGGAAGAGCAACTGAAAGGTATGGCGGGAGTAGTTATCTGTCCGGGGTTCGGACAACGGGGCACCGAAGGTAAAATCATTGCAGCCGAATACACCCGCACCCACGATATTCCGACGTTCGGTATTTGTCTCGGCATGCAAATGATGGTTATCGAATTTGCACGTAACGTATTAGGATACGTAGATGCCAACAGCCGCGAAATGGATGAAAAGACTCCGCACAATGTCATCGACATCATGGAAGAACAGAAAAATATCACCCAAATGGGAGGTACAATGCGTCTGGGAGCCTACGATTGTGATGTACGTGAAGGCAGTAAGACTTTTGAGGCATACGGACAAAAGCAGATTTCCGAACGCCACCGTCACCGCTACGAGTTCAACAACCAATATATTAAGGAGTATGAAAAGGCCGGCATGCAATGCGTCGGCACCAACCCCGACAGCAACCTGGTGGAGATCGTGGAAATCCCGACATTGAAATGGTACATCGGTACACAATTCCATCCGGAATACAGCAGTACGGTACTCAAACCGCATCCATTGTTCCTTTCATTCGTAAAGGCAGCCATTGAGAATTCATTGAGCACCAAAAAGCAATCTAAAGACAAATAAATAAGAATATGGACAAAAACACGCTTACAGGATTTATCCTCATTGCGGCAGTACTTATCGGATTCAGTTATTTCAGTCGCCCGAGCGAAGCAGAAATGGAAGCCCAACGCCGACAGGACTCTATCGCTACCGTGGCTCAACAAAAGGCACAGATGGCACAAGAAGCCAAGGAAGAGGCTGAAATAGCGCATCAGGCACAAGTAGCTTTAGACACGACGTCATTGTTTTACGCCCACAGGAGAGGAGAAGCACAAAACGTCGTATTGGAAAACGAACTGATTAAATTAACGTTCAACACACGTGGGGGAACCGTCCAAAAGGTTGAACTCAAAGAATATAAGAACCAACAGGGCTGCCCGGTGACGCTGTTCGACGAAAAAGACGCACGCATGCAATTCATGTTGGGCGGGAAAACAGAGAACATCAACTCCGGTGACTTTTTCTTCACCCCAATCAACGTCAGCGACACGACCCTCACCATGCGTCTCCAGGCTTCCACAGGAGGCACACTGGATTTCGATTACAAGTTGTTGCCCCATTCCTACATGATCGACTTTACCATCCAAGCCAACGGTTTGGGCAATATCTTCGCTCCGTCTATGAAAACTCTGGACATCGCATGGAATGAAATGGCACGCCAACAAGAAAAAGGCTTCGATTTCGAAAGCCGTTATTCTTCCCTGACGTATAAAATAAAGAATGAGGGAACGGATTATCTGAGCGAAACCAGTGCCGAATCCGAAAAGATCGCAGAACCCTTAGACTGGGTCGCTTTCAAGAACCAGTTTTTCAGTTGTGTATTGATAGCACATCAGGATTTCACAGAAGCCCACCTCAGCAGCACGCCGCAGCAAAAAGCCAGCGGTTACCTGAAAGATTACGAGGCCGACATGAAAACGTTCTTCGATCCCAGCGGAAAGACCCCTACTCAAATGCAGATGCTGTTCGCTCCGAACAATTACCATCTATTGCAACACACGAACAAACTCAGTGCCAGTGACAAAGACTTGGAATTGGAAGACCTTGTTTATCTGGGCTGGCCGCTCTTCAAGTGGATCAACCGTTTCTTCATCATCTACATTTTCGATTGGTTGAGCAGTCTGGGACTGTCAATGGGTATTGTCCTGTTGTTGCTCACGATATTGGTGAAAGTACTGGTCTACCCCACCACACGCAAGTCTTACTTGTCTTCTGCCAAGATGCGTGTGCTGAAACCGAAGATTGACGAGCTTAACGCCAAATATCCGAAACCGGAAGACGCCATGAAGAAGCAGCAGGAAACCATGCAGCTTTATAGCCAGTACGGGGTCAGCCCAATGGGCGGATGCTTGCCGATGCTGTTACAGATGCCTATCTGGATCGCTTTGTTCAACTTCGTTCCGAACGCCATCGAATTGCGCGGAGAAAGTTTCCTTTGGGCTTCCGACCTTTCGGCATACGATGACGTAATACGATGGGACAAGTCCATCTGGCTTATCGGAGACCATCTCAGCATTTTCTGCTTGTTGTTCTGCCTGACCAATATCGTCAACACTTGGATCAGCATGCGCCAGCAGCAGAACAGCATGACCGGCGAACAAGCACAGCAAATGAAGTTCATGCAGTATATGATGTATATCATGCCTGTAGCCTTCTTCTTCATGTTCAACAACTACTCGTCCGGATTGAACTATTACTATTTCCTTTCCGGTCTGACCAGCATCCTTATCATGTGGTTCCTACGCAAGACCACCGATGACAAGAAGCTTTTGGCTAAGCTCGAAGCCAACTACCAAGCCAATAAAGCCAACCCTAACAAAAAGATGTCGGGAATGGCCGCACGGTTGGAAGCACTGCAAAAACAGCAGCAAGCCATCTTGGAAGAACAGAAAAAGAAACAAGCTCAAAACAAAAAATAATAATACATCCTTAAGAATCATTCCGGGCTATCCGCAACCGTCCGGAATGATTCATTTTTTTTAGCTCACATCTATTATGAATCTCATTCATGTTATGACCGCAGCCCTTACCTTGGCTTCCGCCAGTCCGGTATCCGGAGCCAACGACGGACAAATCATCGGAAAAAACCAGATTACACTTACCGGAGACCGCCTCACTCCCGAGGCATTATGGGCCATGGGACGGATCGGGACTTTCGCCGTCTCTCCGGACGCCCAAAAGATTGTATACACCGTCAGCTATTACAGCGTACAGCAGAACAAGAGCCATACCGTTCTTTACCTGATGGATGCCGACGGCGCGAACCCTACCCTGCTTACCACCACGGCCGACAACGAAAGCGAACCGGCTTTCACTCCGGACGGACAAAGAATCACCTTCCTGAGCGGTAAAAGCGGAAGCAGCCAGATATGGGAAATGGCTTTGGACGGCACGTCACGCCGTCAAGTCAGTTTCTGCCATAAGGACGTGGAAGGATACAAGTTTTCCCCCGACGGGAAAAAAGTCATCATCGTCCATTCCGTAGACACTTATACTTCTATCGAGAAAAAATACGACGACCTGCCATTATCCAGCGGTATGGTCATCACCGACCTCAACTACAAACATTGGGACCGTTACGTGACCACCATCCCCCACATCTTCGTGGCGGATGTCCAAGACGGGCGGACGGGTGACGGCATCGACCTCCTGAACGGCGAACCGTTTGAATGCCCGATGTTACCGTTCGGAGGCAGCGAACAGTTCAACTGGAGTCCCGACAGCCGTTATATCGTGTACACCAGTCGCAAAAAGACAGGCCGGGACTACGCTATCAGTACGGACAGCGACATCTACCGCTACGATACGGCGACCGGACAAACCGAGAACCTATGCAAACCGGTCGACTACAAAGAGCCTGAAATAGACCCGTCGCGTTCCATGGAGCACCAAGCCATAAACCATCTGGACCGGGATTGTAACGTGGGCTACGACACGAACCCGGCTTATTCTCCCGACGGAAAATATGTGGCGTGGCTCAGCATGGCGCGCAACGGTTACGAAAGCGACCGTACCCGACTGTGCGTCCTGGACCTGAAGACGGGTGCAAAAACTTACGTTACGGAAGCTTTCCAATCCGGAGTAGACGGATTCTGTTGGGCAGCCGACAGCCGCTCGTTCTATTTCACCGGCGTATGGCAGGCACGTAGCATGATACACTCCACCAACCTCAAAGGCGAAGTGAGACCGCTGACCACGGGGGATTTCGACTATGGTGCCGGACTGGCCTTATGCGGTAAAAACCTCATCGTCACCCGCCACAGCATCAGTGCGCCGGATGACATCTACAGCCTTTCCTTTAAAAAGAAGAAAAATGCGGAAGTCAGGCAGCTCACCCGGGAAAACCAATATTTTCAGGAACGCCTGAAGATGGGTGAAGTCAAAGAACGTTGGGTCGCTACCACTGACGGCAAGAAGGAACTCTGTTGGGTGGTTTACCCGCCTCATTTCGACCCGTCCAAAAAATATCCGGTACTCCTGTTCTGCGAAGGAGGCCCGCAAAGCCCCGTCAGTCAGTTCTGGAGCTACCGTTGGAACCTGCAAATCATGGCTGCCAACGACTATATCGTCATCGCTCCCAACCGCCGCGGCCTGCCGGGCTTCGGCATGGAGTGGCTGGAGGAAATCAGCGGCGACTACAGCGGCCAGTGCATGCAAGACTACCTGAGTGCCATCGACGACATTTGCAAAGAACCATATGCGGACAAAGACCGCTTGGGATGCGTGGGAGCCAGCTTCGGAGGTTACAGTGTGTACTATCTGGCCGGACACCACGACAAACGCTTCAAATGTTTCATCTCGCACGACGGAATCTTCAACACGCAACAGCAATATTACGAAACGGAAGAAATGTGGTTTCCCAACTGGGACCTCGGCGCAGGGCCTTGGCGTAAGGGCATCAGTGCCGACCCGGACAACGCGGAAAAGGTGGACGACCAGCAAAAGGTGAATC
>OGXA01001053.1_pt1 | contig 23540 bp, 19 predicted proteins | sample 1576171 | NCBI WGS metagenome assembly OGXA01 (sample SAMEA3541587, study PRJEB24748) | human gut metagenome | biome: human gut; feature: human-associated habitat; material: faeces | place: China | collected 2012 | reverse complement strand
GCTGTTGCGGACAGATGCGAAGAAATGGCTCAGCACATTAATCAACTTATAAAACAGCTGAAAGATGATAGGTAAACAGACTAAAGGGACATCGTTCGGTGGATGCGTCCGCTATGTCCTCAAAGAGGAAAAATCCAAACTATTGGAAGCGGTCGGAATAGAAGGGACACCCGAACAGATGGCAGAGCAATTTGAGCTACAAGCCTTACTCAACGACAAGGTAAAGAATATTGTCGGACACACTTCGCTCAACTTCTCACCGGAAGACAGTGCAAGATTAAAGTCCGATGATGCTTTGATGCTGAGCATAGCACACGACTATATGAAACTGATGGGTATTGAAAACACGCAATACATCATTGCCCGGCATATCGACCGTGAGCATCCGCATTGTCATATCGTTTTCAACCGAGTGGATAATAACGGCAAGACGATTAGCGACAAGAACGATTTCCGTAGGAATGAGAAAGTCTGCAAAATGCTGACCGCCAAATATCGCTTGCACTTTGCCAATGGTAAAGACCATATCAAAGAGGAACGCTTGCGCCCCTACGACAAGGCAAAGCACGAGATATACAAGGCATTGAAAGAAGAACTGCCCAAAGCTTATAGTTGGGAAGACTTGAAAGATGCGCTTGCCGACCGTGACATTGATATGAAATTCAAGGTCAGCCGGACTACACGAGAAATACAAGGTGTCAAATTTGAACATAACGGCTTTTCTTTTTCCGGTTCAAAAGTAGGTCGAGAGTTCAGCTACTTGAATATCGACAACCGACTGGAAGAGAATGCTTGTGCATCCTTGTTGGAGTCAGCCAAACAGAAACTCAGAGAACAGAAAGAAGAGGTACAGCCAAGCGTTTCCCATTCCGATGATGGCTTTGGCATCAGTCTCGGTTTGCTAAACGGGAACTCGTCCTACGATGCCACTGCCGCAGAAGAAGCAGAGTTCAATCGCCTGATGAAAAAGAAAAAGACTAAGCGCAAGCGAGGCTTTCATTTATAATCCATTATTATTAACATCTTAAATTCAATTATTTATGGTACAAAAAGATTTAATTCTTGATTTCAATCTCTACTTGTGTGAGAAATTTGGCTACAGAGAAAGCTGTAGCGTGATGCCACATGCCAACGGCTTTTGTATGGACATTCGGGAACGTGACTTAGACTGCTATATCCGCTTCTGGGAGTATAGCTGTGGAAGAGGCAACTTCCCCGACTGGTCTATCATCATTGTGCGTAGTAACTTCAAGGAGAACCAAGAAGAAAACCTGAAAGACTTGGCTCGGTTCTTCAAGGAGTACATGCCACGCTACGGTTACAAATACCTCTGCACCGAAGATGATGACTACAAGTATTATCAGACACTTGGCTTAAAGTGTATCATGGACGGTTTTTGTCCCAATTATGCATTAGCACTAAAGGATTTGAATGTCTGAGACATGGTTTTAGAGTTAAGGAGGGGATTTTTCCTCTCCTTTTCTTTTTCGATGTGCCCTAATGAGCTGATTCCTCTATTATGAATGTTGGCAATAAAAGTGTTATTACTACATTTCTCATAATATATGCAATGATTGAGAGCGAAGAAATTACTGTATCAGGTTACTTCGCTCTACATATTACATCATTTCCCCAACGACTTAAAGACCTTCGCAATACAACGCTTTTTCTGTTCCATATTGGGATGAACATATAAGTCTAAAGTGGTCGAAATATTGGAATGTCCTAACAATACACTAACGGTCTTGTAATCACAGCCAGCTTCTATACAACGAGTGGCAAAGCTATGGCGCAGGCCATGATATTTCAATTTGGGAATACCTAATTTCGCCATTAATTTGCCGTAATAATTACGGTAAGTACGAGGCTCGGTTGGATATTCATCATTAGTCAAAACATAGAAATCTTCATTAACGACCTTCTTCAGTGGTTTTACCATTGCAAGAAGGTCCTTTGTCATAGGAATTTTCCGACATGAGTTTTGTGTCTTGGGAGTGTTGATAACCAGCTCGGTATATTTCTCCGTCCCATTAATAATGTAAATCCGTTCAATTGTACGATTGACTGTTATCGTTCCCTCTGAAACATTGATGTCACTCCACTTCAAAGCGCAGACTTCCCCTATACGAAGTCCGGTACAAAGACTGATGTAGATACCCAGTCCAGCAAAGGAAAAATGACTTTGAATATGATTGAGTATTTTCTTGTGATTAGCAACCGATAGTACTTCCAATTCTTTGGTTGTTGAAGAAGACGGATATTTGATGTCCCACTCTTGATAATCCATCCATTCATTTTTTACGCCGAATTTCATAACCATTTTCAGTACAATCAAAATGTCTTTTACGGATTTCACATTCAGTCCATTCTCTATTTTCTGCAAAACAAATTCTTGCACAGCCTGTTCATGGAGTGTATCGCTTTCTCCAAAATTTGGAAGAATATGATTTTCCAAGATAAGCACATAAGCAGCCATTGTGGACTGCTTCACATAAGGTTGCTTGTACTCTTTCCATGCAACCGAGATTTCTCTAATTGTTTTCTGTCCCATAATCGTATATTAATATGTTGTACATATAATTAGAGAATAATAAATCCCAGATGTTCCCCATTTGAGATTCCCGGAGTTTAGTGGGGAGTGGGAAATGGTATCACTTCAAGATATAGCCACTATAAATCCAAAATCAGATCCGCTTCAGAACACTTTTATTTATATAGACTTGGAAGCCGTTGAAAAAGGTGAGTTAAGAAAAATACAAGAAATAATGCGAGAAGAAGCACCAAGTAGAGCACAACGTGTTATAGATAACAATGATATTCTGTTTCAATGTGTGCGCCCCTATCAGAAAAACAACTATATTCATAGGATTCTAAATACGAGTAATCAACAATGGGTTGCTTCTACTGGATATGCTCAAATTAGAACAACAGAATTGCCAAACTATATTTATCATCTATTGAATACAGACGAATTCAATAGAAAAGTAATGGTTCGTTGCACAGGTTCAAGTTACCCTGCTATTAATAGTGAGGACTTAGCAACAATTCATCTTTATTATACACCCGACAAAAAAGAGCAACTTAAAATATCTCGATTATTAGATTTACTTGACAAACGCATTGCTACCCAAAACAAAATCATTGAGGATTTGAAGAAACTAAAGTCTGCGATTAGTAAACATTTGTTCGCACGCAAAGATTTGTTAGAAACTACTATATGCTTGTCGAATATTGCGACATTGAAAAATGGTTACGCATTCCAGAGTGGCAAGTATAATGCACTGGGCAAATGGAAAATCCTCACAATAACAAATGTGTCTGGCGAGCGATATATAAACGATGAAGATTACAATTGCATAATCAACTTGCCGAACGATATACAAGACCACCAAGTTTTAAAAGAAGGAGATATTTTAATCTCTCTTACGGGTAATGTTGGGCGTGTTTCTCTTTGTAAGGATGGAGACTATTTGCTCAACCAACGAGTTGGTTTGTTACAACTTGCGAAAAATGTAAATCAAGAGTTTCTATATCAAATTTTATCTTCTCAAAGATTTGAAAATAGTATGATTGCTTGTGGTCAAGGTGCTGCCCAAATGAATATTGGCAAAGGGGATGTAGAAAGCTATGTATTACCATATTCCTCGAATGTCAATAACATTCTTTTGGTCGCAAAAATATTACACTCATACGATGAGTACATCATTAATGAGCAGCGGAAACTAACATTGCTAACCATGCAGAAGCAATATTTCCTTGCCCAGATGTTTATATGAACATCTGTTGCAATAGATATAGCTTTTGTTTCTGCATGACATTCTGTATTCTTTCTTCAATCTCGGCTTTTCTTTCAAGCGATGACAGAAAAGTTGAGATTTTTATTTGCCACTCAATTTTTGGTACTATTATTTTGAACATTGCCAAGTCTTTCTTCTGAATATTGGGTAAGCCAGAACCTATACGCAGTTTCATTATGGCATCCTCATTCGATTTAAGATAATGGTACAAGTACATATTATCCACCTTGTCTGCAATGTTTTGAATGGAATAACAATGACCACCGCTCCAAAATGGTGAGGTGTTGAATTGTACATACCCACAAGAGTTTCCGCCCTCACTTATTGAAATAGTACTGGCTTCTACATTGTAATTGTCATAATAGCCAGATGGCTCTGTACCACCATTCATTACATAATAATTACCACTATCAGAGAGATTTTCCCCATTGATTTGTTTACCCTTAACAATGTCACATAGATCAGACAGTAGAACAGTAAAACCTTTTACGCTTTTGAAAAGTCTTTCTGAAATCGCAGACCTACAAACTTTACAATCCTTAATCAAAGGAATTGCACAGCATTGCATTAAAGAATCAACAAGTGGAAACACATATGTAAAACTTGGTGATATTTGTCAAATTACAACAGGGAAACTTGATGCAAATGCACAGGTAGATAATGGGATTTATCCATTTTTTACTTGTGCAGAACAACCATTCAAAATTGATAGCTTCGCTTTTGATACAGAAGCTTTACTAATCTCTGGAAATGGTGCTAATTTGGGATATATCAATTATTATAAGGGAAAGTTTAATGCTTATCAAAGGACTTATGTATTAGACTTGTTCTCCGAAAATATCCAATACATTAAATGGGCGTTAAAAGTACTGCTACCCAAAAGAATTGCAATAGAAAAGAGTTCAAGCAACACTCCTTATATAGTGCTATCAACTCTCACGGATTTAAGGTTGCCTATACCTTGTAAAAGTAAGCAAAGTTTCATCGCAAACCTAATGCAATCTTTGGAAAGAAAACTATCAAATCAAATCGCACAGTATGATTCCTATAATTATTTGAAGCAATACTTGCTCCGCCAGATGTTTATATGAACATTTGACGGAGTAGATACTGCTTTTGACCTATATAAAGATTTAATACTTTATGATTAATATCTATTTTGTCTTGAATTTTATCAAAAATAATTGCCTTCTGTTTTTGTTCAGAAATAGTGGGCAATGTTATTTTTAACTTTTCCAATGGAGTACGTACTATTTGCGGCTGTCCAGAGCCAGAAATAATACTATTGAAGTTATACGCAGAAAGATAATGATATAAATATCTCTTACACACCTTATCTTGATACTTATCTGTATTTATCACCATTGCATTTCCAGTTATCCAAGACATTGGTTTTGTATAATTTACCATACCACAAGTATTTCCACGGCAAGTTATACAAATTTGTTCCGTTTCATGATTGTAATCCTTATATTTGCCAATAATCCCATTTGCCCCATATACAAGAAAACCATCTTCTGTTAATTCTGTTGAAGATATTGTTTGCGGCTGATATATTTGTGCAATTTCGCTTAAATACACGTTATTGCCATAAACTCTTTGCATACAACATACTCTTAGTCCTTTGATTAAGGACTGCAGTTTCTCAATGATTTTGTTTTGGGTGGCGATACGTTCATCTATGGCTATTAGCAGTTTTGCAATCTTAGTTTGTTCATCTTTTGAAGGAACTCCAATATACACTTCATCAAAATTGCGAATACTTATAGAAAACACCTTTGTTCCTTGTGCAATTCTTCTAATCTGTTTGTGAAATGAATCGGATGCAAACGCATAACCTTTATAGCCAATAACCGTCTGATTAGAATTATCTCGTCCATGAATAGTGTGTAATCCTGAAACGATTTGTTGACCATCACAGTTGATAACCTCAATAGCTTTGGCTACATCATTTGTATCTTCTGAAGCATCTGCAAAAGCCACATCCCCCTCTTTGAATAGTGTATATGATTTCGGTATAGTCCCTTCCTTTATATAGGGAAGAGATGCAGAAAATACATCTATCATTGTAGATAAGCCTTTATGGATTAAGCCATAATGCAAATTCTTGATTTTACCGTTATTATAGTCTAATTGTTCCCATGAGAGGGAGTTGGTAGAATAGAAATCCAAGAGTTTTGAAACATTGACTTTCTTCCACTCCCCACTAAACTCCGGGAATCTCAAATGGGGAACATTGAGGATTTTTTTATCTTTATTATCTATTGCCATAGTTGTTATTATTTTGTAGGATTCAAGTCAAATGGAAGTAACGGAGTTTCATCATTTCCATCATTAAAACGGTCAAAATCCGATATGTATGATTTGTCTTGAATCAGTTTATATTTTTCATATTCGCTATAAGCCTTATCTCTTGCTTCCTCTTGTGTCACTTTTCCGGCTGTATCGCACGGCTCGTAATCCATCGTTGCAAGATATTGTTGAAGAAACTTCTTCCAATCATCCATAGTTGAAACAATATGACGTGCAGCACGTGATTCTGCCATATCAAGAAAAGCAGTTGTGATAAGATTCAACTGGGACAATTCAGAATCTGACAGGTAATTTTTTGCGACGATGGTATCAGACTTTTGCACTCTTCCGTCAGGAGCTTTCTTCCACGTGGTAAGTCCCATGTAAGGTTGCTCGGAATCAGCCCGTTGATAGATAATTTCCGCAGCCGTATGATGAGTAACGGCAAGGTGCATCATATTTTGTACCATCTTGAAGAACAACTTTGTGTCTTCTGATTTCGGGTCGTAATCCGCACTACATTCTGCATAAATGTCAGTTATCTTTTGGTAATATCTGCGCTCTGAGGTGCGTATTTCACGAATACGCTCAAGCAAATCGTCAAAATAGTCTTTCCCGAAATGTTTGCCCTGTTTTAGTCTCTCATCATCAAGGGCATATCCTTTAATGATAAACTCTTTCAACACTGAAGTAGCCCAAATGCGGAATTGAGTAGCTTGATAGCTGTTTACCCTATACCCCACTGCAACAATAGCATCGAGGTTGTAAAATAGCGGCATACGTTCCACTTCCCGGTCTCCTTCTGTTTGAACTATCCCAATTTTTCGGATAGTTGCCTCTTTGGAAAGTTCTCCTGTTTCGTAAATTTGTCCGAGATGATAATTTATGGTTCTGACATCAACCCCAAACAAGTCCGCCATCCTTTTTTGTGACATCCAGAATGTTTCGCTATTGAAAATGACTTCTACACGTGCCTCTCCTTGTGCTGTTTTATACAACAATATATTAGAACTTAGCGAATTATGCATAAGTTCAGCCATTGAGACAGATTGTGAGAAAAAGCCTCGTGCCTGTTGGACGAGCAACTTTTTGCCATCTGCATTTTCCGCAATAATCATACATGCCATACGAGAGAGTCGGAATATATTTACCTTGCGAAATGAGCCGTTTCCTATCTTGACCATATCAACCGCTTGGTTGAAATGCTCGTCCACATTCATTCCTTTTTCTCCGGCTACTTTAATGGCTTTATCTATGACTCGTTGAAATTTCCAATAAGCAGAATAACCCATCGCACCACAAAGGTCACGAGAACTCCAGTATTCATTCCCGTTTTCATCCTTGCGGCATATATTCTCAAATGAAGGTGTCATCTGAGGTATGTTGTCATTTTCACCCATTGCTATTACTTTTCTGAACTATTCTACCAGTCCCAATTCTTTCAGATACACTTCAATCTCTTTGTCGAGTTCAGCACGTTTGGCTTCCAACTCCTTTATCTCTGCCATTACAGCCTTTATGTCGATAGGTTCTTCCTCTTCAAAGGTATCAACGTAACGGGGAATATTCAGATTGTAATCATTCTCGGCTATTTCTTGAAGAGAGGCAAGGTGACTATACTTTTCTATTTCCTTGCGGTCACGATAAGTCTCGACAATCTTTTGGATATGCTGCTCGCGGAGCTTGTTCTGAGTCTTTACCTTTTCAAATTCCTTGCTTGCATCAATAAACAGAATATTGTCATCTTCTTTACGGCACTTCTTAAAAACAAGAATACAAGTCGGAATACTTGTGCCATAGAAAATATTTGCAGGTAATCCTATAATAGCATCCACATAGTTTTTCTTTTCTATAAGGAAACGCCGGATAACGCCCTCCGCATTTCCTCGGAATAGTACACCATGCGGAGCAACACAAGCCATTGTACCGCCCTCGTTCAAGTGATAAATCATGTGCAGGATAAAAGCATAATCGGCAGTCTTACGTGGTGCAAGCCTTCCTGCTTTGCTGAAACGATCATCAGTATTGAATTTGTCGGCAGCACTCCATTCTGCAGAGAACGGAGGATTTGCAACTACAGCATCAAACTGAGTATCACCAAACGCATCCCATTCAAGTGTATCACCATTCTCAATCTTGAAGTTGCTGAATCTGATGCCATGAAGCAACATATTCATTCGGGCAAGGTTATAAGTTGTAGGATTCTTTTCCTGTCCATAAATATCAACTGCATTTCCGATATTGGCAGCACGAAGAAGCAACGAGCCACTACCGCAAGTAGGGTCATATACATTGCGCAAACGCTGGTGTCCGATGGAAACAATTTCTGCTAAGATACGGCTGACCTCCTGCGGAGTATAGAACTCTCCAGCCTTTTTCCCGGCTCCTGCGGCAAATTGCGAAATCATATATTCGTAAGCATCACCCAAAATATCAATCTCCTGCGATGCCTCTACTCCGAAGTCTATATCATCTAATGCAAGAAGAACGTTACTAACGAGCGTGTTTTTATCGTCAGCTGTCTTGCCCAATTTAGGCGATGCCAAGTCTATATCCGAAAACAATCCGCCAAAATCCTCTTCACTATCCTGTCCCAACGTACTGTCTTCAATACGCTTCAATGAACGTTCGAGCATAGGCAAGATATTTTCTTTACGCTTGATAGCCTCAATTACTGACGAAAACAAAAATTTTGGTTCTATGAAATAACCAATATTCTCCAAGCATTGATTTTTCGCTTCTTCTTGTAGTTCAACCGCATCTGTATCATCCATTTCCCACAATTCCTTAAAGGTTATTTCATCATCCACCAAGGCATTGTTGGCATACTTCTCTATTTTCTCCGACAAGTACTTATAGAAGATGAAACCTAATGTAAAATACATAAAGTCGCTTGCCGACATATTACCACGCAAACGATTTGCAACCTCCCAAAGTTGGTCACGGAGTTTCTGCTGTAATTCTTCGCTCATATTATTTTAGTATTTCTTTTACTACTTGTTTGATTTTTACACACATATCACAAAGCCATGCACATCCATTATCCCAATTATCTTTATCATTCATATCCCCCATAGGATGAAGAATAAGGAAACGACTTGCCTTTTTATTTTCATCTAGTCGCCATTCTATTTCATTAGGATTTATAATCCCTAATATTTTAGATACCAATTCTTCATTTGACTTAAATCGGGTAATGATATCCTTGTCCTCATTAACATACAATCCAGCTGACAAACAATTATTTTTAGTATTTAATGTCATACAAAGATGATATGCTGATGATCCTAAACCTAGGTCATACCAATGCTGAGCTTGTGGTTTACGCAGCTTAAATTCCCTTATAAAGGCAGAGTGTTTTGGAGCTTCGTTGTTGAACTTTTCCCAAAATGCTAATTTCAAGTTTTCTGTTTCTGAAAGTGCTGCTGTCTTTTTCATTGCCTTTGCCCAAGTATTAGGTCGTTCTACAATATTGAACTTAGGTGCAGGTTCTGAATCATTGATTTTCCACAATTCTATTTCTATTAAGAAAAACTCGAACTTGTCATCCGTATGCTGATTTAACCATTCTATTGCTTGTTTATGCTCGTCACGTGCTTTTCTGACAATCCAAATTATTACTTCAGCTTCTTTACCTGAAGCATACGTTATGATTTTGCCAAGATGGTCATGATTTGTTTCCTCTAGCTGATTCTCAATGATTATCCGTCGTCCCGTCCCCTCCTCTGTCGCAAATAAATCAACACTGAAATCGCCTACATTGGATTCCTGTTCTTCAACGACTATATCAATACCTACAGCCTCGCTGAGAATTTCCAAATTCTCTTCTTTTGCAAGCCAAGGAGTAAAATCTTTGGCTTCATGTTTCCAGACAGAACGAAGGTCTGTTATCTGCTCCAGTTTACCTAATTTCATGATTGAATAACTTTTAATTATTCCCAATTAAACGTTTTTATAATACTACGCAATCTTTCCATAATTCTCGTCAAAGCCTTGCGAGTTTTGATAAGACCGAGATGCTTTTCTTTCAATGCCTTTTGTATAATCTCAGGCTGTTCTTTTTGCAAATAGTCATACTCTTTTATGTAAAGATTAAGCACTTCGGCAGAAATTTGTTCATCATTAGCCAAATCACTTACAGCCTTATTGCGTTCTGACACAATATATTGGTTCAAACGTTCCTCTAATTCATTTGTTCCATCTGCTCTATTGCGCCCATTCATGAAGTTTTCCTTGTCTTCATCTACATTCTTTTGAATAAAGCCGTCGATGAGTTTTGCTTTGCCTCGCATTCCAGCATCCTTAATCATTGTATCAAGGATATGCTTGCGCTTTTCTGAATAATCATCGCTATATGGGTCAAGTTCCGCAATGAGTTCAAGAATATACGCCACATTGATAATGTCACTATGCAGAAGTTCAAGACAGAAATCAATGTCTTCCAGCCCTTGATTATTCCCGTATGGGGCAGGATCTTCCGCAACAGTTGACGGTGTAGCAGGTGGATCAATAAACCCAACTGTAATATCAAGGTATTTACTCTTATAATCGTTAAACTGCTGTTCGGTCATACCGAGGTCTTCAGCATCCTCGCTGTAATCTTCGTATATCTGAACTTCTGCATGTTTACGAATAATGTCACGGAACGCAAGTACAAAATTCTTCTTGTCATTTTCACTTTGCAGAAGGTCTATACTACTTGGCGTTGGATATTTTTGCAGAAAATCTGTTGCCAAACTCTTGTACTCCTGCTTTACTTTTTCAAACGGAGGACGTACTATATCTTCAGGATTGTCGGAATTGCTAAACAGTTTTATAGACGTATCAACATTGTTTTTCAGGTCACGGAAGCATACGATTTTACCGAATCGTTTCTTCTCGTTCAACACTCGGTTGGTACGACTGAACGCTTGCAACAACCCGTGATATTCCATGTTCTTATCCACATAAAGCGTGTTCAGCTTTTTACTGTCAAAGCCTGTAAGGAACATTCCCACGACAAGACAAAGGTCAAGCGGTTTCATTTCCGCTTTCTTCTTTTTCATGCGCAGGTTGATATCATCATAATAAGCACGGAAATTCTCTGTGGTAAAAGATGTACCAAAGTTTTCATTATAATCATCCATAATGGATTGCAGTTCATCTGCTTCGCCCACATTTTCGCTGACATATTTTCCCGTTCCCATACCGGTCTGTTCATCATCTTGACTATTATTGGCTGCGTATGTAAATACTGCACCTATACGGATTTTAGGATTCAATGATTTGAAAATCTTGTAATAGCGGATAAGCATAGGAACAGACTGCACAGCAAACAATGCGTCAAACTCTCCATCAAATGTAGATTTATTAAAGTTGTTAAGGATAAATCTTGCTATCTCCTCCATACGAGCTTGGTTATCGTTATCTACAATCTCGTTACCGTGATAATACTCCACGAGGAAGCCGAGCACATTTTCATCAGCAATAGCATCTTTGATGAGATATTTATGAAGACAATTGCCGAAAATTTCTTTTGTCGTATGTCCATCCACTGCATTTTCAGTAAAGATAGGTGTTCCCGTAAAGCCAAAAATCTGGGCATTATCAAAGAACTTCATAATCTTTTTATGGCTATCCCCGAAATGACTACGGTGACACTCATCAAAAATCATCACGATGCGTGAATGACGGATAGCATCAATCTTACTGCTATACCAAGTCTTACTAACTGCCGCATTAAGTTTTTGAATGGTGGTTATGATGATTTTGGAATTGCTTTGAAGTCGCTTCACGAGTTCATCCGTATTGTCGGTACTATCCACTGCACCCGGTTCAAACGCCTCGTATTCCGATTGCGTCTGAGTATCGAGGTCATGACGGTCAACAACAAACATCACCTTATCCACATCATCCAATTCTGATACAAGTTGTGCGGCCTTGAATGAGGTCAATGTTTTTCCAGCACCTGTTGTATGCCAGATATAACCATTATCATTGGAGTTTTGTACACGATCCAAAATCTTCTCTACCGCATAGAATTGGTAAGGACGAAGTACCATCAAACACTTGTCACCCTCATGCAGCACGATATACTTTCCTATGATTTTGCCAAGTGTACATTTTTCCAAAAAGAATACAGCAAACTTATCCAATTCATTGAATGGATGATTGGCGGCATCTGTCCAGTTGAATGTGAACTTATACCCACTATTTGGATTATTGGCAAAATAGCGAGTGTTAACACCATTGGATATAACAAACAACTGGATATAATCAAACAATCCGTGAAACGAAGTCTTGTGATAACGCTGTATTTGATTGTATGCCTGTTTAAGTTCCACGCCACGACGTTTCAATTCAATCTGCACAAGTGGCAAACCATTAATTAGAATCGTCACATCATAACGGCATTTTTTACGTCCTTCCACCGTGATTTGGTTGGAAACCTGAAATTCATTCTGACACCACTGCTGCCTATTTAGAAATTCCACCCATATACGCTGTCCATCAGCCGTATCAAGCGGATATAAGTCACGGAGTTTCTTTGCCTTTTCAAAGCGAGTACCACCTTCAAGGTATATAAGAATCTTTTCAAATTCTTCTGTTGTAAACTCGCTACGCCCATGTTCCTCCAGTCGTTTGCGGTTATGAACCTCCAACTGTCGTTTAAAATTGGCATACATATTATCCTCTTCTACGATTTGGACATATTCATAGTCCATTTGTAGAAGAGTGGCTATCAGTCCGGCTTCCAATGCCGCTTCACTTTGTGTTGACATATCCTTGCCTTATTATGAGTAGTTACAACATTTTTATCTTACTATTTAGTATTCTAACATTCAGTGTATTTTCAATCTTATATAGATTAAATACATCTAAGACCACCGAAATCGCTTTAAATTCTATTGTAGTCTTTCCTTTTTATCGGTTATCAAATCCTTTAAATCAACCTGTAGAATCTCGGCAATCCGCTGAAGCGTTTCCAAATTAGGTTGAATCCTATTGCACGCATAGGCATTGACCATGCTAAAACTCTTATCCAACTGTTTGGCTAACCACGTTTGAGAAATGCCTTTTTCCGAAAGGACTGCTTTTATTCTATTCAGTTTCATTCTTTGATACGATTTTATAGTGCAAATATAGTGAATTATATTCGACAACTGGGATTATTTTTGTACTTTTGTCATCCCAATAGACAACACACATAAAAATGTGTATAACTGATATATGAAAATATTAACAGAAAGAGAAAAGAAAATCCTTATTAATCATGCCAAAAAGCAAGAATTAAGACGGATTATATCAAAGAAAAAAAAGAAAAACAAAAGGCGTTACCTTCAAGGGAAATCAAAAGAAGAACGTCAGAAATATATTTTAGAAAATCGATTTAAAGATTATTCTAAAATAAAGGCTCCTTCGAACTTTTCACTAATCGAAAACACAGAAGAATCACTAAAATTCATAGCAAAAATCGAAAAATGCTTAAAGAATCGAAGTAAGGTATTTGTCAATTTAACAGATGTAGAAACAATAGCTCATGGGGCTATTGTCGTCCTCTTATCAATAATGACTAAATTCAAATACAATCATATTGATTTTAATGGAAATTTCCCTAAAAATAAGAATGCAAATAAAGCATTGGTTGATTCTGGTTTTTTTGATCAGTTGTATAAAAGAAATATAAGCAATGAACCTAATTATGCGTTTTGCAGGAACAAAGTCCTAACTCATGCAGGAAAAGTAGTAGACTCTAGTCTAGCAGATCAAATTATTTCAGAAATATCCAATTTAATATGGGGTAAGCAAAGAAGATGTTTGGGGGTTCAAAGAGTTTTTCTTGAACTCATGCAAAACACAAATAATCATGCTTCTTTTGATTCAAAGGGCTTACATCATTGGTGGACAACTGTACAATATGATGAAAAGTTAAAGAAAGCATACTTTTCATTTATAGATTATGGCGTTGGCATAATTAATAGCTTACGTAATGATGAACATGGTAAGTTTTATAATATTATACCAAAGATCCGTGAATTATTCAATCCGCAAAATAATGCAGAAATGCTCTCTCTGCTACTTAAGGGAGAAATTCATAAGACATCAACAGGTAAGTATTATAGAGGTAAGGGTCTTCCATGCTTATTTAAAGCGTGTGAAGACAACAAGATTGCAAACGTTGTTGTTATAGCAAACGATGCTAAAGTTGAATACACAGCAGGTACAAATGTCAAATTAAACAATTCGTTTGCTGGAACATTTATCCATTGGGAATTGAATTTTAACAATGTAAATATAAATTATGAATAAAGATATTATAATAAAAATCGCGACAGATTTCAGTCGTATTCCGGGTGCTCGTTATCCTGAAGAAGGAGATTATTCCGGTCAAGAATTTAGACAAAATGTTCTACATCCTGCACTGAAAAAAGCAATAGAAATGAATGTAAAGCTAATTGTTGACTTAGACGGCACTGCTGGTTTAGGTACATCTTTTTTGGAAGAATCTTTCGGAGGTCTAATTAGGAGAGACCATATAAATTACAATATTCTCAAACAAACACTTATTATAATTTCAGACGAAGATCCTGATTATAAAGAAGAAGTAGATAATTATATTGAAGATGCCTATGAAAAAGAACAAAATCATTAACATAATTATCTATATTATAATATTCAGTATTGGATGTTGTTGTGGTAAACTGATTGATTGGGGATATTTTGTTTTAAACAAGGAAATATCTATAATAGATGCAATATCGCTATTTTTAACCATAGGTTGTGCAATTTATATATCAAAAGTTCTAGAGAAAGAAGTACAAGATGTTCGAATAGAAAAAGAGATGTTTATTTCTCAGGTAGAAAACACCGAATCTCCACTAGTCGAACTTGGAAATAAATTGAATAGTACAACCTATACAGAGGTGATAAGCTTATATTCAAAATCCAATATAACACGCCATAAGTTATTTAAGAAAATAGATTCTTTCAAAAAATCTGAATTTAAAGTGGATGACATTAAAGAAGTTTTAGATACAAACTACAAACGATTAAAACCTTTACTTACTGACACATCTGTTATGTCTAAATCACCTCCTGACATTGAAGTTAAAAGAGGTAAAATCACATATAGTCCAGAAAGAATCGTTGAAATTCAAGAGAATTTACAAACAATTCAAGACGAGTTTTTCAAACTCAAAATAATAATAAATAGAGCTTAAAAAATCTTTTAATTACATATTCGATTTATATACTAATATCAACTGTTCAATAACACGATTTAACTTTTGGAGATACAAACAAAAACTTCTACTCATTATAGAATTAGATAACTGAACCTATGTATAATAGATTCCGTTATCTAATTTTTAGTCTACTCCATTGATTCCCGAATAATACGCAAAGTTTCTTTCTTATACTCCTTGCGGTCATATTCAAATCCTCTACACATCCAACAACTACAGGGAGTACCTGTAGTTTTCATTTGTCTTTTGCCAACTCAAACCAATGAGGATGTTCATAATAGTTTCCATCCTCACGGATAACACAATGCCCATAAGCGGCATATAGAATCACGAGCCTTAAACACACGAGCCATTTGTTGGCATCTCCACAATTTGTTTCTTTTGTCCATCGTCTTTTTCTATTAAAATTAGGATGAACAATGATGTTATTGGGGTGAGATTTAATATATCCATAGCATTGTGTATTTTTACCATTTTATAGCTTTTGTGAAAGCCTCGCAAGCCGTTCCTTCAACAATTCGCCATACTTTTCTTTTAATTCATCACTTAGGAAAGAGCTTTGAATGACAGTCTCAAACTTGGGCAATAGTTTGATATACTTATTTATCAGCCGTTCTACAATCACATTCTCTATACCCAACGTAGCTGCTGACCTGATAAAATCTTCTCTTTGAAGCTTTTTCTTCCGACCATTCAAGGTTAATGCCAACTCTTCGTCATCTTTAGGATTGATGATAGCCGCATTTAACAAATCGTAAGCAGGGGTCAAACGTATCATATCTGCCACCTCATACAAAGAGAAGTTTTTCAAGTGCATGTCGTTATTTCCTGTCAACCAAGAGAAAAGCACCAACTCAAAGAAATTGGTAACATCCATTTTAGGTAAAGACGAGTATTTTAAAACAGCCTTGCCGATACGTTCATAGCTACTCTTGTATTTATGCTCTGTTTGCCTTTCGGTCAGTTGACACATATCTTCCATCGCAATCTTCTCTCCGGCAGAAGTCCTGTCAATTCGACGGGTAAGATAGCATAGCGTATCATCTGCCATCCGCATCAGCGTATGAGGAACTACCTCAATACGAGCCACCTCTGCAAGGTGCATGGTTAAGTCCTCGACCTCAGGCATCATTTCATATTGCGAGGTCTGAGGCTTACAGATATAACCGCCCCATAGCCCGACAATAGTCAATCGTTTGCTTCCCTCATGCTCATTCAAATGCAAGGATAATTTCGGCTGAACACCAGTCAAAGATGTTTGGTCTTGGATGATTTGCAGAGCAAGCTGATCAAGTTGCTCTGTCGTATAATCAAGAACTGGTAATGTTGTTGTTCCGAAGAACTTCTTTATGCAAGCCGTATGCATATCCTTTTCCCCTTTTAAGAGCGGACGATAACAATATAAGCAATTACACATGGCTTCCCTCCTTTTCTTCCAAAGGAATAACACTTACTGCTCCGATACAATCTTTGCAGCATGTCAGCAACAACGCCATCCGGTCAAGAATACTGATGTCTGTATTCCGCAATGCAACATCCAACAACCATCCTTCAGGAATCAGACCGTCGAAAAATGGGAATAGCACAGGACTTGTATATGCTTCCTCCTGCAAAGGCAATGTCATGCTAACCGCCTTTGCCTTTTCAAGAGAAAGATATTCCGGCAAATAGCAGAACTCATATCCTGCATCGTTTTCTGTCAGAATCCCCGCCAATTGGTCTTTGTAAAATATATGGGCTTGTCTCATTGATTATCAATTTTAGAAGTTGCTACCATTTCATAATTGAAAAAGTCAAGGAGCTGATTCACTTTATCAAGACGCAGCGTTTCCTTTCCCTGTTCGAGGTCTCGCACAAAGCGCAATCCTACCCCCGACTTCAACGAAAGTTCTTCTTGCGTCAGGTTATACTGCTTTCGCAACAGCTTGACCGTAGTAGAGAGATTATTCATAAGCATTTAATTTTATACCTTTTCGGGTACAAAGTTAATATAAATATCTCACATTATACCACAAGGGGTATAATTTATTTCATTGTCAGCATTATTATATCAGATAAGGTATAATATAGTAAGATTCAAAACTACAAATTAAAGTACACAAGCACTACTCTACACTTTTTCAAGCGAATAATTCAGTTTCGCTACACTTTTTCCAACGAATCAAATATTTCATTGCACCAGACTAATAAAAATTCCACCGCAAACCACAGAAATTCCAAGAAAACCACTACCTTTGTATTCAACAAGCGTTCTGTAACATACCTGCGGAAATGCCCTATCATTCAACACCTTGTATCTGATAGTGGACATTCCATAAAAGAGCTGAAAAGAAGCGGTACAACACGTATATGCAAAGCAATGAAATACAACGGTTTGCATTTGTCCCTACATTCTGTGTATTTGTCAAAACAGAGGTTGTACCGATTAAAATGAATGGTCACTGATAATCAGTGATGTAAATATGCTGCGTCGGGAAATGATTCTTAAGAATTAATCAATTGATTATTAACTGCATACATTATCACCGGAATGATTCAAGCGAAAGAAACATACAAGGAAGAATTGAGTAAACACGTTGAAGGTATCTTCAAAAAGTATGTAAAGCCAGGACTCCACATCTGCGACATAGCAACAGGTGGAGGCAAGTCTTATACGATTGGAAAACTGACATGTGAATACTATCCTAAGCATTTTGACCGTATTGTTATTCTTTGTGTTCAAAACAAGTTGGTAGAAGGCATGAACCGAGAGATTGACAGGTTCATTGATTTGCAAGATAGTTTGATTAAAGAAGACCAAAAATTGGTTATTGAAAATAATACAGAGGTAATAAAAAAGGCTATTGATACTGATTCTTTCCGCAGATTCATCGAACAGATAGAACACAGAATCGGTGAGATGAAAACAGAAGGAAGCAATAATGAATTGAGATATGCCTGCAGTAAAATCAAAAAGACCTACGAAGGTGTTAAAAATTTGATTCTTACTCAGGGCAACAACAATAACGATTTTGTTCAAGCCCAGATAACCGAAGGAGAAACGAAACTCAGAAGAGACGTTAGAAATTTCTTTGAGTTATATAAAAAGGTATATAACCGACAGAAAAAAGGTCGTCGTTTAGACATTGGGAAAGTCCTGCGTGATTTTCCCTCTTTGGCAAAAGTTTACCCTCAGGTTGATTATAAAAAGAAAAAAGTTCTCCTAATGACCGTACATAAAGCAATGTACGGCATAGACCCTATTCTTGGTGAAAAAATCAGCCTTCATGACATTACAGAAAAAGAAAAGAAAACCCTGATTCTACTAGATGAATCAGACCAAGCCGCAATTGCAATGCGCAATGCTATCATTGATCAAGCTATAGAAAGTTCTAGAGGAAAAAATAGATTTTCAAAGGGCTACAATGGTTATCTTCAGTATAAGCAACTGATAGATATGGCAGAACATGTGTCAGACGAATATTATGGCAGCTTACTCGATGATTCTCTGAATAAAGCTAATAACATCATCTCAACAAATTGGGAGAAGACTCTAGGAAAGACAGAGCCATACAAGAACATTTTCTTGGGTGACATAGAAGAACTTGAGGACTATCGTCGAGGTGTATTTTTCTCTGGACCTGCTCTAAAACTCAATGTCTCTAAATCCAACGACAAATCACATTCCTTCATATGCTACAACAAAGGCGAGAAGCAGTTTAAGTTGCATCACGCAGAGGATGATATTGAATTAAAACAAAGATTTGACTACGTCGTGCCAATGAACAAATTCCTTTCGTTGATTGTAGGCAATACCACAGCCATTAAAGCTCAATTAAGCAAGGTAGTCAATGAGGCATTTCAAAAGAGTGTGGAAAAGTTCGAAAAAACAGAAGATGAACTTTCTGCGAACAAATTACCAAAGAACCACTATTTAGGTTATCCAACCCGAGAAAGAGAAATCCATACACTCTTCTCTCGTTTTGAGACAAACTCGGAATACCAATTTGAGCAACAGCTCTTTGAATTTATGACAAACAGAAAGAATCTGATTATCAATAAAAGAGAAGAGAAGTTAAAGCTGCCCGATTACTCCGTTTATTCACAAGGAGTTCAATTGTATCAGGAAGAAGTTGACGAACGAGACAACCAGCATCGAGTTCGTCTTTCCTGTAGAGAAATTTCCACTACACCTGAGAAGATCATTTTCGATCTATTGAGGACTGAGGGAACTTCCGTCGTGCTGTGCTCTGCAACAGCATCAAGCTCGTCCGTGATTAGTAACTGCGACATAGAATATCTTAAAGAGAGTATTGGGAATAATGTTCATGTCTTGTCTGAACATGATAAAGAGACATTTGATAATCTCGTTTCTCACACTTATCCAATTGGTCATCAAATAGAAATAAAACCACTGGAGCACTATACTTTCGAAGATAACAGGGATGAGAAAACATTCCTGCCAGAAAAGTATAAAATGATGTTTTCTAAAGAGGCTCGCGAGGAAGGTCTTGACGAGCTCTGGTTCAAATGTACTCGGAGAGAACTCATGAAATCCAAAAAGGAAGGAGAAAGTATTTCCTTCCCTCTTTATCGCCTGTTCCAGTTTATTGAAGCCTATCATTGGTTTATTAACCATGAAGACATAAGAAGCATGATATTCTTTCAAAATCGAAATGGTGACCCTATCCAAACAAATGTATTAAGCTGTCTGATAGATGGAACATATAAGTACCAAAATACTCCATTTGAAGATGAACTCCCGAGCGACTGGTCTAATGACCATATTAGAATTTCAAAAGATTGGGAAGAGGTTGAAGGGTCAATTCTCAAAGAACTCAGCGAAAGCAAGGATTCTAAAATCATGTTGGTATCTGCATATGCAAGTTTCAAAGCTGGCGCCAACATGCAGTATGAAATTCCCGATAGTCTTGATTTTGTCAAAGGTGACAATTGGGAAACAAACGGTGTAAGACTAAAGAAAGACTGGGATGCCGTTTATGTTCAATGTCCAAGTGCATATCTGATGATGAGTGAGGACGGCAATGAGTTTACTTTTGAGAAAAGCCTTTATAATGCCATGCTCTCCCTGATGATGCTGTACGAACGAGGTTGTCTCTCAAAGAACGAGGTAGCTTCATGGCTATGCAGAGCTCTTTCTAACAATTTCTGGTTTGGCGACAAGAACAATCCTGGCATAGGTAAAGACAAGGCTGCATGGGCCCAGACTGTTGTTGAACAAGCTGTTGGTCGTTTGTGTCGTACAAGAAACAAACCACATACGACATACATTCTGTTTGATATGGATATGGCTAAGTATTTTAACAAAGACAACCTTGAAAAGTCTCTTACCAAGGAGTTCCGTACACTTGCAGAGTACATCCTTACAATGCCGAAAGAACCTTCAACCGCAGCAAATCCTGAAGAAATTGTTAGATGCAACAATGCCAACTACGTTAAAAGGCAACTCGACAGAATGCGCAGTATTGCCCTTAGGTATACTCCACATCCAGTTCGAGAGGATGATTTTGAAGACGATGTTGAAGAAGGCACATCTGTACCTCATAATGTGCAGATAAACCAGTTGATGAATCAGAGTTATAAGCAAACAATCATCAAGAAACCTGTCATTGATGATTATAACGAATTAGTTGAAGAAGATAAACAATTGACCTTCATCTGCAAATGCTATGGTGACTGGCAAAGGAATGAGAACAACGAATACTTCTTCTCCTTTGATCCTAATCGCAGGAACGACATTTGTCCACAAGGAAAAGGAAAGTTATATCCTCAACCAATCTCCCCTTCCACAGTAAGGTTGGATGTATTGATAAAGAATGATGTTATTCGTAAACACTTTATAACAAATGGTTATGCTACTGATTGGAAGTCAGGTAACTTAATTCTTCATCCAGAGATATTAAAGACAGATTATGCAGGTGAAATAGGTGAAGAAGCTTTCAAGGCAATAGTCTTAGAGTACACTAATTGTAAAGAGGAAGACTTCAAGCACCTTGAAGGTCGCGACTATGAGTTGGCAGACTTTGTCATCTGTAATCCAGACGGAACATATAAGATTGCATTTGATGTTAAGAACATGAATCCTCTCGTGGAGCATAATGATAAACAGGGTGAACTGGCGACTAAAGACAAACGCAAGATTAAGCGCGAAAGATTAGGATGTCAACTTATTACTGTTAGTATGTTGCAACTTACTGGAGAGTCCATGGATGCTGTAACAGAGATTCATGGAATCATTGACAATGATGGCAATATCATCCCAAGTGCAATCGACAGACTCAAAAGAATCATTGGATAATGGGAAAGATAATATTAGATGACAATTATATAAAGAGCCTTCCTATCACGACAAATAGAATAGAAGTCTCTTGGGATAAAGACAAGTTCTTTGCAAAATACTCGATAGTATCTTATTATAGTACGGATCCAGAACGGAAGAATTTGGCTTATGAACAACTCGGAAATGTTCCTTTCATATCTGTTACTGGAATAAAAAACAGATGGGGTGCTCAGCATTTCCCTTCTGTTCAATTCTTCATATTAACCACCAAAGGGAAAGAGCAAGAAGTTCTTAATAGTCTTAGAGCATACAACGATGTTAAAGCTTGGAATAATACTCTCGAAAAGTATAAAGATAAATTACAGCAAAGAATCATTGCATCATTAGCTATAAATTCTCTTGGAAAGAAAAAGAATAGCAACATGATGTATAACGATGGCTCGTTACTTGTTTGTGACGACAAGAATTTTGGGGCTCGCAAGAGTCGCAAAGAACTTGTATGTCTTAAAATAGAGGTTAATGAATACATGAATCTTACAGCTCGAACAACATCGTTTTCTAATCCTTTTAATGAAAAAGATCTATTAAGGCACAGAACATGCGTATTCCAGATTTCCAAAGATTTAGATGGAGAGTTTTGGTCTGGGCAATCTGTAAAACCAATAATCATTAAAAGCGTGAAAAGTGGTGAGTACGACTTGAAAAAACTTTTCATTCAGAAGAAGAACTTCAAAGATAATAAAAACCTTGTCCCTTATTGGCCATATAATGTCGAAGATTATGCTCACGGAAAATTGTATGTTATCTGGCAGGTCGTAGAATCTGTTAATGATGCGTTTAAAGGAATATTAGATATAAAATTCACAGATTCCCAGATTATACATTACGATGAATGCAAAACCAAAGATGGAATCTTGGCACTTGCACAAGAGTATCTTGCAGGAAGAAGCATTTCATTTGAAGACCCGTTTCAAACAAATGGATCCAAGTCGGTTATTTCGAATTTCAAGAATGAAGCCCAAGAAATTATGAGTGGGTTTCTTGTTTTTCCCAAAAAACCAACGCCGGACGATATTATAATCAAACTATGCGAGCCTAAAGAAGAAGGATGTGAGGTAACTCAGTATTCACAATCCATGGTAAGATTGTCAAACAACGGAAATGCCCTCCAGCATATCACTTATTATGGCGACGAGAAACTTGACTTGCTTGACACCCCAAGTGTGAGAAGAATACTCATTGAACTAATTGTAAAGGATAGTTTAGCTAAAAGAATAATGCCAAAGCCTTTGGCAAATATGCTTGAGGGGTGGAATGCTATCAGATACAAAATCAATCAAGGTAATGTTCATGGAGCGTCTTTGAAAATTGACAATCAAGGAAGTATAGATGTTGAACAATATGGACTATCACAAGATAATCAAGGTGAAGATTTCGAGGATTTTATATCTCAAAAGCTAAAATATTTTGACTACGACAAAATTCGAGGAGCAAGAGATTATATGGCATTAGTTAAAGACGGCAATGTCTATTTTATCGTCGATACAGATGAAATACCAATTTTAGATGTGAATCTGATTGATGAAGCTTATAGTAAGGTTGCTAATAATGGTGAAACTGTAGCTATGTTCAAACGAAAAAAAGTTGCTCATAAATATCTTCGTGGTTATATAGGTTTCCATCTATGGAAAACAGATGGTATTGACGGAAATCCAGAAGGTTCGTATTCTTATATATCAGGAACTAATAGCGAATCTATGAAGATTACTCCGAAAACCAAGATGGACAAAATGCCTCGTGCTCGACGTATATTTATACTTCATAAAGAAAATCCAGAACTCATTGACCAGCAAATTTTGGAAATATGCAAGATGTTAAAGTTTGGCTTTGGACGTTGGAATGAGCTTATGACATATCCTTTCCCATTCAAGTTTTTGCAAGAATATC
>OGXA01001048.1_pt1 | contig 23587 bp, 16 predicted proteins | sample 1576171 | NCBI WGS metagenome assembly OGXA01 (sample SAMEA3541587, study PRJEB24748) | human gut metagenome | biome: human gut; feature: human-associated habitat; material: faeces | place: China | collected 2012 | reverse complement strand
GATCTTGCAAATATGATCAATGAAGCCGCAATCAACGCAGTTAAGAATGGAAGAAATGCCGTATCACAGGCGGATCTTTTTGAAGCAGTGGAAGTTGTGCTGGTAGGTAAAGAAAAGAAAGACCGTGTGATGAATCAGGAAGAGCGCAAGATTGTATCTTACCATGAAGTCGGACATGCACTGGTTATGGCATTGCAAAAAGAATCAGAACCAGTACAGAAGATCACCATCGTACCTCGTACCATGGGAGCACTTGGATATACAATGCAGCGTCCAGAAGAAGAAAAATACTTAAATAAGAAGGATGAGATGTTAGCAGACCTTGTATCATTCTTCGGTGGACGTGCGGCAGAAGAAGTGAAGTTTAACTCTGTCACAACAGGAGCATCCAATGATATTGAGCGTGCCACAGCGATCGCAAGAGCGATGGTAACACAGTATGGTATGTCCGATGAATTTGGATTGATCGGTTTAGAGTCCATTACAAACCGATACTTAGATGGACGTGCAGTTATGAATTGTGCAGAGACAACAGCAGCGAAAGTCGATGAAGTTGTCATGAAGATGTTAAAAGAAGCTTACGCCAAAGCAGTCACATACATTCGTGAAAATATGGACATTCTTGACGAAGCAGCAGAGTTTTTGATCCAGCGTGAGACGATCACAGGAAAAGAATTCATGGAAATCTTCAACAAATACAAGAATCCAGTAGAAGAGTCTGATAAAAATGTATCAGAGACAGATGAAAATGTCCAAACCTTTTATGGTTCAGCCGAACCTGCCTCGCTTCGTGCGGAAGGGAGATGAGACTGTGCTGGTGGCTTCGCTCGTCAACCTGTCGATGGAGGAGATAGCCGGACAGGCACGCATCTGTCTCTACGACCCGGTGACAGAAAAGCCGGTTTATGAGGCAGCACAACCGTTCACGGTGGGTGAATCGCAGACCGGTACGGTATCGTTCCGTTGCCGGATTCCGGAGGAATACGAGGTGCTGGTTTGCCGGATGACGGCAGAGGCCGGAGCCTTCAGTGACGGGGAACAGCATTATCTTCCGGTCCTGTCTGCCCGTCAGTGGGTAACGGAGACACGGCCGCTGCAGTTGCGTGAAGAAGGGGATACGGTGATACAGACCGGTGTCTGGGCCGACGGTGGAAGTCGGACGGCTTCGGGACACCGCCTGACCCTGGAACTGACGGCCAATCCGCAGTGGTATGTGGTACAGGCCTTGCCGGTATTGGGTAATCCGTTGGAAGAGGATGCCTTCTCCTGGGCTGCGGCTTATTACGCACAGCGGGTAGCTGCAGGTATCTGTGAGCGGAATCCGCGCATCCGGAAGGTGGTGGAGATGTGGAACGCACAGCCGGACAGTCCGGAACTGTGGTGGAGCCGGCTGGAGCAGAATCAGGAGGTGAAGAACCTGTTGTTGCGGGAGACTCCGTGGCTGGCAGAGGCTGCCGGAGAGCAGGAACAGAAGCGTCGGCTGAAGAGTCTGTTCGACCTGAACCGGATGGCGCAGCAGGAGCGGACGCTGGTCGGTAAACTGGCTGCACTGCAGTTGGCCGACGGCTCCTGGGGATGGTACCAGGGAATGTCGGGCAGCCGTTATATGACGACACAGGTGGTGGAACTGCTGGCGCGTCTGCGGACGATGCAGCTGGATTTGGCTCCGGAGGTGGAACCGATGTACTGCAAGGCACTGGGTTACCTGAAGGCGGAGGTTCAGAAGCAGTATGACGACCTGAAGCGGAACGAGAAGAAGTACGACCGGAAGCAGGTAAGCCTGGGCGACCAGACGGTGCGTTATCTGTACATCTGTGCCGTGGACGACCTGGCTCGCGGACAGGCCGATGCGGCAGTCAACCGTTACCTGACGGAGTTCCTGAAGCAGCGTTCGGCACGTTATACCTTGTATGAAAAGGCCTTGATTGCACAGATCCTGGCTCAGGCTGGCGAACGGAAGGAGGCAGATGTGCTGGTACGTTCTATCAAGGAGTATCTGGTACGCACTCCGGAGATGGGCAGTTACTTCGATTCTCCGAAGGCGCCTTCGTCCTGGAACAGTTACCGGATTCCTACGCAGGTGGCGGCCATGGAGGCTATCTGCCGGTTGGCTCCGGACGAGCAACTGCTCGATGACATGAAACTGTGGTTGCTCAAGCAGAAGCAGACGCAGGTCTGGGACACTCCGATTGCTACGGCCGATGCGGTATATGCCTTCCTCTGCTTCGGCAGTAATCCGCTGGAGGAAAGCGGTTCCCTGGAAGCGGTGGCCGATGGAAAGGTGATCCGCACGCCGGAAGATGCACTGGGCTATGCGAAGGAGAGCTGGAGCGGCAAGAAGGAGATTCCTGAGACCGTTACCCTGACACACCGGGGCGGTCAGACGGCCTGGGCGGCCTTGTATCTGCAATATCAGGAGGATATGGACCGGATCCGTCCGGCGGCCGGCAAGGGACTGACCATCCGCCGGACATTCCTGAAAGCGGGCAAACCGGTAGAGGAAACGGAGGAATGGAAGGTCGGCGACCGGCTGACGGTGCGGCTTACCCTGCAGACCGACCGGAACATGGACTTCGTACAGGTGCGCGACGAGCGTCCGGCTTGTATGGAACCGCTGCAGCAGTTGTCGGGATATCGCTGGGGAAAGGGCATCGGCTACTATCAGGTAAACCGGGATGCGGCTTCCTGCTTCTTCATCGATTATCTCCCGAAGGGTACTTATACGATTGAGTATGAGGTGAGCGTGGACCGTGCCGGAACTTACCGGATGGGAACGGCCTCTGTGCAGTCGGCATATGCTCCCGAATTTGAATCGCATACCGAAGGGGGAACGATGACTGTCCGTTGATTTTGTCATTCTTGCTTGTGCGTGGTGTCACGCATAAAGGTGTTGGGTGGAAAACCCCGCGGTCTTTTTCAAAAAGGCCGCGGGGTTTTTCTGTATTCCTCGCCGTCTTTTCCTGATCTCCTCGCGGTCTTTTGCTTTATGCATAATGATGCGTCTCCTCTCCGGTAAGCAGGGAAAGCCGATTGCATAAGCAGTGATATATTTTTTATGATCTGCCTAATAATTGCATCATTGAAAATTTTTTTGGGAAAATTATTTAGATAATTAAGTATACACTAATTAATATATAATAATTTTGAATTATTATGAGGTAATTTTAGTAAAAAGTATATTTTTATTTGTGCTATATTGATATAATTTGTATTATTGTTGAAGTATATCAGTTAGTTGTATCAAATTGCAATCTGCTTGATCTGTCCAATTTCCGATGATTACAAAAATTGATATATTGCCGGATGACCATAGTGCTAATTGTGGCGGTGGTTGTGAGAAGAAGTCGTAACTCTCCGTTGATTTACTTCAACCAATGAGCTGTTTTATTCTTGCATGTGGTCTATGTGTTTAGTTTTATTGGATAGACAAGCATCTCTCCCCGGCCTAATGTAGAAATCCCCCAAATGTATGGCTGGGGAGAGTTTTTTTGTTTCTTGTCAAGAGAATCCCCGAATGATATTAATCCGTAAAAAATAGAATTATGAAAATGAAATTGTCAGTTTTGCTTTTAAGCAGTTTTTCAGTGTTTCCCTTATTGGCTCAAAAGGGTAAACATATTGTTTTTGAGAATGGTATGCGTGATCATGTTGCTACATGTTTAGGGCATCGTCTGTAAGGAAAAGTTGAATCCATAACGCAGTCGAGTGGAACATCGTGGAGCGTACGATATGACTTTGACGAAAAGGGGAGATTGGTTTCTATTTCTGATCTTGATGCTAAAAAAGTGAGGAAATACAGTAAGTTTAAGTATGATAAGTCAGGAAATGTCGTAAAAAAGGAATATATGGACAACGGATATAAAAGTGTGGTTACTGCAACTTTTGATCAGTACGGGAATTTGCTCACCAGAGAGACAAAAGAAGATGGTGAAAAAGAGATAGTCACATTTACCTACGATTTTGATAAAAGAGAGATCATTGCAAAAAAAGCAGATGAGGACTATCCCAAACGTATTTATCTTTTTGATGAGAATGGTTATGTTTATGTTTATTCTTCTCAATATTATCCCTTTAAAAATGTAAAAAATACGAATATATACTCTTATGACCAGCAACAGCAGCTATGCAAGGAGATTAATATTAAAGAAAACGATAATGTATATGGCATAACGATAGATTCTATTGAAGTAAGTTATTCTTTTACTCTTGACGGGTTTTGGAAACAGAAGGATATACGGGAATCTTCAAAGCGTCTGGATAAGGATAAGGAAGGAAACTTCAAGGAACCCGTATTTGATATGGCGGAGAGTAGCATTGTGTATTTTGATGTCAAAAAGGACAGCCAGGGAAACATTATCGGATATGCGGAGAAATCTGCAAATGATAAGATACGTGTCGTGACACGTTCTATTATCTATATACGAATAACCGGAGTTGATTATATGGAAACATATCCGACTTTCCTTATTGACTGATGATTGGAATGTTTTTTGTCAACATATTATTTTTAACGGCAGATTCATGAAGGTGTAATTACAAATTCTCATTCTTTGTTTTGCCGCTTTAATTTTCTTGTAAAGTCGTTCGTTGCAGATTTCCGACAGGTTGGGGCAACGAGCGATTTTTTTGTTTTTGGGGTATTGTATTAATGCATTCATATCTCTGTCTAAAAAACAAAAGTCTTTTATATCAATAAAAAACACTTCGCTATGAGATAAAATCAAGTGTAAAAATGTCTGCAATTTTGTTTATAAGGCAAAACAAATTTGTGTATAGTTTCAGAAATTAAAATGGAAACTGATGACGAGTATCTGGATTCTTGGACAATATTTTCGCCTATTGTAAGATAGGATTTTATATTGAGACGAAGAAGATAAAAACTAAATTAGAATGATGTCTGGCATTAATGATCAACTGATACTTTATATAAAGAAAAAAAATAAAAAAATAAAAAAAACTTAAATTTCATGCAGCCTGAAATAAGCAGAGTATAAAAAGACCTTCATTTTCGTTTATGAAATAAAACACATTTTGCTGCGGTTTCAGAAATGAAAATGAGTGCTGATAATGAGTTTAGGCTTTCGAATAATATTTTCAGTAGTTGTAAAACAAGGCTTTAGGCAAAATTAAAGAGTAATAAAAATAATTTGAAGTGACATTTTAACATTAATCATCAATCAAAGCTTTTTATGATGAAAAAACAAAAAATCTTAAATCTGATGCTATTGTCAGGAGCTTTATGCTTTCCAGTATCAACAATGGCTTTTGCGGATATGGAGCCGAGTCTTATCTTCCAGCAGAACGGGAAGATCAGCGGTATAGTAGAAGATGCCGCTGGAGAAGGAATTGTGGGGGCTTCCGTGCTGGTTAAGGGGACTTCCAATGGTACGATTACCGATGCCAGCGGTCATTTTACATTGTCGGATGTGAAAAAGGGGGATATTCTGCAAATTTCATTTGTAGGATATGTGATGCAGGAAGTCAAATACACCGGTCAGGAGATTCGTATCCAGTTGAGAGAGGATACGAAAGCCCTTGATGAAGTCATAGTTACGGCATTGGGTATAAAAAAGGAAGCCAAGAAAGTGGGTTATGCAGTCAGTACCATCAGTGCGGGTGATTTGATCAAAGCTGCTTCTCCTAATCTGGGAAGTGCACTTTATGGCAAGGCAGCAGGAGTAAGGGTACAAACTGCTCCGGGGGGCGCTACCGGGGCCATCTCCATCAATGTGAGAGGTCTTAACTCAATAACGGGAAACAATCAGCCGCTGATTGTAATCGACGGAGTGCCTATCCGGAACGGGGAGGCTAACAACAGGGACTATTGGGCTGACCAGCGAGTGCAGTCGAATGGACTAGCTGATATCAATCCGGAGGATATTGCTTCTTTATCGGTTTTGAAAGGAGCTTCAGCTTCGGCGCTTTACGGTTCGGAAGGAGCAAACGGGGTGGTATTGATTACGACCAAAACTGGTAAGGGAAGTTCGGGAGTGACAGTTGATTTCAATGCCAATTTCTCGGCTGACATTGTAGCCTATATGCCCGAGTATCAGACGAAATACGGAAAGGGACGTCCGGTAGATATGCGGACTTCAGAAAATTATACTCCGGAAGGTTTCTATTATCTGACAGATAGAAACGGCAACCGGCAGTTGGGGGTAGACAATACAACCATGTATTGGGGACCACGCTATGACGGACGGGAAGTATTGTATTACGACGGTACAAAACGGAAATATGAGCCGCAGACTAAGAATCCGTGGAGTGATGTATTTCGTACAGGGTTCAATCAGCAATACAACTTGGGAATTACCAAAGGATTTGATAAAGGAAATGTAAGGCTTTCGTACACTTATACGGACAATAAGCCGACGCAGTATAATTCGTCATTCAGAAAAAATAATTTTTATTTATCGGGAAACTTTTCAATCCTGAATAACCTGAAACTGGACTATACGGTGAATTACATCATGCAGCAAATAAAGAACCGTCCGTACCGGATGACTCGTCTGGTGGCTAATTTCGGAGGTATGTTCGGAGCATTTGATGATATAAATTACTTGAGAGAGCATACTGTGACTTCTGCTGGTTACATGAACCGTGTGTACAGTTCTACGGTGCATGAGAATCCTTCAGAAGGGTGGGAATATTCGCCTTCGTGTTCGGCGCTGGTCAATGAATACTTTTGGAATATTTTCGGGAAAACCCAGGAAGAAAGCAACAATCGTCTGATTGCGGGTATTACACCATCGTGGGAAATCGTGAAGGGACTTACGCTGCAGACTCGATTTGCTACCGATTATACTACCGAAAAGATTGAGCGGAAGGAAAATACTGATCGTTCGCTGAGTTTCGGGGAGGCAAGTGGTTTCTATTCGTTGGCCAACAAACGTTATCAGATACAGTATTTTGATGCCATGTTGATGTTTGACCGTCAGCTGACTGAAAAGATCGGAGTGATGGCAAATGCGGGATGGCAGGCAAGGTCAGAATCGAATTTCCAATCAGTGGTAAGTACGGATGGTGGGCTGACCGTAGAAAACTGGTTCCATATCAATGCATCGAAAAACAAGGCAAAGGCAGAGATGGTGAAACAGGAGTTCCTGAAGACGGCTTTGTTCGGAACGTTTTCGCTTTCTTACGGCAACTGGGGATATCTGGAAGGAACTGTCCGGAATGAGAAAATCTCGACACTGGCAAAAGGGAATAACTCATTCGTATATCCTTCTGTTAATGCAAGTATTATTTTGTCGGAAATTATGGGCAACAAATGTCCGTCGTGGCTGGATTATGCAAAGGTAAGAGCTTCGTATGGGGTGGTAGGTAATGCTCCTGAAATATACAGGGCCATTCAGTCATATAATCAGGCATCGGTGTCGGGGTATACTTACAATCAGAAACCGGCAGACTTGGGAAATGATGGTATCAGACCCGAGCAGAAATATGAATGGGAATTTGGTCTGGAAGCCAAACTCCTGCAAAACAGACTGGGTTTTGAGGTTTCATATTATTCAAATGTCATTAAAGACCAGATTTTGCAGACATCTACACCGTTTTCGGCAGGAGGAAAGTCTATCCTGATGAATATCGGCGAACTGCGAAACAAGGGACTTGAGTTCTCTGTGTATGGTACTCCTGTGCAGACCAAGGATTGGAGATGGGACTTGAGAGGTAATATTTCTTGGAACAAGAATACGGTTTCAAAACTGAATGAAGGGGTAGACTTTATACAGCATGCCAATTATGACAACGGATCCATGTATCTCCGTTCGTATGTAGGTGGGTCAATGGGAGATTTCTATGCCTTGAAACCGGCCCAGAATGAGAAAGGGCAATACATTGTTCGTGCAGATGGTTTTTACAAACTGACTAATGAATGGGTGAAGGTTGGAAATGCAATGCCTGACTTTATAGGAGGATTTGCCACGTCACTTCAGTATAAGGACTGGTTCCTTGATGCTTCATTCGATTTTAGGATCGGAGGAGATATTTTCAATATGCCTTATCAGTATATGATGGGGCGTGGAGCTATTAAGGAAACACTGAACTATCACGACGGAGAAGGAAAGGGGCTTACGTATTATCTGGATGCCAACCGGAATGTTATTCCGTATCAGGGAGCTCACGGACCTAACGGAGAAGTGATTCATGACAATGGTGTTATTCTGGAAGGAGTAGACGAGCAGGGAAATCCGAACACAAAAATGATTACAGGTGATAAACTGCTGGTGTATACATACAACTGGGGTGGATATGATCCTTCGGATGTGACGTACTATTCTCACAGCCTGTTCAAGAATTCTTATGTAAAATTGCGTGAGCTGTCTTTAGGGTATAATCTCCCGAAATCTGTAGTTTCTAAAATTCACTGCAAGAACCTGCAAATCAGCATATTCGGGCGAAATTTATTCTATCTGTACAAGAATCTGCCGATTTTTGACGCGGAAGCTACCGACGGAACAAGCTGGATATCACAGGCTTATATTGGTGGTAGTACTGCTACGGCACGTACGGTGGGAGTCTCTTTGCGTGCTACATTCTAATGGTAATCCTATAATAATCAATTTGGAAAAATATGAGAAAATTAATTGCTGATACAATAATTTGCTTTTCCTTGGCTTTGATGGGAGGAGCATGCTCGGATGCAGACTATGTAGATAAGTATGCGGATCCGTCGAAAACGACTGTCGCGACTTGCGACAAACTGATGACTGGTGTGTTTTATGCCGGCAAGCAATATACATACAATACGTATTGGCGTATGTTTACATGGGACAATGGAGTATTGGGTAAATATGCGCAGACTATCGGATTTGTGAACAGTCCGGGGGCAATGTATTCCGTTCAGGATTCATATGCAAATGACCGCTGGGAGAACTTTTATTCGGTGCTCGCTCAGTATCGTGCCTTGGAGAATGTATACCGTGAAGAAGAGGCGTCCCGGCAGGCTGACGACAGGATATTTTTATATCTCTCGGAAATATTCGTGTACGACCATCTTTCGCAGTTGATTGATTTGTTTGGAGATGTACCGTTTACGGAAGCAGGATATATGGGTATCCGTCCGAATGTAAAGGACACGTATCCCCGGTACGAACGGGCTGTTGATCTTTATAAGATGATGATGGAACGGCTCGGAGTATTGAATAAGGAAATCGGGCGCATGAAGGGAGAACTTTCTCCGATAGTACGCACTTCGTTGCCTAATCAGGATTATATAAATAAAGGTGATTTGGATAAATGGATGAAGTATGCCAATAACCTGCGCTTGAGATTGGCTGTGCGGGTGGCTTCACAGGGAGAACTGACAGAACTGGGAAAGAAAACAGTAGCTGAAATTTTGGATAACGGTCATTCGCTGTCTGCTACCTTTGAAGACAATATCTCGCTGGTGGGAGATAATGGAAGCACGGATGAATTTAATTTCTCGGATGCAATCAGAGAAGGATATAAAGATCACAGTCGTGCCAGCCAGGCCATGCTTGACATGCTGCTGACTGAGGAACGTGTAGGCATGAATGATTTTCGTCTGCCAATTATGTACTCGAAAAATGCGCAAGGAACATATAAAGGGCTGTCGCCACAGGAGTCTTTCGGAACACAGGAAGTGAATGTTGACCGTACGGAAGATAAGCGAGTGTATTCGCGCATTGACTCTACTACTGTGATTTACAACCAGTATTTGAGGCATCCGGTGATTACTACGGCAGAGGTGGATTTTCTACGTGCTGAGGCATACCAGAAGGGATGGGCCAGAGGAGATGCTAAACGGGCTTTTGTGGAAGGAGTATGGCATTCAACCCAGTATTATTTCGATTGTAATGCGGCCAGTAAGAGTTCGTATGGATTCAAGGGACAGTTGCCTGCAGAAGAACAGGTGGTGGCTTTCGCAGAGCAGTTATGGGAACAGAGTGAGGATAAGTATGGGCTGATTATAAGTCAGAAGTGGTTGAACTTCGGTTTTCTCCAGCCTTCTCAGGCATGGAATGAAGTACGAAGAACAGGCTATCCGAAGTTGCATTTTCAGATAGATGAAACAGCTCAGCTTTTGAAAACTGTACCGGCACGTATCAAGTATCCGGCATCGGAAAGAAATTACAACACGGTTAATTATCAGGAGCAGGTGAAACGTATGGGTGGAAAAGACGATGCTTATACCAGATTGTTTTGGGCTAAGCAGTAATCTGAAATTGGATAGAAAAAGGATTCGGGATATGCTTAGGCATGTCCTGAACTTTAATGTAGAAAACACAGGCTGTTGAAATGGATTTTTGGAAAATTGTACTGGGGAGGAAGGTGCTTGATTTTTTGTAATTAATAATTTAGAACCTTAATTTTAATATGATGAAGATAAAAATATTGACTTTGCCTCTTGTGTTGTTTACTTTCACAATATGGATTTACTCAATGGAGGACAACAGTTTTGTACATCAGTATGCTGAAGGGTATGAATGGGCTACAGGACAGCATGTGCTGCAGCGTCTGGCAGAATGTCAGAATTTATATATCTGAGAAATGGAAGTGTGGATATGAAAAGAATGTTTTATATAATAGGCCTTTTGCTGGCTTTCGTTTTTTTCAAGCTATATGTTGGAGAGCATTTTATTTCTGACACTACATATAGGAGGCTTGTAAAAGAGGATTTTGATAAGAAGCGTAAGGCTGTGAATAATGAAGAGCTGTTTGAAATTTTCAATCGCAAACTTAATCTTTATGAACGGGAGGCGTTGACTTTTCTGTATGCATATATGCCGGTAGGTGATTTGGCGGATTATTCGGGAGATTATTTTTTGGAACAGGTACGTTTATCCAGAAAAGTCATGAAAGAAATGCCTTGGGGAAAAGATGTTCCTGAGGATATTTTCCGGCATTTCGTATTGCCTGTCCGTGTAAATAATGAGAATTTGGATCATTCACGAAAGGTGTTTTTTGAGGCATTGTGTGACCGGGTGAGGAATCTCGGATTGCGGGAGGCAGCACTTGAAGTGAATCATTGGTGCCACGAAAAGGTGACGTACTCACCTAGCGACTCCCGTACGAGTGCACCTCTGGCTTCGGTCTGCAATGCCATGGGAAGATGTGGGGAAGAATCAACGTTTACTGTTGCAGCTCTTCGTGCTGTGGGTATTCCTGCCAGACAAGTTTATACTCCTAGGTGGGCACATACCGATGATAATCATGCTTGGGTAGAGGTCTGGATTGATGGAAGCTGGTTCTTTATGGGAGCATGTGAGCCTGAGCCTGTCTTGAATTATGGATGGTTTAATGATTCGGCTGCAAGGGGAATGTTGATGCATTCAAAAGTTTTCGGACGCTATGAAAAGCACGAGGACGTGGTACACAGGACACCGTTGTATACGGAAATTAACCTGACTTCCAATTATGCTCCGGTAAGCCGGGGAGAAATTGTGGTGGTAGATAAAGAAGGAAAGCCTGTACAGGAGGCTAAAATAGAATATAAGATATATAATTATTCAGAGTTTCATACAGCTGTAACCCAGTATACAGACTGTAATGGCAAGGCGGTACTTCATGCCGGGAAAGGAGATTTGATGGTGTGGGCATCCAAGAATAAAAAGTACGGATATGCAAAGGTTTCATTTCGGGAGGATTTTGTACAAAAAATTGTATTGGAAAACTTGCCGGTGCTTCCTTTTCGACAGACAGTTGCCTGGATACCTCCGGTGTCTAATCAGATTTTTCAACCGATGGAGGAGGACTTAAAGAAAGAAAATAAGAAGCGGTTGGCTTATGAAGATTCGGTGCGGACTGTTTATACGGAAACTTTTTTTAATTCGTCTACTGCTGAAAGTTTTGTACAGCAAAACAAATTGCCCGAAGAGGTTATACCCTTATTGGTCGCTGCTAAAGGGAATCACAAGGTTATTTCTCAATTCCTTCTTGATGCCCAGCAAAACGGGAGGCTTCAGAAGGCAGTCAGCTTGCTTTCGGTGATTTCACGGAAAGATTTAAGAGATATGCAGAGAGAAGTGTTGGATGATCATTTGCTTTATTCGATATCAGAGACGAGAGAGGATGAAGTTTACAATAGTTATGTGTTGAATCCTCGTGTGGCTGATGAAATGGTTTTGCCGTATAAACAGTTCTTTCAGACTGTTTTGTCACATCACCTTCAACAGAACTTCCGAAATAATCCGCTGGAATTGAAAGCATGGTGTGAAACTCATTTGGAAGTACGTGAAGAGCTTAATTATCCTAATATGCTGGTTTCACCAGTAGGAGTATGGAAAACACGAATTACTGACCGGCGTTCCAGAAAAGTTTTCTTTGTCTCAGTGCTTCGCAGTTTGGGAGTACCTGCTTGGATGGATGCGGTGACAGGGCGAGTTTATTGTTATAGAAGGAATCATCAGAATTTGGAAATTTGTTTTTCTGATGAAATGCCGGTAAATAAGACAAGAAAAGGCAGATTGGTCTTGGATTATCACGGGGGGATTTCCATAGAGGATCCTAAATATTACTCTCATTTTACTTTGTCGGAATTGAGTCAGGGAACCTTTAAACTGTTGGAATACGAGGAGTCGAATGAGGGAAAAGGTCCGGCTACGTGGAATAGCACCTTTAAAGAGGGAGTAGAGTTGGAGGCTGGAATTTATCTGTTGACTTCAGGGGTCCGCGGGAAAGATGGAAGTGTTCCGGCTGAAATGCTTCTCTTTGAAATCAAGGAGGGAAAAACCACTCATGTTAAATTGAACTTAGATGAGTTTTCAGATGAATCTTCGGCGATAAGGGGGCGTATTGATATTCCTTTGTTGGTTCAGCAGGTACCTTTTTTACGGGAGATGGCTGAATGTTCTGAAGAAACATATAATGTTTTGGCCTTGTTGGGAGTGAATGAAGAACCTACTAATCATGCGCTTAAGGATATTGCAATATTAGGCAGAGAGTTTGAACGCTATATTGGAAGAAGTTATTTTTTGTTTACTGACAAAGAGGGGGCAAAAAAGTACAAAGTAGAGGATTTTCCAGGACTACCGGAGCATATTGTTTATGGAGTGGATGAGCAGCATATGATTCAAAAATATCTTACCGGATTGTTACAACTTTCCGGGACAGTTCACCTTCCTGTTGTGGTAGTATTTAATGGAAAGGGCGATATGGTATTTACCTCGCAAGGGTATACGATTGGGCTGGGAGAACAGATTATAAAAGAGGTAAAAAAACTTACAAACAAGTAAAAATGGAAAAAGACAATAAGAAAATTGTAGAGTGGATGAAGTCGATTTATTGGGGTGCATTGTCGATTTTGCTTATTCTACAGAATGGATGTACTCCGGTTGCAGAGCGCAAAGAGGATATAAAGACGGATGAAAAACGTATGGAATGGTTTGCTGACGCTAAGTTAGGCATTTTTATCCATTGGGGGATTTATGCAGTCAACGGGACATCGGAAAGTTGGTCGTTTTATAATGGGCAAACCACGTATGAAGAATATATGTCACAGGCCGGTGGATTTAAAGCGGAAAACTATTATCCTGAAAAATGGGTAAAACTGATTAAGGAAAGCGGAGCACGGTATACGGTGTTGACAACAAAGCATCATGATGGTTTTGCGCTTTGGAATACCGAAGCCGGAACGTTGAGTAGTGTAAAAAGTGCACCTGCCGGGAGAGACCTATTATCCGGATTTGCTGATGCCGTGCGGGCTGAGGGGTTAAAACTTGGTTTTTATTATTCGCTGATCGACTGGTCGCATAATGATTATCCGGGATTTACCCGTGAGGTTAACCGATATGAAATAAGTAATGAACCGGAAAGATGGGAGCGTTTTCTGAATTTTAATTTCGCACAATTAAAGGAATTGAATGAGAAATGGAGGCCCGACTTGTATTGGTTTGATGGAGACTGGGAACATTCGGCAGAAGAATGGAAGGCGGATTCTATCGTCCGATTGCTCCGGTCAACTAATCCTGAAGTGGTAATCAATTCTAGAATACAGGGATATGGAGATTATGCAACTCCTGAAATTGGGGTACCGGTGGTACGCCCGAAAGATAAATATTGGGAACTGTGCTATACGATTAACGATAATTGGGGGTATCGTCCGAATGATACTAATTTTAAAACGCCGCAGATGTTGCTTAATACATTTGTCGACTGTTTGAGTATGGGAGGGAATTTGCTTCTGGATATCGGACCAATGGCGGATGGTACTATTCCTCAGGAAGAGGTAGAGGTGCTGAAGGCATTTGGCAGATGGATAGCCAAACATGCGGAAGCTGTGTACGGAACTCGTGCCGGGATTTCTGGTGATTGTTTTAACGGACGTACGTCACTTAATTGTAAAGGGGATGTTTTGTTCTTGTATTTGCCTTATAAACCCATAGGCAGACTGTGTGTGAAAGGTATAATGAATGAGATTCGTCAGGTACGAGTTGTGGGAAGCGGCCGGCTTTTGGATTTTAAAATTTACAATAAATTGTCATGGAGTGAAGTTCCTGGGGTATTGTATATTGATTTGCCTGAAGAGGAGTTGGATCCGAATATTACGGTTCTTGCGGTAGAATTGGACGGACCGGTGAGAATGTATGCCGGTGCTGGTCAGGTAATTACTTTTAATGAATGAGAGATGAAAAGATTGTTGTGTATTGCTTTATTAGGCATGGGGGGGCTGAGGGCAGTTTGTTCGGAGCCATTGTTAGTAAAATATGCAGACAGACTGACCCTTCCGAAATCGTATGTGTGCTTTCGGTGTGAGGATTCTATCCGGATAGATGGGGTGATGGATGAAGAGTCATGGAAAAGGGCTCCTTATACTGATTTTTTTGTGGATATACGGGGAGAACAATGGCCCTCTCCCCGTCAGGCTACACGGGCTAAATTGTTATGGGATGATAATTATCTGTATATATATGCAGAACTGGAGGAAGCGCATATCTGGAGTAATATTACAGAGCGAGATGCAATAATTTATCATGATAATGATTTTGAGGTGTTTATTGATCCGCAAGGAAATGGACATAATTATTTTGAGATTGAGGTAAATGCGCGGGGAGTGGTTTTTGATTTGTCACTGACCAGTGCTTACCGTAATCCGCGACGTCCGTTTATTCAGTTTCAGTGGAATTGTCCAGGTCTGAAGTTAGCTACTCATCATAATGGAACACTTAATAATCCTGCGGATATTGATAAAGGTTGGAGGGTGGAGATGGCTATTCCAAAGGAAGCGATTGCTACTGAATTTGATAATTTCCTGCAAGAAGGTAATTATCTGAGGATAAACTTTTCACGTGTACAGTGGCAACATGAGGTGATAAACGGGAGGTATGAACGAAAGATAGGAAAGGATGGTAAGTTACTTCCGGAGGACAACTGGGTTTGGTCGCCTACCGGTGAAATAGCAATGCATATGCCAGAGAGGTGGGGGTATGTATTTCTTTCTGGAGAAAAAGGAGAATCAGAAATGAAAATTCCTTTCATTTATCCGGATGATGAAGCTGTTCGTCGTTTTTTATGGATGCTGTTTTATGCTTTGGAAGATTATTATGCTGAGCGAAAGACTTATTGTAAAACGATCGATGAGTTGGGTTTGACTGAAGAGGATTGGAAATTACTTCCTGAGGGTTATCATATCCAGTTTGAGCCTTCCAGCATCGGCTATTTGATATCTGCTTGTTCGGAACAGGGGAAGATGTATGTTATTGATCAGTCTGGCTATTGTGCGGAAGTGACGAAATAACGTGTTTTTGAATGTATAACTATAGAAAGAAAAAGAAATGAAATCATTTTATGTTTGTGTAATAGTTTTTTTATACTGTTGTTTTTGTTCGGTAAAATTATTTGCAGGAATTCCGGTTTACGTATGGCAGGGATGGGATGAACATACGACAGAGAAAACTTTGAAGCGTGATTTTGCTAAATGGAAAAGCTATGGAGTGTCAGGAGTCTGTATGAATACGGGATTTGATGTGGAGAAGGCTCGGGTGGCATCGGCTGTAGCTAAATCGTTCGAGCTTGAATTTCATGCATGGGCTCCGTGTATGTTGCAGGAAAACCTGAATCCGGAGTGGTATGCGGTAAACCGTTTGGGGGAATCTGCTTTTGATAAACAGGCATATGTGCCTTATTATAAATGTCTTGATCCGCGAAATCCGGAAGTTGTTGGTTGGCTGAAAGAGCAATGTGCCCGTTTGGCTGAAATTCCTGATGTGGATTATGTGCAGTTGGATTATATCCGGTACGCAGACGTTATTTTAGCTAAAGGCTTGTGGCAAAAATATGGTTTGATTATGGATACGGAATATCCGGTTGCTGATTATTGTTATTGTGACCGTTGTGTGAATGATTTTAAGCGACTCTCCGGTATTGATATAAAGAAGATTGTAGACCCTTCCTCGTGCAGGGAATGGGCACAGTTTCGTTGTGATGCAATCACTGATTTGGTGAATCAATTGGCAGAAGTGGTGCATGAGAAAGGAAAGAAAATCAGTGCTGATGTTTTTCCCGGACCAGATTCTTATGCCAAGTGGATGGTACGTCAGGAATGGAGTAAATGGAATGTAGATGTTTTATTCCCGATGAATTACAATGATTTTTATTTGAAAACAGCCGACTGGTTAAAGGAAATCGTGAAAGAAGAGGTCGAGGCTGTGAATGGTAAAAAAAATATATATAGTGGATTGTTTATCTGTCACGATTGGCAAAACAAACACAAAGTGACGGATCCTGAAAACTCAGGATTACTGCCTTCTGAGCTGAGAGAAGCAGTTCTTGGTTCAATAGAATCAGGAGCGAAAGGGGTTTGTTTGTTTACGGCTACCTCCATGACAGAAGAACACTGGAAAATGCTTTATGAGATTATACAAGGGCATTGAAGGCTTATTCTTGAGCCATGAGGAAATTAATTTTCTGTAATAGATGATGTTTTCGGGGGCGGAGAAGCGAAGTCACAAAAAACTGAAAAACTAAAACCAACTTTTGTTCGTCTTTGATTTTCTCTTTATCTTTGTTTGCTATAAACAACAACCGAAAACGAATTGATGAAACGTATTATTTTTATATTCAGTATATTGATGGCTTGTACCTTCATGGCTCAGGCACAGCCTCAGATTACTTTTGACACGAAAGTGAAGGAGTTGGGATATGTATTGTGGCGGAACCCGGTGACCGTAAAGTATGAGTTTACGAATACGGGCGACAAACCGCTGGTGATTTCAAGGGTCTCTTCTTCGTGCGGATGTACTGAGGTCAACTGGACAAAGGCTCCGGTGCCGGCAGGTGGCAAGGGGGTAGTGACGGCTGTCTTTGACGCCGAAGCTATCGGACATTTTTATAAGGAAGTAGGTATTTACTGCAATGCGTCATCGATGCCGATTTACCTGGAATTCAACGGAGAGGTGACGGCGGACTCGAGAAACTATACGTTCACGCATCCGTATGGCTTCGGTGCCATCCGTCTGGACCAGGAGGAGATTGAGTTCGACCGGGTAAACAAGGGTACGCGTCCGGAGTTTGTGCTGCGGGTGGCAAATACGTCGAATAAGGCATATACGCCGGTACTGATGCACCTGCCGCCTTATCTGACTGCCAAGGCGGTTCCCGAGACACTGGGAAAGGGCAAGCATGGAGAGATTATCCTGACCTTGAATACGGACGAACTGCCCAAACTGGGTATTACCCGTACCTCGGTCTATCTGTCCCGTTACCCGGGAGATAAGGTGGGCAGCGACAATGAAATTCCTCTTTCTGTGGCTTTGCTTCCCGACTTTTCGAACCGGACGGAACAGCAGAAGAACAATCCGCCTCAGTTCTCATTGTCGGCTCAGGTACTGGAATTCCCTCCTTTGAAGGAAAAGCAGAAGAAGTCGCAGACGGTGGTGATTACGAATACGGGAAAGACCGACCTGGAGATTCAGGACATGCAGGTCTTCAGTACGGCACTGGCGGTCAACCTGAAAAAAACGGTATTGAAACCGGGTGAGTCTACGAAGATGAAGGTTACGGTCATGGCGCAGAACCTGTCGCGTGGAAAGAGTACGCCACGTATCCTGATGATTACCAACGATCCGGAACATCCGTCGGTAACCGTGCGGGTGAAGGCAAAGGTAATGGCTCCTGCGGAAAAGAAATAAGCTGCAAGGGACTGCCGGTGGCGGAAGCGGACCGGGCAGTTCCCGGATACTGATAGATGACTTTGATTAACTCTTAAATAATATTGTATGGAACACCCTGAAAATAGCGAAGAATATAAAGGGCTGACCGTGAACAAAGGTGTGGATCAGCCAGTGACTGTGAACCCTTACCTCAGTAGCCGGAAACGTCCGAAAAGGAGGGTGTTTTCGGCCGGCGAATATGTGGAAGGAATCGTAAAAGGCGATGTGACCATTCTGAGTCAGGCGGTGACACTGGTAGAAAGTGTCAAGCCCGAACATCAGGCGCTGGCACAGGAGGTGATTGAGAAATGTCTGCCTTATTCCGGAAACTCGATACGTATCGGTATCAGTGGGGTTCCGGGTGCGGGAAAGAGTACTTCAATCGATGTGTTCGGTCTGCATGTGCTCGAACGGGGAGGCAAGTTGGCGGTATTGGCCATCGACCCCAGCAGCGAACGGTCGAAAGGAAGTATCCTGGGTGACAAGACCCGCATGGAAAAACTATCGGTGCATCCGGCATCGTTTATCCGTCCCAGCCCGTCGGCCGGTTCTCTGGGTGGGGTGGCCCGCAAGACCCGTGAGACCATCATTCTGTGTGAGGCGGCCGGATTCGACAAGATTTTCGTGGAAACGGTAGGCGTGGGACAGAGCGAGACAGCGGTGCATTCAATGGTCGATTTCTTCCTGCTGATTCAGCTGGCCGGTACCGGTGATGAACTGCAAGGTATCAAGCGGGGCATTATGGAGATGGCAGACGGAATCATCATCAACAAGGCCGATGGAAACAATATCGAAAAGGCCAAGCTGGCAGCGGCTCATTTCCGGAATGCCTTGCATCTCTTCCCGGCTCCCGAATCGGGATGGACACCGCAGGTGCTGACTTATTCGGGCTTCTATGGCATCGGTATTAAGGAAATCTGGGACATGGTGTATCAGTATATCGACTTTGTGAAAGCCAACGGGTATTTTGAGTACCGTCGGAACGAACAGGCCAAGTATTGGATGTATGAGACCATCAACGAGCATCTCCGGGACAACTTCTATCAGAATCCGCTGATTGCAGGAATGCTTGAGGAACAGGAAAAGGAGGTGCTGCAGGGACATACGACGTCTTTTGCCGCTGCACGCAAGTTGTTGGATATGTATATGAGTCACCGGTAATGAGAGTGAATCAGATAAAGGAAAAAGTCCATTTTCTCCGGGATTGCCGGAAGGAAATGGACTTTTTTTCATGGATTATTCCGTCAGTGCCACACGCTCAGACGGCATTGAGCGGCGGCCGCTGCGGTGTATGGATTATCTTTTCTTTTTCAGGAAAAAGTCAGGAACGGTGATGGCATGCTGTATCGAACCGTCGTACTGGTGTATCCAGGTCCTGAACGCCGGCTGGTTTTCGGTGAGTTCGATGACCCGGGCTCCGCATGGCAGGTTGTTGTACACCGTATCGCCTCCCGAATACCGTCCGTATGCCAGTAAGATGCGTTGCCAGTAGGCAGCATAGTCGTTGTCGTGGTCGTGACCCACGAATACCCCTGTGATGTCATTCATCTCCTTCATGGCCGTAAACAGTCCGGAGTTGAGCACCGGGGCACAGGCAGGTTCCTTCCGCGTACCGATGACGGGGGTAGACTCGTTCTGTATGGCGGTGTGGTATTCCGGAAGCGGAATGTGGAAGAAGGCCAGTGAGGGAAGCGGACTGCCCTGGTTTTCCTGAGTAAATTTCCGGCTGGTGGTCTTGTACCATTGAATCTGTTCCGACTTGATGTAGTCGTATCCTCCTATGCCTTCGATCTGAGAGTAAGAATGCGAATCGAAGCAGTAGAGTACCGTCGCCGGCTGAGCGTTTCCGCTGTGTGCTACCGGCAGGACGTAGTTGGTGACTCCGGGAAGGGTTTCATCCGAAGCGGTCAGGTTCATCGGATACTGCCGGAGAATCTGCAGCAGTTCTTTTCGGGTGAGTCCCTGTTCGTCGTCGTGGTTGCCGAAAGTAACCGCAAAGGGAATCCGGTACTCACTGAGCTTGTCCAGTACGGTTCTCAGACTCTCTTCGGCCGGTTTTCCGTAAATGAGATCTCCCGTAAGCACAATCAGCTGAGGCTGCTCGGTCCGGATGACTTCATCGATGTTCTGCAGGGAAATCTCCGAGCGGGGATCCTGGTAAATGTAATGAATGTCTGTGAGCTGCACAATCTTGAACTTGCCCTCCGGAGAGTATTTCAGTGTCTGTGCCAGCGAATGCAGGCAGCTTCCTGCAAGCAGGAGCAGTAATGTAACCCATGTTTTCATAATGAAGTGGTTTATGTGTTTGAGTAATTAGTTTGCCTGGTAAAAGTAATATAAAATTTAATATCCGGAGGTAAAATACATGGAGATTCGGCAGACGGGGCGGGGAAGGCCCCCTGAATTGTATATTTATACTTCGGCTTTCAGCTAAATCGAGGTGAATATAAAGAAAATAGGACGTTTATGACACGATAATTATATATTTATGTACCTTTGCAGCCGAATTTAGAAACAGGTATATGCAAAAAGACAACCAGCCAATTATTGAAATAAAGAATGTGTCAAAGTTCTTCGGGGAGAAGGTGGCACTCGACAATGTGAACCTTTCTGTCCGGAAGGGGGAATTTGTGACCATTTTGGGACCTTCCGGTTGCGGAAAGACGACGTTGCTTCGTCTGATTGCCGGTTTTCAGACGGCTTCGGAAGGTATGATCTGTATCGGAGGCAAGGAAATCACGCAGACGCCTCCGCATCTTCGTCCGGTGAATACGGTGTTTCAGAAATATGCGCTTTTCCCGCACCTGAATGTGTATGACAACATTGCCTTCGGACTGAAGCTGAAGAAGATGTCGAAGACGGATATCGAGAAGAAGGTGAAGGCGGCGCTTAAGATGGTGGGAATGACGGACTATGAATACAGGGATGTCAATTCGCTTTCGGGCGGACAGCAGCAGCGTGTGGCCATTGCCCGGGCCATTGTGAACGAGCCGGAGGTATTGCTGCTGGATGAACCGCTTGCGGCCCTCGACCTCAAGATGCGTAAGGACATGCAGATGGAACTGAAGGAGATGCACAGACGGTTGGGCATTACCTTTGTCTATGTGACGCACGACCAGGAAGAGGCGCTTACGCTGAGTGATACGATTGTGGTGATGAGCGAGGGACGGATTCAGCAGATCGGGGGACCGACGGATATTTACAATGAACCGATCAATGCGTTTGTGGCCGACTTTATCGGTGAGAGCAACATCCTGAACGGGGTGATGGTGAAGGACGGTCTGGTGAACTTCTGCGGCAGGGACTTCGAGTGTGTGGATAAAGGCTTCGGTGAGAATGTGCCGGTGGATGTGGTCATCCGTCCGGAGGATCTGTATATCTTCCCGGTTTCGGAGGCTGCGCAGCTGTGCGGAAAGGTGCAGTCGTGTATCTTCAAGGGAGTGCACTATGAGATGGTGGTGACGGTAGGCAATTACGAGATTATCGTGCAGGACTATCATGCGTTTGAGGTGGGCTCGGAGGTCGGACTGCTGATCAAGCCTTTCGATATCCACATCATGAAGAAAGAGCGTACCTGCAATACGTTTGAGGCAAGGATGATTGATGATACGCACGTGGAATTCCTGGGCTGTGAGTTTGAATGTGCTCCGGTAGACCGAAGCGATGCGTCGAAGGACTGGGAGCATGTGAAGGCGGAAGTGGACTTCGATCAGGTGGTCTTGCTGGACAATGCGGAAGACGGCATGCTGACCGGTGAGGTGAAGTTTATCCTGTACAAGGGAGATCATTATCACCTGACGGTGTTCTCGGATTGGGATGAAAATGTATTTGTGGATACCAATGATGTCTGGGACGATGGGGACCATGTGGGAATTTCGATTCCTCCTCATGCCATCCGGATTATCGGTTAACTGAGATTGTGACATGATAAAATTGAAGACTTTTTTTGCATCCAGAAAGAGCTGGACATTGCCTTATTTGATTTTTTCGGTCATTTTTGTGATTGTTCCGCTGCTGCTGATTGTGGTATATGCCTTTACGGATGATGCGGGACACCTGACTTTGGCGAATTTCGGAAAGTTCTTTGCTCATCCGGAAGCGATGAATACCTTCGTCTATTCCATCGGTATCGCGATACTGACGACGTTGGGATGTATCCTGCTGGGGTATCCGGCGGCGTGGATTCTGAGCAACTGCAAAAAACTGGGGTATGCCCGTACGCTGGTCATGCTGTTTATCCTGCGATGTGGGTGAATATCCTGGTCCGCACGCTGGCTACTGTGGCGCTGTTCGACTTTTTCCGTCTTCCGCTGGGAGAGGGGGTCTTGATTTTCGGAATGATCTATAACTTCATTCCTTTTATGATTTACCCCATTTACAATACGCTGCAGAAGATGGACCACAGTTATGTGGAGGCGGCACAGGATTTGGGGGCCAACTCGTTCCAGGTATTCTGGAAGGTGGTGTTCCCGCTTTCCATGCCGGGAGTGGTGAGCGGGGTCATGATGGTATTCATGCCGACCATCTCTACCTTTGCCATCGCTGAGTTGCTGACGATGAACAATATCAAACTTTTCGGTACGACGATACAGGAGAACATCAACAACAGTCTGTGGAACTATGGAGCGGCGCTTTCGCTGATCATGCTTTTCCTGATTGCGGTGACTTCCTTGTTTAATACCGACGATAGCAGTGAGACTGAGAGAGGAGGTGGCGTATGGTAAAGAAGGTACTGGAACAGGTGTATCTGTGGGTGCTACTGATTCTGCTGTATGCACCTATCGCGATCATTGTGATTTATTCGTTTACGGAGGCGAAGGTACTGGGCAACTGGACCGGCTTCTCGCTGAAGTTGTATGAGTCGCTGATGAATACGGGGGCACATCATTCCCTGATGAATGCCTTTGTCAATACGATTGCCATTGCGCTGATTGCGGCTACGGTGTCTACCTTGCTGGGTAGTGTGGCAGCCATCGGTATTTTCAACCTGAGGGCCAGAAGCCGGAAGGCAATGGGTTTCATCAATACCATTCCTATTCTGAACGGGGATATCATTACGGGTATCTCGCTGTTCCTGCTGTTTGTCTCACTGGGCATTACGCAGGGCTTTACTACGGTGGTGCTGGCGCATATTACCTTCTGTACGCCGTATGTGGTACTGAGTGTGCTGCCTCGTCTGAAACAGATGAATCCGAATCTGTATGAGGCGGCACTGGATCTGGGGGCGACTCCGATGCAGGCATTGTGGAAGGTGATTATGCCGGAAATCCGTCCGGGTATGATCAGCGGGTTCCTGTTGGCGCTGACTATCTCTATCGATGATTTTGCGGTGACGGTGTTTACCATCGGCAACCAGGGACTGGAAACGCTTTCTACTTATATTTATGCAGATGCCCGGAAGGGGGGACTGACACCGGAGCTGCGTCCGTTGTCAAGTGGTCGCTCGGCTGCGCGTCGGCCTGACGCACCTGCTC
>OGXA01001036.1_pt1 | contig 23796 bp, 26 predicted proteins | sample 1576171 | NCBI WGS metagenome assembly OGXA01 (sample SAMEA3541587, study PRJEB24748) | human gut metagenome | biome: human gut; feature: human-associated habitat; material: faeces | place: China | collected 2012 | reverse complement strand
ATCAGCCGGTACAATCAACTGCGCAGGGTGGCATACCTCTGCGCCGAGGGATGGGACTCATCTGATGCTGAGTTGGTCAAGGTGGTGTGCGGAGAACTGAATGTATCTGCCAAGGTAGCTGGGGCATTGATAAAAGAATACCGGACGCTGTTTTGCGTCCGGCAGTTAGGTGACGATGTGTTCTCCGTCAGCTGCGGCGGCGACCCAGCCGTGGCCTATGACCGCCTCATGCGCCGGACGCTGCTGATGCGGCGGATGGAGGAGGTGCTGACGCCCAGAGAGCTGAATCTGGAGCGAAGCTACCTCGGCATCGGTCAGCCGGACGAGGTTGGCTTGACCTTTCAGGATCTGGCGATCCGGCTCAACTATAATGGCCCCAGCGGAGCGGAGAAGGCGTACAAGGCCGCACTGCGGAAACTGAAAAAGGACTTGTATGGCGGGGTCTACAGCCGGTGGCTCTTCGCACAGAAAGCCATCCGCGCCGCCAAAGCGGAGGCGGAGGCTGATCCTGGGCATTACACAACTCCTCAGACCACATGGTTGGATGAAAAGGAACTGATGGAGCGGTTTATCTGCGAGGTCGTTTCGCTGATCCATGTCCACGAGATATTCAGCGACGCATTGGAGACCGAAACAGAATAAGCAGTACGGCACCAGGCTTGGCCTGATAAATTGCAGCAAATCGACGGGCAAATATCTGCGCTGCTACCAAGTCGAGGGCGATTTCTGTATGCACTATCCAAAACGGCCGAGCTGCTTTGACAAGGCTGAAATTCGGCGCAGAGTGCTGGTCAGCAGTTGCTATCCGGCATTTTTCGGAGGGCATCAGCGCGTGGGAATTCCGGAATACCTGGCCATAGCTCCTTACGGAAATCACCGGTCTTGCAGCTCTTGCCGATGTCAATATCCACGACCAGCAGGTCGGGATTTTCCTTGCCCAGTGCTACGATCTCGTGGCCAAAGCCGTCGCGGGTGGCGATACTCTTCTTTTCACTCATTTCATGTCCCTCCTTGCTTAGTAAACCAGCTGGGTCTTCAGCTCAGCCATGGCCTGCTTGTACTGCTCGTCGTTGGGGGCGACACCGTGCCAGCCGCACTGGTTTTCCATAAAGGAGACGCCCTTGCCCTTGACGGCGTGTGCGTAGATACACTTGGGCTTGCCGTTCCGTGAGGCGTAGCTCTTATCCAGTGTGGCTACGATCTCCTCCATGCTGTGGCCGTCGATCTCCAGTGTTTCCCAGCCAAAGGCACGGAACTTCTCACCCAGATCGCCGTTGGGCATCACCTCGTCGCAGGTGCCGTCCAGCTGAAGATTGTTATAGGCTACAAAAACGATCGGGTTACCCGGAAATGCCGCGGCTCCTTTGCAAGCGCTTGCAGCAACCGTTGGGCTTTTTCGATGGTGAGAATGAATTGTTCACGGTGCCGGGCGGCGGGCAGGTCGATCATCCGGGCGGGATTCTTTTGGATGATCTCATTGCGTTTGGCGTCGCTGAGCACGGCGGAGACGACCGTTAGGTACTTCTGCGCCGTCTTCTCCTGCACCGGCTTTCCGCAATATGTCCACTTGCGCAGCTCCAGCATCATGTTTTCCAGCGTCATGGGGCGGCGTTTGTTCAGCTTGATTGCACCGATGTACGGACAGACCTGATCCAGCATCCGGCGATATGATCAGCTTCTCCCTGCAGCGCTGTGTGGAGCAAAACATCACCGTGCGGCGGTGCAAAAACTGCGGGCGCTACTTTGCTCAGACGGGGCGCGTCAGCGCGGAGTACTGCCAGCGGCCTGTGCCGGAGGGAGAGCAAAAATGCCGGGAGATCGGTGCATTCCAGCAGTGGACGCTGAAACAGTCCGATGACCCGGTATTCAAGGCATACCGCAGAGAATACAAGAGGCGCTTTGCGTGGATCAAGGCGGGCCGCATCAGCGACGGTCAGTTCTACGCCTGGAGTGAACAGGATAGAGAACAGAAAAAGAAATGCGACCGGGATATTATCACGTTGGAGGAGTTCCGGCAGTGGCTGAAGGAATCGTAAACACGCAATGGAGCGGAATATAATCACGTGCCGCTCTCAATCTGTTGAGAAACCCAGTCTGCTCCTGATGTGCAGACTGGGTTTCTTGACGGGCTGAAAATGTCGGTAGATTTCGTTTATGAACTGACATTTTCGAGCTTCGCAGAGGCTCAACTGGGGAAACAATTTATGGTGAAGCATTTTATTGACATACTACTTGTCATATCAGGCTATTTTTGCTATAATTCTCAAAGATCATTTATGAATAAATTTGAAGGCAGCAACAGGAGGGGCATCATGGCAAATAAGCTTTCCGAGCAAATCTACGGCTCGATACTTAAAGATATTGTCAGCGGCGTGTATGTGCCACGGGAATTTATCAGTGAGGCGCAGATCGCGGCAAAGTACGGTGTCAGCAAAGCGCCGGTAAAGGAGGCCATGCATATCCTTGCCAGTGAGGGCTTTCTCCTGAGCTACCCCAAGCGGGGATACATGGTCAACGTCTATACTACCGAAGAGATCAACAATATACAGGAGGTAAGGCGGGCGCTTGAAATGCTGGCCATGCGCAAAGCCATCGTTACAGCAACCGACGAGGAGATAAATGCACTTCGCTTTTATCAGGAGAGTGAAGCGTTGCAGTGTCGGCCGGGAGAGACGGTGAATACCCGATTTCATATGGCTATCGCGCGCCTGGCAAAGAACAAAGCGTTGGAGGAAACACTCTACCCTCTGTTGGTCAAAGCTTCCGCTTATAATATTATGGGCAAGCCGGACATTCAGAACTTTGACCACATCGTGGATGCTATGCTGGCACGAGACGAGGAGCTGGCCGTGAAATGTCTGCTGGAGGATGTGCGATTCCTGTAAAACCGGCAGAGTGCATAAAAAGTGAATATAGGATTTGTACAAAATAATTGTGCTGCCGCCGTTTTTCGGCTGTGCAGCACAATTATTTTCATTTTGCACAAAAAACGCTTGACATCTGGTGATCTAACTGGTAATATTAGTTCAAGCTAAGAACACCACTGATGATATCAGATGAGAACGGAGAGATATGTCCTTTCCATATGGCGTATTAAGAGAATAAGAGGGAAATGCAGATGATCGATTTTTGCAAGACCATATCGGAGATGAGAGCACACGTTCCGGTAACCCGCCGCTGGGCTTACCTTGAAACGTCCTCCACGGGATTGATTCCCGACTTTGTCTATGAGGGAGTTCGTCGCTATGCGGACGCCCGGTATTATCAGGGAGGAGATTCCCTTTGGGAATACGACGACGGCGCGGTCGGCACTCTGGAAATGATGCGGCGTTCAAAAAAGGCGCTGGCGGAGATGATCCACGGCAGTGCGGAGGACATCGCATTCGGGCAGAGCTCAACGCAGCTGTTCACCCTGGTGACGGAGGGGATCGACTATGCGCCGGAGGACAATATTGTGACGGTGGGGGGCGGCTGGATCGGCACACGCTATGCATGGCAGAAGCGGCAGGCGGAAGGACTTGAAGTCCGCTTTGTCGAGCCGGAGAACGGTGCTGTGACGCCGGAGATGCTGATCGCTGCATGTGATGAGCGGACAAGAGCGATCTCCGTGAATCTGGTGGAGAGCACGACCGGTTACCGCGTTGATATTGACCGTCTGGGCGCCTGGTGCAAAGCCCATGACATCCTGCTGTTCGTTGACGCTGTGCAGGCACTGGGCGTGCTGGATGTAAATATCCAGCGAGCGCAGATCGACTTTCTGGTGGGCAACGACTATAAATGGATGATGAATTTTTGCGGAACGGGGTATGCCTATATCAGTCCGAAACTGCGGCAACTGATCCGCCACTGGGGCGCTGGATGGATGTCCGACTGCGACAGATTCGATACGCATAAGGAGCATGTTACCCTTCGGGATGACGCGGGACGGTTCGAGATCGGCCATCAGCATAACGACGGCATTTACGGCCTTGGCCTGGTGGCGGCGCAGAATACCGCCTTAGGCATGGATAGAATCGAGAACTATGTACTTGGCCTTGCAGAATATTTCCGGCAGCGGGTCCGGGAAACCGAAGCCCTGCGCCTGACTTACGATTTTGCTCCGGAGAACTGCAGCCAGATCATCTCTCTCCGGTTGGACGCAGCGCTGAATGTGACGGATGCGGCTCTTGAGGCAGGCGGTGTGTTTTCCAAAGTAAGGCCGACAGAAACGGCCGGAGAGCAGGAGATCCGCGTAGCGCTGCACTACTATAACAACAAAGAGGACATTGACAGATTTTTTGATGTAATAAACAGAAGATAACATGAGAAAGGAAGGCAACTGTTATGAATGAAGTCGAGAAAAAGCTGGAGGCGTTGGGGATCGTGCTGGATGCCGGCCCGGAGCCTATGGCCAACTATGTCGGCGTGCAGAAGGCCGGCAGCATCTGGTTCTTTTCCGGAGCCGGCCCGTTTGAGAACGGAAAGCTCACGGTGCTTGGCCGGTTGGGCGAGGACATGACCACCGAGGAGGGGTATCAGGCGGCGCGGCTGGCCGGGGTCAATCTGCTGGCGGTGCTGAAGCGTGAGCTGGGCGGAGACTGGGACAGACTGGAGCAGATCGTCAAGATACAGGCCTTTGTCAGCAGCACGCCGGACTATTATGAACAACCGAAGGTCATCAACGGGGTGTCCGACCTGTTTGTGGAGGTGCTGGGCGACAGAGGACGTCATGCGCGGACGGCTGTTGGCACCAATGTGCTGCCGTTCCGGATCCCCCTTGAGGTGGAAATGATCGTGAAGGTAAGGGATTGATAGCCCTAACGACGAGGAGGACATCGTATGCTGATCAAAAACGTGAGACTGCTGGCGGAATTGTCAGACGGCTGCAAAGCCGACCACGGCTTTGTCCGGGTGGAGGACGGAAAAATCACTGAGGTATCCGTAGAAGAACTTCTGCCCCTCGCGGAGGAAGAGGTCTTCGATGCGGCAGGAAAAACGCTGTTGCCGGGGTTGATCGACCTGCACACTCACATTACGTTGCTGGGAGGTGTCGGCGAAAACTCAAAAAACGAGCCGATGCAGCTGCTGATCGATGCAGCCGCCCAGGCGAAACGGTACCTCAAATACGGTTTTACCACCATTCGGGATTGTGGCAGCTATGAGCGGGCCGCAACCTATGTGCGGAATATGATTCGCATGGGCCTGTGTGAGGGGCCGAACCTGATCGCCTGCGGCAACACGCTGGCCAGCAGCGCCACCATGAAGGAAGGCTATTTGCTGGACGGCGAGCTGGGCTTTACGGTAGGCGCCAGAAAAGAAGCGGCCTATGGTGCGGACTTTATCAAAATCTACGCTTCCGGCTCTGCCTATAACCCCACCGGCGTTCCCCTGAACCCTATCATGACCCGGGAGGAGATCAGGGCTGCGGTGGACACCGCCAGAGTGAACGGCCTGTATGTGGCGGCCCACTGCCACGCTGACGAGGCAGTACGCGCCTGCATCGAGTGCGGCGTCCGGACCATCGAGCACGCCACATATATCAGCGACGCTACCACCGATTTGCTGCTGGCCACAGAGAATTGTTACCTGGTGCCGACGCTGGCGTGTACTGACGTGAGCCAGACCGATCCGGTGGAGCGGAAATTCTGGCTGGAGCGCCTGACCCCCATGCGGAAGAATATGTGCCGCGCCATCCAGCGGGCTTATCGTGCCGGTGCGATGATTGGCTTTGGCACCGACTGTGCCCCCGGACAGCCTCAGTATGCCAACGGCGTGGAGTTCAGATTTCGTGCCGAGGACGCGGGCATGGCCCCCATCGAGGTGTTGAAGCAGGCCACTGTGTATAACGCCGCGATCGCTGGCATTGAGGAAAAGACCGGATGCATCAAGGCTGGTCTCGACGCAGATCTGGTTCTTGTGGACGGGAACCCGGACGAGAATATGGAGGTCATGTACCACCTGCCCTTTGCTGTGTGGAAGGCAGGAAAGCGCGTGGCACAATAAACCAGTATCCTTCATCAGTTCAATTGGCGGACAGGCTCACGATGCTGCCGCCTGAAAAAGAGTTAAAAGGAGAAAAATCATGGACAACACCGCAAAGAGATTACCGATGAAGGTAAAGTGGCTATTCGCCTCCGGCGAGTTCGCCAAGACGCTTCTGGTGGTCATGACCGCCGCATTTTCCCTGTTTTTCTATACGGATGTGCTGGGAATGGACGCCAAAATTGTGGCTACCATCATCCTGATCGCCAAGATCTGGGACTTTATCAATGACCCCATGATGGGCGCACTGGTGGATCGCACCAGATCCAAAGAGGGCAAGTGCCGCATGTGGCTGAAGTACATGTCCGTGCCCGGCGGCGTGGTACTGGCCCTGAACTTTATCATGCCTGAACTGGCCGCTACCGGCAAGATTATCTGGGTCGCCGTGACCTACATCCTGCAGGGTATGGCCAGCACCGCACTGATGATCCCCCAGAACACGCTGATGAGCCGTCTGACCACAGACCCCGTAGAGCGCGCCGCCATCAACAGCTACAGAGGGTATTTCGGTGTTGCTGCTAATTTGATTGCCAGTAGCTTTGCTATCCCCTTTGTCATGATGGCCGGTAACGGCGATATGCGAAAGGGTTTTGCAGTGTTCGGTATCGTCTGCGGCGTTCTGTACGCCGTCAACTACCTGATCGTGTACTGGTGCACCAAAGGCTATGAACCGGAAGAATCCCCTGAGGCCTCTGCCGTTTCCACCGTATCCAAGGTCAATGAAAAGGTAAAGATCACAGAAGTTCTTTCCAACTGGCCCTGGCTCATCGTGCTGCTGGCATATTTTTGCACGCTGATCGCAGCTTCTGTTGCGGGTTCCACCGGCGTGTATTATGCGCAGTACAATCTGGGGGATATCAATATTTTCTCCACTATGAGTTTTGTTAATATTGCCGGTTCTCTTGCGGTATATCCCGTCCTCAGTAAGTTGGTAGCTAAATTCGGCAATGCCAGACTTGTAGTGTTCGGCGGTGCGATCGCCGCGGTCGCCTATCTGATCCGCTTCCTTACCCATGACGCCAATCTTATCGTAATGGGCATCCTCTATTTCTTCGGCGGATTTGGACAGGTTCTTGGCTCCGCTGTGGTCATGCTGGTGGTCTATGACAGCTATATTTATATGCGCCACAAAACCGGAAAGCCTGCTCCTGAGGCTCTGCTGGTATCCGGCTATTCTGTGTCCTATAAGGTAGGTATGGCCATTACCACTCCCATTGCCGGCTGGCTGCTGGGTGCCGTTCCCTATGTGGCGGGCGCTGCCACCCAGGAGCAGAGCGTGCTGAACCTGTTCTTCTTTGAGAATACTCTGCTGCCCGCCGCCGCCTTCCTGATCTCCGCTCTGCTGGGATTGCTGCTGGTGAAGTTTGACAAGCAGATCCAGAGCTTCAAAGCCCTTGACGCCGCCGCGGCACAGAAGCATACTACAGAAGCGGATAACTGATACTGTTTACCGCTCTGTCATTTACAGCGCACAGACAGGGCAGAGGGCGTCAGGCCCTTTGCCCTGTTCCTGAAATGAGAAGAACAGCAGGCCGACACCCTGTCAGACGCTTTGCTGGCGTGTCACTGTGGAAGGCAGCTGCGCCGGCGTACAGACAATGGAAGTAAAATAAACGAAAAGGAGTTACTGCCATGCGCATCAAAGAAAGTTCAAATCAGGAATACCGGATGCAGAAGCAGCTGACTATCAATGGCGCAGAGCTGCACTATGAGTCCGTTTCTCAGGACTGGATTGTCACCGATGAGAACGGGAACGAAGAAGTGACCTTCTTTACCTACAGCTATTTCCGCACGGATACGGAGGATAAGAAGCGCCCGGTGCTGTTTGCCTTCAACGGCGGCCCTGGCGCCTCCTGCTCTCAGCTGCACTTGGGTATCCTCGGCCCCACAAGAATCAATTTCCCCGCGCCGGAGCAGCAGAAGCCCGGCGAAGCCCCGACTCTGATCCCCAACGACGCCAGCCCGCTGGATGTTTGCGATATTGTGATGATCGACCCACCGGGAACCGGCTATGCCCGTCTGCTGAACGACGAAGCTGCCGCCCAATATCTGTCTGTAGACGGAGATGCTGCCGCCACAGCGCTGCTGATTGAGGCATGGCTGCTGCGGTATGACCGTTTCCGTTCCCCGGTGTACATCATGGGCGAGAGCTACGGCACCATCCGTGCCCCGGAGGTGGTGGGCCAGCTGATGGGCGGCCCTACTTACGGCAACTATCGTGACATTGCCATTCCTGTGGCGGGAACCATCACCATCGGCAACGTTGGCTGGGACGTTTCCAACATCTTGACTCCTGATCCGGAATTTCCGGAGCAGTCGGTGCTGGGTCTGCCTGCCTATGCTGCTGCTCACTGGTATCACCATCTCAGCAGCGACGGCACGCTGAATCGTGACTTTGTGGAAGAGGCATACCAGTTTTCTGCCAATGAATATCTTCCCGCCCTGTATATGGGACAGTCCCTTGCCCCGGAAAAGCGGCAGCAGGTGGCGGAGCGTCTGTCTTATTTCACTGGGGTTGACAAGAATACTCTGCTCAGCAAGGGTCTGCGTTTGACGACAAAAGAATTTGAAAACCTGTGCTGTGCCAAGGAAGGCAAAGCGGTGGGTACCTATGACAGCCGCTACACCATGCCGCAGAATGCTTACAGCGGGATGCTGGATCCAGTGGCAGATTGCGCTGCCATGGGTACTTATATGCCGGCTTTCACTACGGTGATGAACAGCGAAAAGCGGGAAGAACTGGGTATCCCCGCCGGAATGCGGTACGACCAGATCAATTTTGCCGTCAATGGTCGGTTCAAGTATGAGACCATGAGAAGCCCCCTGCAGTGCCTGGCTCAGGCCATGCGGAGAAATCCGGACTTCCGGGTGTTCGTGGGAAGTGGCTACTATGATCTGTGCACCCTGTTCACCGACATCCGCGCGGTGGTCAACAGGGGCAAGCTGGACAACAGCCGCATCACTATGCGCAATTATGAGGCGGGCCATGTGCTGTACATGGGTACAGAGAACGCACTGTCCTTCGGCCAGGACATCCGTGACTTCATCCTTGCGGGGCAGAAATAAGAAAAGGAGAACTGAAATGAGCGAATTCAAGCCTTTCCGCTTTGAAAAAGAGAGCGTACATACCCTCTCCGGGATCCGCTTCAAAACAGTGGTGGAGGATTATCTGTTTTATGATGAGCAAGGCGCACCTGAGGCCTCCATCTACAGCTATTCCTATGTGGCGCAGCCGGAGCGGGCGGACCGGCCGGTGCTGTTTGGCTACAACGGCGGTCCCGGCGCGGCCAGCAGCTGGGTACATATGGGGCTTCTCGGCCCGAAGCAGGTGACGTTTCCGCGATATCCGGATGATAAGGATGCCGCACCGGTGTATGGCGAGAACAGGAGCTTTCTGCTGGACTGCTGCGATCTTGTTCTGATCGACCCTCCCGGGACGGGATATACCTTTGTGCGGGACGACGTGAAAGCGAAGTACTTCAACACCGTGGGCGACGCGCAGGCGGTAGGGCAGTTCATTCAGGACTGGCTAAAGGACCACGGACGGGAGGAGTCCCCGGTTTATCTTCTTGGCGAGAGCTACGGCACCATCCGCAATTTGGCGGTGGCCGATGTGCTGCTGGAGAAGGTGGATCTCGCGGGTATCGTCAGCATCGGGACTTCCTTCAACGTGGGTTCTCCCACGACCATGCTGGTGGAGCCCAACGTCCGGCGTCTGGGAGCCAACGCAGCCTGCTGCTGGTATCACCTGCACCGGGACGAGATGCCGCAGCGGCAGTTCGTGCAGGAGGCCATGGACTTCGCCTACGGTGCATACGCCCACGCACTGCTGCTGGGCAGCCGCCTGCCTGCCGGAGAATTTGAGCAGACGCTGGACAAGCTGCACTATTATACCGGTCTGGATCGGGATACCCTGCGCAAGGGCGGTCTGCGGTTCGATGAGATGACCTACCTCACCAAAATGCTGCCGGGACAGCTGGTCAGCGCCTATGACTCCCGAATGACCCGTCAGCTGAAGGGCGAAATGACGGAGGAGGAGTGGAACCGGGAGATATTCAGCGAGCCGTTCTTCGCCTTTGCGGACGGAGCCATTTCCGATGCCCTTGCCCGCTATACGGAGGAGGACATTTCCCGGCCAGAAGGCCGGGAGGTCGGCGTCGATATGCTTCAGATCGCCATGGATTGGGACTATGCCGCGCTGAAAAAGGACACGCTGACGCTGCCGGCGGAGCTTATGGAGCGAAGCAGCGCGCTGCGGTTCTTCTTTGTGGCCGGGTACTACGATCTGCAGTCCACCTTTGACTTTGTCACATATTTCCTCGGGCGGTACGCCCTGCCTGCAGAGCGCGTGAAGTTCTGCGTCTACGATACCGGCCACGCGGCCTATGTAGGCGGCGCCGCGGCGAAAAAGGTCTGTGATGACATGCGCAGCTTTATCGCTGGCCGGAAATAATGAGAATATACGAGGAGGTAGTATCATGCTTTTGAAGAATTGTCGCCTCATCCCGGAGCTTACCGAGGGTTACAGTGGAACGATGGCGGATATCCTTATCGAGAATGGAAATATCGCCGCTATTGGCTCGTGCGGCACTATTGCCGCAGAGGGCGAGACGCTGGACGCCGCCGGAAAAACGGTGCTGCCGGGGCTGTTCGATCTGCACGCCCATCTGATGCTGGTCAATGCGGATTTCTACGGCCTGCTGATGAAGGACAGCAATGCCGCCATGGTGGACTGCATCCGCTTTGCCAAGAACTACCTGAAGTACGGCTACACCACGGTCCGCGACTGCGGAGGCCCCAGCTACACGAATATCGCCGTGCGGGATGCCATTCGCGATGGCGTGATCTCCGGACCGGACGTTATCAGCTGCGGCCTTATCCTGACGCCTACCGCCAAGGGCAATGGCATCTTTTCCAACATTTACGACGAGATCGACGATCCCAAGGACCTGATGCACGCCGTAAGGCGGGACATCTGCCACGGTGCTGACTTTATCAAGTACATGGCCACAGGCTCTGTGGCCAATCTGGGCGGTGAGCCGGGCGAACTGGTGGCAACGCCGGAGGAGCTGCGCGCCGTCAGCGATGCGGCGTCCTTCTGCAACACCTATGTGGCCGCCCATTGCCACGGGCTGGAGGGCATCAAGCAGTGCATCCGCAACGGCATCTATACCATCGAGCACGCCACCTATATCGACGATGAGTGCATCGATATGATCCTGCATCAGGAGAGACAAAGTGCTTTAGTACCCACTTTTGCCTGTATGTATGAGCGGTACATGAATTTTGACGAGGTGCGCGACGCAGATAACGAAATATCCGTGCAGTGCCATGCCGCTTTTGTGGCTGCCAGAGAGGGTATCCGGAAGGCCAGCCAGGCCGGCGTGCTGGTGGGCTGGGGCACGGATCAGACCATGCAGGAGATGCTGGAAATGCCCGGCAGAGAGTTCGTGGCAAGAGAGCACATGGGCCTTTCCAATGTAGAGCTGCTGAAGCAGGCCACCATCAACAGCGCCAAAATCGTAAAGCAGGACGACAGAAAAGGCACGGTCAAGGTCGGAAAAGCGGCCGACCTCATCGTGATCGACGGCGATCCCGTGGCGGACATCTCCGTCATGAACCAGGAGCCGCTACACGTCCTGAAAAACGGCGTGAAGGTCACGGTGTAACGGCCGACGTACTTGTTTACTGTCAACCATACTCTTCTCACAAGGAGAAAAGCGCCGGCCTTGCAGTCGGCGCTTTCCTCTTTCCTGAAAAAATATGTATATTGTTTTATCATTTCTTGCTGCGGTCACCTCCGGTGTGGCGGTGATCTTTCAGAAAAAAGGTACCTACGGGAAAAATATGATCCAAATCAGCGCCGTTCATCTGCTGGCGCTGTTCGTGACCGTCCTCTGCGTGACACTGCTGAAGGGCGGGGCGGTGCAGTTTGTATCTGTGCCGAGCAGAAGCTGGTTCCTTGCTGCCGTTTCCGGACTGGTGCAGGCCGGTTCCTGGGTCGCGTATTTTTTCGCCATGGAAAAGGCCAACGTCAGCTTCCTGATGGTTTTGGATAAGACCGGTATCATTGTTACCATGCTGCTGGCGGCGGTGTTTCTTGACGAAAGGATCACGATCATCATGCTGCTGGGCAGTATGCTGATCCTGGCCGGTACAGCCCTCATGGGAGATCTTAAGGGCGCCGGATGCCTGTCGGGCAGCGGAAACCGCTGGATACTCTGGGGGATCGTGTCTCCTGCTCTGCAGGCTGTATCCAATATTCTGGCGGCGCTGGATACAGCACCGGTAGATACAGCGGTGACCACCACCATACGGATGCTCGTTGTCACCGTCTGCCTCTGCGTTTTGGCAGCTGTAAGGGAAGGCTCGTTCCGCCAGCTTGGTCAGCTGGGTCGCAGACGGATCTTCATGCTGGTGGTAGGCGGTGTGATCCTGGGCGTCTCGTATCTGCTCATGTATAAGGCGTATTCTATGGGAAAGGCGTCCACTGTGACAGCCATTGTGCGGGCGAATTTCCTGGTCACGACACTGCTGGCGGGGATCGTTTTCCATGAACGCCTGTCCAAAAAAGGAGTGGCCGGATTTATTGCGGTATGCGCCGGCGTTGCACTTTTCGTCGTCTGATAAGATAAGACCACCACTGCTGCCATACGCGGAGCGGAAACGTCCAAAGAGGCTTTCCAATTTTTTTGAGAAGCATCTGGGCGTTGCATAACGCGACGCGGCGCGGTATGGAATGTGATGTCGGATATTAGAACTTGATGCTATTATAAAAGTGGACGCGGAAGGGTAGAAAAAAGCCTGTCCGTGGAGTATCATAAAGGTGAGTATTCTACCGGAAGGGAGCTCGTCTTTATGTCTAAACACTTGAATCCGTTGGAAAAGGAATTCCTGATCCGGCAGTACAAAAGCAACTACCGTATCAAAATGAGTGACTTCTGCGAAGCAAACCACATTTCAACCGGTGCATTCCAGAAGTGGATTAAGCAGTATGATGAGGGCGGCTTGGAAGGTCTGGCTCGTGCAGATAGCGAGATCAAGGATGTCCTCCCGGAGGGAATTGACCGAACGGAGGAATCCTACAAGCGTGAGATACTCAAGCTGCGAATTGAGAATGAACGGCTTAAAAAAACTATGTCGTGCAGACGATGGATACTGGGGAACAGGAGTTCATTCGTTTAAGGACGAAGAATTCGAAATCGTAGAACTGCTGTCCAGAGACTATGAGGTTCAGGAACTGTGCTCTCTCATGGGCGTCAGTCGGTCTGGCTATGGCAAAGAGCCAAAGTCGGTTCCTGTCGGTTCAGAGACCGTGATCGACATATATCCGTTGGACTTTGAAGAATTTTTGTGGGCGAACGGTATCTCTGAACCGGTCATTGCTATGCTGCAAAAATCGTTGGATGCCGAAACACCGGTGCCGGAAGCGCTGCACAACCGTATGAGGCAGATTTTGCTGCAATACGCGGTTGTGGGCGGAATGCCGGATGCCGTACAGACATTTGTGGACAGCAAGCAGATGGACGAGGTGCTCCGCATCCAGCGGGACATTGTGCGTTCCTATGAGGACGATATGGTGAAATATGCGGAGAAGAAAGACAAATCCCGCATCAAGGAGTGTTTCCAATCTATCCCGCGTCAGTTGGCCAAGGAAAACAAGAAGTTTCAGTATTCTGTGGTGCGAAGAGGTTCCACCGCGGCCAAATACGCCGGGAGCCTGCAATGGATCGAGAATGCGGGGATCATTGCCCGCTGCTATAATCTTTCCATTACGGAGCTGCCGTTGGACGGCAATGCTGAGGAGGATACCTTCAAGGTATATATGCGGGACATGGGCCTGTTCGTCAGCATGTTGGAGGACGGTACGCAGTACGACATTCTGCAAGGCAACCTGTATGGCTACAAGGGAGCCATCTTCGAAAATCTGATCGCGGACATTTTTACCAAGATGGGGCGGAAGCTTTACTATTTCCATAAGGATTCCGGTCTGGAGGTGGATTTTGTGATCCGCTACAAGGGAGAGTGTACACTTGTGGAGGTAAAAGCGACCACTGGGAATGTCAAGAGCACAAAAACGATATTGAAGCATCCGGAGAAGTATCATGTTGAAAATGCCATTAAATTGGGCGACTACAATGTCGGACGAATGGGACAGATATTGACATTGCCATTGTATATGGCGTTTCTGCTGCGGGCGCTTTGAATGTTATGCGGACTTGACGATGCGGAGCAATCCCCAATACCGGAAGGAGGGAGATGTATGATCTATTTTACCGCGGACACACATTTCGGACATGAAAATGTGATCCGCTTTTGTGACCGACCCTTTTCCAGTGCCAATGAAATGGATGAGGCGATGATCGCCAACTGGAATGCTCGCGTGAGGGGCAATGATACCGTTTATATTCTGGGAGATATGTTTTTTTCGTTCAACAAATGCGGAGACGAGTTTGCAGCGTCTCAAGGGAAAGAAACGTTTGATCGTTGGCAATCATGATAGTTCATGGATGACGAAATTTGACTACGCGCGTTACTTTGTAAGTGTGGACAGCTTTCTGGAAACCTCGGACGGGCAACATTCACTGACGTTGTGTCACTATCCGTTGCTGTTATGGAAGCACACGCGGCGGTCTTATATGATCCATGGACATATCCACAATGATAAGACCGCTGACTTTTGGCCGCTGATCGCCGCACGGGATAATATGCTGAACGCAGGTGTGGATGTGAACGGTTTCTGTCCAGTGACTTTTGATGAGCTGCTGGAGAACAACCGAAGATTCAAAACAGAGAAATAATGCCTATCTTTGCAAGACGCCAAATGAAGCGCGGTGTTCGATCTGCGTTTGCGCGGTACGGTGTTCCTCAACTATATGAGCTATCTTCACTGCGATGAAAGCCCGAAAAATCACTCTTTTACTTTGGCGGGTTCTATGCTATACTAACATCATACGGCGCAAGTTGAATGGGAGGTTCAGCCTATGAATGCATTCATTCCTGTGGAAATTCTGGATATGCTGTCCTATCACTCAACGCTGGGCCAAAGCTTGAAGCAAATTTCCCTGAGCAAAACGCCAATCGAAGTGATCCTTGATGATATCGCAAGGTATCGGGCGAGCTATATTGACACATTGGTGCAGGAAAATTTGATCGGCTCCCGCTTCAAGAGCGAGGATTCGATCCTGCGAAAATACCGAAAAACGATTGCTAACCATGGCGGATTCAAGCAGTGCTTTAATGATGTGCTTGGTTTCCGGCTTCGCTTCGATGAATATCCGGACAGATATCCAGAGTATTTTCGGGTGGTCGATTTAAGGAACGGAAAACAGGTGGATGATGGATACCGCGCGATCCATCTTTATTACCAGAGAGATAATTTAGCCTACCCGATAGAAGTGCAGCTGTGGTGCGGGAAAGACTATTACTTCAACCTTTGGAGCCACCAGTACGTTTACAAATACAAAAGTCCGGAAATCGGAAAACAGCTTTATCTGGAATACGCTGCGGGAAAGATCACGACTGAGCGGGAATTTCAGGAGCGATTGCAGGAATTGGAGGTGCGTGACAATGGGTGACAGAAAGATTTATATTGTTGCAAAGGTATTTGACCAACAGGGTTGCATTGCCTATCTTTGCAAAACGCCCAATGAAGCGCGGTGCCTGCCGGGAACGCTGGAGGCGTTGCGGGCGGACGGCGTTCAGATCGTCATTCTGGATTCTCCTGAGATCTACTCCGAATATGCGCCGTATACCTACATTGAGGACATGAAAGAGTTTATCGACCGTGTCACGCAATTGAATCGTGCCGCCTGACCCTTGACCAGTCCAGACTACTATTTGACTACTACTATGAAAAACCTCTGAGTCCTTGCGCCACAAGGGTTCCGAGGTTTTCTCATAAATCGCCGGAAATTTGTGCAACACCAATCAAACCCTTGCGCCGCAGGGCTTTCCGGCTTGACGGTCTGATAACTCTGACTCTAAAGGCCGCTGGTTCGAATCCAGTCGGGCGTACCAACCAAAACTCCCGAAACACCTGTGTTTCGGGAGTTTTTTCATGCCCCAAAACAGGTTTTAGCCTTATTTTTAGCCTTATTGGGTCAACCGGCGGAAACTGTGCAGATAAAACGCTCCATGCGGTCGGCACTTTCGCGCTTCATCTGGTCAGTCACATGGCCGTATACGTCCAGCGTAAAGGCCGCTGTGGCGTGACCCAGATTACCCTGCACCGTCTTGATATCGTCGCCGGCGCGGATCGCGGCGACTGCGTAGGAGTGACGCAGGTCGTGGAAACGGGCATTGGGACAACCCATGGCCGCAACTATGCGCTTGTACTCGCGGTAGACTGTCGGCTTTGTCAGGTGCGTCCCGAACTCGTTGGTAAAGACCAGACCCTCCGGATTTTGCCAGTCACTGCCCAACAGAAGCTTCTGCTGCATTTGCCATCGGCGCTGCTGCTGCAACCGGGCAAGGACAGTCTGTGCCGCGGCGATGGTACGGCTTCGGCCATTCTTCGGAGAAACAAGCTCATAGCCCTTGCTCCCCTTGTCCTGATGCAGCTGCATTTGCTTTTCCACAGAGACGATACCTGTATGGAAGTCGATGCAGTCCCACGTCAGGCCCAGTACCTCGCCCTCCCGCATACCGGTGAACAGTGTCAGGATAAACAGTGTTTCAAAGCGGTTTCCCTGTATAGCGGTCAGAAACGCGGTGATCTGCGCGTCATCAAAGGGTTTGATCTTCTTGCGCTCTATCCGCGGCAGGATACAGGCATCGGCAGGGTTGTACCGCAGATAGCCGATCAGTACCGCTTGTTGAAGCGCTTTGTGGAGAACGCCATGGACATTCTTCACCGTTTTCGCGGAAAGACCCTCCGGATTCTGCTCGGACGGCTCTCCCATCGCGTTGTAAAATGCCAGTATCATCGGTGCGTTCAATGCCTCCAACCGCACCGCTCCCAGCGCAGGCAGAATGTGCAGCCTGATATCGGATTTATAGATGTGTGCCGTTCTGGGCTTCACGCCGCCCAAGTAGGTCTTTGACCATATCTCCAGCTATTGGGCCAATGTCAGCTTGCACGGCGCATGATACACACCGTTATCAATATCCAGCGTTACTCGCTTCAGCTTCTGCGCCACTTCCTTCTGCGTCTTTCCGGTGATGCTGCGCTGGATCTGCTTGCCTGTACCGGGGTCGAAGCCCTCCGTGTAGCGGCCTTGCCAGTAGATGTAGGCCTTTCCGTTCCTTGTTGTTGTGATTTTTCTGATAGAACCGGCACCACCGGCTCCTTTTCCTGTTTTTGTACGCGGCATATACGCTCCTTTCCGCCGCGCGGAATGTACTACCTTCATGATATATCCCGCACGGCTGTTGTGCAAGTTTTATTTCTGTGACGAAAAGGTTTACTTCCGCAGGAACTCCAGCAGGGCCTCTCTCGGAATACGAATCTGCCTACCGATACGGACGCTTCGTATCTGTCCGCTGCGAATCAGCTCGTAGGCGGTGTTGCGGCCGATGCCGAGAATGGGCATCAAGTCCTCCACCCGCAGTGTCATGGGGAGGTCGCATAGATCACGGTACTTATTCTCCGCGGGCAGAACCTCCCTTCACGGATGCCAGATAGATGTCTGTCACATCGGGCCGCTCGTGTCCCAGTAGGCGGGACACGGTGAAATGAGCGTCCAAAGGCGTCATGCCGCTATCGACGAGAGATGTGTACTTTTCAGCGGCGTAGGTATGCCGCAGCCCGTGGAAGGTAATGCGCCTGGCCGGTGTGGTAGGGTCGCAGATAGCGTCACGGTTACGGAGGATAAACTGCTGCATGCTGTTGATGACCCGGTCAGTGGGAACGCCGTCCGGCACCAGCAGCTTGTGGCCGCGCTCCGTTTTCTCCAACAGCCGTTGCAGCATCATCGTGATACGGTCATCCTCGATGGGAACAATACGCACCTTGCCGCCCTTGCCTTTCACGGTGAGGGCGTTTTCCCGCAGCGCACGCTCCGCCGCGGCGGTGTCCATGCGGAAGCACTCATGGATACGCAGATCGGCATAGCGAGCCAGATACAGGGCGAGGATGTAGTCCTCCCGCTCCTCCGCCATACCGCGGCCGATCAGCTTGCCGAACTCCGGGTTCGTCCATGTGCGATCCTGCTGCCCGAAGCGGCGGCGTTCCAAGGCGACGCCCGGTTCTTCGTTGTCCGGCAGCGTGTAGCGGGGATGGGACATCTTATCGTGGAAAAAGCGGATGGCGGAGAGGTCGGTCTTGATGGTGCTGGCTGACTTGCCCTGCTCCTGCAAATAGAGAACGTAGCTTACCAGATGCTTGCCGCTGATATTCTCCAGCTTTTGCAGATGGTAGCGGGCGGCGAGGTAGGCGCAGAAACGCTTGGCCGCCTCGTAGTAGCGATCCTTCGTGTGGAAGCTGCCCTGCCGGTTATGCCGCAACAGCTTGTCCAACTGGGTAACGAGGGCGTTGTAAATGCCTTTTGTGGTCATATAAAGAAATCTCCTTGTAATCGTAGTCGTGTTCAGATGGGCGCACTTCACCCGTTGGCAAGGAGAGCCGTTTCCGGCGTATCTCCGCAGAAAAGATAGACTGCCGCAGGCGGAAAGCCTTAATTCTGCGTGCTTTTCACGGTCTGTTCGTATGTCTGTCTCTCTTTACTTGTGCCAGGTCAGTACGCTGCCACATGGGGCAAATATGCCCTGCTCCGATGGAGCGGTGGCGGACACCAGGCCGCTGAACTCAGCTGCGGAAGGCTCCGCCGGTGTCCTGTGATCCGCCCGGTAGCGGATCTGAGAATATACGATACCCCGTATGGCCGGTGCCGCACTCTGACTGCGGCATACAGGGCGGGAGCTTGCCTCTCCCTTGACGATTTTCCCGCCGTATCGTCCTGACGGCTTTTACAAAACTTCTTTTTCCTGATCTGCGCCGAATTGATTTCGGCGCTCTTTCTTTTCCTGCCGTATCGCGGCGGTGGCAAGTGCCGCGATAAAAATAGTAAGCAAAAACGCAGGAAGAATCTTCCTGCCGTTTCGGCTTCATACGATCCTTCCTGCGTTTGCAGTATTGTTCAATTTTGATGACCGCCCGTTTTTCGGGAGGCGCATTTTGACCTACTTCGGGTTCTTAATCAGAGCGAAAAGCTGCTAATAATGCTTTCCACCCGTGCCTGCTCTGCTCCGACCTAAATGCTTGATGCCTTAAGTACACGTTCAGTGTAGTACGGAGGCAGAGAAATGTACAGGTGGAAAATGCCGCGAGAAAACTTCTCGCAGCATAGTCATTGAAATACGAGGGTGCAATGCCCTAATCTCAAATGGGAGCGTGGTGCTCCTCAAGTACAAACTTAACAACGTGTGCGATGCAGATAATAGACCTGCAAACGGTGCACAAAGAACTGAATACCTCTTATATACCACAATATATTGTGAGTGCCAATATAAAAATGTCGAAATAATGTATAGAGGAAGAATGCGACCAAAAACACAATACGCATTATCTCCGTATTAAATGCGTATTACGGAAACAATGCGTATTATGTGCGTATTAAAGGTGTATTGGTTTTTAATAAAGGCTGCACCTATGTATGTAAACAATTTCTTTTAGGACTTCAGGCTATGAAAAAAACATAATTGACCTCTATATGAAATCTGGCCTTTATATCACGGAAATCGTCAAGAGGTTGTATCAGAGCGAGCAGATGAAGAAGCAGTTCCCTGACCCCAAAGAACGCTTGCACCACATTTTGAGAAGTAGGTGTATGGGCTGGCACCTACCGAAATCATCTATCACATTGCGCTCTCGTATATCCTTGGCTTTAATGAGGATACGAAGGACATCAAGCACAACTTCCGGCAGTTAGACGCACTTCCGTATGCCAAGGAAGGAACGCTCCAGCAGAAGCTGGACGAATTGTTTAGTTGATTACCACTGCATTCCAAAAGAAAGGCACCGGCATCTTCAGTTAGATGCCGGTGTCTTTTTCTGCACAAATCGCTTTTGATGAGAAATCCCACATAAAACTTTACAGCGACCGCTTTTCTCCGAACAGCCCTAAACGAGAAAATCCCACATAAGACTTTAGAGCAACCGCCCACTCCCCAATACCTATAATAAAAAATCCCACATCAGATTTTAGACAGCCCCGCCATCAGAACGGATTGACAATTCGACAAAATGTGATATAATCCCACTGTCTGGAAAAATATAAAGTTGTAGCACAGAGGTGTCTGCTCAAAAGCAGATGAAAAGGGAATCCGGTGGGAATCCGGAGCGATGCAGTCACTGTGTACGGGAGCGGCCTTGCAAGCCACTGGGAAACCGGGAAGGGCAGCGCCGTGACGAACGAAGTCAGGAGACCTGCCTCTGTGTGGAATCTCGAACCCGCTGCCCACAGGTTGGTGTTCCTACGAACTTATGATCCGTCGCGGAGCGCCGCACGGATGTATATGTAGTAAGAAGCTCCGAGGGCGGCTGTGTGAAACACAGCCGCTTTTATATTTCTTTCAGAACAAATATTTGGAAAGAGGTAGATCAACTATGAAGAAAGCACTTGCAGTTCTCTTGGCGGCTGTGATGCTGATGAGCATGCTGACCGCCTGCGGCAACAAGGACAACAACGACGTGAACACCGAGAAGACCGACAAGGCCGCCGCCGATAAGGTCGCCGCCCTCATCGACGCCATCTACGTGCAGGAGCGCACCGAGGAGACCGACGCCCAGTGCAAGGCCGCCAAGGCCGCTTGGGACGCCCTGACCGACGCCCAGAAGGCACTGGTGGAGGGTGAGGAAGCCAGCCCCGACTATTTCGGTCTGGACACCGGCGACGCGTCCAAGGACGATCCCCGCAACCAGGATGAGATCGGCGAGAAGGAGCTGCTGGTGGTGTCCTTCGGCACCTCCTACAACGACAGCCGCGTAGCTGACATCAAGAGCATTGAGGACGCCCTGCAGGCGGCCAACCCCGATTGGTCCGTGCGCCGCGCCTTCACCGCTCAGATTATCATCAACCACATCCAGGCCCGTGACGGCGAGAAGATCGACAACATGGATCAGGCTCTGGAGCGCGCTGTCGCCAACGGCGTGAAGCAGCTGGTGGTGCAGCCCACCCATCTGATGCACGGTGCTGAGTACGACGAGATGTGCGCCGCCATCGACAAGGTTCGTGACAAGTTCGAGTCCGTTGAGATCGCCGAGCCCATGCTGGGTGAGGTGGGAAGCGAAGCCGCCGTCATCAACGCCGATAAGGAAGCCGTTGCCAAGGCCGTCGTCGCCGCTGCTCTGAGCGAGAGCGGTTACGAGTCCACCGCCGCCGCCAAGGAGGCCGGTGTGGCTTATGTGCTGATGGGTCACGGTACGGCGCATGTGGCGAAGGTCACTTACAGCCAGATGGCTGCCCAGATGGACAAGCTGGGCTATGAGAACGTGTTCATCGGCACCGTGGAGGGCGAGCCCAAGGATACCTCCTGCGAGGCCGTGATCGCGGCTGTCAAGGAAGCCGGCTACACCACCGTGGTGCTGCGTCCCCTGATGGTCGTGGCGGGCGACCACGCCAACAACGACATGGCCGGTGCGGACGAGGATTCCTGGAAGACCATGTTTGAGGCCGCCGGCTTCACCGTGAACTGCCAGATCTCCGGTCTGGGCCGTATCGCGGACGTGCAGGCTCTCTACGTGGCACACACCAAGGCTGCCATCGACGCTATCGCGTAACAAGGACTGACTTGGCTCCGGGGCGGTATACTATCGCCTCGGAGCCTTTTTCAGAGCAAGGAGGACATATAAGATGAAGAAGTTTCTTTCCTGTCTGCTGGCACTGCTGATGACGGCATCGCTGCTGGCGGGCTGCGGACAGCAGAAAACAGATGACAACAACGGCGGCGATGTCGCCGAGCCCGCGCTGGCGGACGGCGTGTACACCGCCGACTTCAACACCGACAGCAGTATGTTCCACGCCAACGAGACCTGCGACGGCAAGGGCGTACTGACCGTGAAGGACGGGCAGATGACCATTCATGTCAGCCTCGCCTCCACCAGCATCGTCAACCTGTTCCCCGGTCTGAAGGAGGACGCCCAGAAGGACGGTGCCGTGCTGCTGCAGCCCACCAAGGATACCGTCACCTATCCCGACGGTCTGACCGAAACGGTCAACGGCTTTGATATCCCTGTTCCCGCGCTGGACGAGGAGTTCGACGTGGCCCTCATCGGCAAGAAGGGCGTGTGGTATGACCACAAGGTCTCTGTCTCCAACCCCGTACTGAAGGAGGAGAGCGGTGATGACGCTGCCGCCATTACGCTGGCGGACGGCACCTACACCATCGAGGTGGGCTTCGAGGGCGGCTCCGGCAAGTCCCACGTGCTGACCCCCTGCACCCTGAAGGTGGAGAACGGCGCCGCCACTGCCACCATCGTGTGGAGCAGCCAGAAGTACGACTATATGCTGGTGGACGGCCAGCGCTATGACGTTCTCACCACCGAGGGCGGCTCCACCTTCGAGATCCCCGTCCGGGCGCTGGATACCCCGCTGACGGTGATCGGCGATACCACCGCCATGAGCACCCCCCATGAGATCGAGTACACCCTGACCTTCGATTCCTCCACCGCCGTGGAGGCCGCCCAGTGAGGCGTTTTCTCGCCGGACTGCTGGCGGCGTTGACAGTCTTGTCCCTCTGTGCCTGCGGCGCGGCTGACGCCCCCGCCAAGGCAGACGGGCAAACCGCCGCCGTGTCGTGGGACGAGCTGGTCTTTGACCGCACCATGCCCCTGCGCTACGCCCAGCAGTTCACCGTGGAGTACGCCGGTGAAAGCTACAAGCGTATCACCATCCACGACGACCGGGTGTACCTGCTGGTGGCGGAGGGCGCGGCGGTACCGAAGGGCGTCCCCGCCGGCGTCACCGTTTTGCAGCAGCCGCTGGATCAGATCTATCTGGTGGCGGCCGCCGCCATGGACTACTTTGACAAGCTGGATGCCGTCGGGTGCATCACCCTCAGCGGCAAAAAGCAGGCGGACTGGTACATCCAAAGCGCCAAGGATGCCATGGACAGCGGCGCGATGACCTACGCCGGCAAGTATTCCGAGCCGGATTATGAGCTGATCCTGTCCCAGGGCTGCGATCTGGCGGTGGAAAACACCATGATCTACCACTCCCCGGCGGTGCTGGAGCAGCTGGAGCGGCTGGGTATCCCCGTGCTGGTGGAGACCTCCAGCTATGAGACCCTGCCCATGGGGCGGATGGAGTGGATCAAGCTGTACGCGGCGCTGCTGGACAAGGAGGACGAGGCCGAGGTGCTGTTCAACGCAAAGATGGACAGCGTGGCGGATGTGCTGGAGCAGCAGCCCACGGGCAAGACCGTGGCTTTCTTCTACATCACCAGCAGCGGCGCGGTGAATGTCCGCAAGTCCACGGACTATGTGGCGAAGTGCGTCGCCATCGCCGGCGGGGACTATGTCTCCTTCGACGAATCGGCGGAGGACAACGCACAGTCCACCATCAATATTCAGATGGAATCCTTCTACCACGGGGCGGTGGACGCCGACGTGCTGATCTACAACAGCATCATCGACGGCGAGCTGCACACGCTGGACGAATTGGTGGCACTGGACCCGCTGCTGGCCGACTTCAAGGCTGTCAAAAGCGGCAACGTGTGGTGCCTGACCAAAAACTTCTATCAGGAGTCGCTGGAGCTGAGCGACCTCATTCTGGACGTCAACCATGCGTTGAACGACGCGCCGGACACGGCGTTTCACTTCCTGACACGGATGAA
>OGXA01001026.1_pt1 | contig 23885 bp, 19 predicted proteins | sample 1576171 | NCBI WGS metagenome assembly OGXA01 (sample SAMEA3541587, study PRJEB24748) | human gut metagenome | biome: human gut; feature: human-associated habitat; material: faeces | place: China | collected 2012 | reverse complement strand
ACTCTTTCTTATCCTTATAAACGACATATTTACAGGAGTTTCTGATCTGATGTACTACACAGATCTGAGTGGATGACTGAGGGAATACGGTGCGGATGGTATCTGTAAATCCATTCAGATTGTCGGTACAGGTAATCAGGATATCCTGCACTCCACGGGCTTTTAAATCGGTCAGGACGCCCATCCAGAAAGAAGAACTTTCCGATTTGCCGACCCACATGCCAAGAACTTCCTTCAAGCCGTTCTGTTTCAGTCCGACACAAAGATAGACGGTCTTGTTAATGATCTTACCGTTATCCCGTACCTTGAAGACAATACCGTCCATCCAGACTATCAGGTAAACAGGATCAAGGGGACGGTTCTGCCATTCCTGGGCAGCCTGATTGACTTTGTTGGTAATGATGGAAATGGCAGATGTAGAGAGCTCTATTTCATAAATCTCACGCATCTCTTCTTCTATATCAGAAACACTCATTCCTTTGGCATATAGGGAGATAACGAGCTTTTCTATAGAAAGTCCACGGCTTTCATGTTTGGGCACTGCTATCGGCTCAAACTGGCCCTTACGGTCACGTGGAATAGAAATGACAGACTCTCCATGTTCGGTCTGGATTTTCTTCGGATAGCTGCCGTTGCGTGAATTACCACTGTTATTACCGGCCACAGAGTTCTTTTCATACCCCAAATGGGCATCCATTTCACCCTCGAGCATCTTCTCAAGCACCTGGGCATGCAACTGTTTCAGAAACTTGCTCACATCGGCTTCTGTCTTGAACTGGCTAAGGAACTCCTTGCTTAACACCTCATCGGGCACTACTTGATTCTTTTCTTTCATAATCTTCTTCATTTTGCAAATCTATAAAATAAAAAATACGAGACTCAAACTTGAATCCCGTATTTTCCATTTACACAAAATATTTTATAGTGCCTACTTTTCAAACCAAATATTATTGAGAATCAATATCTTTTATGTAAAAGGAATTAGAAGACATACTAAAATTCCACAACCTTATCTATTTTCAATATTCTACCGCTTTCTCCATCTACCAGTTTATACTGTATCTGTCGAGTTCCGCCAGTCGGATTAGCATTACTGTCGCCTTCTTTGTAGACTGGAAAACGTTGGCAAAATGTATTTTCCACGATAGCCATCTCATCATGTCCCATATAGCCCTTGTTTACTTCGTTGTTTTCAGAGATCTCGGGCAAATATACCTGACTTACCGATTTTCCATTGTTTACAGAGTATCCAATTAATTTACCGTAGCTTCCACTACCATCCGATGTCAGATAGATAAATACCTCCGGATAGCTGTCAACATTCAAATCACCTATCTCAGCATTTACAATCGTATATCCGGTTATATCATGATACAATGTTTCGTTGGATACGCTTAATCCGGAAGGCTGAATTATAAGGCTGTCACCTTTGGTACTTACCATAAAAGAAATCTTGCTTCCAGGATACGTCAGTTCTTTATTGAAGCCTTCTTCACTTACCTCCTGTTTCGTAATATTCATATCTTCTTTCGCTGTAGTATCAGAAGCACTGCCTTTCTCATTCTTATTGAATGAACAAGACATCAGCAAAGCACATAACACAAATGAACTTATTTTCTTCATAATTCTCTTGATTTTATAATAGTAAAATATTTTTATTAATAACTCATCTCATATCATTGCATATTTGCTGGATTTCATTAATAAGTCTTGAAACATGAAACCCGTCACACACAGCATGGTGGACCTGGATAGAAAGAGGAATAAGGTATTTATCATCTTGCTGAAAGTACTTTCCATAAGTAAAGATTGGCAACAAATAAGTTCCATCCGCAAATATATTCAGATTGAAACCTGTAAACGTAGCCCAGGGCAATGAAGATATAGGAAAAGTATTAGCTGGCGTATCAGGTTTGGCATCTATACCGTAATTACCGCCAAACATTTCAATATCCCTTTCATAGTTTGAAAGAAAAGCTATAAGATCATCATTCCACTCCGTCCACAGATTGGAAAAGGTTTCATTCTCCTCATGAAAAACAGTATAACACGGCAGTAAGGTATCCCATACTCCCAACTCCCCTTTGTCATTGATTGCAGTTCGAAACTCTTCATGATTATTTACCGCCTTTGTCAATACATAAATCAGAAGAGGATAAAGTTTCGAACGACTTTTGTTTTTAAACGCTATAATCCCGGAGATATCTATGTTTACAGTAATGCTATATGTACACCGTATCTGACTGAAATAATGATCAAAATACGGCTTTCTTTTCCAATTATCTTTATCTATAAGTTTAAACATAAGATTGTTTCATTATATCAATGCGGCAACTATTACTTTTCCGAACACATTACTTTATCAGTCAGATAAACAAAACTCGTAATCATCGCAAAGGAACGACTAATGATATCTTTATTTATCAGCGACATATTGTCTACTTCCGAATGATGGATAGAAAAATAATTTTTTCTATCAGCCATATAAAAATAGACTGGGACTTTCTTTTCTGAATTTAAAGGCCAGAAAGATGCATCTTCCAATGGCATCCTTTGCAATTCAGGTGTGAATCGAAGGCTATCAGAAAATAATTTTATTTTGTTATAAACCTCTTCTGTTTCAAATAGGGCAAAACCTACTGGCTCTTCCGCTCCCGAATCAATTTCAAGATTATACAAATAACTCTCATCCCCATATACTTCTATATATTTTTTCATTTCTGACATAGATATCTCTTCATCCTGATAGATCAGAACTCTGATTGTGTTTTGCGGTTTGATACCAGCTTTAGAAAATATTCTCAGCACGTCAATAGCCTGAGCACATCCTGTAGCATTATCCTGGGCTCCCTGACTATTGAACCACGAATCAATGTGTGCAGATATAAGTATCACTTTATCCGGATTTTTTACTCCTTTTATTTCTCCTATCAGATTGAATCCGGTTGCTGTTCCTTTCCATTCTGATGTAGAAGAGAAAATTATTCTCAGATTAGGATTCTTAGCGATACTTTCGGAGAGTATATCAGCATCATGAGTAGAAATAGCCAAAGCAGGAATCTGTTTTACGCCTTCTTCATATCTGAGTGTTCCCGTTCTTGGAAAATCATCGGAAACAGGCGAAAGTGAACGAGTAATTACTGCTTCTGCACCTTTTTTTGCAGCCATTGATGCACCATACATCCTTTGCCATCCAGCTTTAGAATACCCGTTTGCCGTTGTATCCATTTTTTCATTAAAAAAAACGATACAGCCCTCCAATGAAGATGCTTTCTCAAAATCGGCCTTATTTGTAAATTCTACTACTTTCAAGTTTAGCTCCTTGCCCCCAGTCCCTATAGACATCCCCAATGGAATAGCATTTAGTTCTTTTCTACCAGTTTCATCCATATAGTATAAAGAAGAAACACCAGGCAGCCATAATGGAACATTTACCGAGTCTGTTCTCACATCAGCACCTGCCTTCTCCATTTCACTTTTCAAAAAAGCAATAGCCTCCTCATTACTTTTGCTTCCTGACATTCTTGCTGGAGTGTCCTCCGACAATGTCTTGATACACCGAAAGCAATCATCACTTTTAGAATTCTTTTCTATTCTATCTAAAACTGCTGTGTCCGACTTACAACCAGTCAACAAGCATAGTAAAACAATTATTACATATTTCATAATCTAGTAATTAAAGAACTTTACTCAATTCATTACTCCATAGTTCATAACCATTTGTATTAAAATGCATTCTATCTTCAGAATAATAGCGTAAATCAAGCAAACCATCTGCATTATATAATAAAGAAGCCAGATCCACATATTCAACATATGGAACATCATCTGCATATTCTTTTAACTTCTCATTAAACAGTTTCTTATTTTTACGAATATCCTTTCCAAGAAGAAAATCCATTGGAGTTGGTTTTATAGAAATAAACAAAATCCTACATTCTGGGAAATCTCTATGAATCCTACCCAGCAACGAAATATACTCATCGAATACAGATTCAACAGGTTCACCATTTTCTATATCAATGTCATCATATATTACCACTGATGAAGGATGATATTTGCCTATAACATCATTATAATAATATTGTATATCTTTTATACTTGCTCCACCAAAACCTCTGTTCATTACATTCCGCCCAGGGAAATAACAAGCTGTCTTCCAAAGATTAACAGTAGAGCTTCCTACAAATAAAATAGGATTTTCTAATAGTGTATTTTCCGAATCATACTCTACAAACCTCTTTATTTCATTCTCAAAACGGAGAGAATCATATTTATTATTACGAATGGCATCCTGAACATCTAAAAAGAGTCTTAAAGTATCATTCTGTTTGTATGAAAACTCCTCAAGCGTATCTATCCTGACCATCCAGAAATTCATGGCCTCTTTATAAAAAACTTCTGTATTCACCATTTCTGGTTCAGCTTGCGACTTGCACAAATAATCATAGTAACTATCCTTATCAGAACAAGCAGTAAATACACCAGATAAGAGAATTACAGAAAAAATTTTCAATCTACCTATATCGATCATTTTATTTCAATAATTAGCTTTTTAATCCATAATCACATAGAATCTATGTTTACAATGAATGAGCTGTCTGATCAGGATACCTTTTCCCACACAAAATCACACGACTATAAACTTAGAAACTATACCCAATAAATCACCTTTCCCCAATAGTCCCCCACTATAAAGCATAATGGGTAATAACAGCCGAAACCATTCTATTCTTTAACACACAAAAAATCGGCTTCCGGTAAATTCCCCAATGCATATTTCATCCTCAATTGTTTTTCAACAATCTTACCCAATCTCTCACAAAGTTAAAAAAAACAATTAACCAAGAATAAATATTTGCAAACTTCATACAAATCCAATAAGTAAAACAGACAAATGAAGCATAGAATATCAAAGGAATAAAAATCAACCGAATTATGAAACCTGAACACTACATCCAATATATTACCTGCAATGAAAAAAATGACGAGGCTATTATCATAAAAACAAATGAAACTTATACCTTTGAAGAAAGTTTGTATAAAAAATATCTTAGAATAAGGAGAATCTGGAAATGAAAAAAGAACTTCTGCATTCTTGTCCAGAACTGATTGACTACATCAATGAAACAGGTTTTCTGCCCTTGCTGAGCATGGGCATCAACAGATGGTCGGCCGAAGAAGTAGTAGACGAAGACTGTCAGTACACCCGTCTGCCCGATGGTGGATGGGAATGGCCACTTTGGGAATGGAAAGGTGCCATCCTGCAGGAAAGCGGTTGCGCATACGGTAAGTTTTTCAAAGACAAAGCCGCTTTCATCAGCCGTGAATGGTGGCCTGACTTTTGCAATTACCGCCGAAGTGTCTACCCATATCCGGAAGCAGGAAGCATCGAAGAGAGTATCCTCGATATATTAAAAAGCGAAGGAAGCCTGATAACCCACGAACTGCGTGCAGCGTGCGGATTCACGGGACCAAAGATGCGGAGCCGTTTCGATGCATATATCACCCGTCTGGAAATGGGCGGCTACATCGTTACAGAAGACTTTATTTATCCCCGCGATCGCCACGGGAAAGAATACGGATGGGGATGGTCACTGCTCACAACGCCGGAAACACTCTTCGGAAGAGAGACTTGTCATCCCGACCGCACCCCACAAGAATCACGCGAACGGATGCTCAGTCAATTCAAAAAGATTCTACCGGATGCCTCCGAAAAGATATACGATATCTTACTTAAATAAAGAAGGAAAACAACTAACGATATTACCCTATGAAAATCATTCTGGCCATCGACTCATTCAAAGGCTGCCTTACATCAGAAGAAGTAGAAACAATTTTCTCCCAAGCCTTGTCATCCCGCGGCATGACAGTCCGCTCACTACCCATGTCCGACGGAGGAGAAGGCATGCTTGAAGCCTTCATCTCTGCCCTGCACGGAAAAATTATCCAGGCCGAAGTACACGATCCTCTGATGCGCCCCATCCTTGCCAGTTACGGCATTGCACCCGACGGAACAGCTGTCATAGAAACAGCCAAGGCATGCGGTCTTACGCTGATGACAGCCGAAGAACGAAATCCACTGGTAGCTACAACCTATGGAGTGGGCGAACTCATTGCCCATGCCTTACATCAAGGCTGTAAAAAGTTTATCATCGGACTGGGAGGAAGCGGAACCAGCGATGCCGGAAGAGGAATGCTTCGGGCACTAACCGATATATTCGCTCCCCATGGAACAATAGACGATGTACTTACCAACCATACAGCCGGATGCCAGTTTACCTTAGCTAGCGATGTACGCAATCCGCTTTATGGAAAAGAAGGAGCAGCCTTTACCTTTGGTCCCCAGAAAGGAGCTACTCCCGAAATGGTAGAAGAACTAGACCGCCAAGCCCGGCTGTTTGCCGATCAGTCTGCCCGCCATATGGGAAAAGACACATCACAACAACCCGGTGCCGGAGCAGCAGGAGGTCTGGGGTACGCTTTCATGCAATATCTCAGTGCAAGCGTATGTTCGGGAGCCGATTTATTACTCGACCTTATAAGATTCGATGAGCTTCTGAAAGATACCGACCTCGTCATCACCGGCGAGGGACACGCCGACAGCCAGACTCTTATGGGAAAGCTTCCCGAACGAGTAATGCGACGGGCTCAAAAATATCAGGTTCCGATATGGCTGGTAGCCGGACAGACCGATGACGCAGAAAAACTTATCACAGCCGGATTTACCCGGGCAGATAAACTTACCCCTGAAGGATTAGCTCTTCACGAAGCTATCAAGCCAGAAATTACCAGACAAAATATATATCGCTGGGTCTGCCAAAACCTCTAAGGAAATATCCATCAGAACCTTTACATTCATTATGAAAACAACACACTTGCTTTACACATCTGCCTTCCTGGCAATGACACCTCTTGCAGTATTTCCTCAGGGAAATCAGTCACGGCCTAATCTCGTTTTCATCATGGCCGACCAGTTTCGGGGCGACGCCTTAGGATGTATGCAAAAAGAACCGGTACAAACCCCTAATCTCGACAAGCTGGCCGAAGAAGGTATTCTTTTCACCGAAGCCATCAGCAGCTATCCGGTGTCATCTCCGGCCCGTGCCATGCTCATGACAGGTATGTACCCCACTGCAAACGGTGTAACCGGTAACTGTAATTCCGACAATACCCCTTACCGGGTAGAACTATCTGCCGAAGCCATCTGCTGGAGTGATGTACTGAAACAGGCAGGATACTCCACAGCTTACATCGGTAAATGGCATCTCGATGCTCCTCACCCGCCCTACATTGACACATACAACAATCGCGGAAAAGTAGCATGGAACGAATGGTGCAGTCCCGAACGCCGCCACGGATTCTACCAGTGGATTGCCTATGGAACCTACGACAACCATCTGAAACCGATGTACTGGGATACAGAAGCAGCCAGAGAAGACTTTTATTACGTCGACCAGTGGGGACCGTCCTATGAAGCCGACCGTGCCATTGAGTTTATCCGCAAGGAAAGCTGCCAGTCCGACCAGCCGTTTGCCTTAGTCGTTTCCATGAATCCGCCACATACCGGATACGAACTTGTCCCCGACTCATTCAAGCAACGCTATGCCCATATCGATGTAGAGGCACTGGCATCCCAGAAACCATATATACCCGCCAAAGGAACTCCCGAAGGAGATTATTTCCGCACACATATCCGCAACTATTACGCCTGCATCACCGGAGTAGACGAAAATGTAGGACGTATCATCCGTACACTGAAAGAATGTGGAGTATTCGACAATACCCTTATCATCTTCAGTTCCGACCATGGCATATGCATGGGTGGACACGGTATCGAAGGTAAAAATGTTTTCTACGAAGAATCCATGCGAATCCCGATGATATGCTGCTGGAAAAACGAACTGCATCCGCAGCAAACCGACCTGCCCGTAGCTTTTGCCGATCTTTGTCCTACGATGCTTTCACTCATGGGAATGAAAGACCAAATACCTTCAACCGTACAATCCTACGACTGGAGCCAGCACTTCCTGCAAGAGAAAATACATACTCCCCAGGAAACCATTCAACCCTATTATTATTGCGTTCCTTCCGACCCGACATCCGGCAAACGAGGTATCCGTACTTCCCGATACACCTATGTAGTAGCATTCGAAAAAGGAAAGAAAACGCAAACCTGGCTTTACGACCGGAAAAACGATCCCGATCAGCTGCACAACCTAGCAAGCCGTAAGCCTTCACTTTGCGACTCCTTAAACCAGAAACTCTTATTATGGCTCGAACAGACACACGATCCGTTCAGCTCTTACCTAAAACCATAATTATGAAAAAAATCGTATTTACACTGCTGACATTCTTCTTCACATGTAACCTGAGCAGTGCCTATGGCACAGAAATCCAGTTACCCAAACCAGCTCCACACCAGATAAAATGGCACGAAGCCGAACTGGGAGTAGTTTTCCATTACGACCTGCATGTATTCGACGGACAAGTGTACGGTCAGGGAAACAACCGCATCAATCCAATTGAAGATTACAACATCTTCCATCCCGACAAGCTGGACACCGATCAGTGGATACAAGCAGCCAAAGCAGCCGGAGCCAAATTTGCCATCCTTACAGCCACACACGAAACAGGTTTCGGACTCTGGCAAAGCGATGTAAACCCATATTGCCTGAAAGCAGTAAAATGGCGCGATGGCAAAGGCGACATCGTACGCGATTTTGTAAACTCCTGCCGCAAGTACGGCCTGCAGCCGGGCATCTACATAGGTATCCGGTGGAACTCCCTGCTGGGCATCCATAATTTTAAGGCCGAAGGCGAGGGAGAATTTGCCCGCAACCGTCAGGCATGGTACAAACGGTTGTGCGAAAAAATGGTGACAGAACTCTGTACCCGTTACGGAGATTTATTCATGATCTGGTTCGACGGAGGAGCCGACGATCCCCAAGGTCTGGGACCCGACGTAGAACCTATCGTCAACCAATACCAACCCGACTGCCTGTTCTACCACAATGTCAACCGGGCAGACCTGCGCTGGGGAGGATCAGAAAGCGGAACCGTAGGCTACCCCTGCTGGTCAAGCTTTCCTTATCCATACAGCCACAGCAATGCCACCGACGGGATAACCGACCACAACCAGCTGCTGGCCCACGGCGATCCTGAAGGAAAGTTCTGGGTTCCTGCCATGGCCGATACCCCTTTGCGCGGTTATAACGGACGACACGAGTGGTTCTGGGAGCCGGGCGACGACGACAAGGCTGTCTACCCGTTGGAAAACCTGATGGAGATGTACGAAAAATCCGTAGGCCGCAATGCTACTCTGATGGTAGGACTGACACCCAATCCCGAAGGACTGATACCCGATGGGGATGTACATCGGCTGCAAGAATGGGGAAATGAAATACAACGGCGTTTCGGAACTCCCCTGGCACAAACCTCCGGAAAAAACAAAAAGAAATTGTCAATAACTTTCGATAAGCCGCAACGTGTAAACTACTACCAGATACAGGAAGACATAACCGAAGGCGAACACATCCGTGCCTACCGCATAGAAGCCTTGATCAACGGCAAATGGACCACAGTAGCCAAAGGCAGTTCGGTAGGACACAAACGCATCGAAGCCTTTCCAGAAGTCGAAGCACAAGCCTTTCGTCTGATTGTAGAACAGTGTGTATCTACACCCCTCATCCGGAACTTCAGTATCTATCATGTCGCTGCCCAGTCAGACAGACAGTAACATACCCAGTCTATCAAACAGACTTACCTTTGTTTATCCACACACTTTTCATGTCGGTAATTTTATGTTTCCTCTGTCCATAAAACATGTGACAGAGGAAACATTTTTTTTATTTTCCTTTGTGATAAAATAAATTTAACCCATTTAGCTAAAAAAGACTAAAAACAGTCCGGCTTTATTACAATCACACAAGGCGTTACAACATTAACCAAAAGACTCTTACGTCTTTATTATTTACCAGCCTAATCAAAGAGTCTGTAGGCATTAAACTAAACCGATTATGAAAAGACAGAGATTAAACAGACACATGTTATTCCCGATGCTGACAGTCATCATGCTTCTATCTGCCAGCCACATTTGCGCCCAGCGTAACTTCAGTCTTTTTGGCAAAGACGTATCAGTAGGCGTACGCGCCGGAATTACATACAGCGAGATCAGTAAAAGCAACTACAGCGATGGAAAAATAGGATGGCTGATTGGTGCAGACCTGGAAATACCCGTCGAAAAAGTTTCCGAAAACTTCTTTATCCAACCCTCTCTTCTGTTCCTTTCCAAAGGGGACAAATGTTCCAAATCGAGTAATGTAGGCGATGGAGATGTCGCTACCGTAGAGACAACAGAAAACGCTATCTTCCTGGAAATACCTGTCATGGCAGGATATCGCCTCAACATAGCAGAAAATTTCAATCTGACCTTCAATGCCGGTCCGTATTTTGCCTTTGGGCTGGGAGGAAAATCCAAGTTGGGAATGGATAGCGGCCTATGGGGCAGCTCGATTGGAGGAGGCTATGAAATCAATACATTCGACTCCATGAAAAGATTCGATTTCGGTATCGGTCTGGGAATCGGTTTCGAAATACTCCAGTCATGGAACATAGGCATGAACTACGATTTAGGTTTCGTACCCGTTGTTGACGGCGGCGGAAAACACAGAGCACTCCTGCTCTCTGTAGGCTATAAGTTCTGATATACAAAACTATTCATACTTTAAACCCAACAACTATCATGAAGAAGTGGATTTTACTTATCTGGTTGTTTTGTATGCAACTTCTGGCAGTGCATGCAGAAAACGAATACTATACCATATTCAAGGTAGGAAGCAACATCTGCACGCCTGTTACGCTGAAAACGCCATACGGCAACTACACCATCCATACGGAAATAACAATACCCAATTCTCTTTCCTGGTTCGAGGCATTCGACTGCGAGGGGAAAAAAATAATGGATACCGGAGGAAAAGTTTCCGTAGGAACCGGTAAACCGACCGTACGTATCTATTACCTTACCACCCTGTTCCCCCACGCCGACAATGAAACACCTCGTTCAGACAACGAAAGCTATACACCCTCCACACGTAATTCTTTCTCTAATCCAGAGTGGACGGAAAAAACAGCTGAAGCTCTGGTTGATTTGACAGAGGCAAAAGGATGGAACCACGAAAGTCATTCAATCTATCTGGAAGCAGGCTACGGATTTGCTTACGGTAACGCCGGCATCCGCCTGAAATACATCTCTCCCGTAGTGTTCGGCCTTACAGCATCCTTTGGCTACAACACCCAGTACAAACCAGAAAGAATCGACGACAAACAGTATTTGTGGAATGTAGGTGTCCAGTTACACTTGTCCAAGTTTCTGGCAATCGGGATGTATGGCGGTCCCCAATATTTCAGCAAGTACAACAAGTCGGAAATAGGATTCGGAGCCATGCTCGAATATTCTCACCAGATTTACAAACGACTGGGAATCACCGGAGGTATCGGATTTGTCATAGCAGCCGAAGAAGCCTCTAAAAATCCACAGACTCTTTTCGCCTTTCATGCCGGAATAAGCTATAACTTATTCTCAAACTAATCTAAAAAACTAGTCGCGACTGTTTGCTCCAACATCCCAACGTCCCCTTCTCGTTGTCAGACAGTTGCGGCAGTTTTTTAATGACTACAAATAATCATTTTACTTATCTAAAGGATTCATAAAACTAACAAAAAACAGCTTTTAAGATTTAACCAGGAAATCCTTTCTTTTTTAAAGCTTGCAAATTAAAATAAAAAGCATATTTCATTCTATCATTCAATACTTTCTTTCCATCTACAACATCCTTCATTGCTTTCCATTTCCAATCTTCCAATACACGTCTACGTTTGTCCCAATCCACCATTTGTTGGACTAATTCCAAAGTAATACTTGAACTAATATCTACAGATTTAGATTGTAATTCATTTAAACTTATCTTATCCTTTTCCGCTAATTCATCTGCCTCTCCTAACAATTCAGGATTATACTGCCATACTTTTTCGTAAATAGTCATTCCTCTAGAAATATCGCTCTCCAAAAATTTTCTTCTATTTTTAACTTTATAAGCAATATCACTAGCAACCATCGGATAAGGCGCTTCTAACATACCTGTTTCTCGTCCCCACTCTTCAATCTTTTTCCAAAGAGAAAATGGTATTGACTTAAGAATTTCTTCTTGGTGTCGACGATCTGCCTCTACATTCTCTACATCTACTTTATGAATACGCTTTGGAGGATTATTTTCATCAAAACAATCAGCTCCTATGTCAGCAACATTATACGACCATTTATTTTCCTTTACCATAAGCCAGCATTCTTCCTTTTTTGCCCACTCAATATAGTGTGATACCGGAGATTTATCAATAATAAACTGATTGACCTGTTTCATCAACTCATAAATGAAGTCAGACAAATTCATTGATATACATTGATTTTTCCAGATTTTATACAAATCTAATCGGCCTCCAGTTATAAGATTCAATAAAGAAAGGGTATATGGGACAACAACCTGCTTCAATTCTCCTATATGATTACCTGATACTTTTGTTCCATATCGTTTATCAGCTGTTCTAAATAAAATAGCCTTAGCAATAATATCCTCAAAATATGCAACATCAATATGTTTTATTTCCGGCAAATTATAATTCATAAATCGTGCATAATTTTTCTCATTACCACGAACAACAATATGCGGACCTACCACCATTGATTTGCCACTATACACTTCCTGCCATGCATTAACATATTTAGCCAATTCCACTTTAGTAAATACTTGATTCTTTGGAAATTTAAGATCAAATGCTGCCAGTCTTGACTTCGTAAATCCTTCCTTAGCACGCAATGTTTTATATTGCCCCCTAGCACGTTCGAAGAACCAAGATGTAGGCATATTCTTTTCTAATGTAACCGGCGATAAAATATATCGTGACAGCTTCTCTATCTCAATTAATGCTGGATTATTAGCTGTAAAGTCTGCATCATTAACCTTATTTTGCGTATTAGCATATTGTGATATTCGAGAAACTATATTTGCATATTGTTCGCTATCTTTAATTACAGATAACTTTACCTGAACGTATATTTGAGAAATATCTGCTTTATCCTTTCTTGCTGTATTATAAATAGAAGCCGTCGTTTGCCCTCCGTTAACAATCTGTAGATTACTAATTCGCTTAATAAATCGCCCTGTTTCATCCAACATAATATGATCAGCTGTAGCAGCAATACCATTATTAAATGCCAAAAACATATGTGGCTCTTCATTTATTGTTTTACGAATACCTTTATTTATTTTTCCTGTAAATTGAAGAAAAGAACGGACATTTTGCTCAAGCAATCGTGCACCATAGTCATGATAAAGTGTAGCTAAACATTCTCCCGGCATAATTGCTATATAAGCTTCATAATCAGCATTATTTATATTTGCAGATAAACAAGGTACCTCAAAATGTTTCCCATCCAGATTATCGAAATCCAATTCAATAGGAACTCGAGATTGTTCTGATACTTTATATAGAAAATCAATATCTATAATTCGATAAAAAACCGTATAACCACTTATCGATTGACTTGTCGGTATATCACCTTTATATTGACCATTTGTCAAAATAAAAGCATTTACACGAATAAGATTATCTTTTAACTCATCATAATTTGCCAATGTATCCGCAAATTCAAAAATTTCAGATGACTCAGCAATCTCATTGACATAATCATTATAGATAGCCTTACGGAAGAAATTAGATATTCTTTTAACAGCCGTATCAATCTCTGATTTAGAAATAGAACATATTTCTTGCTTATTATTAAATATTGAAATAAATAAATCAACATTTTCATAATTATCAGAAATAGCATATCCATTAATCTTATGCTGCCCTTTTTTACCTAAATCACGTTCATCATATGCAATATATGCATTTTCTGTTTCACCCGCTTCAGATAACATTTCTTGACATATGCGAGTAAAAACTTGTTCTTGTGTATTACCATCATCATCTCCAGACTGCATAGCAACTACATCCTGCATCACTGATTGATAAAACTTATTCAATTCATTCATAGACTTTGTATGCAATTAAAATGTTCATTTTCATTCACTAAATATTCTGTACAAGCAGACACATTAATGGAATATATAACATTACTAACCCCATTACGTAATTCATTCTCTTTGATTCGAGGAAATGCGTTATGCACATAATAAATGTTTTCCTTCCGAATTTTATAACAACGATCTGAATACAAAGGGCGATGATTATCAAAATATCCAGCTTCCATCAACTTGAAATTAAACAAATTCATAGCAACCACATCATCCATAAAAACTTTTCTCAGTTCATCAACTTTATCATTTAACGTTTGCCCAGACAAACGTGAAGATTCAACAGATAAATGATAGAGGAATAACATTTTTAATAAGGTGTCATCCAATTGGCGCTCTCCATTTATAGTTATTTGATCTGAATTGTTGACTGATATAGTTTTAACCTCAACAGCCCATTTTTTTCCTTGAAAATCACGAACAGATTTATCTGTACCCGACCACAATTTAAGTGATTCTACTTTTGAGAATAGATTTCGGGCTATTAGCTTTTGCAAATACATCAATTCACCATAAAGCCCTTGCTGCTCAAGTAGTGTTAAACCATCTGATAATTTTTTATCAAACATAGTTTTCCACTTTTCTATTTGATTTATTATTTCTTTAACAGCTTCTGAACTTGTACCACATTTCCGAACAACCCCAATAAGATTATCACATAAACAAGCAAAAACATCAAGATTTTCCAACGAAGATAATTGCACTAATAAAAGCCTATTTGATTTATAAGTCATATCTTGTACCAGCTGTATAGTAAGTTCCTTCAAATTACGAAAAGAATCAAGACTTATTTTTACATCCATAGCAAAAGAAAAAGCCACTCCATAGATCTCTTCTGGATATTTATATATACCAAATATTTTTATTGGAGCATCAATAAGAAATAAACGTTTCACTAGTCCAACAGTTTGCTCTTTTGCCATTATATGCCACAAAGATAATATACTATCATTCATAAATATTATCATTATTTTCGTCAAACATTTCTTCTGTTTCTGCAAAATCACCAACCTGATTTACGACATACGATACAGCATGGTCTGTATTACTACCAGGAAACGATATTGCTAATCCAATAAAAGGTTCATCTTCTGCTTTATATTCAATCTGCGCACCTTTCACATTCGAACATACAGGATTAAGCGGGTATATTATTAACAAAGGAGTTTGTTTAGGCCTATATTCCTTCCGTACAAGTTCTGGGGATGGATAATCTTTATCCCATTCCTCCCCTGTTTTTTCTTTTTTACGACGCTTTGTTTCTTCCAAAGCCTCTGAAAGCAAATCTTTATCAAGATCTATAAATTCATCACATTGATTTCCTACTATATGATTTTTACGTATATAGTATGTATTCGGATCAATAACGTCTCTTGCACGATTACGAATAAAACAACCAACTTTTATTTCATTCGAAAAAGCATGGGTGCTCTCTGCACCTTCACTCTTACTCATTAAGGCAACGCTCCAAGATGTTAGTTCTCCCATAGAATTTAAATCTTTAATATATTCGCAAATGCGATCTAAAGGAACCTTGATTAACGATTTTGGTAGCCTAAATTGCATCAAATAATCGCATACTATCTTAGAAGAAACATTTGTCCACAAATAATTCTTTCTAACTTGTTTACTCGCTCCCAGCTTACACAAGAATTTATCTGTTTCAATTAAATTAGAATGCACATCTTTCTCAAAACGCGATAATTGATATGTTTCTATTAAACGACCAGCCCACGATACCTTTATTTCATTCGTATAACGCATCTTACTAACAGAGGTGATTTGTAATTGTCCTGGATGTGACCTAACTTTTAAAGCATAATTTTCAGGAGTTCCTCCAGATTCTGCAAGATATTTAAACTCTTCACGAAGTTCTTCATTTGCAAGAGTAATATGTCTATACCATTCATTCAATTCATTACTAGTAAACAAACGGCATAAATCTACATATCCAGGACGATACCCAAACCATCTTCCCATCTGCATTAATGTATCATACATCTTAGAGGCTCTCAGAAAATAACTAACAGATAACCCTTCCAATGTCAAACCTCGAGATAACTTATCTCCACCTATAGCAATTACTGAAATTCCTTCTTTTTCATTATCATAATATGTAAGTGTATCTCCAGAAGAACCGTTAATAGATTTCACTTCTATTTTTTGAACAGCAGGATACAAAAATGGTCGAATTTCTTCCCATGCATGTATTTTTATTTGTGTATCAATCTTTGAAAAACTTTTAGATTCCAAAATTTCTTTTGAAACGGTTGAAAAAGACTTATAATTAGGAGTATCTACTTCTAATATCTCTCGGAACTCCTCCATTATCCCAGGATCATTGGCTTCTATCTCACTTTTATAATATCTAAACTGCTGATCTATTATATCTTTAATATGATTTTGCCATACTTGAAAACGAGTAACATGGATCAGCATAGAATTATGTTTTTTTTCTTGACCACGTGCTGCCCGTATCGCACAAGTTATAATGAAACATTTTATTGCCGTTTTCAAAGATTCTGGAATATCCATGATTGTCGGTTTTTTATCATCCTTCTTATGTCTAGAAGGAACAAAATTATCACAATCTGTAATGGTATTAACTATAGGCAATAACTCATCATTCTCATCAGGCACAGCAGAAGTTCCAAATACTTTTTCTGGTCCAATATAGTTATCTGGAGCAGGCAAATTTATAATAAAGTCTCGTGGAAATAAATCATTATCATTGAGAGGAATGAAAATATTAGCAAAGGGAGTTGCCGTATATCCGACATATGCAGAACGATTAAATAAATTTATTATATCACGAATATATCCATTAATAGTTGTAGGATCTTCATCTATTTTATTCGTATTTATTGACGCATTATCAGCCTCATCATCAATAAGCAACATCGCCTTTGATGTAATCTTTCCATTTATAGTGTGTGTTCTTAACCAGTTACGAAGATTCTTTAAGACTGTAGAGTTTTTCTTAACAACCAGAATAATAGGCTGAGGAACATTAAAATTAAATCCTGCCGTATTTGTTGCTTTCCTTGTAAAATCTCCAGTTTCTAAACTAGTTGTATATGAATGTGCGATTGCATCATCAAAGCCAGGAATCAAACCAACGCCAATTTTAGTCGTCTGATTCTGTGTAAAAGCTCTTGTGTTCTGCGTATCAAATCCGAGAAATCCTTCATCCAAACGAGTCTGGGTCTGACTACGTAAATTATTATGAATTCCAGCAAGCACAATTATTAGATTAAAATCAGCATCCGCAGCCTTACATACTAAACCTGTATAATTAGCCGTCTTTCCAGACTGCACCTGCCCCACAACAAGTCCTTTTTTATCTATAATGATATCTTCAATCTGAGGATTAAACAGTTTATCTAGAATCTTATCTGTTAGTTCATCCAGTTGTGCAATGACACTAGGAGCAAATCTTTTAGATTCTTTCAAATATTTTGAATATCTTGTCCAAAATTTCCACTGTGATTTTTTCGCAGCTCTAAATGCTTTTAACCAAGGCGCACGACGGTCTTTTCCTTCCAATATCTGAAAAGCTTCAACTTTAACATTATACAAAGCAAGCAGCTCATCTTTCAAAGATATTTTATCTACTTCAGGAAACAACAATAATATTTTAGATACTGCTAAATCAATATCTTCATCTGTGACATTACGTTTTGCCCCTATCAATATACGACACATGTCAAGGGCTTTTATAAGTGATTCGTTCATATCAATCCATCTATTAAATCCTCGTATTCATTAAATGGTTCCATATATTTCAAAGATAAACGAGCTTGCTCCGGTGTTAAGCCATCCAAAATCTGATTATGGTATATTTGCTCCATCATTGATTTTATAACAGATACATCAATATCAGAATACGGCTGCTTCTGACTACTTTCATCTTGAGCTTCTTTGACATATATAGTTTTTGTTGGTATCGATTCTTCTATAAATTTAAGCAACATCTCGATTGCGCCATCTGGATCTTTTCTAGCCATCAATTTTAGATTCTTAATCATAGAGTGTTCACGATTCACCACAAAATACCATTGATTATCCTTTTTCTTTTCACACCATAAAGATTGAAAATCGGTTCCTGCACGACGTTTTAATATTCTCCCACGATGTTTATAAACCTCCATTCCCAATCTACATGCTCTTTTAGCATACGATTCCAACTGCAATCTACAACCTATCGGTGGATATGCTTTTGATTTTTTTATATCTATTTGCCAATCTGAATCGACTGTATTTTGTAAATCTATCTGAATTCTGACAAGCTTATAGGATTCTTCTTTACGCATCAATCCAAGCCAGTCACCGGCTAATAATAATCGATTCCCTCTATATACGTAAAATCCTTGATGTGCAGAAAATCCATATATTCCTTCAGCATTTTTATATGCTGTTTCTGATGAAAAATTATTTTTATGGGGAAGAATATAACCTTTTATAACGATATCATTGCCTATATAATCAGTTGGCATAATTTGTAACTTCTTTTCATCCAAGCAAAACGGGTTCCAAGGCTTAATTTCATGATCGCACCAATATAATTTAAGTGATTTATTTTCAAGAAATCGATGATACGTCATTGCCAAATGTCTTTTTACTTTATCAAAAGCTTCAGAAAATTTTCTTTTTGCATTTTCATCATCTTCCTTAGTCAAAGGAGACACCACCCTATCAAGATTTGACCATATAACAACTGTACCACTTTCAACATCTTTCAATATATTTTCGAATTCTTTTGGAAACCAACGAATTAACTCCCATTTATTTGTCAATGCAACATAATCAAGATTCCAAGTCCAAAAATTTACATTTCCGCCTTTTTTCTTACTTATTACTGTCAAGTTACGGCATTGAGAGAATGATGCCGTTTTAAGCCCTAAGCCAAACCGACCTAAATCAGTCAAAGAACGTTCTTCCAGAGGATTCTGAGCACCTGGACGCATAGCCTGAATAATCTCCTCATCGGACATTCCATAACCATCATCTTTTATAATTATCATTGATTCTCCACCTCGCCAAACTCGATTTATATAGATATTTTCTGCATCAGCAGATATTGAGTTATCTATAATATCAGCAACTGCTGTTTCCAAACTATATCCAATAGCTCGAAAAGTTTCAATCATTGCTGCAGCCCCAGGAATAGCTGAAGCAGTCTGTATATTTGAAAAATCAATGTTCATAATCAATACCCGATAATTAGAATACCTTTTAATGGTAAAATTAATCTATTTGAAACATATAAAGCATCCAGAAAAGTAATTATTTTATCAAAATCTTTAGAAGTCCGATAAATATTTCTCACAGCTATTACCAGATAATCAACATCTTGCATTACACATGCTTGAAATAAATCTTTAAGAAATTGATAATTAGAGACAGCTCGTCCTGCTTCAATCTCAATAACAACTTTCTGTATTGAGTTGTAGCAATCAACTTCAAAATATTTTTCTAAAGCTCCATTTCTACCAAACAAGACAGGTATCCTTATTTTGTCATTAGCACGTTTACTAATTTCTACCTTATATCCTAATTGTATAATTTCATCCGATAAACATTGAAGAACGTCATTACTGTCCAATTGAAAGATTGAAGATGTTATGTATTCATCTTTCTGCTGAAATACCAATATTAACTGGGAAAGGAAATCTGGTATCCGACTACTTTTTGGAAAATATTGATATTGTATAGACATAATTTATAATTTATTTAACACGTACTCTACATCTATATCAGGAAATCCTATTCGATTATAATAACGAATAAAGCTAGCGGTCATGGATTGAGCAAAAGGATTATCCAATTTTGCAATTATCGTAAAATCAGACTTTAGACTTTCATACTTTATTACTTTTTTATTCTGAAAATCAACAACTCTATTTCTAATGAATGGAGTACCCGGTAAGAAAAAATATCTATCGTTTTTAGAAGTGACTAACTCAGCTAATTTATTTTTATTACTTTTACTTTTTGTATCTAAATAATTTTTCAGCTCATCCCTATCACATAACAATGCTGCTTGTGCCAATAAAACATTTTCAGCCTTTCTACCTAGGCTTTTTCCACCTCCATCAAATCTTTCTACAAAATCACATGAAGGAGTAAGAATTACAAAAACTTCACCAGAATTATTATCTTGAACAATATCTCCATTTTCAAATTCTCTACTAATAATTGGATAAATATAAAACTCCATAGGATGCACTTTATCTTGATTAATAGAAGCATCCTCTAGAACATTAGCTATATTTTCTTTGGATAAAGAATTTCCTATATTCCGCAAAAGTAAATAACCTAATGAATAATCATTATCCTCTGGTTTGAATTTATTATTTTCTTTTTGTATCACATCCCAAAAATATTTTCGAAATTCATTTTCTATATGTTTATGAATATTTTCTCTCAGATATGGTAGATTATGCTGGGTTAATCGTTCTATTTCTGATTTTAAATTCTCTACTCCTTCACCTTTTGTAGCAACACCTATTACTTGAGACTTTAGATTATTTACTTTTGTCGTATTACCAGAATAAAAGATAATAGGAATAAAAATACTTTTACGAATTTCTTCTAAAGTTGTTAAACCAGAAGGGTTACCACCAGCTCCAGCCTTTCCTTCAAATAAATCCAATATAACAATATGATAGTTATTTACTTTTTTAGCACATCCAATAAATGATTCCTCACCATCCATCGAAATCTCATAACCATTGATTATATCACCTGACAAAAGTTCAATCAATCCTTCCCGATTTTCTTTGTCATCTTCAACATACAATATTTTTAGTTCCTTGCTCATACTCTATATCGAAATTTAAGTTTAAATGAAGCTCCTCCTAAGACACTATCTATTAAAGCTAATTCTCCATTATAATCAGCCATCATCTCACCAACCATAGCCAAACCTAATCCTATTCCATCTGGTTTAGTACTAAAATAAGGATCAAAGATTTGCTCTTCTATATCCGGTTTAATTCCAGGACCATTATCACTAAAAATAATAGACAAACCATCTGGCTCTTCTACAACATCGACCTTAATCTCCCGAGGAGGAGGAACGGTCCCTAACCAATATATAGAATTCTGTATTAAATTCATTAAAATTGAACCTAATTCACCTTCATCAATCGTGACGTTGTGTTTAGAAGGAGAAATCGTATGATGAATATCTAATTTAGAAAATTCATCCTCATTCAACATAAATATATTTGCAATTGCATCTTCAATAACAATTTTCGCAGGACGTCCCCTTTTCCTTCCACCAAATGGTTCTATTCTAGTAAATAATTGTGCAAAATCTTCTCTTACAATTTGAATTTCATTTGCCTTTTCCAGAATCTTACTTAGTTCACACTTTTCTTTATTCACTTCCTTAATAATAAGATTTGATTTTAAATCTATCTTATTCAAATAATTTCGTCCATCATGAATTATAGGATCTATTAATTGCCCTAGTGTAGATAATCTCCTATAACGAGAAATAACTTCTTGAACCTTTGTAATAGAATCCTTTATTTCATTTTCTTTCTGCTCTATAAGACTAAGTACAGATTTTATATCAGGATTTTTTTCTCTAATATAAGCTGCTATCGTTGCAAGAGAAAAAGCTTCAAACAAGCTCTTAGATTTTTTTCTTTGAAGATTTTGAGGACGTCGTTCTTTATATCGGCGTTGTTCAACCTCATTTAATATTAACTTTATATAATCCTTAATATCTTCAAATGCCTGACTTTCTACAATACCTTCACGATTACTCTGGTCTTTCAATAAAGGATTACTTTCTATTCCTATAGAGATATATCCAACAATTTGATTATTGCTTAATCTCATTGTGGGATTATTCACACGACGTAAATCTAATCTTGCCCAATCATTATTTACATTACCATAAGGTAAAACTCGAATATTATCACGATAAATACTTATACCACATAATTCATCCAAGTCCTTCTTGACATTTTTAACTATAGAACCAGTCTCATGGGCCAATGCCTTTAAATCATCATTATCTCTGTTCCATATTTTAAATTCAAATGAAAAAGGACCAGCCAAATACGGCCTCCCTAAACCAAACTGACCATCCTTAAACGATAAAGCCTCCCAGTCCCCCTGCATTTTACTATAAAACATAAAATCTTTAGGAGCGCCATTTTCTAGAATAGTTCCTTTTATCGCATAATTGGGACGATTTAAAGTTTCCGGTCTTTCAATGACACCAGAGAGATCAGAGAGTTCTGTAGGAAGATTTACACTTATTAGAAAATCTTCTGTAGGAACAATGGGATTGAGTAAGCGTGAAAGTGCCACGCGTAAATCTCTTAATTTATTTTCATCCCAGTCCTCATTCAAGTCTAATAACCTAAGGATTGTCCCATGATCCTTAATTTCTTGAGCTGGGCGTATTATCCAATCAACTGAAATATCTTCCAAATAATCATTTTCATTTGAAAAGTCATTCCAATCAAACTTAACAACAATTTCATCTTTACCATGTTGTTTAGTTATCAACTCTAATTTTGAGGCTAACTTTGCAGAAGCAAAACGTCCTATTCCTTTTTCTCCAGCAAACTTCTTATGAGTATTTTGATTTTTAGGTAACTTCTTAAAATTTGTAGCAGGCTCCATCCAAGCCGATCTAACTGTATCAAAATCCATCCCTACACCTTCATCATATACAGTAATAGAAGCATTCTCTTTTTCTATATAACGAAACTTATCCCTAACATCCTTATTTCTTACTTGACCATTAAATGTTATTTCCACAATAGAATAACCTTCTTCTAAAGTAGAATAAGCATCATATGAATTTTTTACCAATTCAAGAATTGCAACCTTATCATCGCTTATCAACTCCTCACCAATCGTCTTTATCAATCTGGCTCGTGGTCGGAAAACAAAAGTTCCATTCTTTATTTTTTCACTCATAACAAAATCTTTTTAATCTCCTCAGCAATTTTATATGCCAATACAACAGGAACAGCATTACCTATTTGTCTTAAAACCGCCGTACGACTTCCTTCAAAAAAGTAATCATCAGGAAATGACTGCAAACGAGCAGCCTCTCTAACCGTTATAGACCGCACCGTATCTAAGGTTGGATTTGGCGTAGGATATATATAATAATGTCCATCCATTGCGATATGAGCAACAACTGTATGACAGCATCCAAAAGGATTAACTACATTAAACCTATTCAAAAATGACTTCTTATTGTTATGAGTCTGTAATTGGATTGGCAATTTTGCATAGTTTAAACGCTGTTTATTTTTTAGCCATAAATCAACTGCAATCTTATATATCTGACGGTCATTAGCATTAGTTGGCCTAGCAACATGCTGGGTTGTGAAACCAAGAACTCCTCGAATTCCAGATTCTTTCAAATAGTTCATCTCTGACAATGGCTTTATATACGAAACTATTTCACACAAATTACCTTCACCAGCCTTGCGTAAAGGTAAATCTGCGAATAAGTCTTTCATAACTGCGTAAGGCATGTTTTCCTTCTCAAGTATAGGATAACTATAACCTTTAAACTCATCATCCTTCCATCCAACAATTATAACTCGATGCCTATCTTGAAGAACTCCATGTTCAGAAGCTATCTGAACCTTGCAGTCCATTTTATAGCCCGATTCTTCAACCAATCTTTTTAAGTCAGCAAATGGTTCTCCTCTCTTTGCAGTCAAAATCCCCAAAACATTCTCAAAAACAAACATTCTTGGGTTA
>OGXA01001003.1_pt1 | contig 24159 bp, 19 predicted proteins | sample 1576171 | NCBI WGS metagenome assembly OGXA01 (sample SAMEA3541587, study PRJEB24748) | human gut metagenome | biome: human gut; feature: human-associated habitat; material: faeces | place: China | collected 2012 | reverse complement strand
ACCTCGCTCGCCGTATCGGCACTTAGAATTATGCGGTATTGCCTTAGAAGTTAGGAGGGAGGAGTTAGGAGTTTGTGGTGGACAAAGGCTCGTTGCGCATCCCACCGTAGGGGCGCACAGAATAATAGATACCATTTTGGTGCCACACTTGGCTTCCCCTGAGGGAAGCTGTCTGCGCAGCAGACTGAAAGGTGGTTCCATCGGCTCAAGCCTTTCCGGTTCAGCCAATTCCTAATTTCTCATTCCTAATTGCTCATTCATTCTCAGCCTTTGGTAGCAGCTTCCACGATAACAGCAAACTGGTCTGCTTTCAGGGATGCGCCGCCGATCAGGCCGCCGTCAACATCGGGCTTGGAGAGCAGTTCCTCTGCGTTTTTGGGGTTCATGCTGCCGCCGTACTGAACGGTCAGTGCCTTGGCGGCGTCAGCGCCGTACAGCTCGCCAACCACCTTGCGGATGGCTGCGCAGACTTCCTCAGCCTGGTCAGCGGTAGCGGTCTTGCCGGTGCCGATGGCCCAGATGGGCTCGTAAGCGATAACAACGTTCTTCAGCTCGTCAGCGGTCACGCCGTTCAGAGCGATCTTGACCTGCATGCGGATCAGCTCTTCGGTCACGCCCTGTTCGCGCTGGGTCAGGCTTTCGCCCACGCAGATGATGGGCTTCAGGCCGCCGGCCAGTGCAGCCTTGGCGCGCTTGTTGACGGTTTCATCGGTTTCAGCAAAATACTGGCGGCGCTCGCTGTGGCCAACCACAACGTACTCAACGCCCAGGTCAGTCAGCATGTCAGCGCTGATCTCGCCGGTAAAAGCGCCGGATTTTTCAAAGTGAACGTTCTCAGCGCCAACATGGATGTTGGTGCCCTTGGTTTTGGCAACGGCGGTCACCAGGTCGGTGAACGGCACGCAGATCACAACTTCGCAGCCTGCATCCTTAACAGCGGGGATCAGGGCGTCAATCAGCTCAGCAGCCTCGGTAGCGGTCTTGTTCATTTTCCAGTTACCGGCAATAATTGCCTTACGGTTCTGTTTATCCATGATAAAAACTCCTTCTTATTAACCACTTATTTGCTTGCGTGGATTTTCTTTGTTGTCTACCATGCGGGCTACATAACAAAAAGAGCGCAGCGGCTAAGCCGCCGCGCTCCTGCGGTTTTTTAATTATGCGTTCTGGATAACGGCAATGCCGGGCAGCTCTTTGCCTTCCAGGTATTCCAGGGAAGCACCGCCGCCGGTGGAGATGTGGGTCATCTTGTCGCCCAGGCCCATCTGCTGCACAGCAGCTGCAGAATCGCCGCCGCCGATCACAGTGGTAGCGCCGCTTTCAGCCATAGCCTTGGCAACAGCCAGGGTGCCGGCTGCCAGGGTCGGGTTTTCGAACACGCCCATGGGGCCGTTCCAGACAACGGTCTTGGAAGCTTTGACGGCATCAGCAAACAGCTTCATGCTCTCGGGGCCGATATCGCAGCCTTCCATGTCAGCCGGGATTGCGGTAACGGGAACGCTCTTAACTTCGACAGGTGCGTCGATGGGATCGGGGAAGTCAGCAACGCAGGCAGCGTCAACGGGCAGCAGCAGCTTAACGCCCTTTTCCTGTGCCTTAGCCATCATTTCCTTGCAGTAGTCGATCTTGGAATCGTCAACCAGGCTCTTGCCGATCTCATAGCCCTGTGCCTTCAGGAAGGTGTAGGCCATGCCGCCGCCGATGATCAGGGTATCGACCTTTTCCAGCAGGTTGGAGATAACGTTCAGCTTATCAGCAACCTTAGCGCCGCCCAGAATAGCGGTGAAGGGGCGCTCCGGGTTGTTGACGGCGTTGCCCAGGTACTTGATTTCCTTTTCCATCAGGTAGCCAACAGCGGTATCCTTAACATAGTTGGTCACACCTGCGGTGGAGCAGTGTGCACGGTGGCAGGAGCCGAAAGCATCGTCAACGTAAGCGTCAGCCAGGCTGGCCAGCTCTTCGCTGAAGGTGTCGATATTCTTGGTTTCTTCCTTGCGGAAACGGGTGTTCTGGAGCAGAACAACATCGCCGTTGCCCATGGTGGCAACAGCAGCCTTGGCCTGGTTGCCAACAACGTTGTCGTCATCAGCAAAGGTAACCGGCTGGCCCAGCTTTTCGCTCAGGCGAACAGCAACGGGAGCCAGGCTGAACTTGGCTTCGGGGCCGTTCTTCGGCTTGCCCAGATGGCTGCACAGGATAACCTTTGCGCCGTCAGCGATCAGCTTTTTGATGGTCGGCAGAGCCGCATTGATGCGGTTGTCGTTGGTGATCACACCGTCCTTCATCGGGACATTGAAATCGCAGCGGACAAGCACGCGCTTGCCAGCGTAGTTTTCGTCATCAATCGTCTTTTTGCCCAAACCCATGGTAAAAAACTCCTCTCGGTAATTTATATTAGCCTTGTGCTTTGGTACTGTTTGGCACAGGGGGCAGACAGCCCCTTTTGCCCTGCCTATATTATACGCAGAATCTGCGGTTTGCGCAAGGGGTATTTGACACATTATTAACAAAATCCCTCAAAAAAATACCACCCGCCACGCCATGCCTTTTGGGCAGTTTGCAGCAGGCAGGTATTTTTTTGCGGTTTGCCGGGTTCCGGTACGGCTTTATTTTACAGGCCCTGCACCAGAATAAACACGATCAGCAGCGGTAGCACCACGCTGAAATACGGCTTGAACCACCGCGGCAGGCGCAGGCCCTTGCCGGTATTGGCTTCGGTTAAGTAGTTATCAAAGCCCCAGCCCCACCTGGTTACGCAGAACAGCAGGTAGATCAAGCTGCCAATGGGCAGCAGCAGGTTGCTGACCAAAAAGTCCTCAGCATCCAGCACGGTGCTGCCGGGACCTATGGGCTGCACACCGCTCCACAGGTTAAAGCCCAGAATGCAGGGCACGCTGGCCAGCAGGATGAACACCGTTCCAACGGCACAGGCGCGTTTCAGGCTCCAGCCAAAGCTTTCCTGCAGGCAGGCCAGAATGTTCTGGAACACAGCAATGATGGTAGAAAAGCTGGCAAAGGTCATAAATACAAAGAACAGTGCACCCCACAGGCGGCCGCCCGTCATATTGGCAAATACATTGGGCAGGGTGACAAAGATCAGCTTGGGGCCTGCATCCGGGCTGACCCCGTAAGAGAAGCAGGCCGGGAAGATGATCAGGCCGGAACAGATGGCCACGCAGGTATCCAGCGCGCAGATGTGCAGGGACTCGCCCGCCAGGGTATAATCCCGGCTCATGTAGCTGCCAAAGATTTCCATAGCGCCAACGCCAAGGCTGAGGGTAAAGAACGCCTGGTTCATGGCAGCCACAATGACATTGCCAATGCCCATTTCGGCGGCACGGTTCCAGTCCGGCAGCAGGTAGAACGCCAGGCCCTCGCCCGCGCCGGGCAGCACAAAGCTGTGCACAGCCAGAACCAGGATCAGCACAAACAGCGCGCCCATCATCCATTTGCCAATGCGTTCAATGCCGTTCTGCAAACCGCGGCTGCAGACAAAAAAGCCCAGCAGCACGGTAATGGCCATCCAGACGATCTGCTCGAACGGGTCGGCCAGCAGGTCGGCGTACACGCCGCTGACGGCATCGGCGGCCAGGCCGGTGAATGTACCCTTGACAAACCGGAAGAAATAGGCCAGCATCCAGCCACTGACGGTGGTGTAATACATCATCAGCACGCAGCAGCCAATCAGGCAGGCCCAGCCGTGCAGGTGCCACTTGCTGCCTTTGGGTTCCAGTGCACGGTAGGCTGTGCCCGCGCTGCCATGGCCAGCACGGCCAACAGCCAGCTCCATGGTAAGCACCGGTGCTCCCATCAAAACCAGGAACAGCAGGTAGAACAGCACAAATACGCCGCCGCCATACTGGCCCGTTACGGTTGGGAAGCGCCACACATTGCCAATGCCGATGGCGCAGCCTGCGCTGACCAGCAAAAAGCCAATGCGTGAAGCAAATGATTCACGTTTCAATCTCAACATCCTCCCTCATTGTAAGCAGCGGCAGGTAGTTGCCGCATGTCAAAAAGCATTGTTGGGGCGCGGTCAGCGGGCGTACATCATGCTCCCATCACCCCCGTGCAACATCGCTTTTCAACGCCCGGTAACCACTGCCGACTGCTTACACAGCAATGTTATTATTATACGTTCCCCGGCACGGCAGTTCAAGAGGGCAGGCCCTCCCATCCACTCCGGCATTTTTTACAAAAAACAGCCTGTTTTCATGTACAGGATGGCGGTTTGCCATCCTCTGCCCCTTCGGGTGGTTCAGATTTTGCCTCGGGCAATCGTGGTATTATCCTGGGTGCGGTCGCGCAGGGCTTCAACCGGATGGGGCTTTTCTTCAAAGCGGTAGTCCTTGCCGCTGGTGCCAATGTGCTCTTCAATCACCTGGTGGCTGGCCACGCGGGCAGCGTCCGGGCAGACGGCAGCCTGGTAAGCATAGTAGGGTGCATCTTTGGTCAGGGTCTCCACCGGAATGGCGGGGTCATCCTGCACAGCGGTGTTCAAAATGGTGGTTTTGAGCACCTTGCGCAGATATTCTTTCTGGGGGCCAAAGCGCAGCAGTTCCGGGAAAGTCCCATCCGGGATGATCTGGCAGGCTTCCTTGCCCTCGTACTGTTTCAGCAGGGCTTCGGCGGCATGCAGGTGGCTGCACTCCTGCTCAAAATGCTGCTCCCAGATCTTTTTAATATGCAGGTCGGTTTCATCCTCCACGCAGGACCAATAAAGGTAGCACTCGGTATATTCATGCAGCAGCAGGTTTTCCAGCCAAGTCATGCCGGGGTCCAGCAGAGCGCCGTACTGGGTCACATGCTGTTCTTCGATCATGCCGATCTCCTGGTACAGCCTGCGGCCAAGGTCACTGTCATAAAAGGTGCCGATGTTCATATAATAGTTCATCGTCTGCTGTTCGGCGGCGGTGATAATGGCGGCGTTCAGCTTGGTGATGGGGGCCGCCGTGGCCGCGCTGATGGGCTTGCGCACGCTGTCCCGCGGGTGGCGGTGTTCCGCAATGGTGGGGCGGCCGGGCATGATCTCGGTATAGCAGCCCACCAGCCGCTCGGCGTGGATGCCGCGTTCCAGTTCCAGCAGATCCGCATAGCGGTACAGGTGGTCAAAATCCTCCAGCAGAGCCAGGTTCATCACCTGCACCACATAGGCATCCGGCTCCCGCTGGGCCAGAATAGCCGTCAGGTCCACGGCCAGCTGCTCGTACCCGATGGTGGTTTCCAGAATACTTTCGTCGATCGGCTTTAAGCAGGCAATGCGCTTTTGCTGTTGCTGCTCGGTGCGGCGCAGCACGGCAAGTTCCCGGCGCAGGTCGTTATTGGTGCAGTGGCGGTGGAACTGGTGGGAGAACCAGTTGGCCTCGTACTCGGTGCCGTTCATTAAAATAATACGCAGCCGGGTGTAGGGGTCCACCTCGTTTTTGTCATAGGGGCGGGGGTAAAGTTTCTGCCAGTCCATATAGTAGCGGTCGGCGGGTTTGGTTTTTACTTCAAAGGGGTTCATTTTTGCAGGCATATACAGTGCTCCTTTCGTCATCGGGGTTCTTTGTTCAGTATGCCCGCAAATGGGCGGCAATACACAAAAAGCCCCCGGCAGAGCATAAAATACTCTGCCGGGGGCCGTGGTTTTAGGGTTAAGCCAACATCAAGCTAAGCTGTTGCCTTAGTTCTTGTACTTGAAGTACTCAACCAGGGTGCGGTAACGGAAGTTGCCGCCATCAGTGTAGGTAGCAAAGGTACGGGTCAGATTGTTGCTGCTGTTCATACCCATACTTTCCTGGTTGGTGTAAGAGATGCGCTGGTTGTTCTGGCGGATCTCGACAACTTCATCGTTCTGGAACTTGATGGAAGCGCTGGTGATCTTGTCATCGGTGACAAATTTGCCGCAATGACGGTCGAACAGCGGGTTGCCAGCGCCAATATTGTTATCGCTGGAGAGTCTGAGCACGTTAGAATAGCCGTTGGAGTTGCCGCTGTTGGTCCAGCCGGCCAGGTGGCCGTTGCTGTCATAGCTCCAAGTGTCAGTACGCACGGTCTTGTTGCTGCTGTTCACAATGGTCATCTTGGTGTAACGGTTACGGCTGCCGCTGCTGGTCAGGTTGACGATGCAGGTAACTTTGTTCTGGCCGTTGTATTCCCAGAACTTGGAAACGCTGCCCAGGCTGTCCCACTCTTTGGCAGTCCAGTAGCTGTACAGGTACCAGCCGCCATTGTAGCGGTAAACGGAGATCTTGGCAAAGCGGTTGCTTTTATCATACTCATAGCGATACTCGTAAGAGTAGTTGTCGTTGCCGTACTCGCGGTGGGTATGCTTGGTCAGCATGCCGTTGTATTCATAATAGAAGTCGTCCTGAACCTGCAGGTTGCCGGACTTATCGCGGCGCTGCTCTTTCAGCAGGCGGCCCTGTGCATCGTAATCGGTGGTCAGGGTATTCATCACGCTGCCGTCAGCATAGTAGTTGGTGCGCTTGATCTCGCGGTACTTGGTCACATCCACGTTGGTGGACTGCAGAATGCCGGTGTTGTAATCAAACACGCAGGTAATGCCGTCGATCACAACGGTGCCCTTTGCCATAGCGCCGGTGATGAGGTCAAAGTAATAAGTACCCTGAGAGTTGGTATCCCAGCCCTTGATCATATGGCCGTTGGCATCATAGCGAACCCACTTGCCGCCGTTGGAGTCCTGATAGACATCCTTGCTGACAGCCATTGCGCCGTTTTTGACGGAATCCAGCCAGTACCAGGCATCGGAAGCGGGGTCATAGATTTCCTTGCCGCGGCCAGTGGTGCCCTGGCGCTTGCCGCCTTCGTACCAGAACTTGTCGCCGTTGATGTTGACCCACTGCTTATTCAGGCCAATGCCTGTGGTGGTATCAAATGCGCAGGGAATGCCGTCTATCGTACACATCCCCTTTACCATAGCACCAGTCACGAGATCGAAGTAGTAAGTACCCTTCTCGTTGGTATTCCAGCCCTTGACCATATGGCCGTTGGCATCGTAACGCACCCACTTACCGCCGTTGGAGTCCTGATAGACATCCTTATTGGTGGTCATAGCGCCGCCCTGAACAGCATCCAGCCAGTACCAGGCATCGCTCTTGGGGTCATAGATTTCCTTGCCGCGGCCAGTGGTGCCCTGGCGCACGCCGTTTTCGTACCAATACCAGGGGCCGCCGGGGTATTCCTGATACCAGCCGTTCTCCGGCGGTGCATCGTAGGTAGCGGCGTCCTCTTTCACGTTGTCCTCTGCCGGTTCAGCGTCAACTTTCGGTTCCTCGGTGGCTGCGGTTTCCGGGGTAGCAGTTTCCACCACTGCAATGCTTGCAGCGGTTTCAGCCTGCGGGTTCGGCTCCTGTGCAAAAACGGGCAGTGCCATAGCGGACACCATTGCCAGCGCCAGCAGGAATGCGGTGATTTTTTTCTTCTGCATGTTCCGTTCGTTCCTCCTTATAAATGGGCGTACCCGGGGATTTTCCGGCTGCACCCGGCAGCCTGTTCGGCCGCGCGTTGCTTTTTTAATCAAATGCGGCCGGGCCGAAAAATCAACCATAAACCGCAGTTTCATTTATTATACCACACGCCAAAAAATTCCACAACATTTTCACCATTTTCGAATTGTAAAAATTCAGGGCGAGTTTTTGGGTTTTTTACCCGGTTTATCATTTTCTAAAAATCGTTATCCCGTCAGGTTAGCGGGCGCACAATGGGCGTTCCAACGGGTAAGAGGCAGGTTAAATGGTGGTAGTGCATTATAAAGGCAGCACCGCACAATTCCCACCTGACGGCTTAAGCACCGCTCCGGCGGCTGCGGCACGGCATCTGCGTTGCCAAAATGCTCGATAAGACATCCAGTATTATCTGCGCTTTTGGCTTAGCATCTGCCGTACCTCGCTCGCCGTATCGGCACTTAGAATTATGCGGTATTGCCTAAAGAGAACGTCCCGTGGGGAACGGTCTTGACCGTTCCTCACAGAGCATTTCAGAGGCCAGCCGGAGATGGGTGCTCCCTCCGCCGCAGATTTGCCTTATTGCACATTGCAGATTCATGATGGCCCTAAAACCTGATTTGTAGGGGCCGCTGCTTGCATCGTCCCGCATATCAGGCCCGCTTTTTACAATTTCATTACTACGCGCTGCATAGGGAACCGCCCCTCAGAGGGAAGCCAATTTCCTATTTGGGTTTTCATCAAAGCACCTTACGTTGGGTCGTTTTAAGCGCCTCACTCGATCACAATCCCCGTTCCATCCAGTAACCTTACCACATCAGGAAAGCTGAACCTTGCGCCTTTCAACTTGTTGGTCTCCAAATCAATGGCGTATTCTTCGGCGGTGCGCAGGTCGGCTTTTTGCAAATCGCAGCGGGTGAACCGGGTTCCGCCCAGCCGCACGCCGTAAAAGCTGGCCCCGGCAAGGCGGGTATCATCAAAGGTGCATTGCTGCAGTTCCGCCCCGGTCCAGTCAAAGCCGTTCAGTGCCATGCCGGAAAAATCATTGTAGCGGAACGCGCAGTTTTTGATTTTGCCAAACGGCTGGAACACCCCGCTTTTGCCCTGCAGCCCGCCCCACGCCATGGAGCGGAACGCACTGTTCAGCAGCCAGGCATCTTTCATGGTGGTAAAGCTGAACACCACGCCGGAAAAATTGCAGTGGTCAAAGGTACAGGCGTTGAAGCGGCAGTTCTGCACCCGCGTGCCCAGCCAGCGGCAGTGGTCAAACACACAGTCCTCGAACTCGGCGTTTTCCAGCAGCTCGCCGGGGTCATAATTGGCAAAGGTCTCCCCTTGATAAAATCGGCGTTCCGCCATCAAAACTCCTCCTTGTGCTGTTGGAAAAACTCAAAGGTATCCCGCACGCTTTCCAGCTCGGTCCAGCGGCGGGTGCGCACCGGGTCACTGTCCAGATCATAAATGCGGGCACCAGGGATTGCCAGCAAAAACGGCGAATGGGTGGCCAGCACAAACTGGCAGCCGTAAAACCGGGCCGAATCTGCCAAAAAATCCGCCAAAGCGATCTGCCGCGCGGCGGAAAGGCTGTTTTCCGGTTCATCCAACAGATAAAGGGCATCCCCGCGCAGTTTTTCCTGGAACATCAAAAAGGCGCTTTCGCCGTTGGAGTGGGTGCGGATGTTGGGAGACAAAGTTTTGCGCGCCACCTGAGATTTGGAATAGCGCCGTGCCGCGCTGACCTGCTTGAGCCGGTCATAATCCTCCATGCTGTGCATCTGGAATTTGGCGGTGCGGGCCTCGGTGTATTCATCAAACAGGCTGCCGCGGCGGGTATCAATGTTATCGTTGATGGCGCGCACATCCAACATATAGTCAAACACATCGTCGCTGGTCAAAATCAGGCTGCCCGCCGGGATGGCGTGCAGGGTGTGGAACTGGCACAGGGAGACATAATCCGGGAAGAAATCACTGCGGTTATACTGTGCCCCGCGCTGCAGGCGCAAAGCGTCCGCCATCACGTTGAGCGCTGTGGTTTTGCCGGAGCCGTTGCCGCCGTACAAAATGGTCACATCCGCCAGGTCCAGTGCTTTCAAGCCCCGGCCCGCAAACAGACCAAAGGGGTAGAAAGAATCATAGCAGGTCATTTTGGCCCGCGGCGACTTGGCAAGGTAGTTAGCTTCGCTGTTTTGGCTGGGAAAATAAAATTCCGAAAGATAGATCACATCGCTCTCCTCCCTTCCGGTTTCTTTCTCAAATTATACCATACCGCCAGGCAAAGGCAAATGCCTTGCATACAGGCAGCGGTTTTTGGGATACGGCAAAGATTTTGCGGGTCAAAAACAAAAGCATGTGCACCCGCCCTCCTCGAAAACCCAAAATTTTCGATTTGTTTTCTCATGCACATGCTTTTGTGTTATCTGATGATACGCTGCGGTTTATGCCGGGAGGCACCGGAGCGCCGGAAATTCAGCCTGTTTTTTATAAACACAGCCGAATTTTTGCCGTACAGCCCGGTATAGATTATTTCTTCTGAACGTACTTGAGGCAGTCCAGCATAACAGCAACCAGAATGATGATGCCGGAGAACACGAACTGCAGGTTCGTATCAATACCCAAAGTGGTCAGAGAGTAAGTCAACGCGGTGAAGATGAACACACCGACAACCACGCCGGAAATCTTGCCGATACCGCCGGTGAAAGAAACGCCGCCCACAACGCAGGCCGCGATGGCGTCCATTTCCCAGCCCTGACCATATGCAGCGGAGCCGGAGCCCACCATACGGATGCATTCCAGCCAGGAGCCGAAGCCATACAGAATGCCTGCCAGAACAAACGCGCCTACCGTAACGCGGAATACCGAGATGCCGGAAACAGCAGCAGCTTCGGGGTTGCCGCCGACTGCGAACAGGTTTTTACCAAAAGTCGTCTTGTTCCAGATGAACCACACAATGATCACAGCTGCGATAGCCCACAGGATAATGGTGGGGAAACCGCCAATCTTGGGGATGATCATGCTGGGGATGTTGCTTTCGATACCGCCAAAGGAAACACCCTTGGTTGAATAGGTGACCAAGCCAAAAATGACCAGCATGTTCGCCATCGTAGAAATGAATGGGTGCATTTTGAACTTGGCTGTAAAGAAACCTGCGATGGTGGTAAAGACTGTGCACAGGACAATGCAGACAAGCAGCGCCAAAATAACGCGGGCAATGACCGGCAGCCCGGTAAAATCAAACACATGGCCAAAAACCGCACCGGTGTTGATTCCCTTGTGCATAATGATGGTAGCGGCAGTCATGCCCATACCAACCATACGGCCAATGGACAGGTCCGTGCCGGCCAGCAGGATCAGCCCGGCAACGCCCAAAGCCAGGAACATGCGCGGCGAAGCCTGCTGCAGAATGTTCAAAATATTGTTGACGGTAAGCAGCGGCACTTTCTTGCCGAACTGGGCAATCAGGCACAGTATAATAAAGATGATAACGATTGCAATGTACAGACCGTTGCGCAGCAAAAAGTCACGGCGATTAAATGTGTACTTGTAGTTTTCCCACTTTTGCGCCAGAGACTCGCCAACCGTAAACTTGGACAGGCGCAGCATATCGATCAGGTGATATTTGTAATCAAACGCAGCATGCTGGCGGTCCTTGATTGCCTGGCAATCCTTATCCAACTGCATTTTGGCGTCGAACAGGCGGTTCTTGTGGACATACTTTTCGTCCTTGATTTCCTGCTGATTGCTCAGCTTGGAAAGCGCCGTCTCGTGTTCCTTTTTCAGCTGTTCTACAGCTGCCTGATATTTCTGCTGGGCTTGTACCTTTTCCTGCTTGCAGCTGGCCACCACCGCCTGGTAATAGTCGCTGTCATAATGGGCTTTCAAATAGGCTTCGGCATCAGCGATCAGCTTGTTGATCTGGCCCTTGTTTTTTTCTTCAACTGCCTTGGCCGCTGCCAATTCAGCCTTCAGTTTGGTCTCACGTTCCGTTTTTTCCTGCGCGGTATAGATGCGGTCGCGCTTCAGGTTATCCAGCTCATTCTGGATATTGACAGCTTTTTCAGTACCGTCAGTACGAAGTTCATCGATCTGCGCCTGGATTTTCCCAACATATTCATCGATTGGCTGGCGAAGCTTGGCTTCCTGCTCCGCCGAAAGAATTTTTGAAGTTTGTGTTGCAGTTGCCATAGATCATTATCCCCCATTACAGGTATTTTGCGCTGAGTCTCAAAAGCTCTTCCTGATTTGTTTCCTTGGTATTCACAATGCCGGAAAGATGTCCGTTGGACATAACGCCGATCCGGTTGGTGATACCCAGAATCTCAGGCATTTCAGAGGAAACAACAATAATCGTCTTTCCCTGTTTGGCCATCTTGATGATCAGCTCATAGATTTCGTACTTTGCGCCAACGTCTATACCGCGCGTAGGTTCATCCATCATAAAGACCTGGGGTTCGCGTTCCAGCCATTTGCCAAAAATGACCTTTTGCTGGTTGCCGCCGGACAAACTGGTGATCATATCGTCAGGTCCCATGCACTTGGTGTGCATGACCTTGATCTCCTTGTTTGTGGCTTTTACCATTTTGGGCATTGACAGCCCAAGGCCACCTTTGTACTGGTCCAGGTTGGCAATGGTAGTATTGAATGTCAAATCGCTCTTCAGGAACAGGCCGTTTGCCTTGCGTTCCTCGGTAATCAGGGCAAATCCATGCTCGATCGCTTCGCGGGCATTGTTGAAGTTCATCAGGTGGTCGCGGAAATACACACGACCTGCCGCACGGGTACGCACGCCGAAAATGGTTTCCAGCAGCTCTGTACGTCCGGCACCCACCAGGCCATACAGACCAAAAATTTCGCCCTCGCGCACATCAAAGCTGATATCCTGCAGATAAGGCGCATATTTGGTGGACAGATGCTGGATGGACAAGATCGGATCCCCGGGGATATTGTTCACCGGCGGGAAGCGGCTTTCCAGCGAACGGCCAACCATGGCGGTGATCAGCTCGCCCATGTTGGTGTCCTTACTGTCCTTGGTCATAACCAGGTTGCCGTCACGCAGAACCGAAACCTGGTCACAAATTTCAAAAATTTCGTCCATCTTATGTGAGATGTATATCAGCGCAATGCCCTGTTCTTTCAGCATGCGCATCATCTCAAAGAGTTTATTCACTTCCTGCACCGTCAGCGAAGAAGTCGGCTCATCCAGAACGATGACCTGGGCATTGTAAGAGATAGCTTTGGCAATTTCACACATCTGCCGCTGCGAAACCGACATATTGCGCATGGGCTGGGTCAGATTGACAGTCATGCCCAGCTTGCGGAACAGATCGGCTGCTTTCTTCTTCATCTGCCCTTCGTCAACCACGCCCATAGAGTTGACCGGGTACCGCCCCAGGAACAGGTTATCAATCACACTGCGCTCCAGGCACTGGTTCAGTTCCTGATGCACCATTGCAATTCCGTTTTCCAGCGCGTCTTTCGGGCCGGAAAAACTGATCTCCTTGCCATTGAGGAAAATCTTGCCCTCATCCTTTTGATAAGTACCGAACAGACATTTCATCATGGTAGACTTACCGGCACCGTTTTCGCCCATAAGCCCCATAACTGTACCGCGTTTTACATCCAGATTGATATGATCAAGTACTCGGTTGCGGCCAAACGACTTGCACATACCGCGAATTGACAAGACAATATCGTCTTTCGCTTCTGCCATTCTCGTCACTCCCGTCTTGCAAATTGGCAAACTGCCCTGCGGCTGCTCACCTGTTTTCATAAAAAAACGCTATTAGGGAAAACTTCATTCTCCCCTATGGAGAAATACATTCTCCCTAATAGCGTTGCCGTTACTTAACTGTCAGTTATTGCTGTTGCCGTTGGATCACTGGTTCAGCAGAGAAGTGTACGAAGCAGCGTTATCGGTCTTAACCATATTGATGGCAAAGGCATCGTATGCGCTGGGATTGCCCAGGCGGTTGGTGATGTTGGCCTCGGTCTGGCCGTCGCCGCCGATGTAGTCAACCTTCAGGTTCAGCAGATCATCATATTTCTCCAGCAGGGGCTGGTAAGTAGCGCTCAGGAAGTTATCCGCGGCGTTGTAGATATTCAGCCAAACGCTCTTTTCCGGGCTGGTAGTGGCATCCAGCTGGTTGGAAACAGGCCCATACGGCTTGGTAGAGTCGGTGAAGTCCGTGTAGTTGTCTGCCGTGACTGCCACGTTCAAAGCATAGTAGGAACGCTCGTCCTCATTGTAATAGTAAACATCGCTGCTCAGGACATTGCCTGCGGCATCCGGAGTGGCAATACCGGTGTTGATGTCCACGCCGTCCAGCGCATTGCGCAGCAGGCGCAGGGTCAGGTAAGCCTGCACGTCAGCGTGCTGGCTGATCGTTCCGCCGTAACCGTCGGCAATGGCAGCAACTGCGTCAGTGTTTGCATCGTAGCCAAAGGTGGGAACGCCATTTTCCTGCGACCAGGAGTTAAACATTGCCATGCCCATGCCGTCATTGTTGGAAATAACGATATCGATGGAATCTCCCAGAGCAGAAGCCCAGGCGCTGATGGCGTTGCTGGCGGTGCCTGCATCCCAGGTAGCGCCGGCGGAATTCTTCATTTCCTGAGAAGCAAGCTCACGAACGGCGAAGGTCGTGCCATTCACATCAATGGTGCCGTCCTGAACCTGGGTAGCGGAACCATCCGCATTGGTGCCGACAGGATCAGAAACAATGCCGTTGCTGCCTTCCACTGCGGTGCCCAAAGCGCTACGAACGCCACGGGTACGGGCAATCGAGTCATTATGGCCGATATCGCCGATTGCCAGAACATAGCCGATAACGCCGTCGCCGTTGCGGTCGATGGTATCAGCATGTGCTTTAATGTAATCTGCGATCATCTTGCCCTGCAGTTCAGCACCCTGGTTGGCATCGAAACCGACATAATAAGTATTGCCGTTAAAGTTCAGCGCTTCCGTATCCAGCTCGCCTGTGGTGCTGTTGGAAGGCTGGCGGTTAAACCACACCAGCGGCTTATCCTTATTTTCAACGGTACCGCTTTCAGCAGCCGTAGAGGTAGCTGCCGAAGTATCGGTAGATGTGCTTTCCGTGGATGTTGCGGCACTGGAGGCACTGGATGCACTACTGCCGCAGGCAGCCAGGCTCAAGGTCATTGCAGCTGCCAAGGTCAATGCTAATGTTTTTTTCATAATGGTTCTCCTTCTTTATATGTCGGGATGCTGCTTTCGCTCCCGCTCATTGTTTTTATGGTATAGCAAAACCGGAGGAAAAGCAAGGCGCATTTTGGCTAAAATAGTTGCAGAATTTTGTACGCATTTGGCATATTGCAACATCTTTGTGTTCTGTTTTTGTATGGTTATGCCCGTTCCGGCTGCATTTTTCCTGCAACGCCATGTCACAGTGCTGTGCCCGCATTTCATATGCTCCACCCGGCAGCAGAGTATTCTGTATGTTCCCGCACCATTTACATATTAATATTCAATACTATGCCTGATTTTATAAAGTATCGCCCGTCCTGCTCATCTGCAGGGCTGTCCGACAGCCTTTTTGACGCTTCGGAGCATGATGACAAAATAAAAAACTGTGCTCCCTAAGGCAATACCGCATAATTCTAAGTGCCGATACGGCGAGCGAGGTGCGGCAGATGCTAAGCCAAAAGCGCAGATAATACTGGATGTCTTATCGAGCATTTTGGCAACGCAGATGCCGTGCCGCAGCCGCCGGAGCGGTGCTTAAGCCGTAAGGCGGGAATTGTGCGGTGTTGCCCTAAATATAATCAGGGAAGCACAGTTTGTGGCGTATTTCTCCGCTGTTAAAGTTCAGCCTGTTTTTCGCGGCATTCAGGGCAGATGTAATGGATGGTCAGCTGGTAGGAACGCACTTCGGTTCCAATGGCATTTTCAATTTCGCGCACCAGGCCGATCACCGGCAGGTCCTGCAGGCTGCCGCAGCAATCACAGTACAAATGGCCGTGCGGGTTGGACGTTTTATCAAACCGGTCGGGGCCATCCGGCATTTCCAGCCGGGCAATTTCCCTGGCCTGTTCCATCAGCTTTAAGTTGCGGTACACGGTGCCGCGGGCAATGCCGGGCATCTTCTCCCTGGCAATGGCAAAAATTTCGTCCGCCGTCAGGTGTTTGGGGCTGTGCTGTAAAATTTCCAAAATCAAGGCACGCTGGCGTGTCATGGCGGGCTCCTTTCTGTATGGAATGAGTTGTAAGAAAATTTATAAAATAAGACATTGTAAGATATCTTTACCATAAGAATACACATGTTTCGTGCATTTGTCAACGGGATTTGCTGGCAAGCGGGATATTTTTTAAGAACTTGTCCGAATTCATGGCAGAGCAATGCCGCCGCACCATCCACGGTGCAGCGGCATTGCCTTAATTCTTTTCCGGGTCCAGGCAGGCGCCGGCTTTGCGGCATTCCAGGTGCAGGTGGCTGCCCTGCTGGGCTTCGGCGGGCACGTTGCCTGTGGTGCCAAGGCGGGTTCCGGCGGTTACTTTTTCGCGCTGGGTCACGGCAACTTCTTCCAGCCCGCAGTAGCGCCACACACGATCCTGCGCGTCGGTCACTTCCACCACGCGGCCCCACAGAGCGTCATCCGCAATGGCGGTCACGGTACCGGCGGCCACCGCCGTTACCTGTTCGGCGGTATAATCCGTGCCGTTGTGGGTGCGCCAGTCCCCCAGGGTGGGGTTATACACCAGCGTATTCCCGCTGAACGCCTGGCTGACTTTACCGTTCCAGCCAGCGTGCGGCAAGGTTCCCTGCTGCGCGGACGAAGCAGCAGAGCTGCCAGTCCCGCCGGAGGCGCTGCCAGACTGCCCAGCCCCCTGCTGCAAGGATGACGATGCAGACCCCGCAGCTGACGGCGCGGGCGATGGCTGCGCTGTCGCCACAGGCACATCCTGTGCGGGCTGGTTTACGGCGGCATCCGGTGAATCCCATACGTCTGTTCCCTCCTCCAGGGCCTGCTTTTGGATGCGGGTCAGGTCCTCCACCCCGCGCACCACGCTGCGGATGGCGGCAATTCCGGTAATGGTTGCCGCAAACACCAGCGCAAGGCAGACAAGATATAACCCTTTTGCCTTCAAAAATGCTTTAATGCTGTTCATCTTCCCCCGTCCTTTGCTTGCCGTACGGCCAAAACACCGGGCGCAAAACCTGCCGCCCGGAATTTTTAACCGCACCGTTCGTGTTGTGTATGCCATTAGTGTTGCGCGGACAGATTGGATTTATGCACAAAGCGGGCAAAAATACTGCCCGGTTTTGCTATGCAGTTTGCCCCAACGGCACCGTTTTGTTTTGTTTAACCTTGCTCTTGCGTTTTGCTCCACCAGCGTTTATACTTATTATAGTAGGACTATTATGTCCATCACTATTATTATTTGTGAGGTGGAGACAATGAAGGAACCCCTGGTTATTACGATGGCGCGTGAATATGCATCCGGCGGCAGCGAGATTGCCCAGAAAGTTGCTGATCTTTTGGGGATTCCCCTGTATAACAAGGAGCTGATCACCATCGCCGCAAAAAAGAGCGGCCTGACGGAAGAAGCCATTGCCGCCAGCGAGACCCAGCGCAGCGGCAGCCTGATCTACAGCCTTTACATGATGGGCAACACCATGCCCCTGGCGGACCAGGTGTACATTTTGCAGTCCAATGTCATCAAGGAAGTTGCTTCCCAGGGCTCCTGTGTGATTTTGGGCCGTTGTGGTGACTATGTTCTGCGCGACCGCCCCAATGTGCTGCGCACCTTTGTGTTTGCCCCCATTGATATCCGCGTGGCCAACGCCAAAGTGCGCCCCGATGCCAAGGATATGCCCGATCGCCTATGGGAGACCCATCTGGCCAAGCATGACCGCGCCCGCGCAAGCTATTACAACTACTATACTGAAAACCGCTGGGGCGAAGCGAAAAACTATGATCTTTGCCTGAATGCAGCAATTGGCCAGGATGCCTGTGCCCAGCTGATTGTTCAGGCTGCAAAAGCAATGGAGGCAGCTAATCAGGAATGAGTGATTCCGTACAGAAATACTCTGCATCCCGAATGGGCAGCGCGCCGATAGGCCCGCTGCTCCTTTCGTGTTCAGTACCTATGATGATTTCGATGCTGGTTCAGGCACTTTATAACATTGTGGACAGCATCTTTGTCAGTCATGTGAACGAAGCGGCGCTTTCCGCCGTTTCGCTGGCGTTCCCCATCCAGAACCTGATGATTGCCTTTGCCGTGGGCACTGCTGTTGGTGTAAACGCCTATCTTTCCCGCTGTTTGGGTGAGGGCAACCGGGCCGAGGCCAGCCGCGCGGCGATGAACGGCCTGTTCTTAGCGTTCTGCGGCGGCATCGCCTTTCTGGTGTTCGGCATTTTGGGCGCGCGGGCGTTCATTGCGTCCCAGACCACCGATGCCCAGATCATGCAGTACGGTGCCGATTATCTTTCCATCTGCACGTTATGGTGCATGGGCTTGTTCCTGCAGTGCATGCTGGAAAAACTGCTGGTCTCCACCGGGCGCAGTGCGTTCGCCATGGCCAGCCAGCTGATTGGCGCTTTGGTCAACATTGCGCTGGATCCCATCTTCATCTTCGGTCTGTTCGGCGTGCCCCGCATGGAAGCAGCCGGTGCTGCTGTGGCTACCGTAGCCGGGCAGTGGATCGGCGCAGCTGCCGGGCTGACGATGAACCTGCTGTGCAATAAGGACATCAACCTAACGCTGAAAGGCTTCCGCCCGGCGGGGTCCACCATCAAGCGCATTTACGCGGTGGGCATCCCCTCCATTGCCATGAACGCCATTGGCAGCGTGATGACCTTTGCGATGAACAACATCCTGATTGCCTTTTCCAGCACCGCCGTTGCGGTGTTTGGTGTTTACTTCAAGCTGCAAAGCTTTGTATTCATGCCTATTTTTGGCATTAACAACGGCATGGTGCCCATTATCGGCTACAATTACGGTGCCCGCCAGCCCAAGCGCATTACCCAAACCATCAAACTGGCTGTCTGCTTTGCCGAGTGCATTATGCTGTGCGGCCTGATTTTGGCCGAAGTTTTCCCACAGGTGCTGCTGGGTGTGTTCAACGCCAGCCCCACCATGCTGGCCATGGGTATTCTGGCCTTGCGCATTATTGCCATCCATTTTCCGATGGCGGGGTTCAACGTAATTTCTTCCTCCGCGTTCCAGGCGCTGGGGCGCGGCACGCTGGCGCTGTTGGTTTCGGTGATCCGCCAGCTGGTTGTGCTGGTGCCTGCCGCCTGGCTGCTGAGCCGCACCGGTAACGTAAACGCCGTGTGGTTTGCTTTTCCCATTGCAGAGCTGGTTGCCGTTACGCTGTGCGCTGTGTTTATGCGCAAGTGCCACCGCGACATTTTGCTGCCAATGGAAGCCGGCCAGAAAACGGCTGCCGCTGTATAAGGAGGGGTTTGTATGCTGCGCCATATCAAACCGGGCATGCTGGTGTTCAGTGTGCTGTACATTCTGCTTGGCCTGCTGTTGCTGCTTGCCCCGCAGGCGGTTGCCGATGTGTTCTGCATTGCGCTGGGCTTGTTGGTGGTTTTGTGCGGGCTGCAAAGCCTGTACGGTTATTTTAAGAAAGATAACGGCAGCATCCGAGCCGCCGTCAGCCTGCTGCTCAGCCTGCCCACCATTGCGCTGGGCATGTGGGCACTATTGTGTACCGTACAAAGCGCCATGACCTTTGAATGGCTGTTGCCGCTGCTGTTTGGCCTGATGCTGCTGGTGGATGGCGTGGTGCGCGCACAGTCTTCCTTTGCCCTTGCCAAGCGCAAGGGGCAAAAGTGGTGGGTGGTGCTGCTGCTCAGCATTGTTTCGCTGTTGTGCGGGGCATTGCTGGCGTGTTCTCAGCTGCTGAACAACCGCAACGTGGATCTTTTGCTGCTGTCCGGCATCTTTTTACTGGCAGAGGGCATTTTGAACCTGTGCTGCACCATTTATATTGCGATGGAGTTTCATGCGCTGGACAGGCTGGATGCTGCCAAGGCGGAAATGGAAACCGCTGCCGCACCGGAGCCATCCCCCGAAGCCCCCTCCCCTACCTCGGCTGAACCCGCTGCAGAAGAATCTGCCGAAACGGACCTGCCCGATGTGCCAGCCCCGGAGCTGACCACCGAACCACCGGAACCCGACCAAGAGCCCACAGCGGATGCCGCAACCTGATGTTACCCTGCGCTGAAACGGCGCTTATTTGTAAATTTAAGGAGCAATTACCCTACATGAACAATTATGATCTGATTATCGTTGGCGCCGGCCCGGCCGGTATTTTTACCGCACTGGAACTGCTGCGCAAAAGCAGCAAAACTACCGGCCCGCGCATCTGCCTGATTGAAAAGGGCAAACCGGTAGAAAAGCGCCACTGCCCCAAAGATAAAACCGGCCACTGCGTAAACTGCAAGCCCACCTGCGCCATCACCACCGGCTTTTCCGGTGCCGGTGCGTTCTCGGACGGCAAGCTGTCCCTCTCCTATCAGGTTGGCGGCGAGCTGCCGGAGCTGATCGGTGAGGATTTTGCCCAGGAGCTGATCAACTACACTGACAAGATCTATCTGGAATTTGGCGCTGACCCGCATGTGGAAGGTATTTACGAGGGCAGCGAGATCAAGGAGATCCGCAAGCGCGCCATCCAGGCCGGCCTGCAGCTGGTGGACTGCCCCATCCGCCACCTTGGCACCGAAAAAGCTCAGCAGCTGTACCTGAACATCCAGAACTATCTGCTGGCCCGCGGTGTGGAGATGCTGTTCAACACCGAATGTGACAACATTCTGCTGGAAGGCAGCGAGTGCAAGGGCGTTGTGATCACCGAAAAGGGTGAGCGCCGCGAGCTGCGCGCCGACCAGGTTGTGATTGCCACCGGCCGCCGCGGTGCAGATTGGCTGGAAAAGCTGTGCGCCGAGCACAACATTGCCCACAAGCCCGGCACCGTTGATATTGGTGTGCGTGTGGAGTGCCGCAACGAGATCATGGAGACCATCAACAAGGTTCTGTACGAAGGCAAGCTGATCGGTTACCCCAACCCGTGGAAGAACAAGGTCCGCACCTTCTGCCAGAACCCCGGCGGCTTTGTCGCGCAGGAAAACTATGACAATGACCTGGCGGTCGTCAACGGTCACAGCTACAAGGATCTGAAATCCGGCAACACCAACCTGGCCATTCTGGTCAGCCACAACTTTACCGAGCCGTTCAACCAGCCCATTGCCTATGCCCAGAAGGTTGGCGAACTGACCAACATGCTGGGTGCCGGGCACATTCTGGTACAGCGCTACGGTGATATTCTGGACGGCAAGCGCACTTGGGCCAAGGAGCTGGCACATTCCAATGTGCGCCCTACCCTGAAAGATGCCGTTGCGGGCGACATTACCGCCGCCATGCCGTACCGCGCCATGGTGAGCATTATTGAGTTCATCAAGATGGTGGACCATGTTGCCCCCGGCTTTGCCGCACCGGAAACCCTGCTGTACAGCCCGGAGCTGAAGTTCTATTCCAACAAGGTCAAGATGGACACCGACCTGGAAACGAACATTTCCGGCCTGCACTGCCTGGGCGATTCCTCCGGATGGACCCGCGGCCTGATGATGGCCTCCGTCATGGGCGTTCTGATGGGCCGCAAGCTGATTGAGAATCATGATATGTGAGGTTTTTACGGGGGATTTTGTTCCTTCTTTGAAAAGAAGGAAGCAGAAACTTTAATCATATTATCACATAAAATAAAATTATAGGCACATCACGGATGGATTACGTGGTGTGCCCTTTTTGTTTATAATTCTTCTTTATAATTTATTGCGCGGTAGGGCGGCCAGCCCCCTGGCCGCCGAATGGACACACATCTTTGTTTTTTGGTAAAGGCAATACCGCATAATTCTAAGTGCCGATACGGCGAGCAAGGTGCGGCAGATGCCAAGCCAAAAGCGCAGATAATACTGGATGCTGCAAAGGTGAGCGCCGCCAGTGGCGGAAACAGCGAACCGAAGCAGGGGCAGCGGTCGCAGAGTGCGAGGGGCTTTTGCCCCCGAAGCACGATGCGGGTACCGCAACCCGACATTATCGAGCATTTTGGCAACGCAGATGCCGTGCCGCAGCCGCCGGAGCGGTGCTTAAGCCGTCAGGCGGGAATTGTACGGTGTTGCCTTAAATATATTTTCTCTGCCCGTCATGCGGGACGATGCAAGCATCGTCCCCTACAAACAATTTATCGGTTTGCGGCAAATATTTACGCTTCTCCGCGGCGGGGTGAGGGCACCCCGCCCTACCACCTGTTTTATTGTTGGTTGCCTACAATAAAATGCTCTGTAGGGAACGGTCCTAACCTTTCCGAAAGCCCACAAACAATGCACCCAAAAACCGAAATATGGTGAACACCCGGAACGGTCAAGACCGTTCCCTACAAATCGTTTTTCAATTTGCGCCCATTTCTGTAAAATCCATACACCAAAAAGGCGCACCACACAATCCCTGTGTGATGCGCCTTAATTTTATTTTTTCTGTTTTGCTATACTAAATAAAGTTTCTTCAGTCCCTTCTTTTCAAAGAAGGGACAAAAAACTCCCGTAAAGAACTTAGTTCCCGCTTTCAGCCGTTGCGGTGGACTGGGTGCTTTCGCCCAGGGTCACTTCGCAGCTGATGACCTTGCCATCACGCTCTACCTGCAGGGTAACGGTATCGCCAACTTCCTTGCTCTGGCAATACTTCTGTACATCGGATGCACTGGAGACTGCCACATCATCAATGGAGATGATGCGGTCACCCAGCTTCAGGCCGCCTTTTTCGGCACCGCTGCCGGATGCAATCTGGTAGATATACACACCATAGTTGCTGACGCCGTACTGCATAGCAATCTGGGCATCATTGATGGTGATGACCGTAACACCCATGGCCGGGCGGGCAACATAACCCTTTTCGATCATCTGTTTTGCCATTTCCATGGCGGTATTGATGGGGATTGCAAAGCCAAGCCCCTCTGCATCGCTGGAGCTGCTCTTGGCGTTGACAATACCGATCAGCTCACCGTTTGCATTGAACAGGCCGCCGCCGGAGTTGCCCGGGCTGATGGAAGCGCTGGTCTGGATCAGGTTCATATCGTTGCCCTGAACGGTAACTTCACGGTTCAAGGCGCTGACAATACCATTGGTAACGGTGTTGCTCAGGGTACCCAGCGGGTTGCCAACGGCAATGGTGGTTTCGCCAACAGCCAGGCTGTCGCTGTCGCCAATCACAGCCGGAGTCAGACCGGTGGCTTCGATTTTCAGGACTGCAACGTCCGAAGTAGAATCCTGGCCAACGACCGTTGCGGTATACTCTGTTCCGTCTGCCAGCTGTACCGTGATGTTATTTGCGCCGGAAACCACATGGGCACAGGTCACAATGTAACCATCCTGCGAGATGATCACGCCGGAGCCTGCACCGCTCTGCACATAGCTGCCGCCAAACCAGGTGTTGGTGCTGACCATCTGCTCGGTGGTGATGGCCACAACGCTGGGCTGTACCAGCGCGGCAACATCCTGAATCGACAGGTTGGTGCCGTTGGTGCTGCCCTGGGATACAGAATCCGTGTTGGTGTCACGCTGGACCTGCTGGACCACAACCTGGCCGCCGGTCAAGCCGGTGCGGCTGGCAACCACAGTTCCTGCCAGGCCACCGCCAAAGCCAAGGGCTACCACACCGATGCAGGCCGCCACACGCAGCAAAACCTTTTTGCCGCCGTGGCTCTTTTTGGGCTCGTTCTGCGGGGGCTGTGGGTTGCTGGAATAGCTGTAGCCATTGTAGCCGCCGTTATTGCCGTTGCCACCGTTGCCGCCATTGCCTGCAACGGGGCCCTGGGGGTTATAGCTGCTGTTCTGTTGGCTGGAATTAGAATAATCTGTCTGTGCGGTGTTGGCGGTGTTCATTCCGCTGCTGCCCACATTGGGGTAACCGGACTGCTCTGCCTGGGGCTGTTCCGGCTGAGTGCCCGCTGGCTGCCCGTTATTATTCTGCGGGCCGCCATTATTATAAAGACCCGAATAATCATATTCACTCATGAAAAATCTCTCCTTTGTTCTGCCGCACGGCGCTTGGGGGCCGCCGGGCGGTGATACACGGTCTGGCGGAAGCTTTTGCTTTGTCTTTCTTGCTTCCCTCAACCTTGTGCCTACAGTATAACCGCTAATTGTGAAAACAGTTTCGCGACTGCGTGAAAGAAATGTGAAATCTCCAAAAATCCGGTCAGTTTGGGCTGTGGTTTGACTTTATCCGTCCCATGCCGTACAATCAGTTGCAGACTGAATCATTAGGGGGAGCTTGCCCATGCGGATTGAAAAAACGGCACTGGACGCACAAAACCGCTGTGTCTATTCGTTATATAAAGAGAAAGGCTGCATCGGCCATGCCGTTACCTGTGCCGATTGTTTTGAAGCGTTGGAAATTGCCCCGGAATGGCAGAGCCGCGGGTACGGAAGCTATCTGCTGCGGGAGATTTTGCGCCAGAACGGCGGCTTTGACCGGACTGCCCCCAGCGAATTCACCGCGCCACTGCCGGATGCCGGCAATACCGCTGCGCAGGCGCTGGCGGCAAAGTTCGGTTTTGTGCCGCGCGGCGGGCTGCTGGTGCGCCGCCGCGTGCCGGACCTGACGGCAGTGGAGCTGACCCACCGCTTTTTGCGCAGCACACTGGCACCGGGCGGACTGTATCTGGATGCCACCTGCGGCAACGGGCACGAT
>OGXA01000976.1_pt1 | contig 24668 bp, 19 predicted proteins | sample 1576171 | NCBI WGS metagenome assembly OGXA01 (sample SAMEA3541587, study PRJEB24748) | human gut metagenome | biome: human gut; feature: human-associated habitat; material: faeces | place: China | collected 2012 | reverse complement strand
CACCTTGGGCACCATGCCCTGCACCTGCCCGTCCCGGAGCAATAGGGCACAGTTATAAAGGCTATTCTTATAGGGCACCGGGGCGCCAATGAGCACCGCAATGTCCTTGCCCGCCGTATAGGCAGCCAGCCGCTGCACCGCCCGATCCGCCGTCTGCTGGAGCGCAGCGGTAAAGAACAGATCGGCGCAGGTGTAGCCGGTAACGGACAGCTCCGGGGTCACCAACAGGCGTACCTGCTGCGCCACAGCCCGGTCGATTACTGTCTCCAGCTGCCCGGCGTTATAATCCGGGTCTGCCACGCGCAAACGGGGCGCTGCCGCCGCCACTCTGAAAAATCCGTAATTCATTTCATCTCTCCGCTCAGCATGGTAATTTTATAACCAAAGGTGGCTGTCTCCCCCGGCTGCAAAACGGTCACGCCCCGACGGTGTTCCAGGGTGCCGTCCTCGTCCGTACAATGAGAAATGCCGCTCCATGGCTCCAATGCCACAAAGGGGGCGTCATTCTCTGCGGACCAAACCAGCAAGTTGGCCATATCCTGGTACTCCACCCGCACGCCGTAGCCCATCGGACCCAGCAAGGTAGCCGCTTTGGCTTCCACCTGATCAAAAATCAATGCGTCGTCATAAAACAGATCGTGCCGCAGGGGCAGCTCCTGCCCATTCACCAGCACATTGTACCGACGCGCCGGATCCACGATCCCGGTTTGGTGATCCGGGCGCAAAGGCGCCTTAGTCACAGGGCGATCAAAGCACACCTTGTAATCCTCAAACCGCTCCCCTGCTGCCAGCGGGCAGTTAAAGGCCGGATGGCCGCCGATCACAAAGGGCATAGGCTCCCCGCCGCTGTTAATAATATGATAAGTCACGGCAACGGTGCTGTCCACCAGCTCATAGCGGATCTCCAGCCGATAATCAAAGGGGTACGCCGCCAAGGTATTGTCATCTGCCACTTGGGTAAAGGTGGCGCCGTTGCGGTGGTGCTCCGTCAGTGTAAAGGGGTTAATGCGGGCCACGCCGTGGCGCTTCATACGGCAGGGCTTGCCAAATGCGGTAGACGCCCCCTTGGGCAGTACCCCCACAATCGGAAAGCAAACCGGCGCCTGACCGGCCCAGTAAGCCGGGTCCCCCTGCCAAAGATATTCTCGGCCGTCCCGCACCAGGGAGCGGAGCATCGCTCCCGCATCCGTAACGGTGACGGCACAGTGTTCATTTTTTAATGTCAGTTCCATAAGAACCCTCCAGTCCCCTTTATTATAGCTTATCCCTACCGGCATTGCAATAAAAACAGGCGGGGTTTTCAGAGTTTACAAAAAAGCCAAAATCTACCTGCAAAATGTTGCAAATCCCCTGCATATAGTATAGAATATGAGTAGCCTTGCGCAAATGCGACAGACAGAGGAGAACGGCAATGGATATTGATACCTTTATTCACGAAGCCATTTTTGGCGAGAAAGAACAGCACCGCATTTTTTACTACCTGATGTGGGAGAACCTGCAGGAGGTGGGCTATGTAATCACCGATGAGAGCGGCTACGAGATCGACAGTGTGTTTAAGGCGGTGGCACTGCAAAATCTGGTGGGCGAGTTTGCCTACCGGTTGTATGATACAGTCAACGAAACCGGATATGAGGATGTACTGGAGTACCTGGGCACCCTGGCTATCGGCGAGGACGATATTCTGCAATACTGCGAGAATGACCCGGAAATTCTGGTAGAGCCGGAGGATTTCGAGCTAACGGTAAAGAACGCGCTAGACACCATCACTGAGCGCACAGCGGACAAGCTGTTAGAGGAATTCTCTGCCGATGATCTGTTTGACTACCTGTTTACCGCCACTTATGACTTTGAGCAAGACTTTACCTACGAGTTTGAGGACACGGACGAATTTCAGGCCTTTGTGGACTCCAACGCAGACCAGCTGGATAACTATAAAGAGGAATACCCGGCTGTTATGCGCTGGGTGGAAGGCGGTATGGTCTGCTGAGTGAATGACAAATATCTATACAAAAAGGGACCTGGATTCAGGTCCCTTTTGCTTTGTATCGTCTGTTATTTATTGCTCTTATTTCCATTACCGACTTTGTTCCCGGCAGCGTGTAGCTGCTGGGCAATCTCGGCCAAGCCGGCAGACATGGCGGAGATCATGCGCACCGTTTCTTCCTTGGTATAATCATTGCTGCAATAATCGTTGAGCGCACCGAAAAAGCCAAAAGCCAAAAAGCTCTTGCTTACGGAGGAGCGCTGACTGCGAAAATCCAAAAATTTGTTTTTGCCGATATGATCGGCAATCACATCCGTAATGGCGGCAATATCCAAATACGGCTCAATATTCCGGCTGCGAAACAAGATCCGATATTTTTTCTTAATCCGATTGGCGCTGACAAAAATCGTTAAGAAATACTGGTTAAAGGTGGCTGTGTCCGGCTTCTCCGCCTGGTCGATCACCTTTAATGCCTGCTGGGACAGCTCTTGCACAAAGTCAATTAAAATAGAATTGACCAAATTGAATTTATCGCTGTAATGCAGGTAAAACGTGTTTCGGTTGATCTGGGCTCGCTGGGTAATATCCGTAACAGATACCTTGTCAAATTCGCTCTCCTCCAGCAGTTCAAAGAAGGCGTCCCGAATGGCGCGCTCGGTCTTCACATACCGCAGATCGGTCTCTTTCATTACTTATATCCCCCGTCTCTAATGATCGTATGATGATTATACACCACCATACCAATAAAAGTCAAGTTGGGCGATCTGCTGATTAACTGGCAAGAATGCGGCCTGTTATTTGACCCAGCCTTTCTTAAACATCAGGTGGGCAGACAGCAGCGATACCACCACGCCCACAGGGATCAGTACGCCTACCGCCAAGTCGCCCTTAAAGAGCAACATCAAGCAGACGACGGCAACAGGCACAACAGTCAGCTTAAAGTGCTTGGCAAAATAGCTCATACCCAGCGCACCGAACAGTGCGGGCACCACCTGCTTAAAAGCAGGGGCAAAAACAGAGTCGTCATTTGTCAAGTACGGCAGCACCGGACTGAACAGCAGCACCCCTGCGGCAATCACCAGGGTGGTCACAATAGAGGATGTGGCGCAGGCAATGGTGGAAAGCACCTCGCCCTCCTTGCTCTGGGCGCGCACCTGGGCAGAGTCCAGGGCAGAAAGCACACAAGGCAGCTTTAAGTTATTAATATTCCCGGTTACAAAAGCCAGGTAGGTTGCCCCGGTACCCAGGAGCGGCGTGTAGGTCATCACCTCAATCACCGCGGTGGGATAAAACAGCAGGGCAATAGGCGCCAACCCCTTAAACACCACCTGGGCGGAGGGAAAAGCATGCAGATGGGCGCTGATAGCAACCGGCAGCATTAAGAAAATAAACAGGGCGGAGATCACCCAAAAGCGACCGTACAGGTGGGTCTTTTCATTATAATCTTTCATATTAGCCCCTCCATTCCAGCCAAGCAATGTGGGTGGGCAGCACCTTGGCCAGCAGCATCACCGCACCCATACCGATAAACATCGCCAGCGGCATAGCCATACTTTGCAGCCAGGCAATCTTTTTCTTTTTCTCAATCTGCATAAACAGCAGCATAGACAGCATAGACACTGCTAAAGCGGTAATGCTCATGATCCCGGCGCCGTCGCCCAGCACCGCCTTGTCGCCCTGGCCCACAATGGCACGGCCCACAAAGGCACTGATCAGACCGATAAACGCCGCGGCGCTCATTACATCTGCCCAGGCGGTATTCTTGCTCACCGCCTTGCCGATACTGTTTTGAATCTTCTTCATGGCAAAGGGAATGATCACAAGAGGCATCACAGAGCCCAGAGTCATTACCCACGCAGCGGTAGAAAAGCCCAGGGGATCCGTGATCTCCGTGGACAGGCCGCCGGTATAGCCCAGTGCCTCCATGGCAGACTCCGCTGCCGGCACCTCATAAGAGATGGCGCCGATTACTGTCAGCCGGATCCAGGGCAGCACAATGCCCAGTGCACCGGACAGGGTAAGAATGGTCGCCACAATAGAGATGGCAGGCGCCAGGCTGAACAGTGCCGACTGGGTCACCGTGCCTCGCATGGTGGCAGTGGAGATCCCCAGCTTTTTGCCCTGCTTCCAGGCACGAATGAGAAAAAACAGCGACTGGGCCAGCACAAAGACCACAATAAAGCCGCCCAGAGCATACATAAATCCGCTTTCTTTAAAATCCATATCACTTTCCCCCTTTACTCTGCGGTCATCAACCGAATATAGCGCTTAAAGAAGGCGACGCCCTGGGTCAACTGACCCACGGGAATGCGCTCATTGGTGGAGTGGGTGGTGAGCAGCAGCGCCGTGTCCACCGTAAAGGGCGCAAAGCGATAAATATTGCTGCACACATTCTCGTAATTATAAGCATCTGTGCCGCCCATCACCAAATAGGGCGCCACAATATTTTTTTCGTCCAGATTGACGGACAGCCGACGCAGGGTATCAAAAGCCCGGGTGTCCGTGGGTGATACAATGCTGGGCTCCTTGCCCTTGATGAATTCAATCTCCACATTGTCGCCGCCCATATATTTTTCAATATGCCGCTGCACATCCGCAATGGTCTGACCCGGCATAATGCGGAAGTTTACCGTTACGCTGGCCTTTTGGGGCAGCACATTGGCGGCAGGCGAACCGCTGGCCATAGTCACACCGGTCGTGGTGCGAATCAAGGATGCAGCCGGCGGGATCTGCTTCATCACCAGCTTCAGCACCGGGCGCAGCAGCCACAGGTTGCACAGTACCACCCGCCCCGGGTAGGTGGCGTGGCGACCGATGTCCGTAAACATATTATAAACAAAGGGCAAAATGGTGCTCTTAAACTGGTGGTTCTCCAGTCGCTCCACCTTCTTTGCCAACTGGCCGATGGCGGTGTGTTTGGGTGGTTGAGAAGAATGGCCGCCTTTGGACTTTACAGTAATCTTAAAGTCCGCATAGCCTTTCTCTGCCACGCCCACGCCGGTCAGGTTGGCGTCCAGCAGCCCCTTTACATGCGCCGGCAGCATGGCGCCGCCCTCGTCTACCACGCTGTCCAGGTGCACACCCCGGCGTTCCAATTCCCGCGCCAATTCCCGGGCACCGTTATTGCCGCCGCTGACGATCTCCTCATTATGCCCCAGGCACAGGTACACCCCGCGCTTTGGGGTATAGCCCTCCTCCAGCAGCGTCTCCACGCTCTCCATCAGGCAGATCAGGTGGTTCTTCATGTCCAGCGCACCGCGACCCCAAATAAACTGGCCGTCATTTACGCCGTCAAAGGCCGGGTGTTCCCAGTCCTCCTCGGTGCCCTCGCTGATGGGCACCACATCCTGATGGGCCAAAAAGGCAATAGGATCCAGGTCGGGATCCGTCCCCTCCCAGTAAAACAACAGACTGGCAGTGGAAATATGATCCAGTTTCAGATTTTTGTGAATCAGCGGATAGGACTGTTCCAAAAACGCATGGAAGCGGTCAAACGCACCCCAATCCGTTTGGCTCTCATCCTCGCAGGAGATGGTCTTGATCTGAATCGCCTGACTGAGCCGGTCACACGCCCGCTGCCCGTTCACCTGCTCCGGCGGGAATTCCTCCCGCTGGGGCTTGGGCGCCGTAAAGAACGCTGCGCGGATCAGCGTGATCACGACAAACGCAGCCAACAAGCCTAAAATAATGTACAAAGCCGTCATTTTCTTTTCCCCTTTCCGTAAAAAACAGCCTTAATCTGCAAAGCGGCACCCAAACCCGGGTACCGCTTATACATTTGTATTGAACTTACACGCTTATTTTGCTGCGCCCAGCCCTTTCTCATCAAAGTTCAGAATGGTACTGAGCACTACCTCGTAACCGGTCTTAAGAGCCTCCGGCACCAGGCGCTCCGCCGTATCCCGGCGATTATGGTAATAGTCGGCCGGTGTCGGGTCCATAGCAGCCAGGCAGGTGGCGTGAATCCCCGCCTGGGACAATGCCGCTGCGTCGGAAGAACCGAAGAACACGCTGGCGAACTTCAAATCCTTATGACCTGCCTCAATGGCACTGTCCATCACCAGCTGGCTGAAGGGCTTAGAGTTCTTCACCGTACCGGTCATATCCTTGCTATACACATTCAGGTATTCCAGATCCGTTAAGGTATCTACGCACAGCACGGCGGTCTCAATCTCGTCGCACTCTTTTTTATGGTCCTTGGCCCACTGCTTGCAGCCACGCAGACCGGCCTCCTCGCCGTCTGTGATCATGCAGCACACCTCGGTATTTTCAAATTCCACACCGGCCATATCCAGCATACGCAAAGCGCACACCGCCGCATAAGTACCGGTCAGGTTGTCATTGGCGCCGGGAGAAATGGTCTTAAAGTCCACAAAGCAAAACAGGGTGATCATAAACAGCGCGGTGACAAAGTGGAAATAGTAGCTGTAATTCAGCATAAAATCGCCGAAAGCGCCCATATCCGCAAAGTGAGCAATCAGGCAGATCACTGCGATAATAAAGGAGATGATGGCGCAGACAATGGTACCGCCCATAAAAATTCCCATCAAGGGCAGCTTGCCCTTGGCATAGTACAGATGACGCCATTCATAGGCTGCGTCAATATGGCCGCTGATTACAATGCGGCGCTTAACCTCGCCGGTGGGCTTGCGGGTGGCGCAAAAGTTGTGGCCCTCTACCTTCTTATAAAGCGGATCCATAAACTGCTTGTAAAACAGGAACTCCATTACGGTGATAAACAGCCCCACAAAAGTCACACCGCCAACAATACACTGGGCGATCCACCAAGGCAGCACACTGGTAAACACCAGCGCGGCACACACCACCACAGCCAGGATGATGGCTACACTGACGATTTTTGTAAAGTGCAAAAAGGCCTTAGGCGCCATTTTGTAACTTTCAAAGTGGGTCTCGTCACAGAAGGGGTCCATCTCTTTTTTGATGTGCTTCTCGGCAGCCAGGCAGTTGCTGTTGCCGGACTCCCGGGGACCGTACTTCTTAATGATGTTGGTGATCTCCTTGACTGTGTAATCCACATTTTCGTCGATCACCTGCTGGGGAAATTGGCTAAATTTCATACTTATTTTTCTCCTTTTGCTTTGCGTTCTTCGTTGAGCTTCAACTCATAATGGGTATCGCCGCAGTAAAACAGACGGCGGGGCTTTTGCCGCTGGAAGGTGCCCGGCTCCGCCACGCTGGTTACAGCATAACCGATTCCCAAGGCGTCCAGCGTAGGCTTAAAGGCCTCCAGTCGCTCTTTGAAGTCCGCGTATTTTTTTCTCTCTTCGGCCGACCAGGCAACCTCTGCCAGGGCCTGCATACGGGGGTACACATTCAGATCCAGTTTTGGACGCTTATCGATCCACTCGGTCCACACCTCAGCCTCTACGCCCAGCACATGGTCATAGGAACGAGGCGGAATATGATAACGACCCGGGTCGAAATCGTATGTATAGCTCAACGGGTACTGCCCGTAGGTCATATCAAAGTAAAAACTGCGGTGATTGCTTAGGATCACATCGCCGCCGCGGGCAATATGCCGCTCCACATTCTTATCCCGCTTGGGGGTCCAGTATTGACCGATCACAGACGGGTCCAGATTGCCGGCGGCCAAAATCTCATTCCAGCCGATCAGGCGCTTACCCTTCTGCTTTACATATTCCAGCACCCGGTTGTTGAACCAGCCTTGCAGCTCTTCCACATCGTTTAGGTGCATCTCTTTCATCTTCGCCTGGCAGTGGGGGCACTTCTTCCATTCGTCCTTGGGCGCCTCATCGCCGCCAATATGGAAGTAAGGCGCGTCAAACAGTTCGCACACTTCATCAATCACATCAAAGATAAATTGGAAGGTACTCTCCTTGCCCAAGCAGGCAGAGCGGTTCCAGTCCATTACACCGTGCAATGTAGGCACACGACCGCCAAAGTAGCCGGGCACCTCGCGTTCCAGTTCCCGACAAGCCAACCAGGGATAAGCTGCCTGCGCCGCCGCAAAATGGGCAGGCATGTCAATCTCCGGCACAACCATAATGCCCCGGGCGTTGGCATAGGCCACGATCTCCCGAATATCCTCCTGGGTATAAAAGCCCTCATGAGGCTCGTTAACCATGTGAGAAGTATGCCAGCCGTCCACCTGGGTGCAGGTGCGCTTAGAGCCGATCTCCGTTAAGCGCGGATATTTTTTGATCTCAATGCGCCAACCCTGATCGTCCGTCAGGTGCCAGTGGAACACATTGAGTTTCATCATAAAGAGCATATCCAGCAGTCGCTTGACTTCTTCTTTGCCAAAGAAATGGCGGCTCTCGTCCAGGCTCATACCGCGCCAACCCCAACGGGGAGCATCGTGAATGCTGCAGCAGGGCACCGTACGCCCACCGATATCATAATCCGCCAAAATACGCAGGGATTGCAGCGCATAGTAAGCACCGATAGGCGTAGCGGCAGTGATGTGCACCTTCTCCGGGGTCACATTCAAGGTATATGCTTCCTTTTGCAACGCCGGGTTGCGGGTGACAACAATCCGTGCCTCCCGGGTGGTGGTGCGTACCAAAGGAATACGCAGTTCGCTCTTCACCTTCTCGCCGTCCTGCAAGGTGAAGGCGCCGTCCAACGCCTGATATGCGCGGGGATTGGGAATCAAATGCATACTCATTCTCCATTTCTGAAATTCCGACCGGGCGCAGCGCGTCGGATCGGGTAAAGAGTGAAATAAAAATGCGTGCGTTTTCACGCCGTCTATTTTACCATATTTTCACCATAATGTAAACGCTTTGAGCCGCGCAAATTGTGAATTTTGTATGTTCGACACATTGCTGCATCCGCCGCATAAGTGACCCATGTTCAAAATCCGCGTCTTGACACCGCCGTGCATCGCGTTATAATAAGTACGCTTAGATTGCAGAAACGAGTTGACGACTATGGAACAAAGCAAAGATTTTTTAGCCACCCGGCCCGTCGGACGACTGCTGCTCCAACTGTCCCTGCCCACAGTAGCCGCCCAGCTGATCAATATGCTTTACAATGTGGTGGACCGCATTTACATCGGCCACATTCCCGGCGAGGGCGCGCTGGCGCTTACCGGGGTGGGCGTGTGTATGCCGCTGATCCTAATCATCTCCGCCTTTGCAGCATTGGTGGGCAACGGCGGCGCACCTCGGGCCTCCATCGCCTTAGGCAAGAAGCAAACGGCAGAAGCTGAGCAGATTCTGGGCAACTGCTTTGTCACGCAGCTGCTGGTGTCTGCGGTGTTAACAGCGGTGGTACTCATCTGGAACCGGCCGCTGCTGCTGGCATTCGGCGCCAGCACCAACACTATTGATTACAGCGTGGCCTATATGAATATTTACGCCCTGGGCACCGTATTCGTGCAGCTGACCCTTGGCATGAACGCCTTTATCACCGCCCAGGGCTTCGCTAAGGTAGGTATGCTCTCGGTGCTCATTGGTGCCGTTGCCAATACGGCGCTGGACCCGCTGTTTATCTTCGGCTTCCACATGGGCGTGCGGGGCGCCGCGCTGGCTACCGTGCTGTCCCAGGGACTGTCCTGCCTGTGGGTGCTGTCTTTTTTACTTGGCAAAAAGACTTTTATCCGTATTCGCCGGTGCAATCTGCGTCTGCACGCCAAGGTCATTCTCCCCTGTCTGGCGCTGGGCAGTGCCCTGTTCGTCATGCAGGCCAGCGAGAGCGTGATCTCCGTATGCTTTAACACCTCACTGCTGAAATACGGCGGCGATCTGGCAGTGGGTGCCATGACCATTCTCACCAGCGTCATGCAGTTTGCCATGCTGCCGCTGCAAGGGCTTGGACAAGGCGCCCAACCCATTATCAGCTACAATTACGGTGCCGGAAACAGCAATCGCGTACGCCGCGCATACCGACTGCTGCTCACTTGCAGCGTTTGCTACGCCATGCTCTTTTGCCTGCTGATCCAACTGTTCCCCGGCGTGTTTGCCGCCATCTTTACCTCCAATGCAGAATTGCTGACCTTTACCAAGCCGATGTTGCGCATTTACACTCTGGCGCTGGGGCTGTTTGGTATTCAAATCGCCTGTCAAATGACCTTCACCTCTCTAGGCAACGCCAAGGCGTCCATCATCGTGGCGGTGATGCGCAAGTTTATTCTACTGCTGCCGCTGATCTACATTATGCCCCACCTGTATACCGCTGACCTAACCAAGGCCGTCTTTATGGCAGAACCGGTGGCAGATGTGCTGGCGGTGGCCTTCACCGGCGTTCTTTTCTTCTTTGAATTCCGCAAGGCCCTGCGTGCCATGCCAAAAAGCGGGAAAAGAAGCTAAATGCAAATGTCGCCTGTACCGGGCAGCGCCGTTTCTCTGTCCTATAATTTTCCCTGTCATTTGCACCCGGTGGCTTTTTGTGTTACAGTAAGAGTGCAAGGAAGGTCATGGTATGAAAAAGCAACAGGACAAAAACAACCCACCGGAGGAATTGGAACTGACCCTGACCTTAGAACCGGAAGAAGCCGAAGAACCAAACGACAACAGCGCTTTAACAGACGATGAAATTCTGCTGTTCGGTTATTTAGGCAGTCACCTGGGCGGTAAAAAATAAAAAATTGTCCCCCTTTGGCGTTTTGTGTTATACTGAAAGTACCAAGGGGGGGATTTTTATGCGCGTATTTGATTTTGACAATACCATTTATGACGGTGAGAGCGTCATTGACTTTTACCTGTTCAGCCTGCGCCGCAATCCAAAGGTAGTACGCTATGTACCGGTGGTGCTGTATCACCTGCTGCGCTATAAGTTGGGGCGCACCACCATGGCAGACTTGGAGCAGGCCGGACGCAAGCACGCCGCCCAATACCTCAGCAGCTTTGACGACCCAGAGGGGCTGGTCCGGGACTTTTGGGACGGGCATATGCGCAAGATCAAAGCCTGGTATCACCCGGATAAGGACGATGTGATCGTCACCGCCTCGCTGAATTTGATTATGGACGAGGTGTGCCGCCGCCTAGGGGTGCAGCACTGTATCTGCTCCGTGGTGGACCGCCAAACCCTGACGGTGGAGTATATCAACTTCAGCGCCAATAAGGTGTCCGCTTTTCGCAAATGCTTTGGAGCAAGCGCCGTACCGGACGCATTCTATACCGACAACGCCGCCGACCTGCCTATGATCCATCTCTCCCGCACCGCCTACAAAGTCCACCACAACCGCATAACCCGAATCAAATAGAGCAACAAATAATTTTGGGTATTGCAAATAGACAGACTGCTCGCACCGTCTGTGTTCTTTCAATATTCGGATATTGATAAATGCTTTTATTTCTGAATCCAACAATAAAAACGCAGTGGAAAGTTTGAATAAAAAGTCAAACTTTCCACTGCTTTTTCAGCATATCCATCGTCGATCATCAAGTTTTTCTGCCTTATGAATTTACACTATTCTCAAACTTGCAGGGCGTTGATTTCTGCCCGGTATGGTTTTACTACCTTATAGATTTACACTATTCTCAAACAAGACAAGCAAACACGGGGGCGCCGATACGGTTTTACTACCTTATAGATTTACACTATTCTCAAACGGCGTGTCAAGCGCCCGGGTTTTTCTTTTGGTTTTACTACCTTATAGATTTACACTATTCTCAAACGACGGATGCCCCGGTTTGATTAACTTATAGTTTTACTACCTTATAGATTTACACTATTCTCAAACCTTGCTATATGCGGCGTGCTACTTCATTGAGTTTTACTACCTTATAGATTTACACTATTCTCAAACCCTTGACACATGACACACGATTTGCATAAGGTTTTACTACCTTATAGATTTACACTATTCTCAAACGCTGCCATTGCTCGCTCAAACTCACGAATGGTTTTACTACCTTATAGATTTACACTATTCTCAAACCAGGCAATTCATCGTAGTTTGCGATCTCAGTTTTACTACCTTATAGATTTACACTATTCTCAAACGCAAATGCGGAACAGGAAACAGACCGCTACGTTTTACTACCTTATAGATTTACACTATTCTCAAACTTGCAATGGCCTTTAACATGACTGAAGCTGTTTTACTACCTTATAGATTTACACTATTCTCAAACATAAGTCGATAGCACTCTTTCGGAGTCAAGTTTTACTACCTTATAGATTTACACTATTCTCAAACTCTTGCGCAGTTCAATGCGGCGGTTTTTCGTTTTACTACCTTATAGATTTACACTATTCTCAAACCTACCTGGGACTGCAAGGAGGTGAAAAGAGTTTTACTACCTTATAGATTTACACTATTCTCAAACGTAAAAATGGTAGCAACGATTAAAGGTCAGGTTTTACTACCTTATAGATTTACACTATTCTCAAACACAATAGTCAAGAACACTATCCGAAATCACGTTTTACTACCTTATAGATTTACACTATTCTCAAACGCGGACTTAAAACGCTGGAGGTTTACAATGGTTTTACTACCTTATAGATTTACACTATTCTCAAACTGGCGATCATCTCCAGCTTGTAAGCCTTGGTTTTACTACCTTATAGATTTACACTATTCTCAAACAATCAACCGCTTGGCTTCTTTCCGCCTGCCGTTTTACTACCTTATAGATTTACACTATTCTCAAACTAAACCAAGCCTTCGGCAACGCACCACTCAGTTTTACTACCTTATAGATTTACACTATTCTCAAACCACTGCTGGTTGACCGTGGTGTCCTCGTCAGTTTTACTACCTTATAGATTTACACTATTCTCAAACTTTCCGTTCTTATCAAAGATACAAAAATAGTTTTACTACCTTATAGATTTACACTATTCTCAAACTTTGATGATGTCACTGAATGGCTGTTTAATGTTTTACTACCTTATAGATTTACACTATTCTCAAACATGCAGATTGTTTTATTCTCTTGGTAATTTGTTTTACTACCTTATAGATTTACACTATTCTCAAACTTTGGGGATAGAGCGAAGTGTCCCAAACGGTTTTACTACCTTATAGATTTACACTATTCTCAAACCAGTATCATCACCGCAAAAAACACCATTAGTTTTACTACCTTATAGATTTACACTATTCTCAAACATTTACTGCGGGTATTTTTCCAGCTGGATAGTTTTACTACCTTATAGATTTACACTATTCTCAAACTCGATCACTTCATCAGGTGATTTTTCATCGGTTTTACTACCTTATAGATTTACACTATTCTCAAACCTCAAATAAGCTGCGCCCACTATACAGCGCAGGGCAAATCCACAAGATCTAGTACCATAGTACTATGGCGAAACGGAATTGTCAAGGGTGCACAAATCCCGATCCAGCACATAGAGTTTGGCGCGCACATCTATGCATGCCGGTGCCTGGCACTCTAAGTCTAAAATCCGAATTTGATGCAAAGATAGAGTATGTAGCAGACGGCTCACCTCTTCCGACTCAAAATATAAATACAAATTGGATATAGCAAAAATACGCATCTTTAAATACCGGGAAGTTAAAATCAAAAATCGCGCCAGTCGCTCGGCTGCTGTACTTTCTTCGCGGCGCAAACGGAACTGCAAAAGCTTCACAACGGCAGCCGCCTCCAAATCATCCTGGTAGGCTACATCATAATCAAACCGGGCGGTAAGTGCATCTCCTAACTGTAATAAGTCTTGGTGCACAAGCGCCAAAGGCTCTGCCAGCTCGGTGTTGAGTGTCTGTTCCATAGCAGATGCCACATGGTTCATCAACTTTTTGGCATCCGCATCCGGCTGCAATAGATTCGCAATATAAAGCCCTTGTTTGGAGAAAGCAAAAGGCTTCCACTCCTGGGAAAAGGTCAACACTTCATCTGCACAATCCTCTAAAAAGGCGTTGACCACCCGACGAAAAACCGTTTTATTTTCCAGTGCCAGAACTACGGCTGTTTGGTTTTCAAAAGCCAACGGCTCCGGAAAATAGTCCAAAGCGATCCTCATAAAATCAGCAACCTTTCATCCGTGGCCACCACATGGCTGTCGTTGCAGCCTACCACCAGTTCCATTTTGGCGTACTGCTTCTCCGTTACGGTCAAGATCTGCACCACGCCGGCCGGGGGCTTACACTTCCGCACCCCGGCGCAAATACCGGCTGCGTTATTTTGGTTCAAAGCGATCTTGGAGTACACCGACTGCTGCATCATCACAAAACCGCTCTTAACCAACTTCTTGCGAAAACGGGTATACTCTCGCCGGTCCTGGGCAGTCTTTACCGGCAAATCAAAAAACACAATCACTCGCATAAATCTATAACTCATACGCAGCTACCGGGAAATGAATTTCTGCCACATCCTGGGCAGCCAAAGCGCGGAACACGCTGGCTGCATACAGGCGAATGGCATTGAGCACTGTTTGCACCCGGCCGTCCAATTGCACCTCTTGATTTAAGATGGACAAAACGGCCACTTTCTCTGCCTTTTCAAACTGCTTGGGCGCTAACTTATGTACGCACGCATCTACCAATGGTCGGAAAGGCTCCATTAAATCGCAGCTTAAATTATAGGTATTGAACATATTGTCATGGAACAAGCCCAGCTGGGTCAAATATCCGGCTGCCACCACCTCGCGGTTAAAACAGGATAAAATCAAGCTATACCCATAATTTAGTGCCGCGTTGGTGGGACAGTCGTCACTGCGGCTGAAATGGGAACCAAAAAGGGCATTAAAATACACCTTGGCCGCATGACCCTCTCGATTGGTCCGGTCCCCAAACTCCAGTTCGTCCAAATACCGGCAGAGCTGATCTGCCCGCGGGGACTGGACCGCTCGGAGCACCAACATTTGGTTCTTGATTTTTTCGCCCACAATGGCGGTCCAAATCAACTGTTTAGCGTCCCGGGTCCAGCTAAGCTGATCCTTGAGCTTTTGGCTGCAATCATGGCAGCCGTAATAGGCCGTCAATTCGCCACAGGGATTGCGTTTTTCATCACAAAAAATCACCTTGATCTTATGCTGCAGCAACTGACTCATCAAAGCAGTGGTGATCGCACAGGCGGTATTCTCGATCAAAAGCACCGAAATGTCACCAAGGTGCACCTTGGTGGTGCTCTCTGCATCCCGCACCACCAGGTACTCCATACTGTACTCCAACTTGGCGGACTTGGTCACCACCACAACGCGCCAACTCATGGCAAGCCCTCCTTACGGCAACAGTTCTACCTGCTGCTCAAACAAGCCAGTAATGGATTGGTGAATGAGTTTGACGGAGATTACGCCTTTGATTTCGGAAAGTTTCATATTTGTATACAATCTTCCCGCATTCTTCGCCAGCTTTATTAAAGTCAAGTCGCCAATCATTACATTCGCATGCAGGATTTTCAATATTTCTGCTACCACCACGCACTGTTCTTCTGAAGACAATGCACAAAAGACTTCGCGTTTATCAGCAATCTTGGCACCCATATCACCAAAGCGCAAACTTAAAACGGAGTGATTCATCTTATCCACTAAAGTATCAAACAGTGCGATATTCTTATCGGGCGTGATCCCATCATACTTGTTTAGCGGCCGATCCTTATTTTGGCTCAAATACTTGGTAATGTTGCGCACATACTTTTCCTGTTCATAGCTAAGCACCAACTGCATGGCCGGCTTATATCCCAGTTGATTTCCGGACTTTTTGCTCAAATGCATCCGGAACCCGTCAAAAGACAGGCAGGCGTTGTACTTCACGCACGGAATCAGTACTTTCGCCGGAGCACCTACATAGCTACTCACATACCCATCCGGATCTGCCAAATAAGCCTTTTCCGTTACCGCATCAATAGGTACTAACTGGCGCACTTCTTTGTCCTTTTTGTCCAAATAAGAAACCAGGGCAAAATATTTGGACATAGCCTTGTTATATGCACCGTACTTAGCCATATCGCTTTTGGGGCCATCCTGCTTTAGCGGGATTTGGCCCTTGCCTTTCTTCACCGGCATCTGGTCAAACAAACCGCCGTGCTGGCAAAACGCATACCGGGTATAGCGAATATTGTTCTTGGCCATCATTTGCTTTACGATCTTCAGGCTCTTGGTTTGTGTTTCCTGGAGTTCGCCGCCCTCTGCTACCCAGGCGCCGGGAATATCCCACTTGAACATGGCATTCATGCTGTAGCCCCGCTGGCCGTTCTCCTGCAAGCCGCGGATAAAATTGCGCAGATTATGGGTGCACCGTACATTGTAAACATTGCCCACCACCACATTCAAGTACGCGTCCTTAGCGTGGTGGAAGTCGTTGACCTCACGGCACTTAAGCATATCATAGGTATGGCGAAAATCGGAAGCCAGCGCAGCCTTTACATATACGATCTCTGTCTGCTCTTTGTCATATAGCTGCTCCATAATTTGGGCAACCGCCTTGGTGGATTGACGGGTCTCAACCAGTTGGCGGGAGATAAAGGCACCCAGTTCTTCATCGGTCAAGGGTGTCGTCCGGATCAGGCGTTGGTATTTAACCTTGCTGATCAAGTTCTTAGACAAAAGCAGCTGCCAAAAGCCGTGCATTTTGGCCTGCGTTTCTCGATCCAGAGGGTACACGTCCGTTTTCTTTGCATTGTCCACCTTCTTCACCAGCACTCGGTTATTCAGACTATCGTCCTTTACCTTAGAGCGCGGAAAAATATGGTCAATATCATAAACGTTGCCACTCAGCAAACTGTTCAGGTCAATATGCTCGCCGGTGTACATGCACCGGCCCATTTGGGTATAATATAGGTAAAGCTTATCGCTGCGCAATCTGTCCTCCTCGGTCCCCTCCAGTTGCGCATACAGGTCTGCATATTCCTTTTTGCAGCTTTGGTACAGCTCCAACAGTTGGGCTTTTCGGGACTTTTTGCGCTCTTTCTTTTCTTCTCCTCGCGCCACCTCAATAAAGATTTTCTTCGGCGGGCACTTTTGGATCTTTTCGATCTCGCGAGCGATCAGCAACGATTGGTAAATCGGTCGCTTTACTTTAGGTGAAACATACAGATCCTCCACCATTTGGCGCAGGGAAACATCCTTATCGAGCTGATTACATGCTGCGACCTGCTCCCCAAATGTGGGCATATAGTCCTCACTATACAGCAGCTGCATTAAGTTCAGGTTGGTATCCCACAACGCGGAAATGATATTGGTCACCTCGCCGGTATCCTTGTCGGTGCACACCACCTGGGTCAGAAATTCCCGAGACAGGCGGCTCCAGCCGGTGTACTTCAATCGAGCCAGTTTGCCCCGCTCTGTTTCTGTCAGTCGATCGACAAACAGATCTCGCAGCCGCTTTTTCAGCAACTTTTTATCGTCGCCAAAGATCGTAATTAAGCGTACAACTTCTTCCTTCTCATCATAGGTCAAATCATAAGGCGCCAGATCCTGCCAAGGCTTTAGACTGGCCTTAAAGTTTTCATCAAAGCCGCCCATCACCTCATAGGCAATACCCCGGGACTGCAAATAGTTTTTCAGTCCCTTGCCGGTGACTTTGCCGCGCTTTTCAAACAGGTCCCGGTAAATCTCCTGCTTCAGTTTGACCTTAACACGCTGGCCGTCCAGCGTTAAATTGTTTAGCTCGTTGAGCACCATAAACTTGGTGTACAACAAAGAATACTTGGGGATTACATCGTACTGGGGCAAATAGGTGCACTTGCTGGTCAAATTCTCAATAAATGCCTCGGCGCTGCGATCCAAATCCACCACTTGGTCAAAATTCCAGGGATAGATTTTTCCCTCTTTCCGCACGATCCAGGCTTTTTTACTATGCTTGTTCAGCGGGCCAACATAGTACGGAATACGGTGCTCGCAAAGGGAAATGATTTTTTCTCGCACAGTCAGGCCGGTCTCATCCTTTTCTGTTAAAAACGGCAAATATCCCTGCGCCCGGTCTAAAATACCTTCCAGTTCTTTTTTCTGCAACTGCATAGGAATCACGCCGTTGTCCTTAGACACCTGCTTGGGCATAAAAGTGCCATTCTCAATAGCCGCGAACATATCCGCATACGCCGGGTCCTCATTGTCGCCCAGCGTCTTTTTCAAATAGGCGCAAAAAGCCTCTTGATTACAAGTCTTTTCCAGCACGCCGGTGTGACCATTTTCCTTGATATGACCGGAATAGGCCACATAGTTGTCGTCCTTGCTGCTCAGCTTAAAAATCTTTTTGTACAGTTCCGAACGATAGGTCTTCACATAGGTTTTCAGCCGCTGCAAATCCGTCTTGTGCTGCTCATAGGTGGCCACTTTGGCCTCGCATAGATACTGATGGCCGGCCAAGATCTCATCCAAAATAGCCCAATCATATAGGGCCTTGATCCGCACCACCAAATCAAACCGTTCTTCCAAAAGAGACTGGTATTCCGGCTCGTTGTCCTCATAGCTGCCGGTAAAGGCGATGCTGGGTTTTTCCGACTCGGCCAAAGTGTCATCGTTAAACAGGTCCTTCAGCTTCACCGTAGCGCCGCAGGCCAGTGCCAGGCAGGCATACAACTGAGGAGCGCTCTTTTTTGTTACACCGAACAGCTCTGCTGCCGCCGCAGTCTTTCTGGACTTAGACAAAGACTTGTCCTTGAGCACGGCGCCAAAGGCTTTTTCGTCCGTGCATTCTACTGCACATTCATATTCTTCTTGCAAATAATCCCGAAACGCACCGTAAATCGAACCAAAGTTTTGCGCCTCTCCTAAGGAGTCAAACAGAAAATGACCGCGGTTTTTGATAATATGATGCACCGCCAAAAACACCAGGCGCACATCGTATGGGCCATTCTCATGCAAAAGCGCATTACGCAGATGATAAATGGTGGGAAATTGGCGATGATAGTCTGTGTCCGTATAATCCGGATCCGCAAACACAGCAAAGGGTGTATTGGTGGTTTTATCCTCTGCATACAGATCGCTCTCCCGCAACCGCTGGAAGAAAGCCGGATCCTTGGTACTCACCGGACCGTCAAACAGCATCTCTAGCAGATCCAGCCGCTCCCGACGCCGCTGGGTACGCCGCCGACTGATGCGAAACAGCCGCCGCTCCTCCGCCGTGTTGCTCTCATCAAACAGGCGCACACCCCACATGGCATTGCCCTTAAACTTAGGAATACGGTAATCCATATCTGTTACAGCCCAGCCAACCGAGTCTGTACCCATATCCAGACCTAAATAGTAATCTCCGCGTTTTGTCCCTTGTTCCATAAACTCGCTCCTTTTCTTTTTTCATCAAAATTTTCAGTTGACCTATTGACAAGTGGAACTTTTCGTGTTAATATCAAATTGTATCAAGACCTTATGAGATTTACACTATGCGTTCAAATACCAATTGATTCAACTCGTTGCCGTTGCGGCAACCTCACAGTGTGTGAGCAAGACCTGCATTTTTGCAGGTCTTTTTTATCGCCTTCAACATTTGCATCATAACACAAATAAATAAGAAAGTAAACAAATTTTGCATATTCTCGCCTATTTTGTCAAGTTTAAGTCCATATTTTCGGACAAGTTGCACAAAAGCACTTGACAAACGCAAAAAATCCCACCCGAGCAGGCAACACCTGTATCGGGTGGGATTTTTTATATTTCTGCTTTACTCGTCGTCGGAGGAGAGTTTGAGCACTGCCAGGAAAGCCTCCTGGGGCACCTCCACCTGACCGAACTGGCGCATACGCTTTTTGCCCTCTTTCTGCTTTTCCAGCAGCTTTTTCTTACGGGTCACATCGCCGCCGTAGCACTTGGCCAACACATCCTTGCGCAGGGCCTTTACCGTCTCGCGGGCAATGACCTTGCCACCGATAGCCACCTGCACCGGTATCTCAAACAAATGCCGCGGGATATGCTCCTTGAGCTTCTCCGCAATGCGGCGCCCCCGCTGGTAGGCCTTGTCCCGGTGGATAATAAAGCTCAGCGCGTCGATGGTATCGCCATTGAGCAGCACATCCACCTTTACCAGATCTGAGCGGCGATATTCCTTGATCTCATAATCGAAAGAAGCGTAGCCACGGGTGCGGGATTTGAGTGCGTCAAAGAAATCATAGATAATTTCATTTAGCGGCAGCTCGTAATGAATATCCACCCGGTCCGGGGTGATATAGCTCATATTCTTAAAGATCCCCCGCCGATCCTGGCACATATCCATAATGGTGCCCACAAACTCGCTGGGAACATAAATATTGCAGTCCGCAAACGGCTCCTCGCAGTAGTCAATCAGGGACGGATCCGGGTAATTGGTGGGATTGTCGATCTCCACCATGGTGCCGTCGGTCATGTGGATCTTGTAGATCACCGAGGGCACGGTGGTAATCAGATCCAGGTTGTACTCTCGCTCCAGGCGCTCCTCAATGATCTCCAAATGCAGGAGGCCCAAAAAGCCACAGCGAAAGCCAAAGCCCAGGGCGCCGGACGTCTCCGGCTCATAGCTTAGGGACGCGTCATTAAGCTGCAGCTTCTCCAGCGCGTCTCGCAGGGCCTCATAATCCGCACCGTCTGCCGGGTACACACCGCAGAACACCATTGGGTTCACCTTGCGGTAACCGGGCAGCGGCTCCGCTGCCGGCGCATTTGCCAAAGTGATGGTATCGCCCACCCGGGCGTCGGAAACGGTTTTGATGGACGCGGTAATATAGCCTACCTCGCCGGAGGAGAGCACGCCGGTATTCTCCATGGAAGTGGCCCGCATACGACCCACCTCCACCACGGTAAACTGGGCACCGGTGGCCATCATACGCATGGTGTCACCGGCCTTAATCTTGCCGTCCATGACTCGCACATACACGATCACGCCACGGTAGCTGTCATAAACCGAGTCAAAGATCAGCGCCCGCAGGGGTGCATTGTCGTTGGCAACCGGCGGGCGGATCTCCGTCACAATCCGCTCCAGCACCTCCTCCACATTCTGCCCGGTCTTGGCAGACACGCGGGGGGCGTCCATACAGGGAATGCCCACCACTTCTTCTACCTCCTGGGCCACCCGCTCCGGGTCCGCTGCCGGCAGGTCGATCTTGTTGATCACCGGCATAATGTCCAGGTCGTGATCCAAAGCCAGGTAGGTGTTGGCAAGGGTCTGCGCCTCTACGCCCTGAGAGGCGTCCACAATCAAGATGGCCCCCTCGCAAGCCGCCAGCGAGCGGCTGACCTCGTAGTTAAAGTCTACATGGCCGGGGGTGTCGATCAAGTTAAATTCGTAGTGCTCGCCATTTTTGGCGTCATAGCCCAGCGTCACTGCATGAGCCTTAATGGTAATGCCCCGCTCCCGCTCCAGGTCCATATCATCGAGAATTTGCTCCTGCATATCTCGCTGCTGCACAGAACTGGTCAGTTCCAACAGTCGGTCCGCCAAAGTGGACTTGCCGTGGTCAATGTGGGCAATGATGGAAAAATTGCGAATGTTCTCTTTCTTTACAGCCAATGGTCTTCCTCCGAAAGTCAATGAATCAGCGCCCGGGCTCCGAAGATGGCCAGCAGGCACAAGCCTACGCTCAGCAGCGCATACAAGATCGCTGGTGCCGTGCGCCCGCTGCTCAGCAGGTCATAGGTCTCCAGCGAGAAGGTGGAAAATGTGGTAAACCCGCCGCAAAGCCCCACCTTCAAAAACAGCAGCAGCGGATGGGAATTGATTTTATTTTTTTCACACAAAGCGGCCAGCAGCCCGATCACAAAGGCACCCAGCACATTGATACACAGGGTGATGATGGGAAAAGGCGTTTGCCGCACCGGGATCAGCCCAAGCAGATAGCGCAGTATTGCACCCACAAAGCCGCCCAGACCTACAAAAAACACATTGGTCATTTTTCCTCCTGCTGCCGAGTCAGCTGCTGCACCTGCCGGGTCTCTGCCAGCACCGCCTTGCGCTTAAAGGGCAGGCGCAAAAGCCGCAACAAATAGAACCAGGGCAGCAACCAGGGGTGCCGGTCCAGTGCCTTAAAGTCCGCGTGCATTTTTTTCTTATCTGGAAACAAGCGCCGCCACAGATACCGCCGCCGCTGCGCCGAGCCGGACAGTTGGGCACCCTGGGCGTTTAGCTGGCGCACCAGAGTCAGCTTGCTGTCGCCAAATACGCCGCCCTGCATACAGACGGTGAGCATTTGCATTTCGTCCCGATCCAGTTCCCTGTCTTCAAACAGATCCAGCGCCAGGCGCAATACCAGGCGGGCAAAATCCAAAATGCCCATTTTGCCAAATTCCGCTTCAATATACGGCCGATCCAGCCGTGCGTTTTCTTTGGTATAAAGCAAATACACATCGGCCAAAAAGCGCACGCCACAGCCATTGGTGGAATAATGCTTGTACATGTGGGCAACGGTATAGAGATAATTGTCGCTTACATCCATAACGAATGCGTGCGGGTGGTCCGGGTCTCGGGTGGCCCGCTGCCACAACCCGTCAAACCGGGGACAAAAGTCCTTCTCGTCAAAAAACAAGGTGCGATGGAACTCAAAAGTGGCATAAGGCGGCTTGTGAAAGTCGTCGGAATTCTCGCCGCAAGCGGTCATCTTGTACCCGGCCTTGCGCATGATCCGCAGCAGCTGCTCCCTCCCTATCGGATCATACAGAATGTCGTTATCCGTCATTTGGCGCATAGAGGTCTTGGGGTAATATTCCCGCAACAGCAGTCCTTTTAAGGGCATATAGTCAATGCCCGCTTCATCCAGCTTGGCAAACAGCTGTCGCCGCTCATGATCCATGGTGATGGTGCGGGTCAGCTCCGTGTAGGTGTAGTTCTCCCAGCGCTTTTTCTCTCCCTCCGGCACACCGGGCAGCGCCGCCAGCAGCGGAAAGACAATGTTATATACCTGCTGCCGCCGGGCCAGGTCAAAAAATGCGTCAAAATCCAGTCCCTCCGGCACCGCAGGCGCAGGCGCACCGGTCAGCGCGCACCGCAACAGTGCCAACAAATAGGCGCAGGTCTGATTTTCGATCTGCATACTCAGTCCAGCACCCCGGCAGCCCGCAGGGTATCCAACATTTCACGCACATCCGCCCGAGCTGTGTCTGCGTCTACATCGTATTTCTCCGTGAGCGCCGCCACCAGGCTGTCCTCCGTCTGCTCCGTCTGGAGCAGCTCAAACAGAAATGCCGCCGTGGGATTGTTGTGGATCACACCGTTAAAGTGCTTCATGGCCTTGCCGGTAGCAATGGCAAAATCCTCGCCGTCCACATGCCCCAGCACCATACCGTCTTTCAGTTTCATTTACCTCGTCCTTTCGTCAAGCGATCTGCGTTCTACACTTACATCATTTTATTAAAATTATATTCAGTCGGTAAATTTATCCATTTTTCTCCACCAGCACCACGGTCTCCACATGGGGGGTGCGAGGGAACAGGTCCACGCCGCAGGCGCGGCGGGTGGTGTAGCCCATGGTGGCCAAAAGCGCCAAGTCCCGTGCCAAGGTTGCCGGGTCACAGGACACATACACCAGCCGCTGGGTGCCCATTTTGTCAATAGCGGCGAACACCTCCGGCGCGCAGCCCTTGCGTGGCGGGTCTACGATGGCCACATCCGGGCGCACGCCCTGGGATGCCAACTGCGTTGCCGCACCGGCTGCGTCCGCACACAGGAATTCTGCATTCTCAATACCGTTGCGCCGGGCATTCTCCCGGGCGTTCTCCACCGCCTGGGGAACCACCTCCACGCCGATCAACCGGCGGCAGCGATTCGCTAAAGTCAGGCCGATGGTGCCCACGCCGCAGTACAGATCCAGCAGCACCTGGTCGCCGGTCAAGCCCGCAAAATCACCGGCCAGCGCATACAAGCGTTCACATTGGTCGTGGTTGACTTGATAAAAAGCATGGGGGCCGATGGCAAAGGTTTTGCCGCACAGCTTGTCCAGCAGTTCGCCCTTGCCCCAAAGCACCCGATCCCGGTCACCCAAAATCACATTGGTGCGCCGGGTGTTGCTGTTTAGCACCACGCCCACCAAACCGGGCACAGCGGCACGCAAGGCGGCGCAAAGTGCGTCCCCGCCGGGCAGATCCGTGCCGTTGATCACAATACAAGCCAGCACCTGGCCGGTAGCCTGGCCCTTGCGAAAATACAAGTGGCGCAGCAGGCCGGTGCCGGTCTCCTCATTATATACGGAAATTTGATGTTCTTCCGCCCATTGCAGGCAAGCCGCCACACCGGCGGAAAAATCCGCACACTGGAGCAGGCAATCTCCGGTGGGCACCACACGGTGGCTTTTATAGGCATAAAAACCGGCTACCGGTCGGCCGTCTTGCAGCTGCACCGGGTACTGGGCTTTATTGCGATAGCGCACGGTATCGGGCGCTGCCAGCACGCCCTCCACCTGCAAATCCAGGTGGCCGATCCGCTGAAAAGCATCATCAATCCGCTGCTGCTTAAATCGCAGTTCTTCTGCATAATCCACCGTGCGAAAGGCACAGCCGCCGCACTGGGCGGACACCGGGCAGTCACTCTCCACCCGATGAGACGATGGCTCCAGCACCTGTTGCAGCCGGGCAACAGCATAGTTCTTTTTGGCTTTAATGATATGCGCCGTAACCACATCACCGGGCACGCCGCCGCGCAAAAACACCGGCACGCCGTCCTTGCGCCCGATGGCACTGCCCTCGGAAGTCAGGGCGGTTATATTCAGTTGAATCTCGTCATTCTTTTTGAGTTGCACCCAAATCACCGTCCTTTATCATAGCATAAAACCGCGGGAAAAGGAAGTGTTAAAATGAAAAAGACGGCGGGCAAATTTCCTTGCCTGCCGCACTTTTTTTGCAGATTTAACGATGGACGGCTCGCTGCACTGCCTTGACCAGCTCCACC
>OGXA01000961.1_pt1 | contig 24892 bp, 18 predicted proteins | sample 1576171 | NCBI WGS metagenome assembly OGXA01 (sample SAMEA3541587, study PRJEB24748) | human gut metagenome | biome: human gut; feature: human-associated habitat; material: faeces | place: China | collected 2012 | reverse complement strand
CTCCGCATGGTCTAAGCCATACGGAGGATTAACTGTTTTACGGACACCCGTCTATGGGTACGGCGGCTTTTTTTTGATCGTTCTTCCCATCGTCTCCGGCGCAATCCCTCAGTCGCGCAAGCGCGCCAGTTCCCTTTGCAAGGGAGCCTAAGAAGATGTAACCGATATGCCTCCCTTGTAAAGGGTGACTCCCCACGGTGTGGGGAGATGTGGCGCAGCGACAAAGGGGACGGGCACCGGTTAGGTGGTGGGTTTGCCGTAGGCAAACTCGGAGGGATTAATGCACTCGCTACGAAACAGTCCCCCGGACTGTTTCTCCCAAACGCTGACGCATTTGGAGCCTCGTGTCTCTTGCACTGCGTGCAATTCACTCGGGAGCAAGCCCCCGCCCTACGGCTTTTTATGGCGTTATGGCAACAGAAACGCCGTAGGGGCGGATAATATCCGCCCGTGATACATTTAGAGCACCTCCGGAATTGGCAGGTGGCAGGTTTCCGCCCCTGCAAAATGCAACGGTACAATCATGCACTCGCTACAAAACAAAAACCCCACCGGTGCAATACCGATGGGGTTCTTTTTTACCAACTTACCAACCCAGACGAACGATCTTAATGGAGCAGCTGCCGGTGCCGTAGCGATAGCAGGCTGCGTGCCCCTCCGGGGTGAAAATATCAATTCTGCCTTGACTGGACAGTCCGCTGCCGCCACGGTCCACTACGGTGTAGTTGGTGCCGTTCACAGAGATCACGGAGCCCAGGGGCAGCCAGTTGCAGGCCACATAATGGGGATCGGACATACCGTTATAAATGCGGCGGCCGCTGGTGGTGATGCCGCGAGAGTTGCCGTTGCATACCGCGCAGGCGCAGTAATGGGTGTACCGACCGCTGATGCTCTGGCCCACGGAATAACCGCCTCTGGACTTTACGCCGTTTGCCTTTACGCCGGCGGCTTTGGTACCGGTGCGCACAATCTTCTTCTCCGGCTTTTTGGTAACCACCCGCTTCTCTTCCGTGCGGGCCTTTTCATTGCCGTTAACCAGCTTCACTTTATAGGTCACATCGGCGGAGCCGTTCTTGCCCTGCTGCTCCACCTTGGTCTTGCCTACGGTGAGTTTGCTGTCGGTCTTGGTCTCCGTCTTATAGGACAGGGTCTCCGTCTCGGTGACGGTCTTGTAGCTGACCCGATACACATGAATCTTCAAGCCTGCCTTAAGGGATGTTGCGGCAGAAGGTTCTGTATAATCATCCGTGCCCAGCTGCACCTTAGCCAGGTCCAGCAGGTCGCCCACGGTGCCCTCCACCATGGCAAAGCTCTGGGTCTTGCCGTCTGCCGTCAGGGTGACGGTAAAGGCAGTATTTACCCGGATTACCATACCGTCCGTCACCGGATCGGTCAGGGCATAATTCACCTTGTCTGCGCTGTGCAGCGCCAGACCCGCCTCAGTCAAGGCGTCGCCTACGGTATCCGCATACACGGCATAGGCGGTGATGGTGCGGTTCACTTCCACATTGACAGTATGCTGCCGGTCCAGCACGATCTTGCCGCCCTTGCCGGCTTCAAAGCCTGAAAGGTCCAGCTTGTCGGTGCTCTCCAGCGTAATGTTTGCATTGGTCAGGATCTCGGTTGGTTTCTCTTCTCTGGTGGTCACGGTGGTGGTCACGCCATCTACCACAATATCCACATTATATTCGTTGAGCAGGCCAGCGAATGCAGTGGAGGCGAACACAACGATGGCCAGCACAAAGGCCAGCACAGCTGTGGTGAGCATCTTTGCCCAGCGTTTTACGCCACCGGATTTGGATCGATAAATCATCTGAATCTCCTTTTGTTTTGGAAAATAGAAAACAGGCTTGCCGTTTTTTATTGAGGGGCTCTTTTGCGGGGAGCCACCACAAGAGCAGAAGCAATTTATTCTGCCTTTTCCGTTAGTATTTCCCTAAGACGCTGACGATTATATCACAAATCACTAAGAAGTCAACTTTTCAAACCGGATGTTTTTGTTGAAGTTGCACAAATCCCGTTTGATATACAACAAAAATGCCGCCGCACGAATCAATATCTTGTGGTCTTTCGTTTACACGCTTTACCGCACGAAAGCAAAATTTTGTAGGTTTGGTAGAAATCCGGCTTCCAAAGATTGCAATTTGTAACCTTTTTGTTTCCAAATTTCATATTTTTCCCAAAATATGGTAAAATTCTGTCATATTTTGTCCACGATGCACAATATCTCGTACCCCGCATTTTGCTCGATTTTAAGCCAAAAATCCGTTATTTTGCTGCCCGACACCGGCATTTTGGCCTTGCCGCCCCCGCCGACACCCTTCGACCCGCCAAATGCGGGACAAGCATACCTATTATATATAAAAAAAGAGCACCCGGTTGGGTGCTCCATTTAAGTTGTCCTAATGTATATAACCGTAGGAGCGGATACCATCCGTCTGCTTACGATCCCTTATTCTCGTCCTGCAATTCCCGCTGCTCTTCTTCCAAGGCGCGTTCTTCCACAGCCAGCTCCTGTCGCTCCTCGGCCAGCAGTTCGCTCTCTACCTCCCGCTTGCCAAAGATCAGCGACAGCAACACCGGCACCAGAACGCCGCAGCACACCCACACGGCCCGATCGCCCAGCCAGCGGGCGCACAGGGTACCGATCACTGCCCCCAGCAAAAAGGATCCGTTGATCAACATATAGGTAAGGCTGTTCTTTAGGCTCCGGCGCTCCTTGGTGCGCAGATAATCCAGAAAATGCAGCGCCAGCTGGCGCAGATTGTTGGTGCAAAAGGTGGAGGAAAAGGCCATATTGTTGGTGCGCTTAAACGTATTGTACTGCATGGCGCAGATAAAGGCCACCGTTACGGTGGACACGGTAAAGGGCACCGATTTTGGCAGGCAGCCCACCACAAACAGCAGGCCGATCTCCAGCGCCACAAACACTGTATCCCACCGCAGCAGCTTATTCTCATCCAGCAGGCGGGGCATCGTCACCGTCAGGGCAATACCGATCACATAAAAGCACATGGGGATCAGGTAGGTAAACACCTTCTTCACATCGCCGTGGGCGATGGCCATACCCAGCAGGGCAAAGTTGCCGGTTTGGGCATTGGCAAACACGCCACCTTTCAGTAAATAAGTATAGGTCTCCAAAAAGCCGCTGACCATAGCCAGAGAGGCGCAGATATAGCCTGTTTCGTGAATAGGCACCGGTCTTTTTTTCATTCTGCTCGCTCCTTTTCATCTATTTCGCACCCTATTGTAGTCCTTTTGTTTTTGAATTGCAATGCTTTTTTTGTATTCGGATAAGGCGTTTGCCTTCGGCCAATCCCTCAGTCAGCGACGCAGCCGGCATGCGTGCAAACAGAGGGGTTAACCGATCACCAAACTTACAAATCCTGTTGCAATCCCCTTCTATATCCAGTACAATAGAGAAAGACAACGGAGGTGTTGATTTGATAAACCAACTGTACTATACCAAGCCGGCCAAGTGCTTTGAGCAGGCGCTGCCTTTGGGCAACGGACGGCTGGGGATAATGACCTACGGCAACCTGCGCCATGAGCGCCTGTCGCTAAACGAGGACAGCCTGTGGTCCGGTTATCCCAAGAATCAAAACAAGGCGGACGCCCACAAGTACCTGGCCGCTTGCCGGGAGGCCATCTTTGCCAAGGACTACGCCAAGGCCAAGGACATTCTCAACCGGGATATGCACGGCCACTGGAGCGAGGCATACCTGCCCCTGGGCAATCTGCGCATTGACTACGACCGGGCGTACAAAAAGAATTACAGCCGCACCCTGGACCTGCGCACCGGCGTGGCGGTGACCCGAGCGGACGGCTTGACCCAGACGGTGTTTGTCTCCCACCCCGCCCAGCTGGTGGTGGTGCATATTGAGAGCGATCGGCCCTTTAGTGCCACATGCCGACTGGACAGCCTGCTGCAAAGCTCCGTTACCGCGCAGGACGGCACCCTGCTGCTCACCGGCCAAGCGCCGGAGGTGTGTATGCCCCCCTACTATAATAAGGGAGAAACGGTGGTGCAGGGCAGCCGAGGTATGCGCTTTTGCGCCGGGCTGCGGGCAGACGGCCAAGTAACCTGCACCGGCGACAGCCTGCGGATTGAGAACCGCAAAGAAGTGACGCTGCTGCTGTCTATGGCCACCTCTTATGTGGATTTCCGCTCCATGCCCACCGCAGACGAAAAGGCTCGTATGCTGGCCTACTTTGACGGTGCAGCAGACTACCCCACGCTGCTAGCCGCCCACATTGCGGACTTCTCCGCTCTAATGGATCGGGTGACCCTGGAGTTGGAGGGGGGCGACGACAGCCTGCCCACTGATGTGCGGCTAAAACGCATGCAAAAGGACAAAAGCGACCAAAGCCTAATCGCCCTGCTGTTCCAGTACGGGCGGTATCTGACGGTCTCCGGCTCCCGACCGGGCACCAACGCCATGACCCTGCAAGGGATCTGGAACGAGCAGGTGCGCGCGCCCTGGTCCTCCAGCTATACTACCAATATTAACACCGAGATGAACTACTGGCCCACAGACGCAGTAGGGCTGGGCGAATGTTTCACGCCGCTGGTGGACTTTGCGGAAAAGCTGGCGGCAAACGGCTCCTCCACCGCCAAGGCGTACTTTGACGCCGATGGCTGGTGCGCCTGCCACAACAGCGATATTTGGGGCGCCACCTACCCGGCCGGGTTCCCGGACGGCGACGGCGACTCCAGCTGCTACGCCGTTTGGTTTATGAGCGGCGCCTGGATTCTGAACCAACTATACACCCACAGCCTGTACCAAAAGGATCCGGCCTTTGACGAAAAGCTGAAAGGCATGTTCGCCGGCGCGCTGGCATTCTTTCATTCAAGTATGACGGCGCACAACGGTCAACCGGTCACCTGCCCCTCCATCAGCCCGGAAAATACATTTACGGACAACGGGCAGCGCAGCGCCGTGACCTATATGCCCTCCATGGATCGGGAAATTCTCCACGATTTTATGGAGAACTGCCGAGCGCTGGGGCTGGACGCGCCGGTCATTGACCAGGTAGCCCCCGCTCCGGACGGCCGGATACCGGAATGGGCGGAAAATTACCGAGAGACCGAGGTAGAGCACCGCCATGTGAGCCACCTGTACTGCATTTACCCCTCTCACCGGGTGCAAAGCGACGCGCTGCAAGCGGCAGCCAAGCAGTCCCTGCTAAAGCGGGGCTTTGGCGGCACCGGCTGGTCCCTGGGGTGGAAGGTGTGCCTGTGGGCACGGCTGGGCGACGGCGAGAACGCCCTGCGGCTGATCGAAAATCAGCTGCGCCCCATTAACCTCAAGGCGCTGATCCGGGTGCGGGGCGGCGGCTCCTATCCCAATTTGCTGGACGCCCACCCGCCGTTCCAGATCGACGGCAACTTTGGTGTCACCGCCGGCATTGCAGAAATGCTCGTTGGCGGTGCCCTGCCCAAATGCTGGAGTGGCAAGGTCACTGGCCTGGTAACCCCGGACGGCACCATCAGCTACGCCTTCAAAAACGGCAAACGCATAGACGCATCTGCAAAATAAACCAAAGCCGGCGCCCCGGTCAAAAGGGGTGCCGGTTTTTCGTCAGCCGGCGCAAGCCGTGCGCCATATAAAAAGAAAGAAAAGAGCACCCGGTGGGTGCTCTTTTGTTTTATATAATTATACTTATTCGTCCGTACCATCGGTAGGCTCCGCAGGCGGAGTTTGGTTCCACACCGGCGGTTCCGCAGAGGGGGTCTGGTTCCACACCGGCGGCTGTTGGGTGGGCTGCTGCCCATCGGCAGTCGGGGCACCGGGTGCCTGGGGCTGCTCCGGCTGAGTTGTTCCCTGCTGGGTGCCGCCGTAGCCGCACTGCTCATAAGACCGAAAATCGTCTGCCATAGGCGGGGTATACGGATTATACTGGCCATTCATGGGCTGCTGCTCCCGGCGGGGCGCTGTGTAGGCGCCATAAGCGCCGTACTTGGCCATACGCTCCGCCTCGCTGAGAAAGTCATCCTCCGTCAGCTGACCGGTGGCCAGGGCGCGCATACGGAAATTCTGATAATACAACGCCCGGGTGGTCTTGTAGTAGGGCAGCACATAAATGCCGGCAATCCCGGCGGTGCACGCCATCAGCAACCACCACAGAATAAAGCTCAGATCCAGACGGAACAGCTCGCCACGGTGACCGTCTACCATACGACGGCTCAGCTTCAGCGCTTCCATCGGTGACAGGTTGGGGTTATCCACCATCAGCTCGTTGGCAAAATAAATGCTGTAACTGTACACAATGCCGGGGATAATCAACAGCAGCGACCACAGGAAAGTGAACAAACTGCCTAAGATCACCAACAGCAACCGCCCGGAATAGTGCTTGTTAAAGGTGTTCTTAAACACCTGCCCCAGGTCCGCACCCAAGCGTACCGGCGGCGCCGTGCGCACAAAGTACACATAGTAGCCGTCCAGGGTCACATTCAAGGGCGACAGCACCAAAGCTGCCAAGCTGAACAGCGCACCGAACCCGGCCAGCGCCGCAACGGACATCGTCTCTGCCGTATTGTTGCTGGTAGAGACCGGAGTAATGGCGCCGGTACCGTCAAAATCCTCCAGCGGGTTATCATCCTCGTCCTGATCGTCGAAATCAAAATTCTCCAGCGGGTTGTCCTCACTATCATCCCAGCTGCCATAGTCGCTGGTATGATTATAATGGGAGATCTGCTTGACCAGATTAATCTGGGAGTTATTAAACATACCCATACCGGTGAGCACCATCACCACAAAGGTGATTACAAACAGGGAGCCCCATTTGTTCTGCACCAGTATGCGCGCCTGGGATTTAATTTGTTTGCGGTTCAGTTCCATAAGAAATGCCTTTCGCTTTCACTTAGAATTCCAGCTTGCTCTCAATAAAGGCGGTCAGCTCGCTGATGGGCAGGCGCACCTGCTCCATGGTGTCGCGGTCACGCACAGTGACACAACCGTCCTCTACGGAATCAAAGTCATAGGTAATGCAATAGGGGGTGCCGATCTCGTCCTGGCGGCGATAGCGCTTACCAATGGAACCGGCGTCGTCAAAGTCCACATTGAACTTCTTGGACAGGGTGTCAAACACTTCGCCCGCCTGATCGCTGAGCTTCTTGCTCAGGGGCAGCACAGCCGCCTTAAAGGGCGCAATGGCCGGGTGGAAGTGGAGCACCACGCGGGTGTCGTTCTTCTCCGCATCGATCACTTCTTCATCATACGCCTCGGTGAGCAGCGCCAGGAACAGCCGCTCCACACCCAGGGACGGCTCGATCACATAGGGCACATACTTCTCGCCGGTGGTCTGGTCAAAGTATTCCAAATTCTTGCCGCTGGTCTTGATGTGCTGGGTCAGGTCGTAGTCGGTACGGTCCGCCACGCCCCACAGCTCGCCCCAGCCAAAGGGGAAGCGGTACTCAAAGTCCGTGGTGGCCTTGGAGTAGAAGCAAAGCTCCTCCGGATCGTGGTCACGCAGCCGCAGGTTCTCCGGCTTCATATTGAGAGAATACAGCCAGTCACGGCAGAAGCTGCGCCAGTAATCGAACCACTCCAAATCCGTGCCGGGCTTGCAGAAGAACTCCAGCTCCATCTGCTCAAACTCGCGCACGCGGAAGATGAACTTGCCGGGGGTGATCTCGTTACGGAAAGACTTGCCTACCTGGGCCACGCCGAAAGGAATTTTCTTACGGGTGGTGCGCTGCACATTGGCAAAGTTCACAAAAATGCCCTGTGCCGTCTCCGGACGCAGATAGATCTCGTCCTTGCTGTCCTCGGTAACACCCTGAAAGGTCTTGAACATCAGGTTAAACTGGCGAATGTCCGTAAAATCGTGGGCACCGCAGTTGGGGCAGGGAATATTCTTTTCCTTAATATAGTCGCTCATCTGTTCGTTGGTCCAGCCGGCCACATTGGTGCCGTCAAAAGCCTCGATCAGATCGTCCGCACGGTGGCGGGTCTTGCAAGCACAGCAATCCATCAGCGGATCGGAGAACCCGCCCAAATGGCCGGAGGCCACCCAGGTCTGGGGGTTCATCAAAATGGCGCTGTCCAGACCAACATTATATTTATTCTCCTGAATGAACTTCTTGCGCCAAGCCTTTTTGATATTCTCTTTCAGTTCCACGCCCAAGGGGCCGTAGTCCCAGGTGTTGGCCAGGCCGCCGTAAATCTCAGAGCCGGGATACACAAAGCCGCGCCCCTTGCTGAGGGTCACCAGCTTTTCCAGTGTTTTCTCAGAATTATCCATAAAAAAGTACCTCCGCTTGTTTTATATAGTAATACGAATACAAGTTTAGCACAACCGGGGGCAAAGGTCAACATTTTTGCGGGGGTTGTGGGAAATCCGTTGTAGCGGACAATCCCTCCGTCTGCTCACAAGCTCGCAGCCACCTCCCTTTACACAAGGGAGGCAAATCGGTTACAAAATCTTGGCCCCCCTTGCAAAGGGTGACTCCCCGCAGTGCGGGGAGATGTCGCGCAGCGACAGAGGGGACGGGCGCCGGTTAGGCGGAAGCGGCGTGGCCGCAGGGGGGATTGCGCCGGAAGCATTGGAGAGATTGCACAACAAACAAAGGACGGCCGGGGCCGTCCTTATGTATTTCTATCTATTCTGCTTTACTGGGAGAGTTCAATCATACGGTCAATGCAGCGCACGGCCTTTTCCGCAATCTCCGGGGGCACGGTGATCTCCTGGCCGGCGGTGCCTTGCAGGCAGCCCAGCACATCGCCCAGAGTGGTGGCCTTCATATTGTGGCACACGCAGTCCTTGGACAGGGGGTAAAAGCGCTTGTCCGGGCACTGCATTTGCAGGTGCTCGCAAATACTGTTCTCCGTACCGATGATAAATTCCTTGGCGTCGCTCTGCATGGCATAATCCATAATGCCGGTGGTGGAGCCTACATAATCCGCCTGTTCCACAACGGCAGGCACGCACTCCGGGTGCACCAAAAACAGCGCCCGGGGATGCTTGGCCTTGGCCGCCTGCACATCCCGGGCAGTAAGCCGGGCATGGGTGGGGCAGCCGCCGCTAAGCAGCTTAAAGGTCTTGTCCGGCACCTGGCGAGACACATAGTCCCCCAAGTTGCAGTCCGGGATAAAGAGAATTTTGTCGTTGTCGATCTTGCGGATCACTTTCTCCGCGCTGGAGGAAGTGACGCACACATCGCACACCGTCTTAAGCTCCGCCGTGGTGTTGATATACGCCACCACGGTATAGTCCGGGTAATTCTCTTTCACCTGTTCGATCACTTCCCGGTCCATCTGCTCCGCCATAGGGCAGCCGGCGTCCGGGTTGCTCAGCAGCACCCGCTTGTCCGGCGCCAGCATCTTCACTGTCTCCGCCATAAAGCGCACGCCGCACATGAGCACCGTCTTGTTGGGCACGGTCTGGGCCAATTTTGCCAAAGCAAAGGAGTCGCCGGTGTAATCCGCCACCTCTAAGATGGCGTCGTTCTGGTATAAATGAGCCAGAATACACACATCGTTCTCCTTTTTCAGCCGCATAATTTCATCTTGTATATCCCGTATCATGGTTTTCTCCTCCCTTACACCGGGTTATTCATGGCAATGGGCGCAGTCGCCGGGACAAAAGGCCGCCGGGTCATAAGCAATGCCGTTCTTGTCATAATAATCTTTCACCGCCGCCTTAATGGCCTCCTCGGCAAGGACGGAACAGTGCATTTTTATCGCAGGCAAACCGTCCAATGCTTCCGCTACCGCCTGATTGGTCAGCGCCAGCGCCTGGTCAATGGGCTTGCCCTTAATCAGCTCCGTTGCCATAGAGCTGCTGGCAATGGCAGAGGCGCAGCCAAAGGTGTTGAACTTCACATCCGTGATCACGCCGTCCTCCACCTGAATATAAATCTTCATAATATCGCCGCAGCGGGCGTTGCCCACCTGGCCAACACCGGAGGGGTTATCCAGCTTGCCCACATTGCGGGGGTTCATAAAATGGTCCATCACCTTATCGGAATACAAAGCCATCTTCTCGCTCCTGTTCTTTACGCTTTCTCGTTTTGCATTTGCTCCCAAACCGGGCTGATGGAGCGCAGATACGCCACTACCCGGGGCACCGTCTCGGCAATATGCGCCACCTGCGCCGGCGTGTTCTCCCCGCTCAGAGACAGCCGCAGGGAGCCGTGGGCCACCTCCACCGGTACGCCGATGGCCAGAAGCACATGGCTGGGATCCAGGCTGCCGCTGGTGCAGGCGGAACCGGAGGACGCTGCGATCCCTGCCTGATCCAGCAGGAGCAGCAGGCTCTCGCCCTCAATGCCCGCAAAGCACATATTCAGCGTGCCCGGCAGCCGGAGCGCCCGGTCGCCGTTGATCCGGCTCTCCGGGATCCGGCTTAATTTATCTTCCAATGTGCGGCGCAGCTCCGTTACATACGCCGCGTCCCGATCCAGGTTTTCCATGGCCTCATGTAGCGCAGCAGCCATACCCACAATGGCAGGCACATTCTCCGTACCGGCCCGCTTGCCCCGCTCCTGGGCGCCGCCTTCAATTACATTGGTCAGCGCCACCCCGCGGCGGGCGTACAACACCCCGGCGCCCTTAGGACCGTGGAACTTGTGCGCAGACAGGGACAAAAGGTCAATATCACTCTGCGTGATATGCAGCCGGGTATGCCCCACCGCCTGCACTGCGTCCGTATGGAACAGCACCCCGTGGGCACGGCAAATTTTGCCGATCTCTGCCACCGGCTGCAAGGTGCCGATCTCATTATTGGCGGCCATAATGGTTACCAAACAGGTGTTCTCGTCCAGGGCTGCTTCCAGCTCCGCCGGGCGAACGATCCCGTTCTCATGCACCGGCAGCAGTTCTACGGTGAAGCCCTCTTTCTCCAGCGCCGCCAAAGTGTGTAGCACCGCGTGGTGCTCAAAGACGGAAGAAATGATCTTGGTCTTGCCCTTGCGCCGCCCCATGGCCGCCGCCGAGCGAATGGCCTGGTTGTCCGCCTCCGATCCGCCGGAGGTAAAATAAATCTCCTTGGGCGAAACGCCCAGGTCCGCAGCAATGCTGTCCCGGGCATTCTCCAGCGCTTCCTTGGCCCGCTGCCCCACAGAATGCAAGGATGAGGGGTTGCCAAAATTCTCTTGCAACAGCGGCAGCATGGCCTGCACCGCCCGGTCACTCATTCTGGTGGTGGCCGCATTATCCGCATACACCTGCATACCCGCACGCCCTTTCATCTAAACTTTGAATTAAAAAATACCACACAATGCATACCCTGTCAATAGGATTTAACATTTTTTGGGGATTATGCAGAGAGGGGAAGTATTACAGCAGCGGCAGGGACTTGCTCCCACCGCATGATTCCTAAAAAAACCCCGGCAGTGCAGGGGGGCGCACTGTCGGGGTACACACCTTGTTGGGCAGGAACCCAACATGGAGGGGGGCTAATTATTGGAAGTCAAACACATTGACCCAGCGGTCCAGCACTTCCCGCTCGCCGGGAATGTGCTTGGTGCTCTCGGAGCAGGCCACAATGGGCATCCACTGCTGCACCAGCTGCTTGGGAATATCCGCTTTTTTGCAGAACAGCGCCAGGTACTTCTCTGCCACATCGCTCTGGCCGCTAAGGGTAAAGGTCAGGTAGGTGCGGGCTGCGTCCGCAGAGGCGTTGCCCTGGGTGGCATGTGCCCAGTCGATAATGTAATACCGGCCATCCGGCGTCACGATCACATTGCTGGGGCAGTAGTCGCCATGGAGCACCTTTTTGTGGGGCTTCATCCCCTCCAAGCGGTTGTGCAGGTCATAGCGCAGGGTGGCCTCATAGTCGGAGGCGCTGATCTTGGCGTGCATTTTGTCCTTAATCTTATTCAGATGGGGGCAGGTTTTGCCCAAGATCTCCAGCTGAATATCCACAAAGGTATTCAGGTACTCGTCCTGCTTCTCCGGGTGCTGTGCCATCAGTTGGCTCAGGGGCGTACCCTCAATATACTCTCTGGTAATGGCCCACTTGCCGTCCACCTTGCTTACATTCAGCAGTTTGGGAATCCGCAGACCGGTCTCTTCTACCCGAGCCATATTCAGTGCCTCGTTGAGCACATCGGCCTTGGAAAAGGTCTCGTCAAACACCTTGACTACCTTGTCTCCGTCTTTATAGATAACTTTATGCTCGCGCTCTTTCAGTGCTTTCATACAGATAACCTCCCTTATTCTTTGCCGTAGTAGGCACGCAGATACATATCCTTAATTTCGCTCATCAGAGGCAGGCGGGGATTGGCGCCGGTGCACTGGTCATCGAATGCCTGCTCCACCATATCGTCCAGGGTGTCCAGGAAATACTTTTCGTCCACGCCGTATTCCTGAATACTTTTCTTAATGCCAACATAGTCTTTCAGCTCGTCGATCTTCTTGATCAGACCTTCCAGCTTGTCAGCATCCGTGCGACCCTTAACGCCAAGAGCGTCTGCCACCTCGGCATAACGCGCCAGGGTGTGGGGGTGGTCATACTGGGGGAAGGTGCCCATCTTGGCAGGTACTTCCGCCGCGTTGAACCGCAGTACATAGTCGATCATCAGCGCGTTTGCCACACCGTGAGGCAGGTGGTGGAACGCACCCAGCTTATGGGCCATAGAGTGGCACACACCCAGGAACGCATTGGCAAATGCCATACCGGCCATAGTGGCTGCGTTGGCCATCTTTTCACGGGCCACCGGATCGTTGGGGCCGTTATCGTAGGCGCGGGGCAGGTACTGGAAGATCATCTGCAAGGAGCGGATGGCCAGGCCGTCGGTATAATCGGTAGCCATCATGGAAGCGTAAGCCTCCAGGCAGTGGGTCACTGCGTCAATACCGGAAGCAGCAGTCAGGCCCTTGGGAGCAGTCATGTGGAAGTCTGCGTCCACAATTGCCATATTGGGCATCAGCTCATAGTCCGCCAGCGGGTACTTGACGCCGGTGCGCTCATCGGTAATTACGGCAAAGGGCGTTGCCTCGGAACCGGTACCGGCTGAGGTGGGAACGGCGATAAAGTACGCCTTTTCGCCCATCTTGGGGAAGGTGTACACACGCTTACGAATATCCATAAAGCGCATAGCCAGATCCAGGAAGTCCACTTCCGGATGCTCGTACATCACCCACATGATTTTGCCGGCGTCCATGGCGGAGCCGCCGCCAACGGCGATAATGCAATCCGGCTGGAAAGCGTTCATGGCAGCCACACCCTCTTTGGCGCAAGCCAGGGTGGGGTCCGGTGCCACATTAAAGAATGTGGTGTGGGTCACGCCCATTTCGTCCAGTTTATCAGTGATGGGCTTGGTGTAGCCATTCTTGTACAGGAAGCTGTCGGTAACAATGAATGCCTTTTTCTTCTGCATCACATTGCCCACTTCGTCCAGCGCCACCGGCAGGCAGCCTTTCTTAATGTATACCTTCTCCGGGGCACGGAACCACAGCATATTTTCCCTTCTTTCTGCAACGGTTTTGATGTTCACCAGGTGCTTGACCCCTACATTCTCAGACACGGAGTTACCGCCCCAAGAGCCGCAGCCCAGGGTCAGGGACGGTGCCAACTTAAAGTTGTACAGGTCGCCGATACCGCCGAAAGAGGACGGGGTGTTCACCAGTACACGGCAGGTCTTCATCTTGGCGGAGAATGCGTCCAGCTTCTCCTGCTCGGTCACAGCGTTCAGATATACGGAAGAGGTATGACCGTAGCCGCCGTCTGCAATCAGCTGGGCAGCCTTTTCCAGTGCGTCATTAAAGTTCTCGGATTTATACATAGCCAGCACCGGGCTCAGCTTTTCGTGGGCAAATTCCTCGCTAATGTCTACGCTCTCCACCTCGCCGATGAGCACCTTGGTCTCCTCGGGAATGGTCACGCCGGCCAGCGCCGCAATGGTCACCGGCTTTTGACCCACGATCTTTGCGTTCAGGGCGCCATTGATAATAATGGTTTTGCGCACCTTATCAATCTCGTCCGCTTTCAGGAAGTAGCAGCCTCGATCCTCAAATTCCTTGCGCACCGCCTTGTAGATTTTTTTGTCTACAATGCAGCTCTGCTCGGAGGCGCAGATCATACCGTTATCAAAAGTCTTGGAATGGATAATCGAGTTCACCGCCAGCTTAATATCTGCGGTATCGTCAATAATGGCAGGGGTATTACCGGCGCCAACGCCCAGGGCAGGCTTGCCGCTGGAGTACGCGGCCTTTACCATACCGGGGCCGCCGGTTGCCAAAATGGTGTCTGCCTCTTTCATCAGCAGGTTGGTCATATCCAGAGACGGTGCGTCAATCCAGCTGATGATCCCCTCCGGCGCGCCGGCTGCCACAGCAGCGTCCAGCACGATCTTGGCCGCAGCAGTGGTGCTCTTCTTGGCCCGGGGATGGGGAGAGATGATAATGCCATTGCGAGTCTTCAGGCAGATCAGGGTCTTAAAGATGGCCGTAGAGGTGGGGTTGGTGGTGGGGATCACCGCCGCAATCACGCCCAGAGGCTCTGCGATCTTCTTAATACCGTAGGCCTTATCTTCCTCGATCACGCCGCAGGTCTTGGTGTTCTTGTATGCATTATAAATGTACTCTGCCGCGTAGTGGTTCTTGATGATCTTGTCTTCTACCAAGCCCATGCCGGTCTCTTCCACCGCCATCTTGGCCAGGGGAATTCTTGCCTTATTGGCAGCCATCGCCGCCGCAAAGAAAATTTTATCCACCTGCTCCTGGGTGTAAGTGGCGAACTCCCGCTGCGCTGCGCGCACACGGTCCAGCTCCGCCTCCAGCTTTTCTACGCTGTCGATGATTTCTCTTGCCATTTTGTTGCCTCCAAGTTGTACTTACTATCATAGCGGTGTTCCGCTAATCCATCTATATCATACTGAAAAGCCTTTGCCTTTGCAAGCCTTTTGGGCACAAATCTACCATACCACTAAAAATTGATAATCTTTTAACGATGTTTTTGGGCATATTTTTGAATGAGCCGAAATAATTTGTTACATAGTTCACAATATCATCCAGTTTCGGAACAATTTTCCGCCTTTTTCCCGGCGCTTCTCCCCTATTTCTCAAAACACGCCCACTATCGTGTTACACGGTTCACATTGTTTTTGGTGGAATTGCATAAAGCGGAGCGGTTATTTGTAGGGTGCTTGCTTAACCGTTTAATCCCTCCACCGCCTACGGCGGTCCCCCACCGAACCGGTGCCCGTCCCCTCTGTCGCTGCGCGACATCTCCCCGCACTGCGGGGAGTCACCCATTACAAGGGAGGCTTATCGGTTACATCTTCTTCGCCCCCCCTTGCAAAGGGGGAAAGCGGCGCAGCCGCAGGGGGGTGCACGGTCCGCATACGCAAAAAAACAGCGCCCGTCCGCAGACAGGCGCTGTTTGGCGTGGAACGCTATTATTTTTTCGGCACCAGGCGCTCTTTGCCGCCCATATACGGCTGCAAGGCCTTGGGCACCAGCACGCTGCCGTCTGCCTGCAAGTTGTTCTCCAGGAAGGCGATGAGCATTCTGGGGGGCGCCACCACCGTGTTGTTCAGGGTGTGGGCCAGGTAGTTGCCGTGCTCGCCCTTAACGCGGATCTTCAGGCGGCGGGCCTGGGCGTCGGACAGATTGGAGCAGGAGCCCACCTCAAAATATTTCTTCTGGCGGGGGGACCAGGCCTCCACGTCTACGCTCTTGACTTTCAAATCTGCCAAATCGCCGGAGCAGCACTCCAGCGTGCGCACCGGAATATCCAGGCTGCGGAACAGGTCCACCGTGTTCTGCCACAGCTTGTCGAACCACATTTTGCTCTCCTCCGGCTTGCAGACCACGATCATCTCTTGCTTCTCAAACTGATGGATACGGTACACGCCACGCTCCTCAATGCCGTGAGCGCCCTTCTCCTTGCGGAAGCAGGGAGAGTAAGAAGTCAGGGTCTTGGGCAGCTCGCTCTCCGGGGTGATGGTATCAATAAATTTGCCGATCATAGAGTGCTCGGAGGTACCGATCAGGTACAGGTCCTCACCCTCAATCTTGTACATCATGGCGTCCATCTCGGCAAAGCTCATTACGCCGGTAACCACATTGGAGCGGATCATAAAGGGCGGCACGCAATAGGTAAAACCACGGTCGATCATAAAGTCACGGGCATAACTGATGACCGCAGAGTGCAGCCGGGCGATATCGCCCATCAGGTAATAAAAGCCGTTACCGGCCACCTTGCGGGCAGCGTCCAGATCAATGCCGTCAAAGCGCTCCATAATGTCCGTATGGTACGGCACCTCAAAATCCGGCACCACCGGCTCCCCAAAGCGCTCCACCTCTACATTTTCACTGTCATCCTTACCGATGGGCACACTGGGGTCAATGATATTGGGAATGGTCATCATGATCTTGGTGACCTGCTCGTTCAGCTCGTTGGCCTCTTTGGTCAGTTCATCCAGCTCCTTGGCCTGATCCGCCACCTTTTGGCGCAGGGCCATGCCCTCTTCCTTCTTGCCCTGCGCCATCAAGGCGCCGATCTCCTTAGACAGCTTGTTGCGGTTTGCACGCAGCTCGTCCGCCTTGGTCATGGCAGCCCGACGACGTTCATCCAGTTCGATTACCTGATCCACCAGGGGCAGCTTTTCGTCCTGAAATTTCTTTTTGATGTTCTCCTTTACCAGTTCGGGATTTTCCCGCACAAATTTCATATCCAGCATACTTTTATTCTCCTAACTTATTGGCCAAATCTTTTAGATCTTCATTGGAATAGAATTCAATTTCCAGCGTGCCTTTGCCCCGGCCGGGCACCACGCGCACCTTGCGGCCCAAGGTCTCCTTCAGCGCCAGTTCCACCTCGTCATAAAACGCGTCCCGCCGGGATCGGGGCTTGGGTGCCGCACCGGCTTCCTGCTGACTGCGCTTGGCCAGCTTTTCCACATCCCGCACCGTAAGTTTGTGTGAAACGATTTGCTCCGCCGCCGCATGAATCAGCGCCGCATTGGGCAGTCCCAGGAGCGCCCGGGCGTGACCGGCAGAGATGGCGCCGCTTTTGGTCATCTCCCGCACCTCCGGGGGCAGCTTCAGCAGCCGCAGACTGTTGGCAATCGCCGGGCGGGACTTGCCCACGCTGGCTGCCACCTGATCCTGGGTAAAACCGCAGCGGTCAATCAGCGCTTGCAGACCCTCCGCTTCCTCAATGGGATTCAGATCCTCACGCTGCAAGTTCTCAATAATGGCGATCTCCATGGTCTCCACATCGGACAATTCCCGGATCACCACCGGCACCTCTCGCAGTCCGGCGATGCGGCTGGCTCTGTATCGCCGCTCACCGGCCACCAGCTGATACCCGCCGCCGGGCAGGGGCCGCACCAAAAGGGGCTGCAACACGCCGTGCTGGCGAATACTCTCCGCCAATTCCTCCAACGCCGTTTCGTCAAAGGTCTTTCGGGGCTGCTCCTTGTTGGGCACGATCTCCTCTAAGGGCAGCGTGTTGTTTGCCACCAACTCATCAACGGAATTCTCTAAAAACAACTGACCCAGTCCTTTGCCCAGGCCGGATTTTTTATTTGCCATCGCATTTCCTCCGCTTTTCCTATACCTATTATATTATAGAGCCGGGGTCAACGGCTCTGCTTAACCACCTCGTCTGCCAACTTTTTATACGCAAAGCTGGCCTTACAGTATTTTTCATAATACAGTACCGGTTTGCCGTAGCTGGGGGCTTCTGCCAGTTTGACGCTGCGGGGGATCATGGTGTGGTAGGTTTTGCCGGGGAAGTATTTCTCCACCTCGTCTACCACCTGCTGGGTCAGCTTTAACCGGCTGTCATACATGGTAAAGACCACCCCTTGCAGCTCTAAGTGGGGGTTATAGTGCTGTTTGACCGTGCGCACGGTGCTCAGCAACTGGCTCAAGCCCTCCAAGGCGTAATATTCGCATTGCAGGGGCACGATCAGGGTGTCTGACGCCACCAGTGCATTCAGGCTCAGCAACCCCAAGCTGGGCGGGCAGTCAATAATAATATAGTCATACTCCACCACCAGGGTGGCAATGGCTTTTTTTAGCGCACGAAACCGATCTTCAGTCTCCGCCAGCTCCAACTCTGCTCCGGCCAAGTTCATGTTCGCCGGCAGCAAATCCAGGTTCTTAAAGGGCGTTTCGTGCAAAATCGCACGGGCAGGCTGGTTGTCCACCAAAATATCATAGGTGGAATACTCAATTTCGCTTTTATCCACACCTACGCCGCTGGTGCTGTTGCCCTGGGGGTCAACGTCTACCAGCAAAGTCTTTTTGCCCTTGGCGCCTAAAGCAGCCGCCAAATTGACGCAAGTGGTGGTTTTGCCCACGCCGCCTTTTTGATTAAAAATAGAAATGGTTTTTCCCATATCGGCACCTCCGATTGGTATTATACAACAAAGGCCCGTCCGCTTCAAGGGTTTCACGTGAAACAGCGCGTATTATTTTTGGAGATTTGTGGCTGTCCAATTTGGCCATACCATATCTTGTGGCACTGTTTTCGTGTTTCATATGAAACAACATTCGGCTGCATTTCCGGCGTGTTTCACATGAAACATACAAATTGCGAGCCTACACTGTGTTTCACATGAAACACAGAATGGCCCGGCGTTGCCGCCGAGCCATCCCGTGTGATGAAAAGAGGAGAATATGTTAAAACGGTTTCCCGTTTTAAGCAGGTTTGTCTGCATTTGCAGAGGATTGTGGAGTGCTTTCGTCTGTGTGCTTGGGTATGCGCACATGGAATTCGATATAATCGTCTGTCTCTGTTTTATTACTTACTGCGTCAATACCGCTGGCTTGCATTGTGGCAATGGCCTTGTTTACAGTATTAACAAAGATACGCACATCTCGAAACAGGGGCACAACCTTGCGGCGATGCTTGTCCGCCGGCGCATCTTCGCCCAGCAGGTGCGCGATCATGCTTTCTGTCTGTTCTACATTCAGGTGGCGGTCGGTGACTGCCCTTAGCACCGTCCACATGACTTCCGGGTCGTCCACTTTCAGCAGTGCCCGGGCGTGGCGCTCCGTCAGCCCTTCTTTCTCAATATAGTACCGCACATCGGCAGGCAGTCGCAGCAGACGCAGCTTGTTGGAGAGCGCTGACTGGCTCTTGCCCAGCTTTTTGCCAATCTCCTGTTGCGTCAGTCCAAAATGCTCGTGCAAATGTGCAATAGCCAGGGCTTCCTCAAAGAAATTCAAGTTCGCTCGCTGAATGTTCTCTAAGATGGAGATCACTGCGCTGTCCTGATAATCACAGTCCAGCACAATACAGGGCACCGTTTGCAGGTTGGCCAAGATGGACGCCCGCAGCCGCCGCTCCCCGGCAATCAGCTCATAATAATCGCTATTGTTGATCCGCCGTGCCAGCAGTGGCTGCAACACACCGTTTTGCTGAATGGAGTCTGCCAGCCCCAGCATTTCCTCGCTGCTGAATTGCTTGCGGGGCTGGTAGGGGTTGGGCAGCAGCCGTTCCGTTGGGATCTCTACGATCTCTTTGGCCATGTCCTCATCTCCTTTGACTATACTGTATCACAGTTTAGAACAAAAAGAAAGACTTTCCCATCGGGGGAAAGTCAATCTAAAACCGCAGCTTCGACAGGCTTATAACGGCTTGGTATCTATTTTTTTAGGCTTTCGCGGGTATTTTGTCGGGGTTTGCGATATTTTTCGCACCACAACCAAATGGCGGCTGTCGCCGCTTGGTAGTTTATATGAAACATTCTGTTCCAACTCCCCGCCAAGGGTCGCCATGGCGCACTTTGCCGCCGCCACCTCGTCCTCCGCGCCTTTCAGCGCTAAGAACGCGCCGCCCACTTTCACAAAAGGCAGGCAGTATTCGCACAGCACCGGCAGGGGCGCCACCGCTCTTGCCGTGGCAATATCGTACTGCTCCCGATAGTCCGGGTCTTTGCCCAAAATCTCCGCCCGCTCATGCACACGCTCTGCCACCAGCCCGCAGCCATGGAGCACATCTTTCAGGAACACCAGCCGCTTATGCAGACTGTCTGCCAAGGTCAGATCCAGATCCGGCCGGGCGATCAGCAGCGGCAGACCGGGAAACCCGGCACCGGTACCCACATCAATCACCCGGGCATTTCTCGGTATCTCTACAAAACGCAGCGGCTCTATGGAGTCGATAAAATGCTTTTCCAGTATGCCCTCCGGATCGGCAATGCCGGTCAGATTCATTTTTTCGTTCCACGCCACCAGTCGCTGGGCATACAGATCCAGCCGTTGGGCTGCGTAGCCGTCCACAGCAATGTTTAGTTCTTCAAGCAGTCGAGATAATTTCTCCGTATCGATCATAGGCTCTCCAATAGAATGTGCAACGCTGCCACATCCGCCGGGTTGACCCCGCTGATCCGGGCAGCCTGCCCCAAGTTTTCAGGGCGAACGGCAGCCAGCTTTTCCTTGGCTTCCAGCCGCAGGCCGGTGAGTTTGCTGTAATCTATGTCCGCCGGTATCCGCTGGGCCTCCACCCGGCGCAGCTCCTTAATCTGCTGCTCCTGACGGGCAATGTACCCGGCGTATTTAATACCGATCTCTACCTGTTCAAACACCGCTGCCGGCAGGTCCGGCCGTTTAGGATCCACCGGTGCCAAATCTGCGTAGGTCAGTTGGGGGCGCCGCAGCAGTTCCTCCAGCTTGCAGCCGGTTTTTAGGGGTGCCGTGCCCTTAGCAGTCAAAATTTGCTGAATGGTGTCGGTCAGAGGCACGCTCACCTGCGCCACCCGCTGCCGTTCTTCTTCAATCAGCCGTTGTTTTTCCAAGTATTGATCATAACGTTCCTGTGAAATCAGTCCCACCCGGTAACCGGTAGGTGTCAATCGCCGGTCGGCGTTGTCTTGGCGCAGCACCAAACGGTACTCGCTGCGGCTGGTCATCATACGGTAGGGGTCTGTGCAGCCCTTGGTCACCAAATCGTCGATCAGGGTGCCAATGTAGCTGCTGCCCCGATCCAGCACCAGCGGCTCACGCCCCAGCACCAACATAGCAGCGTTGATCCCGGCCACCAGCCCCTGGGCGGCGGCTTCTTCGTAGCCGCTGGAGCCGTTAAACTGCCCCGCACCAAACAGCCCGGGGAAATCGTGAAACTCCAAGCTGGCTTTCATGGCCCGCGGGTCCACGCAGTCGTACTCAATGGCGTAGGCGGTGCGCATCACCTGGGCGTGCTCCAAACCGGGAATGGTGTGGATAAACGCCAGCTGCACATCCTCCGGCAGGGAGGAAGACAACCCTTGCAGATACATTTCTTCCGTCTTTTCGCCGCACGGCTCCACAAACAACTGGTGCCGTTCCCGATCGGAGAAGCGCACCACCTTGTCCTCAAAGCTGGGGCAGTACCGAGGGCCTTTGCCCTCAATTTTGCCACTGTACATAGGGCTGCGGTCCAGGTTGTCTAAGATCACCTGTTTGGTGGCAGCATTGGTGTAGGTGATGTGACACACCACCTTATTCTCCGGCGGTGTATCCGTCTCAAAGCTAAAGGGCACCGTACGTTCGTCGCCGGGCTGCACTTCCATTTTGTCAAAATCCAAACTGCGGGCGTTCACCCGGGAAGGGGTACCGGTCTTGAATCGGCGCAGGGGCAGACCCAGCTTTTTCAGTGCCGTTGCCAGCGCCGTTGCCGGGAACATACCGTCCGGCCCGCTTTCGTAGCTCACATCGCCCACATACACGCGGCCGCCCAGGAAAGTGCCGGTGGCCAGTACCACCGCCTTGGCAGTATAGATCGCTTCCAGCTTAGTGGTCAGGCGCCAAAGGCCGTCCTCGCCTTGGACAATATCTGTAATTTCGCACTGGCGCAGGTCCAAATTGTCTTGCCGCTCCAGCGTGTGCTTCATCCCTCCGGCATAGGCGCGCCGGTCAATCTGCGCCCGCAGGGAATGCACCGCCGGGCCTTTGCCCAGGTTCAGCATTCGAGATTGAAGCGTGTAGCGATCCGCCGCCTTGCCCATTTCGCCGCCCAACGCGTCGATCTCTCGCACCAGGTGGCCCTTAGAGGTGCCGCCGATGGAGGGATTGCAGGGCATATTGCCCACCCAGTCCATATTGATGGTAAACACAGCGGTGCTGCACCCCAGCCGTGCCGCTGCCAATCCGGCCTCGATCCCGGCATGGCCGGCGCCGATCACCGCCACATCGTATGCTTTTGCAAAATATTCCATTACTTACCTACACAAAATTTTTCAAAAATCCGATCCACTACAGCCTGTGTCGCCCGGGCACCGGTGAGAGAAAGCAGGGCATCCGCCGCTGCGTCAATGCTCACATTCACCGCGTCATAGGTCATGCCGCCTTCCAGCGCAGCCACCGCCTCCGCCACACAGTCTGCCGCCGTTTGGCAGCACTGCCGCTGTCGTTCGTTGGCAAGGAGCGGATCCGCCGCGTCAAAATTCTGTACCCCAAGGGCGTCTGCCACCGCCACCGCCAAATCGTCCCGACCGGTGTGGTTCTTGGCGCTGTACGCCACCACCCGATCAAAGGCGGCTCTGATTTTTTCCTGCACCGCCGCCGGGGGCAAATCGTTTTTGTTCACCACCGCCACAGCGGTTTTGCCCTTGCAAAGGGTCATCAGTTCTTCGTCCGCCGGAGTCAGGGGCGTACTGCCGTCAAACACCGCCAGCACCAGCCGCGCTTGTTGCAACCGGGCCTGTGCTCGTTCCACGCCGATCTGCTCCACCACATCGTCCGTTTGGCGCAGCCCGGCGGTATCCGCCAGCCGCAGGGTCAGATCTCCCAGCCGCACCGTGCGCTCCACCACATCCCGGGTGGTGCCCTGCACGGCGGTCACAATGCTTGTCTCCTGACCGGTCAGGTCGTTCATCAGGGCGCTTTTGCCCACATTGGGGCGCCCAACGATCACCGTATCCACCCCGGCGGTCATCAGCTGACCGTTGTCATAGCCTGCCAGCAGGTGAGAGAGCAAGCCCTGCGCCTGTTGCAGGCTCTTCAGCAAGGTGTCGCCGGAGAGCTCCGGGATCTCCTCGTCCGGGTAGTCCACCCAGGCCGCCATACCGGCGCTCACTTCCATGAGAATATCCAGCGCGCCCTCGATCTTTTGCCGCAGGGCGCCGGACAGGGCGGTATAGGCACTGTCTGCCGCCGCCTGGCCGGAGGCGGAAATCAGATCCGCCACGCTTTCCGCCTCGGTTAGGTCCATTTTACCGTGTAAGAACGCCCGCTTGGTAAATTCACCGGGACCGGCAGGGGCTGCACCGGCAGCCAGAACCGCTTGCAGGGTGCGTTCCACCGTCACCAGACCGCCGTGAACGCTCAGCTCCACCACATCCTCACCTGTGTAGGAGCGGGGAGCACGAAACACCAGCGCCACCGCCTGATCAAAGGCTTTTTCTCCCTGTGCCACGCTGCCAAAACGGGCCGTGTAGCCGGGCAGATCGGAGAGCCGACTGCCGTCCGCCGCACGGAATACCGCCTGGGCGATCTCTACCGCCCGATCACCGGACAGCCGCACCACGCCGATCCCGCCCACACCGTGGGGGGTGGCGATGGCTGCGATGGTTTTTGCCATACCTGCACCTTCTTTGTTTGGAGTTGGGGAAAATAAAATAGAACCGATAACCGTGAAATCCCCCCCTGCGGCTGCGCCGCTCCCCCCTTTACAAGGGGGGCTAAGGTGTTGAAACCGCTTTGCCTCCCTTGTAAAGGGAGGTGGCTGCGAGCTTACGAGCAGACGGAAGGATTACACGGCGGAATTCCCATCACATTTATACCTATTATAATATACCGCCGGGCAAAATACAAGAACGGCGGAGCCGTGGTTGCCCTGCGGTTCCGCCGTTGGTATTTGGACTTATTCCGCCGTAGGTGCAGCAGGGGCTGCTTCCTCAGCGGGGATCTCCTTTTTCGGCACTTCGATTTTGCCGAACTTGGGCAAGTCTGCCCGGTCTGCCTTGGGGGCTGCCGCAGGCTTGCTGCCGGCAGAACGATTGCCGCCGCGACGACCGCCGCGACTGCCACGGTTGTAGCGCTCCCGATCATTGCCGGTGTTGGTCACGCCGCCTTCCGGCTCCAGCACCACGCGACGGTTCTGATCCACACCGATGGAGCGAGAGGTCACACCCTCTACCTCCTGAATGGCAGTGTGCAAAATGCGCCGCTCATAGGGATTCATAGGCTCAAAGGTATAGCGCTTGCCGGTGCGCAGCACATAGGCTGCGTTTTTCTTGGCCAGGTTCTTCAAGGTTTCCTGGCGCTTTTCCCGGTAGTTGCCCACATTCAGGGCCACGCGCACATACTTATCGGTCTGCTTTTTGATCTGCAAAGAGGTCAGGTATTGCAGGGCGTCCAGGGTCTCGCCCCGGTGGCCGATGATAATACCGTAATCCTCGCAGTCAATGGTGATCTCCACCAGGCCGTCCTTCAGAATGCCGGCCACCTGGGGATCCTCCACTTGCAGGCCCTCGATCAGGCGCTTTAAGTACAGGCAGGCGCTGTTCAGATCTGCGTCGCTGAGCTGCACAGTTGCCTTCTCTCGGGGTTTATCTGCTTTGGGTGCACGGGCGGGTTTGTCCGCCTTAGGTGCACGAGGCTTGTCTGCCTTGGCAGCACGGGGCGCGCTCTGCTTCTCTGCCTTTTGGGGCTTGTCGCTGCGCTGCGCCTGCTTTTTGGGCTGCGCCGGTGCTTCGCGGCGGGGCTGGGGCTTCTTTTCCCGCTTGCCGTCGTCGTAGCTGACCTTGACCACAGCGTCACTGCCGCCAAACAGGCCAAGCACCTTCTTCTTCGGCATCTGTACCACTTCCACATGCACATCTGCCGAGGCGGGCGCATTCAGACCGATGAGGGCCGCGTTGCGGGCCTCCTCCAGGGTCTTGCCTCTGCCTTCAAATTCTTTTAACATGCTTTCCTCCGACTTATCCTCCCGGTGACCCGGGGGGTCGTGTTATTTCAGTTTTTTGATGTTCGCTTCTCTGGAGCGCCGGTAAATGGTGTTCTCC
>OGXA01000944.1_pt1 | contig 25191 bp, 38 predicted proteins | sample 1576171 | NCBI WGS metagenome assembly OGXA01 (sample SAMEA3541587, study PRJEB24748) | human gut metagenome | biome: human gut; feature: human-associated habitat; material: faeces | place: China | collected 2012 | reverse complement strand
GGGTACTGTCCTTGTTCTTTAAATGCTTCTGTTTTTTCTATATATAAATCTTTAAATATCTTTTTATTTTCTTCTCCATTTTTTATATCAAAAAAGTACTTTAACATAGACATATTTAATGTTTTTCCAAATCTTCTAGGTCTTACAAATAATTTTACAGCTGCTCCATCTTTTATAACTTCTTCTATAAAGGCTGTTTTATCAAAATAATAAAAATCTTCTTCTATTAAATGTTTAAAATCACTCAATCCTATTGCCAATCTTTTCATAACAACCCTCCTTTTTTTAAATATATTATACAAAAAAAAGAGAGCCCTTGCAAATTTACAACAACTCTCCTAAAATTTTTATTTTATCCTCCAAGGTATGCTTTCTTTACTCTATCATTATGCAGTAAATCTTTTGCATTTCCTTCAAGAACTATTTCTCCTGTTTCTATAACATAGGCTCTATCAGAGATAGAAAGAGCCATCTTAGCATTTTGCTCTACTAATAAAATAGTAGTCCCCTTTTCTTTTAATTGTTTTATAACTTCAAAAATTTCTTTAACAAATAGTGGTGAAAGCCCCATTGACGGTTCATCTAAAATTAAAAGTTTAGGTCTACTCATTAAAGCTCTTCCCATAGCAAGCATCTGTTGTTCTCCTCCAGATAATGTTCCTGCTAATTGATTTTTTCTTTCAGACATTCTAGGAAAAACTTTATAGAAATTTGCTCTATCTTCTTCTTTTTTCTCAGCACTATCTTTTATTGTAAATTGTCCTAATTTTAAATTATCTTTAACTGCAAGTTTTGAGAAAATCCTTCTTCCTTCTGGAACTTGAGCTATACCTAATTTACAAATATTATGTGCTTCTTCTTTTAATAAATCTTTTCCTTCAAATATTATAGAACCACTTTTAGGAGTTATAAGTCCAGATATAGTCTGTAATGTAGTTGTTTTCCCTGCTCCATTAGCTCCTATAATAGATACAACTTCTCCTTCATTTATTTCTAATGAAATTCCTTTAAGAGCTTGTATATTATCATAGAATACTTGCAAGTCTTTTACTTCTAACATTGCCATTATTCATCTTCCTCCTTACCTAAATATGCTTCTACAACTTTTGGATTATTAATAACTTCTTTTGGATTACCACTTGCTAATATTTGCCCATAATTTAACACAAGCAGTCTTTCACAAATACCTAACACCAATTTCATATCGTGTTCTATTAATAGAACTGCTATTCCAAACTTATCACGAATTAATTTTATTGTATTCATTAAATCTTCAGTTTCTTTTGGGTTCATACCTGCTGCTGGTTCATCTAAAAGAAGAATTTTAGGCTCTGTTGCCATGGCTCTAGCGATTTCTAATTTTCTTTGTTCTCCATAAGGAAGATTTCCAGCATGCATATTTGCATATTTATCTAAATCAAATATCTTTAAAAGTTCCATTGCCTTTTCTTTAGCTGCTTTTTCTTCTTTCCAAAAACATGGTAAACGAAACATTCCAGTTAAAATTCCATATTTCATACGGAAGTTATATGCAGCAACAACATTATCTAATACTGATAAGTACTTAAATAGTCTAATATTTTGGAAAGTACGAGCCAAACCTTTTTTTACAAGAGCTGAAGTAGAAGTTTTAATAACATCTTCTCCATCTAAAGTATACTCTCCAGAACTAGCATTATATACTCCCGTTAGAATATTAAATACTGTTGTTTTTCCTGCACCATTAGGTCCTATTAAACCTATTAATTCTCCTGAATTTATTTCTAAGTTAAATTTATCTACTGCCTTCAAAGCTCCAAAGCTAATTGAAATATCTTTTGCAACTAAAAGAGGTTTTTTATTTTCCATCTACTCCACCTCTTTTTTTAGTAAAATATGAAATCACTTTACTTATTTGAAATTCTTCTCTTCCAAGTAAACCTTTAGGTCTAAATAACATCATTATTATCAATATTAATGGATAAACTATCATTCTGTATTCTGCAAAACTTCTTAATACTTCTGGTAAGATAGTAAGAACTATTGCTGATAATATTGAACCTGTGAAACTTCCCATTCCTCCAAGTACAACCATAACAAGTATATTTATTGAATAGTTATAGTCAAATTGTTTTGCACCTAAAATTCCTAAGTTATGTGCATAAATTCCACCTGCTATACCTGCAAATATTGCTGATAAAACAAAGGCAAAAGTTTTATAGTATGTTGTATTTATTCCTGATGCTCCACTAGCTATCTCATCTTCACGAATAGCAAGAACTGCTCTACCATGTCTGCTTGTCATAATAGAATACATAAATATAACTGAAAATATTGTTATAAAGTATATAAGTGTGAAGTTATTAACTCTAGGTATACCTGTTAGCCCTTGAGCTCCACCTGTAAATTTAAAATATTCAATCAATACTCTTATAATTTCTCCAAAGGCTAGAGTTATGATTGCAAGATAGTCTCCTGTAAGTCTTAAAGCTGGTATTCCTATTATAAAACCAATAACTCCTGCTACAAGCCCTCCTACTATTAAGGCTACAATGTAACCTGGATAACCTGAAAGAATACCTGACTTAGTTAAAAGTGCTGCTGTATATGCACCTATTGACATAAATCCTGCATGTCCTAAGGTAATTTGTCCCAAACAACCAACTGTTATATTTAAGCTAGCTGCCAAAATAACATTTATTAATATTAATATTAAAATTCCTATTTGATATCTACTTATGAATCCTGAATTTATTAAAGAGAAAAGAATAAAATATAGAATCAATAAAACTACATAAGTAGCTATATAACTTAATTTTTTATTTTTATCCATTATACTTTCTCCTTTACATTTTTTCCAAGTATTCCAGTAGGTTTAAATAATAAAACTATAATTAATATTGAAAATACAAAAGCATCTGCAAGTTGTGATGATAGGTATGCTCTTGTTAAACTTTCAACTATTCCTAATATAAATCCTCCAATTACAGCTCCTGGTAATATTCCTATTCCACCTAAAACTGCTGCAACGAAAGCTTTTATCCCAAGCATAGAACCCATTAAAGGTTGTATTTGTGGATAGGCTGACACGTATAAAACAGAGGCAACTGCTGCAAGTCCACTTCCTATTGCAAATGTAAGTTGTATTGTTCTATCCACATTTATTCCCACTAAAGCTGAAGCTGAATAATCTTGACTTGTTGCTATCATAGCCTTTCCATATTTAGTTTTCTTCATAAATAATTGTAAAGCCATTGATAATGTTATAGTTACAACTATAGTTACAACTGCTCCAAAACTAATTTGTATGCTATCTCCTAATTTTATTGAGTCTTGAGTAAAAATTTTAGGAAAGGATCTAGTATTTGGTGTAAATACTTTCATAAATACATTTTCTAAAAATAAGCTAACTCCTATAGCTGTTATTAAGTTTGAAATCCTTGGTGAATTTCTTAGTGGTCTATATGCTATCCTTTCTGCTAAACAACCAACTAATGCACAAATTATTATTGCTGGTACAACTGAAAGCCATATCGGTAAACCCATAGATGACAATGCTGGTATCGAAAATAATGAAACATAGGCACCTATCATTATTATATCCCCATGTGCAAAATTAATAAGTTGTGCTATACCATATACCATTGTATATCCTAAAGATACTAGGGCATAGATACTTCCAATTTGTAAACCATTAATTATCTGAAGTAAAAACTCCATTTTATCCTCCCATTTATTTTGACACTACTGAATCAAATGTATAATCTCCATTTACTATTTTGATCATAGTTATACTTTTAATAGGGTTATTTTTTTCATCAAAAGTCAAGTGTCCTGTGATTCCATCAAATTCTATTTCTTTTATTGCTTTAACTATTGCTTCTTTATCAGTACTTCCTGCTTTTTCTATTGCAGCCTTTAAAATATATGCAGCATCATAACTTAAAGCCGAGAATGCAGAAGGTTCGTCATTGTATTTTTCTTTATAGTTCTTTATGAAGTTTTGTACCTTTTCATTACTATCTTTTGTTGAATAGTGATTAGCAAAGAATACATCTTCTATTGCAGCATATGATGATGGGTCAACAGTTTTTACAACTCCATCCCAACCATCCGAACCAACTATAACTGATTTTATTCCAACTTCTCTTGCTTGTATAGCTATTAAACCATCTTGTTCATAGTAATCTGGTATAAATAGAACATCTGGGTTCTTTTGAGCTATCTTTGTAAGTTGAGCTTTAAAATCTTTATCCCCGTCTGAATATCCTTCTCTTGCAACAATTTCTATTCCTTGAGCTTCCGCTTCTTTTGCAAACGCATTTGCTACTCCATCTGAATAGTCACTTGAGTTATTAGACATAATAGCTACTGTTTTAGCTGCTATTTTATCTTTAGTGAATTTTGCTAAAACTTCTCCTTGATAAGGGTCTGTAAAACATACTCTAAATACATTTGAACCAACTTCTGTTATATTAAGTTGAGTCCCTGTAGGAGTTATCATTGGTATTCCATCTTGAGCTGCAACTTCTGCTACTGCAACACTTGGTTTAGATGTAACATCACCAATTAGAGCTACCATTCCCCAGTCCACAAGTTTGTTATAGGCATTTACTGCTTCAGTAGAATCTCCTTTTTCATCTAAAAGATTTAATTCAATTTGTTTTCCTAATATTCCACCATTTGCATTGATTTCATCAACTGCTAATTTAAGTCCATTAGTTGCTGATATTCCGTAAATTGCAACTCCTCCTGTCAATGGTCCAAGAGCTCCAATCTTTATTGTTTCAGCTTCTGTTGCTGATTTATCTGCTGCTTTTTCTCCTCCACAAGCCACTAATAAAAGCGAAGCTCCAAGTAAAGTAGTTATTAATTTTTTCTTCATGTCATTTCCTCCAAATTATTATTTTAATATTTAAGGCATACTATACCAAAAAATTAGAAAAAAGTAAAGTATTTTTTTAATATTTTTGTATCAAAAAAAAAGACAATTTATTAAACTGTCTTTTTTTGTTATTTTTCTATGCATTTTAAGTTAAAAACAAAAAAGAGACCAAAATTAGTCTCCTTTTAAAGCTTTTAGATTTTATTAGAATTATAAGTCCTACTCCACTTCTAACATCGCTTCCTTTTATATCATAACCAATGTCATAAGTTCTAAAAAGTTCATTATCTTTGAACTAATCTGAATTCTACTCTTCTGTTTTGTAGTCTTCCTTCAGCTGTTTCATTCGTTGCTACTGGATATTCTTCTCCTTTAGCTTCTATTCCTACTATTCTGTCTTCTGCTAATCCAAATTCTATTAATTTAGCTTTTACTGCTTCTGCTCTTCTTCTTGAAAGTCCTATGTTATATTGGTTACTTCCTATAGAATCTGTATGTCCTTCTATTGTTACTTCATAGTTATTTTGTTCTATAAAATCTTTTAAATTATTTAAGATTTCAAAATATTGTGGTTTTACTACTGATTTATCAAAATCAAAGTTTAGTGCTCTTTCATCTAATACTATTGTTATTTCTTTTGGTGCTTCTATATTAGTTATGTCTATATTTTTTATTTCTAAAGCATTTATTCTTATTGTATTTTCACGCATTTGTGTTGTTGTTAGTGCTTGGACTGCTAATGCTGGTAGAGAAAATACGAATAAAAGTAATAGTGTTATTATTGTTGTACTTGTTGCATTCTTTCTCTTTGCCATTTTTCAGCCTCCTTTTCTAATGATAAGTATTCTTCTGTATACTCAACTTTTCCTTCTTCAACTAATTTGTCTACATTTTCTGAAGGTTTTACTGCTTTATTATTTGCTAAATAAGTTTCTATATTATCTAATCTTGCTGTATTATAGTTTACTACTTTCTGATCTGTACATGCTACTAATGATAAAACTCCTAATATTAATGCTAATTTTTTCATATTCTTTTTTCTCCTTTTTATTAATAATTTACTCTTCTTTCTAGTTCTCCAACATTCTTTTCCAAATTATCAAGCATTTCATTTGTTTTGTTGTAGTTTTCTATTTTGTCATTTATTTCTAACATTCTTTTCTTTATTCTTTGTACTTCTTCATCCATTTTTTCAGATTCAGTCATATTTTTTCTTGATTTTTTTGGAGCTACTTCTTCTTGTACTACTGTAACTGTTTCTCCTTCAACACTTTCTGTTTCTTGATTAGCTATATCTTGAGCTGATTGAGTTCCTTCTTCTGCTTGTCTTTTAGCTGCTTCTTCTGCTTCTTTTTCCTTTTCTTTTTGAACTTTTTCATACTCTTTTAGTAATCTTTTCTTTGCATCATCATCGCTTTCTTCTGCATAAGCAAACGAAGCTACTAAAAGTAGTCCTAATAATGTTGTTAACATTAATTTCTTTTTCATCTATATTCCCCCTATTATTATTGTACAGTTTCTTCTACTGGAGCTGCTACTTCTTCTACTACAGGTGCTTCAGTTGGTTCTGCTGTTTCAGTTGCCTTAGGTTCATCGTTCATTATTTCATAGTATCCTGCTACTTCTGCTTCTTCTCTTGCAACACTTCTTACTACTCTTTCATAGAAATCTAATTTTTCTAAAGCCTCTTTTCTTGTTGCTTCTAATTTTTCTGCTTCTGTTTTTGGTTTAGCTTGTTCTGCTTTCTTTGCTTTTACCATTGCTTCTATTTCTGCTAATGAAGCTGCTTCAGATGTTGTTATTCCTAATTCTTTTGCTTCCTTTTGAAGTTTAAGAGTTTGAGCATCTTCTGTCTTAATTTTCTTTCTCATTCCTTCTAAGATGTCCATTGCTTCTTTTTCATCTTGTTCGCTCATACCTTCTGTTGTTGTCGCAATTTCTGCTGGAGCTTCTACAGTTTCCACTGCTTGAACTTTTGCTTGTTCTTCAGCCTCTTTCTTTGCTTTTTCTGCTGCTTCTTTTTCTAATTTTGCTTTTGCTTTTTCTGCTTTTTCTATCTCTGCTCTCTTTTTATTTAATACTGCCATTCCATCATCTTCTGCATAAACTATTGACGATAGTGCACATAAAAATAAAATAGTTTTTAGAAACTTCTTCATTTTTTCCCCCTCCTAATTAATTTAAAACTTCTAGTAATTTTGTTAATTCTATTATTTGTTGTTCTTTGTCTGCAATCTTTTGCTCTAGCTTATTGTAGTATTCATCAAATCTTTTTAACAACTTTTTGTATTCATCTCTATGCCATCTTATTTTTGAATCTTCTTTTAATTTAGCATAAAGTTCTTCTCTTCCCAGTTGCTTTTCTTTTAATTCCTTTACTTCTGCTTCAAGATTTGCCTTTTCTTGAATAAACTCTTCTTTTCTTTCAGCTTCTTTTTGCATTAAAGCTTGATACTCTGCTTCTATATTTTTTACTTCGTTTATTACTTCTTGAGCTACAGTATCTGTTGCTTCTGCTGAGTAAGAAACTGCTCCCACTACCAACATTGCACCTAAAATAAATTTGATTTTCATAGTTCCCCCTTTTAAACTTTTTTTATAAAAATATTAAGTTTTTTATGATTTTAGTATACTGTTTTTATGCATTTTTGTCAATTAAATAAAAGCTTTTTCAAAAAAATATCCTCGATTTCTCAAGGATATTCATAAAAATTTATTATACTGTAGTTATTTCTTTTTCTTTTTTAGCAAGCAATTCATCTATTTCTTTAATATACTTATCTGTTAAAGTTTGAACATGTGTTTCTTCTTTCTTTAATTCATCTTCAGAAATAGGATTTTCTTTATCTTTTTCTAATTTTTTTAAATGATTATTAATATCTTTTCTGATATTTCTAACAGCAATTTTACCATTTTCAGCTTCAGTTTTAGCAAGTTTTACATATTCTTTTCTTCTTTCAGCAGTTAGTTCTGGTAAAACAAGTCTTATAACTCTACCATCATTGTTAGGAGTCATTCCTATGTTAGCTGCAAGTATTGCTTTTTCAATTTTAGGTATTAAAGTTTTATCCCAAGGATCTATAACTAAAAGTCTTGCTTCTGGAGCTGATACTGACCCTATTTGATTTAAAGGAACATCACTTCCATAATTTTCTACTTTTACTGCATCTAACATAGCCACATTTGCTCTACCTGCTCTTATAGATGTAAATCTTTCTTTCACCGATTCTATTGTTTTTAACATTTTATCTTCGCATTCTTTTATAAGTTTGTCACTAGCTATACTCATTCTTCCTCCTTCAGTTAATTAAATTTAATTTAATCTGCTACAACAGTAGTTCCAATATGTTCACCCATAACAACTTTCTTTAAGTTACCTTCAACCAAAGAATTAAATACAATTATAGGTAATTTATTTTCTCTACATAGTGAAATAGCAGTGGCATCCATTACTTTTAAATCTTTTGCTAAAACTTCATTATATGTAACTGTTCCATATTTTTTAGCATCTGCAAATTTTACAGGGTCTTTATCATATATTCCATCAACTTTTGTAGCTTTTATAACAACATCAGTTTCCATTTCAATAGCTCTTAAAGCTGCTGCTGTATCTGTTGTGAAATATGGATTCCCAGTTCCAGCTCCAAATATAACTACTCTACCTTTTTCAAGATGTCTTTGAGCTCTTCTTTTGATAAAAGGCTCTGCAACTTTTGGCATTTCAATAGCAGTTTGTACTCTAGTAGGAACACCTAATTTTTCAATTGAATTTTGTAGTGCTAAAGAGTTTATAACAGTGGCAAGCATACCCATATGATCTGCTGTAACTCTATCTACCCCTTGTGCAGCACCTGAAATTCCTCTGAATATATTTCCACCTCCTATGACAATAGAAACTTCAACTCCTAAGTCAACAATTTCTTTAATTTGTTTTGCATAAGAAGTGATAACATCAGATGAAATTCCGAATTCTTGTTCTCCCATTAAGGCTTCTCCACTTAATTTCAATAAGATCTTCTTGTAAAAAGGGCTTTCCATATTTCCTCCTCTAATATTTTTTATTTAAAAAAATAGAGGATGCAAAGTTGCATCCTCATAAATAACTATCCTTTGATTTGAGCAGCAACTTCTGCAGCGAAATCTTCTTCTCTCTTTTCTATTCCTTCTCCAACCTTGAATCTTTCAAATGATAGAACTTTTATATCTCCTGCATATTGTTTAACAGTTTCTTTGTTTTCAGCTCTTACATAAACTTGATCTACTAAACAATTTTCTTCATAGAATTTGTGCATTTTTCCTATTAATATTTTTTCAATTATATTAGCTGGTTTTCCTTCTTCTTCTAATTGTTTTCTAGCTATTTCTTTTTCATGTTCTAAGTCAGAAGCTGTTACTTCTTCTTCTGATAGATATTTAGGATCCATAGCTGCTACATGCATTGCTATATTTTTAGCTTTTTCTAAGTTTGCTTCTGTAGCTTCTCCAGACATTTCAACAATTACTCCAAGTTTTCCACCTAAGTGACTGTAAGTTTGTACAAAACCATCTCTTGCAACTACAACAGCTAATCTTCTTAAGCTCATGTTTTCTCCGATTTTAGCTATTAATTCTGTTAAAGCTTCAGAAACTTTCTTGTCTCCTTCAATTTGAGTTTCATTTAATTCTTCTAATTGATGAGCATTTCTTTCTAAAGCAAGTTTTACTAATTTTCTTCCGAATTCTTTAAATTCTTCATTTTTTGCAACGAAGTCAGTTTCTGAGTTGAACTCTAAAATAACTGCTTTCTTGTGATCAGGAGTAACCGCATCGAATATTAATCCTTCTGCTGCTATTCTTCCTGCTTTTTTAACAGCCTTAGTTATACCTTTTTCTCTTAGGTAATCTATTGCCTTTTCTATATCTCCGTCATTAGTTTCTAATGCTTTTTTACAGTCAAGCATTCCTGCTCCTGTTCTTTCTCTTAATTCTTTTACTAAAGCAGCTGTTACTGTAGCCATTTTCATAACCTCCTATGATTATATTAAGTATATTATTCTACTGAACCTTCTTCAACATTTATTTCTTCTGATTGAGGTTCTACATTTTCATGTCCTTGATTTCCTTCAACTATTGCATTAGCTATAACAGAAGTAATTAATTTTACTGATCTTATAGCGTCATCGTTTGCTGGGATAGGGTAAGTTATTAAATCAGGATCTACGTTTGTATCTATCATAGCAAATACAGGGATTCCTAATAAATGAGCTTCTCTAACTGGCAATTCTTCCATTTTAACGTCTACTACATATATAGCATCTGGAGCTTTTTCCATATCTCTGATTCCAGATAAGTTTTTAGATAATTTAGATAATTCTTTTCTGAATTCTGCAGCTTCTTTTTTAGTGTAATCAGTATCTAAAGTTCCATCAGCATCCATTCTTTCTAATTCTTTCATTCTTTCAATTCTCTTTTTGATAGTAGAGAAGTTTGTTAGCATTCCACCTAACCATCTGTTGTTGATGTAATACATTCCAGATCTTTCTGCTTGTTCTTTAATAGCTTCTTGAGCTTGTTTCTTAGTTCCTACAAATAGAACTTTTCCTCCATCTTCAGCTATTTTTCTCATTTCTTCATAAGCTTCTTCTATTTTCTTTAAAGATTTATGTAAATCAATTACATGAATTCCATTTCTTTCTGTGAAAATATACTTCTTCATTTTTGGGTTCCATCTTTTAGCTTGATGTCCAAAATGAACTCCAGCTTCTAATAATTGTTTCATTGTTACAACTGACATTTTTTTCCTCCTAAAATTTTAAATTTGGTTATACTTCCATCAATCTCAAAACTAAGCCATCTAATTTTAGAGCACCTTGCTTAGAAATAATTGATGTGATTATTTAACGCTTATAGATTTTATCATTTTTTTCAAACTTTGTCAATTAGTTCTACTTTTAGCTTTCTTTATTTTTCTTTATTATAAAACAGTTCTATTCTTTCTCTTTCTTTATTTTCTAATTCTATCCCCCATTTGACAAATTCTTTAATATTTTCAGCTGTTAAAAAATTTATATATTTTCCTTTTTCTTCTTTTGGTATTAAAATAGGAGCTAAATTTTCTTTTAAACAACTATGAATAATCAATAATCTTCCTGTTCTTCCATTTCCATCTCCAAAAGGATGAATTTTTTCAAATTTTATATGTTGATCCAATATTGCTTCTATTTTTTCTTCATCTGTCTTTGCATTATTCAGTCTATATTCTAAATTTTGACACCAATCTTCTATAACTGTAGGAACTAAATATGGTTTAGTTGTCTCAATAACTGCTCCTAAAATAATATTTTGTATCTTTTTAAATTCTCCATTGTCTTCTCTTAAATTTTCCATAATATATTTATGATAATGTTTTATTAAATCAGTTGAAATTACTCTATCAGTTTTTAAAAGTAATTCGAAAGCTTTTTTATAATTTTTAACTTCATAGTATTCTCTTTCTGTCATTCCTTTAGGAATATAATTATGAATAAGAATAGAAATAGTGTCTCCTAAAGTTAATGTATTTCCTTCAATAGCTGTTGAATGATGAGCTGCTCTAACCAATAAATCATCTATATACTCACTTGTCATTTTTTCTACAATATTATTCATTTTTCCCCCTGATGTTACTTTACACTTTTCTACATTTATATTATATCACTTTTTCTGAATAAAAAAGAGAGTTTAATTACTCTCTTTTATCGGACCATTCTTTAATCATCAAAAACCTCCGTTATTTCATGAACAGTACCACCTTTTGTTTCTAATTGTTCTATAGATTTTTTTAATCTTTTAATATTTTTTTCACTATAAAATGGATCTGCATCAACTATAAATGGTAGCCGTCTTTCTCTCACAAACTTCTTGGCAAAAATAGTAAATGCAGTAGTTACTGTCATGCCAATTTCATTACAAAGGATATCCAACTCATCTTTTAAATCTTTTTCAAGTCTAAAATTGATATTGATTTTTTCCTTTTCAACCAAACAACTATTTCCTCCTTTATTTACATCCATTATTAATACCTCCAAATATTTTATAACGATATTATATTACATTTTCATTACAATGTCAATATAATGCTTTTAACAAAAAAAGAGAATGTTATGTAACATTCTCTTCTTAAATTTTAATAATCAGGGTTCATCATATATTGAACTATATCATCAACAAGTTCAGCAGTTTTTCCATTAATATCATTCAATGGGTTAAATTCAGTTATATCTGCTGATGTAACTGAGTAGTTTTTAAATGCAAACTTCAATGATTTAAACATTTCATCAGATGACATTCCATTTCTAACTGGAACAGAAACTCCAGGTGCAATTTCTGGATCAAAAACATTCATATCTATACTGATATGTAAGTTATCTGCTTTTAGATAATCTTTTACTTCTTCTAAGACAGCGTCTATTCCTCTTCTTAAAATATCATCGTAGTAAACTATTTTTACTCCAGTTTTTTCTATAATTTTTCTTTCTTCCACTTCAATTTCTCTTGCTCCAAAGATAACTATATTTCTGCTATCCACCTTAGCTCCTTCATAGAAACAGTTTACAAGTTCTCTATCTCCAAGTCCTTGAATTAAAGCTAGAGGCATTCCGTGGATATTTCCTGTAAGTGTACTTTCAGGAGTATTCATATCTCCGTGAGCACTCATCCATAAGATTCCAATTTCTTTTTCTAAAGAAACTCCTGCTACACTTCCTACTGAAATTGAGTGGTCTCCTCCAACAAGTATTGGTCTATATCCATCAATAACTGCCTCATTAACTCTCTTAGCTATCTTTTCACAAGTATCTAAAACTGTATTTTTGAATTTCAACTTCTTATCGTTGAAGTCTTCTTTTTGTCTTTCAACAGTGATTAATTCCATTTCATCAAAAGTATCTGGATATGCTTGAATTAAGTCATCTGGTCCAAACTCAGTACCTGTCTTGTTAGCTCCAAGATTTGTTTGTACTCCAATAAGTACATTTTTCATCTTTTCAGTGTATAAGTAAATAGCATCTTCTTCTTCAATTACATTTATAGTTTCAAGTTCTGGGTCTTCCATACCTTGAATATGTAAATCTGCTTCTTTTAATTCTTCAATATGATCTATTATATCTTGACTGATTCTTTCTCCAGCAATGATTATTGGTATACCAGGTGGATATGCCATTATCATTTCACCAGAAATTTTCCCTACACTTTCTTTGAAAGGAACTTTATTCTTTTCACTGTAGAATGCTTCTCTTGGCATTAATACTAATTCAGGTGTTTCAGGAAGTTTTATATTATTTTTTTCTAAAGTTTTTCCTTTTCCAAAAAATCTCTTACTGATATCTCTTAGAGCATCAAGTAATTTATCAATACTTTCTTCTGTATCACCTATAGTAACAAGTCCTAAAGTATTGTAGTAATCTGATAATTCCATTTGTATATTGTAATCATCTACAAGTAGACTTTCAAGTTCTCCACCTTTAAGTCCTAATTCTTTAGCTGATATAGTTATCTTTGTTGGGTCAAAAGAGAAGAAACCTTCTTTACCAACAAGTTCTTCACCAAAACAATAGATTCCAGGAATTCTATTAGCTTCTCTTCTAAAGTATTTAGCAAGTTCAATAGCTTTAGTAAGTAATTCTTGTCCTTCAGTAGCTATTTGTCTCCTTGAACAGTCAAGAGATGCCATCAATGGATAAGATGGTGATGTTGTATGAAGCAAACTTAAAATTTGTTTTACTTTTTCAACATTTACTCTATCAGAATTTACATGAATAACAGACATTTGAGTCATTGCTCCTAAAATTTTATGAGTACTTTGAGTACAGATATCTGCTCCTGCATCAACTGCTGAAACAGGTAATTCATCATGGAAATGTAAATGAGGTCCATGAGCTTCGTCAACAATTAAAGGTATGTCATAGCTATGAACTATATCTGCTATTTTCTTAAGATCTGTTGCCACACCATAATAAGTTGGATTTATTAAAAGTACTGCACATATATCTGGATCTTGTTTTAACATATTTTCAACTGTTTGAGGTTTTACACCTAAAGCAATTCCTAAGTTTTCATCTATTTCAGGATTCATGTACACAGGCTCAGATCCACTCAGAATAATTCCAGCTGATACTGATTTATGTACATTTCTTGGTACTAATATTTTTTCCCCTGCTTTAATAACTGACATTATCATTGCTTGTATTGCTCCAGAAGTTCCATTTACTGCAAAAAAACTATGTTTTACTCCATAGGCATCTGCTAGCAACTCTTGAGCTTCTTTTATACAACTTTTTGGATGATGTAATCCATCAACCATTTTAAATATTGTTACATCTATTGAAAACGGAGCCTCTCCCATAAAGTTATAAAACTCTTTGTCTACTCCTTTTCCTCTTTTATGTCCAGGAACATGAAATGGAAGTATATTTCTTCTTACATATTCATCTTTTAATACTGTAAATAATGGTGTTTTATTTTGGTCTAGCTTTGACATATCAACCTCCCTTGTAGTTTTAATTTTATTTTATTTTTGAATACGAGATATTTTATAATTATACAAGCTAAATGTCAATAAGAAAAATAAAAAAGATAGGCTCTTGACCTATCTTTTAAAATTATTTGATAATTATTAAATAAATCCTTTATACTCTCTCATGACTAAATGAGCATCTATTTGTTGTATAGTATCTAAAGCAACACCAACAACAATGATTATTCCTGTTCCACCAAAATAAACTGGAAGTCCCATAGAAGTAAATATTACATATGGTAGTATAGAAATTACTGCTAAGAAAAGTCCTCCACCCCATGTAATTCTTGAAGCAACACCTTCAAGATATTCTACAGTTTCTTCCCCTGGTCTGATTCCAGGTATAGTTCCTCCACCTTGTCTTAAGTTTTCAGCAACCTTTTCAGGGTCAAAAACTAAAGCTGTGTAGAAAAATGAGAAGAACATTATTACTAAAGCATACAATATCATGTATACTGGGTGATTTTGCCCAAATACTATAGATAAAGTTGTTTTTAATTGTAAGTCTGAAGGAAGAGCATTAACTATTACTCCAGGAATTAACATAAACACAGATGCAAAGATTACAGGCATTACCCCTGCTGTATTAAGTCTTAATGGTATAAATGATTTCTCTCCTATTCCACCTTTTGAGCTAAATCCTTTTCCAACATAATGAATAGGGATTTTTCTTTGTCCAAGTTGAAATAATACTATTCCTGCTATAGTTACAGTAGCAAGGAAAGCTACTAATACAAATAGAGGAATTAAGAATTTATCTCCTTGCATTTTTTGAACTGTTTGTATAACACTTGAAGGAGCTCTTGATATTACATTTAAGAATATAATAAGTGAAACTCCGTTTCCTATTCCTTTGACAGATATTTGTTCTCCTACCCACATTAAGAATACAGTTCCAGCTGTTAGTGTAGTTATTGTTCTTACAAAAAAGCTTATTCCTGGATTATAGACAAGTCCAACAGATTGTAGCCAAAGGCAAACTCCAGTCCCTTGAATAACAGCAAGTGCTATTGTCAAGTATCTCGTCCATTGAGTTATTCTATTTCTTCCAGATTCCCCTTCTTTTTGAATTTCTTCAAGTTGAGGAATAATAGATACAAGTAAACTTACAACTATTGAAGCATTAATGTAAGGAATAATCCCTAATGAGAATATAGATATTCTTGTGAAGGCTCCTCCAGAAAACATATTTATATAACTAAGTACATCACTTTTAGAAGCCATCGAAGCAAGTCTATCCACATCTACACCAGGAGCAGGAATTAAAGTTCCTACTCTGGCAACCAAGAACATTAATAATGTGAAAATAATTCTTTCTCTAAGTTCAGGAATTTTTACTATACTACTTAATCTAGAGCTAAATTTCTCCATTAAAGTCATATATACACCTACCTCAGATTAATATTATTTATTAGTTTCTGCTCTTTCAAAACCTTTAACTTCAACTATTTCAACTGTTCCACCTTTTGCTTCAATAGCAGCTTGAGCTGATTTAGATACTTTATGTAATTTAACAGTTAATTTTTTGTTAAGTTCTCCATTTCCTAAAACTTTAATTCCATCTCTTACATTTTTGATTAAGAATTTATTGAATAAAGTTTCTAAAGTTACTTCTTCTCCATCTTCAAAGTTATCATTTAATAAACTTAAAGATATTATTGTATATTCTTTTTTGAATATAGCATTTGAGAATCCTCTTTTTGGAACTCTTCTATAGATAGGCATTTGTCCACCTTCAAAGTAAGGTTTTACTCCTCCACCTGCTCTTGAATTTTGACCATTGCTACCTTTTCCAGCTGATTTTCCCCAACCAGATGAGTTTCCTCTTCCTATTCTTTTTCTGTTCTTTTTAGGAACTGAAGGTGTTAATTCATTTAGTTTCACTATGCTTGCACCTCCTCAATTTTTAACAAATAAGAAATTTGAGCTAATTTCCCTTTTAATTCAGGTGTTTCATTATGTTCTACAACATCATGCATCTTCTTAAGCCCTAGTGACTTTGCAGTCGCTATGTGATTAGGCTTTCTTCCGATTATGCTTTTTACAAGCTCTATTCTAAGTCTTGCCATTTCATCTTCCTCCTAGCTTAAGATATCCTTAACTTCTAATCCTCTTAAAGCTGCTATTTCTTGAGCAGTTCTAAGTAATTTTAATGCTTCCACAGTAGCTCTTGCTACGTTATGTTTATTTCTTGACCCTTTAATTTTAGTTAAAATGTCATGAACCCCAACTAATTCTAATATTTCTCTTGAAGCAGAACCAGCTATTACTCCAGTCCCTTCATATGCTGGTGCCATCCATAAAGTAGTTGCTCCCCATCTTCCTGTAATTTCATGAGGTATTGTATTATTTTTTAAAGATATCTTTACGATATTCTTTTTTGCAGCTGCAATAGCTTTTTTTATAGCATCAGGAACTCCGTTTGCTTTTCCTAGTCCTAATCCTATTTTACCTTCTCCATCTCCAACAGCAGCTAATACTGAGAAAGATATTGTTCTTCCTCCCTTAGTTGTCTTAGAAACTCTAGATATCTTCAATAATTTTTCTTGATATTGATTATCTTCTCTGTTCAACAAGTGAAATCCTCCTCTCTCTAGAAATTAGAAGCTTAATCCAGCTTCTCTAGCCGCTTCTGCAAGAGCCGCTACTCTTCCTGTATATTTATATCCTGATCTATCAAAAACGATAGCATCTATTCCTTTTTCTTTAGCTCTTTCAGCTATTGCTTTTCCAATGGCTTTTGCTGCTTCAACATTTCCACCATTAGCAATACTTCCTTTTAATGCTTTATCTATTGTAGATGCAGATACTAAAGTAACTCCATTTACATCATCTATTAATTGAGCAAAAATGTTAGTATTTGATCTAAAAACTGAAAGTCTAGGTCTTTCTGGAGTTCCAGAAATCTTATTTCTTATTGACATTTGCTTTTTTTGTCTTGATGCTTTTCTATCAACTTTCTTAAACAACTGTCTTACCTCCTTTTTAAGCTATTTTAAGACTTTTTACCTTCTTTTCTTCTAATATGTTCATCAGCATATTTAACCCCTTTACCTTTATATGGTTCTGGTGGTCTCTTAGCTCTTATATTAGCTGCAACTTGACCTACTAATTCTTTTTCGATTCCATCTATATGAATAGTAGTATTCTTTTCAACAGTAAAAGTAATTCCAGGTATTTCATCTATGATTATTGGATGAGAGAATCCTAAAGATATTTCTAATCCTTTTCCTTTAGCTGCTGCTCTATATCCTACCCCTACTAAAGTAAGAGTTTTTCTGTATCCTTCAGAAACTCCTTTAACCATGTTGTTGATTAAAGCTCTAGTAGTTCCGTGTATTGATCTTGTAAATGGTTCATCATTAGGTCTTTCAAATGTAATGTGACCATCTTCTAATTTTATAGTTATACTTTTATTAAATTCTTTAGTTAATGTACCCTTTGGTCCTTTTACAGTAACAACATTGTCTTTTACTGAAAAATCAACTCCAGAAGGCACAGCTATAGGTTTTTTACCTACTCTTGACATTAATGTACACCTCCTAAGTTTTTATTACCATACAAATGCAAGGACTTCTCCACCAACTTTTTCTGCTCTAGCAACTTTATCTGTAATAACCCCTTTTGAAGTTGAAACTATTGCTATTCCAAGTCCAGATAGAACTCTTGGCATATCTTCTACTGAAGAATAAACTCTTCTTCCAGGTTTAGATATTCTTTTTAATCCTTTTATAACTCTTTCTTTTCCTGCATATTTTAAATAAACTCTTATATTTTTCTTATTTTCTTCATCAGTAACAATTTTGAAATTAGAAATATATCCTTGCTCTTTTAAGATTTCAGCTATTCTTTCTTTCATCTTTGAGTGAGGTATATCTACTTTTTCATGCATAACTGCATTAGCATTTCTTACTCTTGTTAACATATCAGCAATTGGATCTGTTAAATACATCTATTTAAATCCTCCTTCCTTTGATTAATTACCAAGATGATTTTTTTACACCAGGTATAAGTCCAGCACCTGCAAGTTGTCTAAACTTAACTCTTGATATTCCGAATTCTCTCATAAATCCTCTTGGTCTACCATCTAATTGACATCTATTTCTTTTTCTAACAACTGAAGAATCTTTTGGTAATTTGTTTAATTCAAACATAGCTTCCATATCTCCAGCAGCGATTCTTTTCTTTAATTCAGCTCTTTTTTCAGCATATTTGTCAACAAGTTTTGCTCTTTTAACATCTCTTGCGATCATTGACTTTTTCGCCATCTACTTTAACCTCCCTACAATTACTTCTTGAAAGGCATTCCAAAAGCCTTTAGTAATGCTCTTCCTTCTTCATCTGTTTTTGCAGAAGAAACCATAGTGATAGACATTCCTAAAAGTTTTTCAACTTTATCAAAATCTATTTCAGGAAATACTAATTGGTCTCTCAATCCTACTGAATAATTTCCTCTTCCGTCAAATGAGTTGCTTGGAACTCCTTCAAAGTCTCTAACTCTTGGAAGAACTACATTTACTAGTCTATCTAAGAAATCGTACATTCTTTCTTTTCTTAAAGTAACTTTTGCACCAATAGGCATTCCTTCTCTTAATTTGAAACCAGCTTCAGATTTTTTAGCTTTTCTCAATAATGGTTTTTGTCCAGTGATTAAAGTTAAGTCAGCCATAGCAGCATCTATTAACTTAGAGTTTTGAGTAGCTTCTCCAACTCCCATATTAACTATGATTTTTTCTAGTTTTGGACAATCCATGATATTTTTAATTTCTAATTCTTTCATTAATTTAGGAACCACTACTTCATTATAGAATTTGTGGTATCTTGAAACATATTTATCCACTTATGCTTTCCTCCTTTCTTATATTATTTCTCCAGATTTTTTTGAAACTCTTACTTTTTTTCCATCTCTAACTTCGTATCCAACTCTTGTTGGTTGTTTAGTCTTTTCATCAAAAAGCATAACTTTTGATGAAAATATTGCAGCTTCTTTTTGTACAACTCCACCTTGTGGGTTCACTTGAGATGGCTTTAAATGTTTTGTTACTATATTTATACCTTCTACGATTATTTTTCCTTTTTTAGGGAAAACTCTTAGAACTTTACCTGTTTTCTTTTTATCTTTTCCAGATATTACATAAACTATATCTCCAGTTTTTACATGTAATGATTCAGGAACAAATTTAATTTTAGGTCTAGCCATGTTTCTTATAAGCCTCCTCTCTCATTATATAACTTCTATTGCTAGAGATAAGATTTTCATGAAGTTTTTCGCTCTTAATTCTCTTGCAACTGGTCCAAATATTCTTGTTGCTTTTGGTTCGTTGTTATTATTAATTACAACAGCAGCATTATCATCAAATTTTATGTATGAACCATCGTCTCTTCTAGTTTCTTTTCTTGTTCTTACTATAACAGCCTTTACGACATCTCCCTTTTTAACGTTACCACCAGGGATAGCTTCTTTAACTGATGCCACAACAATGTCACCAATTTTTCCAAATCTCTTCTTAGATCCGCCTAAAACTCTTATTACCATAAGTTTTTTAGCCCCTGAGTTATCAGCAACATTAAGGATAGTTTGTTGTTGTACCATTAAAATATCCTCCTCTCACTAAATGTGATTATCTTGCCTTTTCTATGATTTCTACTAGTCTCCAATTTTTATCCTTAGATAAACGTCTAGTTTCCATTATTCTTACTTTATCTCCTACTTGAGCTACATTTTCTTCATCATGAGCTTTAAATTTAGTAGTTCTTTTTACTCTTTTCTTATATATAGGATGAAGTATCATTGTTTCAATTGCAACAACTATTGTTTTTTCCATTTTATCAGAAACAACTACTCCTTCTCTTACTTTTCTTTCGTTTCTCAAGATTAACCTCCTCTTTACCATATTAAAGAAATTAATTATCTTTCATTTAAGATAGTGTTGATTCTTGCAATTTCTCTTCTAACTTCTCTTATTTTAGCTGTATTAGTTAGTTGACCTAATGAAAGTTGGAACTTTAAGTTGAATAATTCTTCTTTTAGCTCTTTACACTTAACAACTAGGTCTTCACTAGTCATTTCTCTTATTTCTTTAGCTCTCATTAGTTTTCACCACCATTTTCTTTTTCTTCTCTCTTAACAACTTTACATCTGATTGGTAATTTCATAGCTGCTTTTCTTAAAGCTGCTGCTGCTTTTTCTTCAGTTACTCCTGAAACTTCAAATAAGATTCTTCCAGGTCTTACTACTGATACCCAACCTTCAACGTTTCCTTTACCTTTACCCATTCTCACTCCAGCAGGTCTTGCTGTGATTGGTTTGTCAGGGAATATTCTTATATATGTTTTCCCTTCTCTTTTAAATGTTCTGTTGATAGCAACCCGACATGATTCGATTTGTCTGTTTGTTATCCAAGATGGTTCAAGTGCTTGTAATCCATAATCACCAAAAGCAACAAAGTTACCTTTATGAGCTGCACCTTTCATTCTACCTCTGAACATTTTTCTGTGTTTTGTTCTCTTTGGCATCAACATAATTAAGCTTCCCCTCCTTCTTTCTTACTAGGAAGAACTTCACCATGGAATATCCATACTTTAATTCCTAAAGCTCCGTAAGTTGTATGAGCTGTTGCTACTGCATAATCTATGTCTGCTCTTAATGTATGTAAAGGAACTTTTCCTTCAACTGCCCATTCAGATCTAGCAATTTCAGCACCATTTAATCTTCCTGAAATCATTACTTTTATACCTTTAACTTCTGGAGATTTCATAGATCTTGATATAGCTTGAGTCATAGCTTTCTTGTAAGCTATTCTCTTTTCAATTTGAGCAGCTATCGATTCTGCAACTAATACAGCATCTCCATTTAAGTCTTTTATTTCTTGTACTTTAACAGTCACTTTTTTACCTGTTAATTTTTCAAGTTTTGCTCTAAGTGCATCTATTTCAGCACCTTTTCTTCCAATTATTAATCCTGCTTTTCCAGTATGTATATGTACAACTACTTGTGAAGGAGATGTTCTTTCGATTCTTACCTTAGAAATCCCTGTATGGAAGTAGTTTTTCTTTATAAATTCTTTTATTTGCACATCTTCATGGAAGTATTTTACATACTCTTTTTTATCTGCATACCAATTAGAATCCCAAGCTCTTGTAATTCCAAGTCTTAGTCCTCTAGGGTCTACTTTTTGTCCCACAGTTTTACCTCCTTAATCTTATTTTTCAGATACTGCCACTGTTATATGAGCTGTTGGTTTTCTGATTATATCAGCTCTTCCCATTGCTCTTGGCATAATTCTTTTTAAAACTGGTCCTTGATTTATCATTATAGTTGACACTACTAATTTTTCTTCATCCATTTTGAAGTTATTTGTTGCATTTGCTACTGCTGACATCAAAGTTTTCTTTATAATTCTAGCAGCTTTTTTATTTGTAAATTCTAGAATATCTATCGCATCTAGTGCTGATTTACCTCTCACTAAGTCAGCTACTAATCTAGCTTTTCTAGGAGATAGTCTTACGAATCTAGTTATTGCTTTAGCTTCCACTAGTCCATCCTCCTTCTTTTAACGAATTTTATTTTTTCTTCTTATCTACACCATGTCCATGATATGTTCTAGTTGGTGCAAATTCTCCTAATTTATGTCCTACCATTTGTTCAGTTACATGAACTGGTATATGTTTTTTCCCGTTATATACTCCAAAAGTTAATCCTATAAAATTTGGAAATATTGTAGATCTTCTTGACCAAGTTTTGATAACAGCTTTGTTGTTGTTAGAAGCAACTGCTTCTTCAACTTTAGCCATTAAATGATGGTCACAAAAAGGTCCTTTTTTTAATGATCTTGCCATTACTAATTAGCCTCCTCTCGCAAATTATTTTTCGTTTCTTCTTCTTACGATAAATTTGTCAGAAGTCTTTCTTCCTCTTGTTTTAATACCAAGTGCTGGTTTTCCCCAAGGTGTTAAAGGTGATTTTCTTCCAACTGAGTTCTTTCCTTCTCCTCCACCATGTGGGTGATCTACTGGGTTCATTACAGCTCCTCTTACATGAGGTCTTTTTCCCATATGTCTAGCTCTTCCAGCTTTACCTAAGTTTACCAAGTTATGTTCAGAGTTTCCAACTTCACCAACAGTTGCCATACATTCACCATGTATTAATCTTAATTCTCCTGAAGGTAATTCAACGTGACAGTAAGTTCCTTCTTTAGCTACAAGTCTTGCAGCAGTTCCAGCAGATCTTACTAATTGTCCACCTTTACCTCTTTGAAGTTCGATGTTGTGAATTTGAACCCCAACTGGCATATCTTTTAATTTAAGTGCATTTCCAGGTTTGATATCAGCTTTGCTTCCTGCAGAAACTATATCTCCTTTTTTTAGTCCTTTAGGAGCTAATATATATCTTTTTTCTCCATCAACATAGAATAATAAAGCAATGTTTGCTGATCTGTTAGGATCATATTCTATTGTTGCTACTCTTGCAGGAACATCTATTTTATTTCTCTTGAAATCTATAATTCTGTATAATCTTTTATGTCCTTTTTGTCTGTCTCTACAAGTTCTATGACCGTAATTATCTCTACCATACGCTGATTTTAGAGGTACAGTTAAAGATTTTTCAGGTCTTACTTTATCTAATTCATCATTTACTATTCTAGACATATGTCTAGTACCATTAGTAATTGGTTTCATTTTTCTAATAGCCATTTTTATTTTTCCTCCATTGACCTATATATATCTTTAAAACTTTTTTATTTCTTATACTTCTTTAGCATAAGTTATTGTATTTTCTTTAGCTAATTTAACAATTGCTTTTTTCTTAGCTTGAGTCTTATAAAGTCTCATACCATGTCTTTTAGTGATTGGTTTTTTGTTAATTGTAGCTACATCTTCAACTTTTACATTGAATATTGTTTCAACAGCTTTTTTTATTTCAATTTTATTAGCTTTTGGGTGTACTTCAAAAGTATACTTATTGTATTCTTTTCTTAAAAGTTCTGTTTTTTCTGTAACAACAGGCTTTTTGATTATATCATAAACATTCATTATTCTAGTACCTCCTCTACAACAGCTAATGCTTCCTTTGTAAGAATTACTTTTTCTTGTTTTAAAAGCCAGTAAACACCAATTTCATTTGGTTGTAAAATTACTGCATTTTCTAAGTTTCTTGCTGACAAGTATAAATTGTAATCTTTAATTAAATCTCCTACTACAAATAGTTGTTTTTGTTTTGCATCAACTTTATTTACTAAATTTACTATCACTTTTGTTTTAGGTGTGTCTATTCCATCATAGTCTAACACTAATACGTTTCCAGCTGCTACCTTTGCAGATAAAGCTGATCTTAATGCTAAATTTCTAACTTTTTTATTAACTTTCTTTTCATATGATCTTGGATGAGGACCAAATGTAACTCCTCCACCTACCATATGAGGTGCTCTTATTGAACCTTGTCTAGCTCTACCAGTACCTTTTTGTTTGAAAGGTTTTCTTCCTCCACCTCTAACCATTGCTCTAGTCTTAGTAGAAGCTGTACCTTGTCTAGCAGCTGCTAATTCAGCAGTAAGTACTTCATGAAGAACTACTTTATTTGGCTCAATCCCAAACACTGCATCATTAACTTCAACAGTACCAGTTTGATCTCCTGCTAAGTTATATACGTTTAAAACTGCCATTGTTTTCCTCCTCTTTCTACTATCCTATTACTTTCTTCACTGCTGGTCTAATTACTAAGTAACCATTTTTAGCTCCAGGAACTGCTCCTTTTATTAAAAGTAAGTTATGTTCTGCATCAACTTTAACAACTTTTAAATTTTGAACTGTTACTGTTGCATTTCCATGTTGTCCTGCCATTCTTTTACCTTTTAGAACTTTACCAGGCCAACTTGACATACCTATTGATCCACCAAGTCTGTGGTTTCTTGAAACCCCGTGTGAAGCTCTATTTCCACCAAATCCGTGTTTTTTCATAACACCTGATGTTCCTTTACCTTTTGAAGTTCCTGTGATATCTACATATCCAACTTCTGCCAGAACATCAACTTTGATTTCTTGTCCTAATTCATATCCTTCAACTGTTTCAACATCTAATTCTTTAACGAATCTTTGAGGTTTAACCCCAGCTTTGTTGAATATACCCATTAAAGGTTTTGTAGTGTTTTTTTCTTTCTTTTCATCAAATCCTAATTGTAAAGCAACATATCCATCTTTTTCTTCAGTTTTCTTTTGAAGAACAAAGTTAGGACCAGCTTCTACAACTGTTACTGGAACGAATTTTCCATCTTCAAAAATTTGAGTCATTCCAATCTTTTTTCCTAAAATTCCAGACATTTTTAACCTCCATCAAATAATATATTGGTTGATACAACCTACCCTTGTGGTTCTATTTTTTACCGCAAGAATAAAATCAACTTGTACTATTCTGTAAGTATAATGTTTTCACATTATCTCCCATAAATAAATACAGAGAATAGAATTAACTTTGTTTAATTTCTATTCCTACACCAGCTGGTAAGTGAACTGATGTTAACGAACTAATAGCCTTATCTGTAGAATTTACTAATTCTATCATTCTTCTGTGCACTCTCATTTCGAATTGCTCTCTTGAATCTTTATTAACATGCACTGATCTTAAAACTGTATACTTTCTGATTTTTGTAGGTAAAGGCATAGGCCCTGCTACAGTAGCTCCACTTTTCTTTGCAGCTTCAGCTATTCTTTTTGCTGATTCATCAAGTAAAGTATAATCGTATGCTTTTAAATAGATTCTTAATTTGTTAGAAGCCATTTATATATTGCACCTCCTTTA
>OGXA01000925.1_pt1 | contig 25375 bp, 30 predicted proteins | sample 1576171 | NCBI WGS metagenome assembly OGXA01 (sample SAMEA3541587, study PRJEB24748) | human gut metagenome | biome: human gut; feature: human-associated habitat; material: faeces | place: China | collected 2012 | reverse complement strand
GAAAATTCTCTGGAACATTTTACAGCAGAGGATGCCGTAATCGGCTAATTAAAAGCATTTATTTACAGAAATGCACAGTTCCCGATATGCTAAGAACTGTGCATTCCTTTTTTCTTCAATTTTACGATTTCTCAATTTTTCGAACTTGAAATTGTCGGGTTCAAACTGTAAGCTCAATTTGATTCCCTTCAATTGCAACAATACAGCTTTCGTAATAGCCATCTCCTGTTGTCCGGGGACCGCTGATTACTTCATAACCAGCAGTTTTCAACTCTACGGTCAAGGCATCAACCTTTTCTTTACTTCCTACACTAAATGCGATATGTGCATATCCCGTGCGAGCAAGTTCTTTAGGTAAATCATGCATTTCTGGCTTATTCATAATCTCTAATCGTGCACCATCATCAAACGACAGAAAATAGGAACGAAAGTTAGTTTTCAGATTATGATATCCTTCGTTCGACTTGGCTCCCATATACTTCATAAAAAAGTTGCGAGTTTTTTCCAGGTCATTTACATATAAAGCAATGTGTTCGATTTTCATAATTCACCTCCTTAAATTTCGATTTCTACGCGGTGATGCCGACGCTAATATTATCTGACTCATATTTATTTACCTTTTCTTTCAATTCTGATTTTTTAGCTGTTTATATTTCATCGTATAATTTCATATATTTTATCACACATAAATAGCCAAAAAAAGGACAAATTAATCAATTGAATTATTTCCATATTCCCTTACTTTTTCTGACATAATAATACAGATCATTTTCCATAGCAAGCACCTTGTCGAGCGGAATACTCTTAAAAATCTTCATCTTCATCTTAAACCTGATCCACAAAGCTGAATATATTCCGAGCACTATAAAGCAGACTCCGGTGACAAGCCATATCATAAGCTTTTCATGTGGGTCACTTGAAATATTTAAAATCATATACGCTGTACCGACAATTCCGATTATTGGAAATAGTGGGCCGCACGGCACTTTAAAATTTCTTGGTGCTTTTGGAAGCCTTTTTCTGAATATCAGTAGATCAATATGTGCCAATATGTATGAAATCATCCAGAATACTGAGCCTACCAGAATCAAAAATGAAATCATATCTGCGGAGTTGTCACTGAAATATCCAAATATCAGGATAAGCGCACTCACAAAAACCTGACCAAACCACGGCACATTGTGTCTGTTTGTCTTTGCAAAAATCTTTGGAAGCATATTCATTTTTGCCATTCCCTGACAGATAACAGCAAGTGAATTGACTGTTGAATTCTGTGTACTTATAACAGCCAGAGCTCCGACCAGCATCATCCATATTTTTCCGGCTTTTCCGAGCACTGCATAGCCATATACCAGGTGAGGGGCTGCGGAATCTGCAAGCGCTCCCCACTCCACATAATTGTGAAATCCAAAGATCATGACTGACTGCATTATAAATATGAGGAAAAGTCCTATCATCATGCCAAGCGGCACATTTCGTTTCGCATTTTTCACCTGCTTTGATACCGGGATTGCATATTCGGCTCCTATAAAAAGCCAGAAGGCCACTGCCGTCATTGCGGCAACATCCTTAAAATCGGCATTGAGGACATATGGCTGTTGTATTTTTACTCCTGTTCCTATACCTATCATACCGATGAAGCCCATAGCAACCAGCGAGCCGACAAGCAGAAAGGCTACAATATCCTGTATTTTTGCAAACATATCCACACCTCTTAGATTTGCCAACAGGATAATAACCGTCATGATGACAGTATATGCAAAGCTTGGTATGCCAGGGCCTATAACATCTGCAAGTGAGAAAGAGAATATAGAAGCCTCCACTCCACATGACATTGTGTTACAGATTAAGTAGCCTCCAACCATTGAGATAAGTGTTGGAAACGGTCCAAGTGCTGCCAGTGTATACTGTGCGAGACCACCTGTTGTATTGGGCATAAGTGCATTCAGCTCTGACAGCGATGCAACCGTTGTTATGTTTAAAAGCATTGCAATGAACATTGCAAATATAAATGTGCTTCCAAGTGTACCTGCACCATTTCCGAGTGATACGAGACAACTCGTTGCGACTACGAGCCCAACAGAAATCGATACTACATTTCCTAAGCCTAATTTCTTTTCATCCATAAGCGATGCCCTCTTTCATTCATATATTTACAAACTGCTGCTTTTAATTAAAGCGCCTCCAGTCCCTCGTCTCCGGTGCGGACTCTTATTACATTGTCAATGCTGTATACAAAAATCTTTCCATCGCCAATATGTCCTGTATAGAGCTCTTTTTTGATTATGTCCAGGATTTTATCTACCTTTGATGTCTCTACAACAATATTTATCTGCTGCTTTGGAAGCAGCTCCATAACTTCATTTATATCTACCTCATATTCCTGCGTTCCCATTTCCACTCCGCAGCCTAACACCTGCATAACCGTGACTCCGCGTATTCCAACCTTGCTTAGCTGCTGTATCAGGTCTGTAAGCTTTGACATTCCTGTGATAACCTCAATCTTTGATATTCTGCTCATGCCTATATCCTCCTTTGCATTTTCCTGTACTGCTCCAATGTTAAGCCTGCATAACTTTTAAATTCCTTCATCATGTGAGCCTCATCAAAATATCCACAATCAAGTGCAAGCTCATCATAACGTGTATTGTTTGTGTTTAATTTATCCAATAATGTCTGAAAACGTATATAACGTGCAAATTGCTTTGGTGAAATACTATTATAATTCTTAAATACCCTTCTTAGATAACAGGCTGAATAATTTGTTTCCTCCTGCAGCTCATTGATGCTTATATGTCCGTTTGCACGCGTAATGCGGTTTACCAGATATTCATTAATCATCTCTTTGTCTGACAAATCTGGACGTCCATATACAAAATCCCTGTAAGCCTCCATAAAAATCATACTGCGGCTTTTTATATCAGTTGCCATGGCTATCCTTTCAGTGAGATTTTTGCCAAAGAGATTGCCATCTATTTCCAAATCGTCATTTACAAGCATGTCCATGGAAAGCTCCCTCGGCAGTATTCCCTGTCCCGGCTGAAACCTGACGCCAAAGCATAAGCCGACATCGCCCAGCTCCCATTTCTTTACGCCGAATACAGTTCCGCTTATAAAAGTAGTAACCCTGCTTTTTCCTATATTAAACAGCAAATCTATGCTTCCATCAGGAACTGCTTTCAGCTCATGCAGTAATTTGTTTCCTAAAAAAAATTCATAGAAATGTGAAATTCCAAGCTTTGGCATATCAAGCCTTGATACATCGTCAACCCCAAGTTCAACGTATGGCTGACACGGATTAATGATGGTATTCTCTTTTTGCATAATCTGACCTCTTTTCAAAAGTCATAACTAATGAAGCTCCGGTTCCTCCCAAAGGTTGAGTCTGACTCCAATTCCCAGCTCAAGAGCCCTTTTGTATACAGTCTCACCCCAGGCAATATCCTCTACAGGCATTCCACCGACTGAGTAGATGATTCGCTGTTTATCATTGTCTCTGCCTGTCAGCTTACCGGTTATGACATCGGTTACATCTATTATTTCATCTCTTGTTATTTTTTTGTCATGCATGAGATCCATGAATTTGCAGCCTACAATCTGTACCGGATCGTAGCTCGGATATGGATATTCCTCCGCCCATGCTTCGTACAGTTTATAATTATCTACGACAAGCTTTGTGTTTTTATCCAGATAGAATTTCTCATCAAATCTGGCTGCTGAAGGCATACATATGAGAGCTCCTTCCTTTATCCAGGCCTCATCAATGTATGGGAATAGCGCTTCCCTGTCGCCGACACATGTGGTTGTACTGATGATATCACTGCCTTTTATGGCTTCCTCCATTGTCTCACAGACTTTAATTGTCTTAATCTGAGGAAATTCCTTCTTTACATATTCTACAAATGAATCGATTGATTTTTGTCCACGGCCTTTGATTTTAACTGTGTCGAGCTTCGGACAGACACTGATAAATGCTGCAAGAGATGTTTTTCCCATTACTCCGGGGCCAACAATTGCTGCTACCTTTGAGTCCTTTCTGGCAAGATACTTGGCTCCGACTCCAGGAATTGCTCCCGTTCTGTAAGCACTTAAAAGATTTGCTGACATAAGCGCTAAAGGTGCTCCTGTGTCCTTGTCATTTAACATCATCATGAGAATTGAACGCGGAAGTCCTGCTTTTTTATTTTCAGTGTTTGAGCCATACCACTTCATGCCTGCCATCTGAAAATTGCCTCCCAGATATGCCGGCATTGCCATGAAACGCCTGTCCTCTCCATTCTTTGGCATCCCCTCAAATTCAGGATTATCAGGGAAGGTAACCATACATCCATGTGAATTGTGATTTTCACCGCCCATCACATAGTCACCCTTTTTAAGTGTGACCATCATATCCTCCATGACCTCAACACATTTTGCCATATCCTTTACACCGGCCTTAATCATATCTGGTTCACTTAAGTAAAGAAAATCAATTTTTGCACTCATCTTATTTTCCTCCGTTTCCTGTGTCATGTTACAACTGTCAGGTATAAATATGTTTATATACATGTCAGAGAAATCTGCTTATGATGAATCTCAAAAATCAAAAAAGGCGCCAACAGTTTCTACTGTTGACACCTTCGTCATGTATGTATATTAACATATTTAACATTTCAAGTCTATATACTTTACAAATAAAAGCATATTTCTTTTTTATTTGCTTTATAACCTGATTATATATTATTGTTCACAGCCTGTATTGTATAAAACGATACAGCCCATATTAGTTTTCCATATAACATTTTATTATTTTATCTGCAAGGCTTAAATCTGTCATATCTCAGCGCACTGATATCAACTACCGTCTTTTCACCTTGCACCATCTGGCTCAGCATAAGTCCGACTGCAGGAGCTGTTCCAAAGCCATGGCCGGTAAAGCCACATGCCAGTATAAGTCCCGGTGCTTCATCAACCCTGCTTAAAAAAGGCACCCCATCAAATGAATTATCCAGCCATCCACACCAGCTTCTGACTATCTTTGCATCTCGAAGTGCCGGAATATAGCCCTCAATGGCTCTGCAGCTTGCTGACAGAGTCACGGAATTTGTAATCATCCTTGACGGATCAGCCAGGTTTGTTGACGGATCTACCATCTCATCCACTGTTTCCCAGCCTGAATCCGAGCCGAATACAAAGGAACCATGCTTTGTCTGATGACCATAGAAATCAGCAGATGCACATCCAAACATAACATCTATCATATGTGGCTGCATTTCTGTTACAAGACACTCATCTATCAGTCTGTTCATCGGAACATCAACTCCGATTGTCCTTGCTATAGCTCTGCTCTCATAGCCGGCAACAAGTATTATTGTCTCCCCCTCAAACACTGTACCATCATTTAATATTACCTTTCTTACCTTTCCTTTCACCTTTTGAAGACTCTTTACCGGTGCATCCGTGTAGAATCTGACCCCAAGCTCAAGTGCTCTTTTATAATATCCCAGTGTTGTGGTAAGCGGATTTGCATGTCCGTCTGTAGGACACCAGCTTGCTCCGATTACCTCATCAGACAGATATGGGCAGATTTCTTTTACCTCCTTCTGGTCTATCATTCTGACATCAAGACCTACAGATTGTGCTGAGTTTGCAAGACTCTCCAGCTTCTTCATATGCTCTGGGGTTTTTCCCATACGCAGATTGCCCTTCTGTGTATACTCTGTGTCCACTCCAAGCTCCTCTGAAAGTGTTGGCCACAGATTTCTTATGCCATACATGGCATATGGCAGCTCTCTTACATCTCGTCCTGACTGACGGACACCTCCTCCATTTCTGGATGAACCACCATGCCCTATGCTGTTAGTTGCCTCTAATACTATCACTGATCTGGTACCGCTCTTTGCCAGATAATATGCTGCCGCACATCCGTTTACTCCGCCTCCGATAATTACAACATCTGCCACATTACTCATCACAGTCACCTCCGTCTTCTGCAAGTATACACATCTCAATTGGCCTCATCGGCGCTCTAGAGCTTGCCGGAACAATCTCTGCCGGAGATACCTTTAACTCACTTGCTATTATTCCTTTTACAAGCTTTCCGCAGGTCTGTCCCTGACACAATCCCATGCCGCTTCTCAAATATCTGCGCATTTCTTCCATTGTAAAAATGCCTTCATGCACAGCTTTTCTAATCTGTCCCTTTGTTACCTCTTCACATCTGCAGACAAGGAGATCATCATCCTCACCTTTTACAAAAGGTCCTATTTCCTTTAACTTTGCCTGAATATCAATCATAATAAAACCTCCTATGCTTCCTTTGCCATTTCTTTTTTATAGAATCTCGCCTTCATTACCATGTCATTTGGAACCTTTATGGTAAGCAGATATGTATGGTCAAATACCGGGGCTGTCCTGATTTTTGTAACCTCTGCATCACATACATATTTACCGTTTCTGCCAAGTGCAATGCCCCTGTCACCGACCTTTGGAAGTGGAAGGAACTCATATGGCATTGTAACCTCACCATAGCCTTCCTCTACGTCTTCTTCTACAAGAAAGATAGACTGTCCTGAACATGAAGCCACGCACATTCCGCAGCCTACACATTTTTTATCCGGGTCAATTGCCGGAAGTGAGGTGATATTTCTTCCAATTCTGATACAGCCCATCTTACATGCATCCTGACATGGGTTACACGGAATATTCTGTGTACACTCGATTACAGGATGTATGCCCTTCTGGTGTGTGACACCGGGGAATCTTTCTATCTCTTCATCTGCCACATATCCTTTATTTAAAAGATTCATTGAGACAGCAATTCCCTCTTCTGTTGTTTCAACAAGCTTTCCTCTGTTCTTCGGTGCAAACATTCCCTGTCTGAGAGTGTCCAGCTGTCCTTCAAGCTCGTCAATCCTTGCATCTCTTTCCTCTTCCGTCATGTATCCCAGATAACATGCAATGGATGCTCCTGACATTCTGCCTTCTATCATGGCTGAGCTTGCTTCCTCTATACCTGAAACATCGCCTGCCGCATAGATTCCGGGAACACTTGTGGCTCCGAATTTATCAATTACCGGAACATTTCCACCCTTTGTATCACTCATCTGTACCTCTGCCTGTTTTAAAAGCTGCGACATAGGTGATAATCCAACTGCCAGACATACCGTGTCTACATCAAAATGCTTTTCCGTGCCCGGTATTATTTTCCAATCCGGTCCGACATGCCCTATCACAACACCTGTCACATAATCATCGCCCTCTACTCTTACTATTGTATGTGAGAGATAGAACGGAACCCCGCATCGGGCTACCTTGGCGGCATGTACGCCGTATCCACCAACCCTTGGTGCTGCATCAGCCAATGCAACAACCTCACAGCCTGCCTGCAACAGCTGATAGCTTACTACAAGTCCAACGTTTCCTGAGCCAAGCATCAGTATTCTGTTGCCGGGTTTTATGTGATGGAGGTTCATCATGGTCTGGGCTGCTCCGGCTCCAATTACTCCGGGCTTTGTCCATCCCTCGAAATTTACCATATTCTCACTGGCTCCTGTAGCGACAAGAACAGCATCTCCTTTATAGTGCTTTACGCTGTCTCCAACCTTTACTGTTATCTCTTTTTCCGGATAAAGGCCTACTACCGTTGCATTTAAAATGACCTCAACTCCGTATTCCTTTGCTTCTTTGAGAAGCTCTTCACCAATTTTAAAGCCTCTTTCTTTAGCCTTATGCTCCTTTGAACCAAAGAATTTATGAATCTGTTTAAAAAGCTGTCCGCCCGGTCTGGCATTCTCATCAAATACTATCGGCTTTAATCCTTTTTTTGCTGCCTCTATTGCTGCAGACAAACCGGCAGGTCCGGCACCAATTACTATCATGTCATATCGTTCAATCTTCATAATTCATGTCTCCATTCCATATATTTTATGCTTTCAAATATTATTCCTGTGGTTTCGCAGATACGCCGTACTGTGTCTGAACAACCATTCCGGCTTCAAGCGGTGTGATGCAGGTTCTGATATTTGGCTTTCCGTCTACAATCATCACACAATCAGTACATCTTCCTATTGCACAAAATATTCCTCTCGGCTCATGTGTCTTCGCTGTGTATCTGTGAGCCATAACACCGGCTGCCTTTAAGGCTGTTGCAATCGGTTCTCCTTCATAGCCCTCCAGAAGCTTTCCATCATAACTAAAGGTAACCTTTTTTCTCTTTGGTGTTTCTCCCAATATTGGGTGATTTTCAATTCTATCCATAATCTCAATCCTCCTAGTGTACTTTCAAACCGCTTAAGTAAGCGATTAAAAAAGGCGCCAACGATTGTATCGCTGACGCCTTTGTCTAACTCATTTACTGATAAGACATTAACATATAAAATTTATCCGGTATTGTAAAAAACGATACTTCCCCCCGCTTCCTGCTAAAAACAATGCCATATGCTAAGTATTCACCTGCTATATCCGAATGTCCCATGATGTACTGAAGCGTCTTTGGATTCATTTCCTGACGTGCCACATCTCATCATGCGCCACATAAGACCACGGAACAAAGTGATCGATAGAAATATCTTTTTCTGTCAAAATCTCATTTCCGTATATCTCACGAACAGGTTCCAATCTGATAATAAGCTTCCAGTATTTCTTAACCTTTTCAAGCTTACTCTTCTTGAAGTAGTCCCCTTATTTTATCTATTGTTGCGTCCCAAGTATCAAATTTAACATCCTTAAAAGTTAAGAATATGACTGGATATTTTCCTTGATGTGAACGATACTCTCCTCCACATTGCCAAATTTTTTTATCGGCAAAATACTTACTAGTATTCTTATCTGATATTTCAAAGAACACTCTGAGCATATCCATATTCAAGGTCTTTCCGAATCTCCTTGGTCTCGTAAACAAAGATACCAATGGCTTTTGATTCAAGAATTCTTTGATTAATAACGTCTTGTCGACATAGTAATATTCTTCTTGCGCACGAACATAGTCAGCGATGCCTATTGGTAATGATTTAACTTCTGCTTTCGCAACCATATTTTTCTTGATGTATTTTCCATTAGACACTCTTCCATCCATTGGCTTTGGAGAGTCGTCTGGAATTAACCAAGATCCTTTTTCTTTTATTGCACCCTGTATTCTTCCTTTTTTGCACATATCATTTACGGAACGTGGAGAAACATTCCACTCTAAAACCTTTTCTTTACAAGTTTTCATATATATATCAGCTCCTGTCATTCGCAATATTATTCCTCATCTTACGCAAATTACACCTCAGTAAAACGTAAAAAATCAAATTAATTCGATATTTTGCGTTTAATTATTGCGTTTAGGTATTCTCGAATTATCTTTTATTTTAATTCGACTCATCTACATCAGCTCCATCCGACTTTCCTTGGTTATATGCTTTCTTAAATCGCTCCATAATACCTTCTTCATCATACATTCCCTCCTTCTACCTTCCTAAGTAGGTTCTGCCGAGATTTTTCCGGTAAAAGCCAAGAAAAGTGCAAAAAAATAATGCCTAACGGCATAACCACTAGGCATCACTTCAATTTCAATATGTTATTGTTGGCATTTCCAAAGTGCCATCGGATGTTCCTTAATTCTCTCTACGATTCCTTCATCATCAAATAGCAATTCCGGAACATACTCTTTCGCAATAAAACGGTCCATGTATTCCTGCTCTCGTTCTGTCAGCTGCATCAATTCTGCAATGTAATCCTTTGCCTGCTGCTTTCTTTCGTCCAGCTTGAAATTATCTTTCTTGCTCAGGACCGGGAACAAATCTCTTCGTATCTTATCAAACTTTAAGGAATCAATGGCTGATGTATCAAAGTCTCGATTTACAGTATCTGCAGAAATTGTTGCATAGAACGCAAAACATTTACGGAACATATCTCTTTCCTCCGCAAATAAATTCTCAGCAATCAGATTTCCCCAGTCATACAAATCTCTTGCAGCAGCTCTACTAATCAATGCATTTCCTTTTGCTGCAAAAATCTCCATCGGAGCCACCATACGAATCTCCAAGCCATCGTCAAATATCTCCGGAAGAATTCTTCTATATACCGGTTCCAAAATATGTGCACGCAAAGAATAATTCAATTCTATCTTAATCATATCTCTGTTACCACCAGCATTCTGATACTGATAATAGAAAGCATCCAAACTGTGTGTAAATCTGGAACCTTTGGAGAGCTGATATCCTTCTGCCTCCATATAATCCTTAATAAGAGTGGTAATCCTCTCTCTGGCCTCTAACATATCTTCTTTCGTATCGTTTGGTGTGTAATCCATATCAATATCCACAGACAAACGTGGCAGATTGAATACAGTCAAATTGATGGCTGTTCCGCCTTTCAAAAGCAGATGTTCTCTCAGATATTCTTCTTCATTCAGATAACGTAGTATTTCCTTCAAGCGCAATACCTTTTCAAAGGTATCTCTCACAAATCCATGCTGCTGTGCAACACGTCCAATCTCTACTTTATTATATATCGGCATCCATCATCACCCCATTCTTCATAGTTTGTAAATTATCCGGCACTACTAACTTCCAAGTATCATCATAACAGCCACCATCCTGGTCACGTGTAAGATAACGTTTGCTTTTACCAATTTGTTTCTTACACTTTTCAAAGAAAGAATCAGACAATCCCATTTGCTCCTTGTGCTGCCATAACAGATATCCCATCTTCTGATATAGGAACTGATTTTGATAAAGTTCTAAATACTTAAGCAGTCTTTTCTCCTGCATTCGATGTACACTTTCCATATTCTGTACCACTTCTTCAATACCAGAAATCTTGTCCATATCCTTGATACTGTCTACAATAGTACGTTCCAAGTTAGTTACAGCGACACCGCCACTATAAGGAGGTTTCTCAATACCTTCTGAACTTTTTGATGCAACATAACAGTACGTATAGCCATCAAATGTAAAATCACGAAAACTGGTCTCTGATGATACATACACATCATAAAAGACTTGATCTGTAATTCCGTAATATTCCATGGCTGTATGATGAGACACGTAGGATGTTGGAGTAATGTGGCTGGCTATCTGAAAACGATTGGCAATCGGTGCACCAGTTTCCCCACTGATACAGGTGTACATGTTATTACGAATCTTTGCCACCATACCGTCCTTCATCAATCGTTTAATCGCAGAACGTGCACTATCCATATTATTGTAAAACTCGTTTACATCTTCCATATTGAAAATTGGCTTTTTCAACAGTTCGAAATATAGGTTCATGTCCCACCTTCGTTCAATTTATTGTCATTTTAGTTCTTTCACAAACCATTTAGTCAATCTTTTAAACTAATAATACTCCCACACCTATCATTTGTCAAGTTTATATTTTTATCATTTTGGTTTATCAAGAAACCATTATGTCTTTAAATCAAACTTAATATTATCATAAACATAGTATTCTCATCCAAAATCAGTTTCATACCAATAAAAAAACAGGTCTACTGAAGCTCTTACTCCAATCGACCTAAAGTTCTTTTGAACAACAGAATGCGGAAACTTATATAGCTTTAGCTGTAGAGGAATGGCTACCAATCGTTATAAACGGTTGTATCCTATTGGTTAAAGAAACACTATCCCGAATACTTCATAGGATACAGCAGCCCGGAAGATCCGGCTTCAGAATATTTGAATCCAACTTCATGGAAATGCACCATGATATGGTCTGCATAAAACGGAATTTTATAAAAAGGATTAGTCAAAAGCCAGCAACACTTTCTTCGTTCATATCAGTGTTACTGGCTTTTCACTTACTTTTGCCTCTTTTTAGCAAATGGAATTGCCTTAATTTCTAAAGGCATCGTATTTCGCGTTACAAAAAGCATATTATTCTTTCTATACTCTTCGTCTGCCATAAACTTATCTACCTCTGACAGAAAAAGAGAGTCTTTATTCATGCTTTCGAATTTAATAAACACTAATGAATCGTCTCTCAGTCGTCCTGATTCATCGTATTGTGTCAATGCATTCTGCATCAAGTACACAATTATTCCTTCATATCTGTCAACCGTTTTCACCCAAAAAGCTTTCCTTCTCTTTTGCCAAATTTCTCTATGAAGCCTTTCGAAAGAATAATCCACTATTCCCAATTGTTCTTCGACACTACTACGCATATCAAGAAATTTAAAAGCGCCCAGTAAGTAATATAAACATATATGTGCATTATTTCGTATTCTCTTTACCGTTTCATATTCCGAACTTCCAATATTATCTTTATGGAAATGATGATTTCGGCAATATGTACGGAAATCCTCCAGGCAGGCTATAATGTATTCTTTGCCATCTTCTGATACATTCCAGCTTTTTTCATAATAACGAAGAAATAAAATCAACGCACCTATCTCTGGAGCATTTTCCCCTGTTTTCTTTTTATGATAATATTTTTCTTGCATCCATTGCTTTTCTGGACTATATGGCTCGTATCTATACTCTGATTTGGACACATCAAAATTCTGTACTCTATTACATCTGTCCCAATACTTTATCCCTGCGGATCCTTCAAAGGCACTAATATATAGCATGTATAACAATTGCTCAACAGATTTCAAATATCCAACAACAACCGATGTATAATCGATACTCAATCCTTTATTTACTGTACCAAATAAATATTCCGATGTTATAAAGCTTTTGGCAAAATCTGCATCTCCTATAAGTGCATTTCTATATTTATTTTCATAGAATGCTTCTTTAATAGCACTTTCATCATCTTCTGATAAATTAGTTTTTATGCTACCTTTATTTTTGAATTCGTACTTTAACTTATCTAATACCGCCTCTTCAAATTCCAGCATTACCGTTTCTTTAAATGTAAGCATATTATTCGGTAATAGTTGTGGAACTGCCTTTAATGCAATAATACTCTTCGCTTGTTCGATAGCTTTTTTTGTATATCGAACAAAAATATCATACTCTTGCATTGTGAACATAGCCCGGAAAAAGTCCTGAACAGATATATCTTTACTACGTCTTATCATTCCCGGTACCTGTTGATGAATTTCTGCTAATGATTCCTCCGTAATCCCTGACCAATCAATCGCCCATAATTCATCTATGGTATTCAATTTAGTAAATCCCGGTATTTTCGTAGCGTTCCACAAATAGTTAGCATCTTTCTCCATCGCATATACTTCTCCGCTCCTATAAGATGCAGGTGTATAGCGACATCCAATATTTCTATTCTCATAACGAATAACGAATTCAACATAAGAACCTAACTCATACTCTCTATTGGAAATATTAAAATTAGCAAATGTATTTCCATATTTCCATTCACAGAATATCCCACGCATTTCAAACAACATTTTCAATAATGGATTTACCAAAAAAACTCTTGTACACCCTTCAACAAACATTTCTTCTTTAACAACATACAAATTGTTATCATTATTACAGAGTGTTTGGAACCCTTGACTTTGAAAATATGCTGAGCGACTATCTTTACTTTCTCTATCCCCAAAATAATTGTGGTTACCAAGAGAAGATATATTATATAGATAATCTCGAACAATCTTTTCAAACTCCTCTTGAACCAAATTCAAATCAATATTTACCATGGTTGTCACCTCACATAATAAATTAGGCACATAATCAACAGACTATGTGCCCCGATGTGTTTACTGGCAGCTTGCAAGAGCCTTTTCCTTGTCTATTTCAGCAAGAATAATCTCTTTGGCAGCGAGAACTACAGTTCCAGCAAAGCCAATAAGAGCCAGGATGACTTCCTTATCCCATTTCATAGGCGTTCCTCCTTTTTCCAGAAAGTACGGTACAAATGGTACCAAAATGAAGTCATAACACTTTTTAGATTATAGCATATATTTTTGTTTTTACAATATTAATACACCAAATAAAGGCTTCTTAATTCTTTATGCTGTTATTCTTCCTAAATTCTTCTAACAACTGAGGATTCGTCGCAATAATCACTTCATCAGCAGCCGCCAATGCATTAATTGTAAGAACTCCCAATGACGGACAAGTATCAAGCAAAATGTAATCATACTGACTTCTAAGTGGCTCCAGTACTTCTGCCAGCATTCTTTCCGCACCCATTTCTGTACGAAGCTTCGCATCTACTGCAGATAAATAAATGGAAGCTGGAATGAAATCAACTCCATCTTTGGTACGGATACATCTCTTCACAGGCAATGCTTTCTCATCCTATATCTGAGCTATCAGCATATGACCAATGGTGTACTCCAGCTCATCTGTTTTCTCCACACCATAGCAAGTGGTCAGATTTGCCTGACTATCAAAATCTACTGCCAATACTTTCTTTCCCATTTTAGCAAGAACATGTGCCAGATTGAATGTGGTCGTGGTTTTACACACGCCACCTTTCTGCGAACCAATTACAATAATCTTACTCATGACCATACTCTCCTTTCTCTGCAACCATCATTAACTGCTGTTTTTCATAGGCATCAATAAAACTGATTTCTTCTCTCGGTGTGATAATCAGTTTCCCATTCTCACAGGTAACTGTAATGGAATCTCCCACATCAAAGCCCGCTTCCTTTAACCACTGCCCTTTCAACATAATCGTTGGTGTGGATTTGTAGTTATAACCACTCTGCTCATACACCTTCATATTTCTAAATTTCTTAAAAGCCATAAATTTGTCTCTTTTTTTGGAATATTACATAATCGAATGTATCAAAATGTGTTATACTTCCTTTAGATATTTACACCAATACACATTGAGGAGGGCTGCCATGAGCGAATCAAAGAACAGTTCCTACAAAGGTCTTACCGAAGCTCGCCGTAGAGCCAATAAAAAATACAATGACCGTTTCGTTGAAATCAAAGTCCGTGTCACTCCAGAGAAGCGTTCCATCATTCAGGAACACGCTGCTTCCATGGGCGAAAGCGCAACTGCATTCATCAACCGTGCTATCGACGAAGCTATGGAACGAGATAAAGAAAAATAAAAATGTCCGGTAATGCATGGATACACTTCCACACATCACCGGACAATATTTTTGTCTCAAAACATATTGTTCAATGTGTAATTTTTTATATGTTAGTCACTCATTTTGGCTCCCATTTCCACTTAAAAAATATTCCTTTTCATATGGTATAAAATTGGTCTAAATTAGAACTTGCAACCTCGATTTTTCCTTGATTTATAAGGGTTTGGAGATAAAACGGCAGATGTTGCCGTGGCAAACCATGAGCACTTTAATTTTATCTTGCATATCTTCGTTTTTCCTTGTATATCCTTATTTTTCCTAGGTTTTATCACACTTTCACGACATCTAACCTAGTGTACCTATCCTAGCATAAAATCGCATATTTTACCATATCTCGGTAAGTAAAATGAGTACAAATCTAGGTATAAACCCGATTCGTACTCATCAGTACTTTTTCCCTATGCCCTTTATTTCCTTACTTGGCACACTTTTTCATTTCTTTTTCTATCCTTTCAAGCCTCTCCATTTCTCTCTGTGCATCTTCCAACTTAAGGTGTGTATACACATTTGAGGTAACACTTATATCTGTATGTCCCATTAAATATTTCAATGTTTCTACAGATATTCCTCTCTTTGCCGCATTCGTACAAAATGTGTGGCGGCACACATGCGGTGTTATCTTTGGAAGTTGCACTCGATAAATTCTATTGTACTTCTCAACCACATGCTGAAAGCGTTTTTCCCATTGATAAGGCATCATTGGTTTCCCACGCTTATCCAAGAACAGAAAACCTGTATAACCATCTATCATTTCCTCAACTTTAGGTTTCTTTCTGTTCTGTACTACCCTCTTGAATGCTGCATAAACTTCATCCGACATTGGCAATACTCGTGTTCCAGCTTCAGTTTTTGTTTTTTCTATGTACTTTCCCTTATTCCCTACATACTGTAACTGATGATTCACGTTGATTGTTTTTTTCTCCAAGTCTATATCCTTTAACGTAAGTCCGCAAAACTCGCCTATTCTCAAGCCTGTTCTAAATAATATAAACATCCCATCGTAGCACTCACTGAAATGTTCATCCTGTTGAACAAACCTTAAAAACTCCTTTTCTTGTTTTGATGTTACCGCATCTCTTTTTACTGAATCATCAATTAGAAAATTATGCAGTTCAAAATCAAAAGGATTTTTTCTGATTAGGTCTGCCTCATAAGCCATCTGAAAAGCTGGTCTTACTACTCCACGTATTGTATGGATACTGCTATAGCTCTTTCCATCCTCCGACTGTAATTTTATTAACCAAGCCTTTGCATCTATCGTGTTGATATGATTAATCTTCTGACTTCCAAAGCTGTCTCTTTTTAATACATTAACCACTGTTTTATATCCAGCGGCTGTGGTAGGTCTGACATTGCGCTTTTGCTCCAAATATTTCTCTACCAGTTCTAATACTGTCATATCTCCACCGGATAACGAAATACCATTTGCCAAGTCACGCTCTAGCAATTTTTCCTTTTCTCTAAGTGATAAGTCTGGCTTTTTTCCCTCTGGCATTTTATCATGTCTTTCCAGTTTCCAACTGTATACAAACTTTCTCTTTTTGGTTATTGGATCTATTGTACTGAATAAATATCTCCCATCGGCTCGCTGTTGCTCTCCCATTCGTAATATACGATTCTTATTGTCTCTTCTTTTTTCACTCATGGTTTATCCTCCAAACTATAATACAATCCCCCACCATTGGGATGGGGATTGTATCGGAACTACATATATTTTGCAAGGTATTTTTTGCTTTTATATAGAGCCTGTCTCATCAATAAACTGCTCGAATATCTTACGTTTAATAAGTATTTTATTTCCTACCATAAGTATGTAGTCTGCTGTCGGATTGTTCGCCACCAGTTTACGAAGATTTTTCTCTCCAATGTTGAAGTACTGAACCGCCTCTTTGATTGTGAGATTATACTTCTCGCTTGCCATTAAATAATCTTTTTCTATTTTCATACTGATTCAAAATCCTTTCTATCGGATTTTACTGAATCATGTTGCACCTCATTTTTTGCAGTCCAACACACATGGCATCGGACTGCCATTTGCTTTTTACTAAGATTACAGTAGTTTTGTCATTATTTCCTGCTGTGTCAAATCGGGGACTCTTTCACATACAATTTGTGTCATTTCATCCCTTTCTTTCTTCATTTTTGCAAGTTCAGATTTTAATTCTTCAATTTCAGCACTTTCTTGCGTATGAGGAATGGTTTCTTCATACGCAACATTATTTATTGTTTTGCACTCGCTGACTTTATCGCCTTGCAGTTCGGTTCTTAGTGCATAAAACCGGCGATTTTGATTGTTAATTTTTCTTGTCTTCTGGTAACCGCCAGAATTTTTGTCGGTTATCCACAAACCACGAAGTGCGAATTCTGTACGCACTTCCTGTAAAGAGTACCCCATTCCTGTGACAATCTCCTCTATTTCGCTTTTGGTCAATAATATATAGCCACTGCCAATCCTTGCAACATCACACTGAATAATAGCGTCTCCCTGCTCAATCAAAGCTTCATACACTTCCTGTAAAGAACTTTTGATTGTCAGTTCCATTATTGAAATCTCTGCATAATTCTCTACAATACGTTTCCACAGCACCCTCATCGGAATAGGCATATCCGGGCGCTCGTATGCACGCATTATGTCATAAAATCCACTGCGCATACTGTCTGTAATCTGTGGCTTGTAAACCTTTTTCTCGCCCCTATATGAACGCTCGTAAGAAATGCCTTCCACTTCTCCCAATCCATCCTCTTCATACCCGCTAACTTTGCAGACATTTTTGCACAGCAGTTGTGTCTGCATCATTCCTGTGGGATATTGGATTATCAACTGTAACCACCCACAGCCTCTGCCGATGTCACAAATGTAGCGCACGTAAAATGCGCCACCATACTTCCCATCCATAAGCTTTAACGCATTATTCAATACCCCTGTTTGCACTCCTAACACGTTAACAGCCTCGTCCGTTGTTCCTGTCATTTCACTATCTGACAGGCTTTTGTTCTTTTCTTCTTCATCCATCTATTTTTCTCCGCATAGCTGTCACTTGCGCACCGTGACAACTACCTAAACTTAATCTCGCTTTGTACAAAGCTAGCTACTATGCAAGTTTTCACCCTTGCACAAAATATTTCGGTTGCACTTTGCATATCTTTCTAAATTTGCGGAATTGTCACTTTTTTTGCGGAATATTTATAATAGAAAAAGAGTGTGCCGATTGACACACTCTCATTCTATACATCCTTATCGCTCTTTGATTTCTTTCATCTGCTTAAGTAAACCATACAATAATCTATATATTTCATTAAACTTGTTTTTATCCGTTTTCCAAAGTCCCTCTATTTCGCTTTTGCTTATTTTTTTGATAAATTTAGTCCATTCCTCCCCTTTTGTTCGATACTGTTTTGACAAGTCATCTTCAAATAAATATACTGACAATTTTCTATATAGAGAACAGGTCTCCTCGTCCATTTTCATGTTATCAATTTTTCTGAAAATAAGATTTTGAAACTGCTCCTTTTGTTTCCTTGCTTTATTTATATATTTTTTATCAACCCCTGCTTTTCTCAACGCAGTATATTTTTTACATATCCAAAAATACTGTTTCCATTGCTTGGTTGACACTCCAGTTATTTCAAGTCGCATACTGCCATTAATCAGTTCATTAACTTTTACAAATCTATAACATCTGTCCTGCTTAATTTTATCAATTTTCTTTCCGTTTCTAAGAGCTTCGTAATATTTTTCTCTGACCGACAAGAAATCATATAACTTGTCGTAATAATCTGTTTTATTTGCATTATTTTTTCTAATCAAGCTTAAATATATAAAATCAATGATATTGAAATTTATTCGGCAGCTAACACTATTAGTGTCGTCCTTTATTGTAATCGGATACATAGTATTCAGCTTTGGTTCGTTTCTGCTCAAATTTACCGACACGTTTTATACCTCCCGACTGTGATATACCTTTTCTTCATTATACATACCCTGTTGCTGAAAATCATCTATTATTCGGTCTAAAATAAACATTTTCAATCCCATTAATACATCTGACAGCAATGCTTTTTATAATAAATGCAGATAATGCCAAAATAAGAGTTTGTCATACTGCTCCGACAAACCCTTATCCGTTATTACTTTTCATATAATTTCTTAAGCCATGTCTGCCTTATTCTGAAATGCACTCTCTTTCACTTTCTCAAAAACTTCAACACCCTCACATACTGTAATCCAGTTTTTATCCAATTTAACACCTGCAACTGGTATGCCGAGTTCAATCATCATTTTCAGTTTGCTTTCGTCATATTCCACTCTTGCGTGTCGGGCATTGACTGTTTCATAAACCTTTTTACCATTTTCAACTGATACAGATACCACAGCTAATGCAATATTCATATCACAGTCAGAATTTTCATTCAGCCATGACAGATTGTTCACTCCACTTTTTAACTGTAAATTTGTCATGTTAAAGCCGTCAACATCTAACATCAATGTTTCCTTTTCATCCACGTTGCCTAATACAAAGCCATAAACTCTCTCGCCTCGTTTCAGCTTATCAATAATCTGTTTTTCGCTCATACCGATAAAACCTTTGCTCTTACTGTCAAAGCATTCATAACCCACCAGACGCTGACCTAAATAGTTCCCATTTGTTAAATACATACACATATTGAATACCTCTGCTTTCCGTGCCACAGCACTAACTTTTATTTATCTTACAAATAAATACTAACGCGACCGCACCAATAAGGCTATTGACGGAATGCAAGGGATTTTATTTTTTAATTTATCGCTTGGTTGTGGAGTTTGTAGAGCAATATTCAAATGATATATACGTTGTCATATTTTCTTATTGTAAAATCATAATCAAAATAAGTCGTTCTCTTTCTTTTGGTATTTATAATATGAATACACAATTTTTGTTTTCATGTTGTTCATGATAGTCATTTCATATTTATATAATTTTGCAAATCATCCGCCCACATTAATTTTTTTAAATTACTAAATCGACATTTCTGACCTTTTCAATATTTTTCTTTCAAAGCACCATTTCCCTACAAAAATTACGCTTTCTGAAACCTAAAATTAAAATATTGATACACCTAATCAGATTTTTCAACAATAATTTCTTTACCCACTTTTATCAAAATTTCCACATTTTTATTTCATTCAATTTATTTACAGTCAGCCTTAGTTGTGTCAAAATCTTAAACCATATTTTCAAAAATAATTGAAATGAATGCTCTCCGAAAACTTCTTACTAGTCCTAGAAAATGTAGCTATTTTATGTGGTGATAGGCAAATGAAAAGCACTACCACAATGGTAATGCCTTTCCTCTGATAATATTGACTTATCTGTTTAATGCTCTACGCAAACGCTTTTTGTACGCTTGCTCAACTTCATCATAGAAGTCAACATCTGCTCGCCATTCTCCATCCATAGGCAACTCTGCCATTAGGACTGTCCGTGGGTGTCCGTCCGGATAAATCATATCCATACCTATGATGTTGTTCTGCCTGCCACTTTTAAAAGTTATTCCCATAATTGCTTGCCCTCCCATTTTCAAATTACAAATACATATTCTTTTGAAAATAGGGTTTAAAAATTGGATATTTTCAAATTTAATGTTAGTTTGCTTTTGTAATTTTAACGAAAAATTTTTTGTTTGGTTGTTTTAAATGGGATGAAACGCAAAAGAGTTTTTACATCTACACACCTGTAACCATGCTGTGTTACCGTCAATATTACATCCATTTGCGTCGTCTGATTCTCCATTTCGCGCGATAACGCTAACTGCGGCGTGTGTTCCAAAGTCTGTCATTTCAAAGCACGCTTACGCTGTATTATCTTTTATTTGTCTTCGCATTAAATCTACAAGCAAGAGATGCAACAATATACGAAGTATTTCTAAAACAATTTTATTTGCCTATGCCTACCCTATTCTCCCCAAAATCCTTTCTCAAATTTTTTCTAAATGTAATACAAAACAGCTCTCGTTATACCTTCGTGCTCATATCATACTTAATTATTCTTACAAATAAATAACTTTATTCATAACTTTAAAGTTGCTGTCTTTCTTTCATATAATCAAACCATTCACTTCTTGTTTGAAAATAAGTCTCCACACTTAATTTAGGCAATACTTCTTCGTTAAGATATGTATTTACAAGATCAATATGCTTATTTAATATATAAATTATTCCTGGTACTGATTCAACAAGTCTTGCTCCACCATTTTTTATCGTTAAATGACCATTATGTTCTGGATTTCTGCAAGGAACCATTATTCCTGAATAAACTGCCGTCAATGATGAATGTATGAATTCACTATTAAACTCATAAAATTTATCATAATCTTCCTTAATTCCTAATTCTATAGCATATTCTCTTGCGGATTTCGTAAAGTAATCTCCATTTACTGGAATTGGATCAAAATAACCATCATCAACTTCTCTTAATAATTCATTTATATTTACATCAGTTCCATCATCTCTTTTTAAAATATGTAGCCTCATTCTCTTATGAACGAATTCTCTATACTTTTCTACCTCATTATGTTTAATCAAGTATAAGGATTGCCAATAATTGTCAAACATTATTCTTGTTGAAACTGCTGATAATATACCATTTAATCCCAAAAGAGAAATGGATAACTCTTTAAATACCTGAATACTATATAAAAACTTTGAAATAATAACTTGTTCATCGTCTGGAATTAAATACCAATCTTTTTCAAAGATTTGCTCATACATACTAAGTATATTCATTAATTCATCCATCTTTGGATAAAATTTCATTTCGTATTCATCGTGGTAACAATTCATATTATTCATTATAAGATCAATAAAATTCTTTGGAGCTTTACTGAAAACCTTATCTTCTCCTCCTGTCATTGTAACCAAAAGATAAGTTGCATTAATTATATTACCCTCATCTTCAAGCAAATTCTTTAAATCTTTCTTACAATCAAATATTTGTTCAGCCATCTCTAATTCAGCCATAATCAACAATCTTGTTAATCTCATCAATGGTTGATCTTTATCCTTTGATTTCTCATCAATGTCTTTATAGTCCATTAGATTAAAATTGTCTGATAAATACTTAGAAAATTGAATACCGTATTTATTCAATATAGCATTAATGTTTTTCTCTATATCATCAACAATTTCCCATTCAAATAAAGCATTTTTCTTTTTTATTGAATATTCAATCAACTCCTTCAAATATTCTCCATAACCGTTTTCTTCAAATATAATATAAAGCCATAAGTGTCCCAATGTATATAAATATACACCTAACTCTCTACTGCTTTTATTTGTTCCGTTTGGAGAAAAAGGGTGTATTAATTGATTTCCCTTTTTGCTAAATTGTTTAATTATCCTTTTCTCTTTCAATACTTCTTCAAACCTATCCATTATTATCCCCTTTCAACATAATAATTGACTCCATATATCTTTTTGCTCCTTCCTTTCTGACACTAAAAGAGCAGCCATGTTCTAACTGCCCCACCTTTGGACGAAATGTCCAGAAGTTCTATATTTCCACTTTTGGACATTTTGTCCAGAAGTGTCCTGTTATAATACTGATAAGTTCTCCTGCAATGCCAATTATCTTGAAAATCAGCACTACACCGCCAATTAGACCGCCTATGATACAATTCAGTGCAAGAACACCAATACTGCTGCTGATGCCGAAATTCTTGGGTATCAGTCACAGGCACATCCGGCGGACACCAAACGGACACCCTGCTATAATCCAATATAAAAACCAGTCAAAGTCTTCCGCTTTATTGCATACCGGATAACAGGTCAGCATCCATACCGCAATGATCACTGCCGGAACAACGACCTTAAACAATACCCTTTTCATGCCATCCACCTCCATACATATCGTGCTGTACCTCCTGTTTGTAGTAATGATTGATTGTGCTTGGCGCATTATAGAGTGTTGTCACCATATATGCCTTGATGTTCGTAATCTTGGTTGTGGTGTTCTTCATGCAGCCAATCACATAATTCAAGTGTGAACTATTCAGTTTCAGGAACTTTGACTTTACTAGCTCATAAGGGTAATCATCCCCGCCTATCCTTACCATCTTGTGCTTTACACAGACCACTTCACAGATAATTTCAAAAAGCTCATCATAAAGCTCCCTGTCCTGCCAATCAATGTATTTCATGTAGTGATCGTATTCAATGTTCTCCTTGATGATTTCAATGTATGCGTTGACATCCTCCATCGCATCAATCGTTTTTTCTGCTTCACTGACAGCTTGATTGATATGATAGGATTCTCCGTCAGTAATATTTGCAGTAGTATATGAATCTGTCTCTCCGTTATGGGATAGACCTGTATCCGGTTCCGGAAAGAGGCTGTTATCCGTTTCGTCATGACCTGTATCCCATTTTGACATCGGATACATCTGCGTATGAATTGTTCTCCCCATTCCTAGCAAGAATTTTCTCTGGAAATGTCAGTCGGTAAAGCATATCCGGCTTTAGTTCTACATACATCACATTATTGCAAACAAGTCCGTCTCCGTAACTGACTGTCCGGAACTCTCTCCTGATCACCTGCAACTGCTCCAATTTATCCATTGCGGTCTTTACTGTTTTCTTAGATTCTCCAAACAAATCCGCATAATACTGATGGATGGTTTTTAAACTCATGAAGGTCTGCTAACGGGGCATTGATAATCTGCTCTGCCCCTATTTCCTGTGCGCTGCTTCCACCAAATAAATCATCAAAACTCTCCATTTTGATTTTAGATGCGCTTCCTGTCTTTGTATTACTGCTCATTTGCAAGCACCTCCTCTGTCAAAGAATTGTAGGCAGATGCCACCTTTCCCTTCGGATCATGCTTATAAATGCTGACTCCTTCCGCAGAAATCTCCGCCGCCCTTACCGAAATCGGAATAATGTTGGTAAATATCTTTACCCGGCTTCCATACCAGTATTGTCATTACATATAACTGCAATAATCATTATTAATACAGATATTCCACCAATTAAACCATACATTTTCCAATTCATTTTATACGGACTATTAATATGTCTTTTCAATTTCTATTTCCTCTCTATTTATTGCATTTTTAGCAAACCTTTTTCTCGTTTTCTACAACATTCTGTGATATCACCCTCTTATAAATACTTCTTGAATGCCTTCTTCATCTTCATGCAGACATCCATGATATAATCAAACTGCTGTGACCATGTGGCACGATTATCAAACGTCACTTCTTTTTCAATAATAATACGACTTGCCTTTCTTTCCGGCAGTTCTCTCCAATCAAGTACCAATCCCATCACTGATTCAATCTCATCTTTATGTAAAAGCAGATTTCTGAAAAGTTCCTTATCATCATTTATGTACAATTCAACATCAATCGCATTTCTTTTTTGGATTTGAGATACTGCGATATGACAAGCTGATGATCTAATACTAAAATCCATCCAATGATCTGTCGTTGGTTTTCTCTTATTAAATGCTTTGTTAAATTCTGCGTTCTGAAAGGCATAATCATTGAACGCCTGCCAATATCCCAGTCTCTGCTGCTGTGTTTGATTTGTAGCAGTTGTCTTCTTAATCTCCTTCGTCCAATCATTTGGTCTTTCCACTACAGTAAATGATGGAGCAATATCAGAATCTCCTATCTGGAACAGCTTTATTTCACACAAGAAGAAACCTATCTTATCATCTGTATGGTTATTAAGCCACTCAACTGCTGCCTTGTGTTCCTCTCGTGCGTGTTTTACTACCCAGATAACCACATCTGCATCTTTCCCGGATGCATAAGTAATCAGTTTGCCAAGATGGTCATGATCCGTGTCTTCTAATTGATTTTCAATGATAATCTTTCTATCGGTTCCTGTTTCAGATGCATAAATATCAACATTGAAATCTCCAACAGATGATTCTGTCTCATCCACTGTAATATCAAGACCAACAGCATCTGCAAGCAGGTCAACATTCTCTGCTACCCAAGGGGTAAAGTTCAAAGCCTCATGTGACCACACACTTCTTAAATCAGTTATTTCCTTTAATGTACCCAAGTTTATCATTATGCCTTATCCTCCAATCATAAAAGCATCCTACGATATCTCAGATGCCATTAACAGCCAACTATGTATAACAAAATATTTTTACTTTGTTTTCAATTTACATTATATCAGCCAAGGCATATTTTTACCAGTCAAAAGGCACCCGAAATATACCGCACAATTTTTTATAAAAAAAGATGCCTTCCACTAGGAAAGACACCTCTCTTTATCCAACATAGATATTTACATCTATTTTAATAATTCCTGTTCTATACTAAGAACATCCGGAAAAATCAACTTCGCTCCCTTTCTCTGCAATGCTAAAACTTTTCCTGCTTTATCCTTTAACTCC
>OGXA01000903.1_pt1 | contig 25660 bp, 23 predicted proteins | sample 1576171 | NCBI WGS metagenome assembly OGXA01 (sample SAMEA3541587, study PRJEB24748) | human gut metagenome | biome: human gut; feature: human-associated habitat; material: faeces | place: China | collected 2012 | reverse complement strand
CAAGTGCCTGATAAGTGCTTATTTGATAGCAATTATTTTTGTACCATTCCGGCCGTCTGCCGCCGCAGGTAGGGCGCCCAACTCCCGCCCACGGCACCTGCAGCAAAGCTGCAGAAAACTGTGCCGGAAAAAGAGGGTTTTAATCCCCTTTCCAATCGGTCCCCAGGGACCCCTTTTTTTCTCCGCTGGTTCGTTTCTTTTCCCCATGTCCCATGACCCTTTTTCAGTTCCATCGCGATCTGGTTTGCAAATGTGCATCTTATCCAATCCGAAAAAATCAGCAAGGATAAAGTGAACACGCTGGCGCGTGTCCTTGCCAATTTTTTCGGATCGGATAGGAGAGATGCACGCAAACCCGATAAATCGCGACAGAACTCAAAAAGGATCATGGAACAGGAGGAAAAAAGATGAAACGATCCAGCTCCGAAAAAAGGAAACGCTCCCCTCCAAAAGGCTCGAGAATCTAAAAAGGATCAGGGCTGCGCCTGGCATTTTTTCGGCAATCAGTAAAATTTATTTAATGGAGGAATGAACAATGTTAAAAATGGTAACGAGAACAGATTTCGTAGAGGAATTGGTGAAAAGAGGATACGATGCAAAGATATGGGAAAAGGTCAAAAACGGTGTGCCGGTATCCGGAATCATGGTAGCCGGAGACAATGGGATTTCATCATTTATCAGAGTAGACCGTTATTTGGATGATATAAATAAAAATAGAAAGAGTTTTGAATCAGCTGTGGAAGAATTTATCGATTATTTTAAGCGGAATAAATTAGAGAAAGAATTTGATGTAACACTGCTGAGCAATAAGGAGTTTGTACTGAGTCATTTAAGCATTGCTTTGCAAAAGGCGGGCAATCAGAATTTAGTGAAAAAACCATGTGCATATTTTGGCGGTGTTGAGCAGTTCCTTTATTTATCCACTTATAATAATAAGGAAATCCAGCTGTATGCAGAAATCAATCCGGATAATTTAGTACATGTAGGAGTCAGTGAGGAAGAAGCGTGGGAAAGAGCAAAACAGAATTTACATGATAGCATTGAAATATGGAACATGTTGGATATTTTACGGGAAAAGAAGAATATGGACGTGTCCCAGTTTGATGAAGAGGATATACCGATGTATATCCTGTCAAACAAAGGTAATAGCCATGGGGCAAGTGGTGTTTTGGATGAAGAGATTTTAAGAGAATTTGCGAAAAAGCATCACACAGATAAACTTGTGCTTCTCCCGTCATCGGTACATGAGGTTATCATCCTTACGGATGCGGACGAGGACGAATTAGAAAGTATGAAACATCTAGTAGCAGCTGTCAACGAACAGGAAGTAGCACCGGAAGATCAGTTATCGGATACCACGACTATTTGGAAGCTGTAAAAGAATATGATTTTTCATCCGGAAAGCCATATGGCTTTCCGGAGAAAGGTGAAAATTTATGACGAATGAAATGCTTATTTGGAATGAAAGAATACGGCTTTTTGAATCCGGAAAAATCGGTGGTACGGGAAGAATGATAGAACTTCATGCGGAAGATGGCACGGTGAAAAAAATGGAAGAGCCGGAAGAAATTCACAGTTACAGCCGGTGGCAGGAATATGGCTACCAAGTGAAAAAAGGAGAAAAAGCGGTCAGCGCCATTGAAATTTGGAAGTATGTACAGAAAAAGGAAGATTTAGACAAAGACGGAGAAGATGCTGAGGGAAGCGAAAGAGTGTTTAAAAAGAAAGCATTTTTCTTTCGGTTTTCACAGGTAGAACCAATACGGAGGGCAGAAGATGAATGTGAAAAAGTATGATGTCAGAGTAAGGGAAAGCCGGATACCGTATCTTGTAGCAGTAGGAAAGACAAGGATTTCCGATGAAGATATGCACCAGTCTCCAAAACGGATAGCAGATGTGATAAGGACGGTATACCATGCGGACCGATTGCCGGAAGAGCATATGTTTTTGCTGACATTTGATGGCAAGCTACACTTAATTGGACTGTTTGAAATCAGCCATGGAACACAACAGGAGAGTGTAGCGAATCCGTCTCAAATCATCCAAAGAGTATTGTTATGCGGAGCATCTGTTTTTGCTGTCGTTCATAACCATCCGAGTGGAGACCCAAGCCCATCAGATGCAGATATTAAAATAACAGAACGAATTGCCATGGCTGCCAAGGTATGCGGCGTCGATATGTGCGACCATATCATTATAGCCGGGGCACGGAAAAATACATATTTTAGCTTTCGTGAGAATACGGGTATTTTGCAATAATTCGCACAGGCTAAGTGATGCGGGTACAGGGGAGCCCCTGTGCCCGCGAGGGACCCCCCGATGCTCCCCGGCCCGCCTGGGCCGCGCCCGTTCCCTCGACCCTCCCATAAAAACTTTTTGCTAAAAAGCTATCAAAATCCATATATATTTGACAGTTATTGCGGAAAAGAGTATTATTCAAATTGGATTTTGTTACAAAGATAAGGTCAATAAAATTAAGCGCATATATAATGAGAATATAGGATTCCTTTTATGTTACAGTGGGACCACACACTTTCAAAGTGTATTCGCATGAGGGGAGAAATACCATGAAAAAGAAAAAGTTACTGTCGTATATCTTGTCTACAAGTCTATTGATTTCTCTTACATCCAATCCAGTTTTGGCTATGACTGGGGGGGGTGGCAAATATCGATCAAGAGATAACATCTGTACAGGAAATTCAAGATAATAATTCCAATGAAAACGAAAAAGATCAGGAGTCAGATTCAAAAGATATTTCAGATTCCAAAGACCAGAAGGATGAACCATCATCGGGTACTGATAAATCAGAAGAAGACTCTGATAGCGGAGATAAATCATCTGATCAGGACAAGGGTTCAGATAAATCTGAAAAAGGATCTGATGCTGATGATCTGAATAAAGATCATAAACAGGATGATCCGGAATCGGAGTCAGATAAAGGCAAGGATTCCACAGATTCTGACAAATCAGATAAGGAAGATGATAAAGATCCGGTAAAAGAAGATTCATCTGAGAAAAAGGATGATGTATCCGATTCAGATTCCACAGATCAGGAAAAGAAAGATACTGAGAATGAAGATAAAACTGGTGAGAAACAGGAAGATGATTTAGAAACATCTTCTGGTAAGAGTGATTCTTCATCAGAGACCAAAAAAGAAGAGGAAGAAGCAGATCCGGATTGTGCCCAGCTGGAAGGCTGCGTGAATGGGAAACACGATAAGGATTGTCCTTTGTATGAAGAAGATGTGGATTTGATTCCAGATCTGGAATGTGCGCATCTGGATGGATGTGTTGGCGAACTCCACGACAAGGATTGCCCGCTTTATGAAGAGCCGGATATGGAGAAAGAATGTCTGCATCTGGTTGGCTGCGTGGACGGAAAACATGATCCAGATTGTCCATGTTATAAAGAAGCAGATCCGTTGATGCTTGCCAGTGGCGTTCAGGTAGCGGATGCAATCTATCTTGATGCAAATGCAGGAAACGATTTAAATGATGGTAAAAGCAATGATACGGCTGTTCAAACCTTGGAAAAGGCTTATGAATTAGCTGAGGATGGAGATACCATTTATTTACTTTCTGATATTGAATCGACAGCAACGGTAACAATGTCTGGGAATAAGTCTGTAATTTTGGAGGGTATACCTGATAATAGCGGTAATATCCCAGAAATCAAATGTGAGAATAAAACATCAGCCCATGATCTTTATATGCTCGAAATCGGAGAAGAGACAGGTGCTCCGCAAGAAACAAATATCACAATTACAAATTTGAAGATTGATGCGAATGAAAATGACATTCGTTGTGTGAGAATTTGTCCAGGTGCAGAATTGACCCTAGAGTATGGAGCCACTGTTTGTAATGGACGGGCAGTTAGTCAAACAAATTCAACAGGACCGAGCGACTTAGGTGGAGGCATTGTTGTTGATAGCGATGCAAGATTGGTCATGGAAGAAGGATCTTCTATTACAGGGTGTTCTGCAGAATGGGGTGGCGCTGTTTACTTAAGTGGTGAAATGGAAATCAATGGAGGAGAAATCAGTAATAATACAGCAGTTGGAGATATTGGGCGATTTGGCATTACGGAACAGGGCAACGGAGGTGCAATTGCAATGTGTACCTGGCGTGCAGATTATGCTACTTTTAGCGATTTTACAGCAAAATTAACCATGACTGGAGGAAATATTACTGAGAACAAATCAACAAGTGCTATAAATGGATTTGGTGGAGCAGTTTCCATTATCTGTAGGGATCCTGATAACACAATTGAATTTAGAATGTCTGGAGGTACAATTTCTCAGAATCAGGCTGGATATGGTGGAGCCATCGCAGTGTTTGCTGATGGAAGCGCTTATCAAGGAAGTGCAGACGTGAAGATTTCCGATAAGGCTGAAATTAGAGAAAATAAAGCAAGAATGTATGGTGGTGGAATCTGTTTGTGGGGAAGTGAGTTAAACGGACACAAAAGCACTATTGAAATGGACGATGGTTTGATCGCTGAGAACAGTACAAATGATAATTCGGGATGCAGAGGCGGCGGAATTTATCTTAAAGCAAGAAGTGATGCATTTTATATGACTGGTGGTGAAATATCTGGCAATAAAGCAGGAAACGGTGGAGGTATTTCCATTGGCAGTGATAATGCATCGGCATATTTACTCGGTGGTGTCATCCAGAATAACACTGCGACAAGCGGATACCCGTTTATCGATAATCCACCGGAAACTCGTAAATATTATGGCAATGCGATAGAACAAAATGGAAATTTATACCTAGATGGAACTAAGGCAGAGATTCATGGTGATATTCGTCTTTGCTGTGCTTTTGATATACGGGATTACAATAAGATTTCAACGAATTACGTCCTAACATTAGTTGGCGCATCAGACGATATGAATGATTATGAACTTACATCTCTTGCCAATGAATCGCTGGATGGAAGAGTTGTTGTAGTTCCCGGAAGTGTTACATATGATGGGACGGACTATTCTGTTGATGATGCCGAGCCGTATGTTTCCCATTTTAAACACAATCATAAGAGAATTGTTACCAATACAGATTACATAAATCAGGTTCCAACAGGTACGAATCATGAAAAGAGCCTGGTTCTGTATGGAAAACATGCTGTGGAAATCACCCCGATGGATATTACCATTTACGTCGGTGGAAATGGGTATGATGGTGTGATTGGTTCTGATGGTCAGTTTGCTACAAATGATCTTCCAGAGATCGGATTTTACCTGACACTTCCGGATGAATTAAATGAGCTGCTTGGAAGTACGCAGGAAGAACCGAAAGACCTTAGTGACTATGTTGCCCTGACTTATAACGACAGTTCTAACCGCACAACGCGTGACTGGGCTTTACAGTTATATGGAGAAGAGGACAGCAGTCTGGCAAAGGTAGATGGCCAGCATGTTTATATTTACAAGCTGATGCCGAGTAAAATAAATGGCACGGCTGAGCAGATACCGTTTCGTGTGCAGTTTACGGATGAAGCTGGCAACGTTATGGTAGATTCCAAATTCCCTGTCAATGATACAGACCAGTTCCGTGACTATAAAGTTGATTTTTATTCTGGAGAGTTGGATGCAAAGTTTTATAACGTTACCGTCCAGGTTAATGGCAGCACGCAAACATATCCGGTCATTTTGAACAGCGGAAGTTTGAAAGTACGTGGAAACAAGGATCAGACCTATCGGGATATTTCCGATACCATGCCAAGTGTGGATCCGCAAAACAAAGGAGTTATCCTGGCAGAGACAGCACAGGATAATACGCAGTATTTCATTAATAAAGGCAATGTGAATGCAGACCCTGCAGGCGTAAAACTTCTGGTTGATCACAGCCTTGATGATACGCTGTTGGCTGCTTACCTGAATCAGAATAAAAATGCGGATGGTAAATATGTTTATCAGTTCAGGTACCTTGACCTGGTTGATACACATAACGGAAACGCATATGTGACGATGGCAGGTGGTCAGAAGATGAACATTTACTGGCCGGTTCCGGAAGATGCGAAAGAAGATTCTGCATTCCATATTGTGCATTTTGGAGGATTGAACCGAGAGAGCAATGCGGATATGAATGATTTACTGAGAAATCATATTCCGGAAGAATTATCCAGTGAAAAAGTTTTCATTGACGGTCAGGCGTTCATTAAGTTTTCGGTTGGAAGTTTTTCACCGTTTGCCTTGATGTATGAAAATGGCAGCACATCCGGTAATGGAGGAAATTCCGGTAACAGCGGCACATCGAATGGAAATAATGGTTCTTCTGGTGGAGGAAGCAGTTCATCTGGCAGTGGAAGCAGCGGTGGTCATAGTTCTGGTCACAGTTCCAGTGCTGGATCCGTTACTGCAGGAACCACACAACAGGAAAAGCCGGAAGAAACTAATCTGGCAGAAAATGTATCTGCAGTGGATAATACAGACGAGATAAAAGAAGAAAATCAGGTTGAAACTGCACTTCCAAAAACAGGTCAGTCAGATAACTGGTCTGCAGTGCTTCTTTTCAACAGCGCAATCCTTCTTCTTTTCACCTGTTTTTTTAAGAAAAAAGAACACTAACAAAAAAATGAAGCTGGGCAGCAAAAGTTGCTGCTCAGCTTCTTACAAAGCAAAAGAGCGTATATATCGCGATAATATGTGATTCCTTTCTTCATTGGGACTACTTAATTTCAAAATACATACATTCGGAGTAAGAAAGGAATAATATGAAAAAGAAAAAATTATTATCGTACATCTTAACTACAAGTCTACTGATCTCTCTTACTGCTAATCCGGTATTATCCATGGCCGAGGAAACAAATCTGAGCCAGGAAATTACGGTTGATCAAGATAATCCTGATCAAGATTCTAAATCCCAGAACATTTCATCAGAAAAAAATGCAGACTCAAAAGATAAAAACGAGAACGATGGATCAGACCGTGGTGATGAAATAGAACCGTCTGAAGATGGAAAAACAGAAGATCTGCAGGAAGATGAAGACAAAGCCAATTTATCTTCTGGAAAAGATGAAAAGCCGGATCTGAATGGATCGGATGGTGACCAATCAGAAGAATCGAAGAAAGATTCGATAAATGATTCTTCTGAGGAAGACTCTGATCAGGCAGATGCAGACTATGGAAGATTGGACGAAGACGAAAATATCGATCCTGATTTCAGCCAGCCAGTTGAAAATCCAGAGGAATCTTCTAGTGCTGCAGGTACTACTGCAAATTCTGGAAGTACTTCGGGCGGTTCTGGAACATCGAAAAAGAATGATGCTGATTTAGATGAATGTGAGCATTTAGAAGGTTGCGTGGATGGCAAACATGATCCAGAATGCCCGTTATATGAAGGAGAAGTGGAACTGCCGTCAGAAGCCGAATGTGCGCATCTGGAAGGGTGTGTTGGTGAACTTCATGACAAGGACTGTCCGCTCTATAAGGAGCTGAATGCTGCACTTTCAGCAAAACTTCCTTTGGCAGTACAAGAAAATATTTATGAAGATGTTTATATCACTGTTGATGGAGTCGAGTATCGGTTTGATTTTTATCCAGATACTCACGAAGCAACATTGACAAGGATAACAAATCCAAATGCAACTACAGACGTTGAAATACCGGAAAAAGTAAGTTATCACAATGAAAATGAGAGCGATGATGAAGAATATACGGTAACAGAATTAAGACTTAGCTTTTGGGCGCCTACGTGTAAAAATGTTACTAAGCTGAATATACCAGACACCGTAGAAACATGTAACAGTCATTTTAGATGTTTTTCTAACTTAGAAGAAATTACAATTCCAGGATCGGTAAAAACATTTTCCGGAAGCTTTCAATCTATGAACCATTTGAAAACTATAACTTTTGAAGAAGGTGTAGAAGAACTTGCCGGAAATTCACTGTTAAGTAATTGTGCTGTAGAAACAATTCATTTACCAGATAGTTTAAAAAGAATCACTGCACCTAGTGCGTTTTCTGGTGCTTCAAAATTAAAAACGATAGAACTTCCAGAAGGAATTGATATTCGTGAAGGAAGCTTATTTGCAGAAGATAGTTCACTTGTTTCAATAACATTGCCTGCGTCAATTACAAAAATCAATGATTCCATGTTTAAAGATTGCAGTAGTCTGGAGACTGTAACTGCAGAAGGAACCATTACAGAAGTAGGTCAAGAGGCATTTAAAAATAACACAAAGCTGACCAATATTCCAGATCTTAGTCAGGTCACATCCATGGGGACTTTTGCATTTTCTGAATGTAATAATCTGAAAGGCGAAGTTAATTTAGCAAGTTTGAATGATATTCCATATCGTGCTTTTTTAAATACACCCATTGAATCGGTTGTTTTGAGTGACAGTCTGCAGAAGATTAATGATGAGGCATTTTCAGGTACTAAAATAGCCTCGATCACATTTCCGGAATCACTGACAGCCATTGGAAGTAAATCTTTTGCAAATACTCTGCTGAACCAGGATACCTTAATCATTCCGGATAATGTGGCAACGATTGGATCGTCTGCGTTTTCTGGCGCAACCATCAAAAAACTTGTTTTGGGAAGTGGTTTGACTAATACATCAAATAATGAATTTGCAGGGATAGATGGATTGGAGTCTGTAACGGTTCAAAATAGTTTAGATGTATTGAATCTTTCCAATGCAGGTCTGCCGCAAAATGTAACCATAAATTATACGATTCCATCTATTTCAGATACAGTAGGTGATACGATTTCCAGTGAGGCAGGTGCTCCAAGTCTGCAGGAAGCTGTAGACACTGCAGCGGATGGAGAAACCATCAAAATTAAAAAAGATATTAAGCTGAGCAGTCAAGTTACGATTCCACAAGGAAAATCGATTACAATTACTTCTGATGATGATTATACGATTGTCGGCGTAAAAGACGGTACTAAGCCGGAAAATTTATTTGAAGTGTTAGAAGGAGCAAATGTTATTTTTGCCGGGAAACTTATTTTATCAGGTAGGTATAATGACAAGAGCATTATAAAGAATCATGGTACCGTAACGATTACAGATGACGTAACCGTTCGGGATGCAACCATAAAATATGATGAAACCGGTGCGCTGGAAAATAGTGGGACCAATGCGAAACTTGTTATTTCAGGCGGGCAAATCACAAACAACAAAATCATAAATCATGCGGAGTATAGTGCGACAGTCCTGATCAAAGATGGTGCTGCTTTTGAAATGACTGGTGGCAGCATTCAAGATAATAATTCTGTTAATGCAAATTACTCCCATTCCACTGGTGGCGTGTTCTTTTTTGGTGCGAGCAAAGGGGAAATGTCAGGAGGACGCATTCAAAGGAATATTGGACATCGCGGCAGCGTTGTAGTTCTTAGCAATGGCCGCGGTGCTGATCAGCAAGCAGCGTTTACGTTATCTGGTGATGGATTGATCACAGAAAACAGTGGTACTTCCGGTAATAATGTTGATGCAGGTGGGGCTGTATTTATAGAAAATAATGCAGTATTTGAGATGACCGGTGGAAAGATAACGAATAATCATTTCATTCAAGGCGGCGGAGTTTGTGTCGTGGATGATGGAGTACAAGACAGCACAATTGAAGAATATGGCACTGCGTTTGTAATGAATGGAGGTACAATATCTGGAAATCACGCATCCCATGGTGGCGGAATTTATAGTTTTTCTAACGGAACCGTTCTTAATTCTGGAAAAATAGTAAATAATACGGCAGGTATTTCAGGCGGAGGTATTTATTCCGAGGGAAGACGTAATAACGTCTACAGTTCTATGCATTTATATAATGCGATTGTTACAAATAATACAGCCCAACAGGGAGGTGGCCTGTGGTTTTGCGCAACTGGTACCACAACCCTGAATATCAAAGATGGTATTGGCATCTTTGAAAATAAAGCGGTGGAATCAGATGATAAAGCAGCCGGTGATGATCTGGTATTTAGTGTTTTCGGTAATGGCGATCCTGACTATACAGCTACATTATCAAGTCGTATGTTAGGTGGCGGTGCGATCCAGTGGTATCCGGATGGCAAAATATATAATGGAGTCACCTCATCTTATCCAAGCGTGATTTCTGATATACGCTATAATAAAGATGATCCAACAAGTACAGCATTAGAGTCTGGAAAACTGGCAGATATTCAAACAAGTCAGGCTTTAAAAACGATAATGTCTGCAGATGCGCAGGATCTGGCAGAGAATGAAGCACAGCTCTTTATAGAGGGAAATACAGCAAAATATGGCGGAGGCATCGGTGCAAACGGAGGTATTATTGTAGGAGAAGATGATACGATTGATATATCGGTCAAAAAGGTCTGGAACAATGCCCCGGCTTCCGGAACGCCGGATTCGGTCACGGTTCGCCTGATAAATGAGGGACATGTGATTGACTGGGCTGTTTTAAATGCGGCAAACAACTGGGAATATCAGTTTGAGGATCTTCCGGAAGGATATTCTTATTCTGTATCAGAAGTTGTTCCTGCAGATTATACGCCAACGGTATCTGGAAATCAGACAGAAGGATTCCAGATATTGAATACCTATACTCCTGGAACACCTGCAGAACCGGAAAAACCGGATAATGGAGGAACAAATCCTGGAAATTCAAATCATGGATCAGGAGGATCTGGAAGCAGTACAAGAACGGCACAAGTTGTTGAAACAACTCCGGTTGAACCGGTAAAAGAAGATATACAGCCGGTTCCAGAAGATATTCAACATGAAGATTTTGCTTCCGAAGCTAATATTGCACTTCCAAAAACCGGACAGGCACCTAACCAGTCCGCACTTGTATTTTTCTCCAGCGCATTGCTTTTACTTGTTACATTGATTTTCAAGAAAAAAGAAGACTAATAAAGAAACTTATGATTTTCAGATCCTTATGGGGCTGGTAATAGGAAAGTGCTTGTGTGAGAATATTCATCAAGCACTTTCTTAGTGTTGCGTTAACATATCAAGCAGTATAATCATTACGGACTGTTTGTCAGAATGATTTACAATTTTGTTTTACGGGGGAAGAGATGAAAACGATGAAAAGAAATACGGATCGACGATGTTGTTTTATGTTATGTGTTTTGGGACTCTTGCTATCGTTCTCATTTCCTGCGTCAGCTGCTGATACAGCAGAAAAGATTGTACGGGTGGGATGGTATGAAGATTCTTATAATATCACAGGCGCAAACGGGGAACGAAGTGGCTACAACTATGAATATGAACAGGCTGTACCGGCTGGACTTACAAATATGTGAAAGCCGGATGGCCAGAGCTGATGGAAATGCTGCAAAACGGCGAGATTGACCTGATGGGCGATGTTTCCTATACGCCGGAACGTGCCGAAGGAATGCTGTTTTCCGAGTTGCCGATGGGGAAAGAAAAGTATTATTTGTATGCAGACCTTGAGAATACAGGCATTTCTGAATCAAATATCCAGATTGTGGCCATGACAGCTAATGTTTTTGATGAAGACCGAAAAAAGGTGCTATCTGTGGGAATGAATGATCATGTTGCAAAACCGATTGATATCAAAAAATTGGAAACAATACTGATTGCGATTTTACGGAAATCCTGATAAAGCAAAGATGATCTGGCAGGAGCGATACTCAAAGTCCACATCATGGCATATAATATTAGAAAAATAACTTGCAGGCTATCTTGAAATTCAGTTGCATACATGTTAAAATTAAATTGCCGGAAGGTGTAATCCTTTCCCAATCAGAATGATTGGACATCTGCATAAGGAGCGTGCAGTGTTGCTTTTCGGGCAACATATAAAAACTGCCACCATCGGAAACACCCGCAGAAGATTTTTCTTCTGATATGTCAAGTGAGTGAGAGGCTCACATGTTGGGGCAGCAACATTATAAACCGAAATACAATGGGCGGCTGTGTTATACACAACCGCCCATTTACGTGGAGAAGAATATGATTTATGATTCAACAAAAGAGCTGCTATCCATTGCAATCAAAGAATATGATAAACTGGCTGGAAAAGAATTTCTGATTGGATGCAGCATAAGTAAAAATCATGATACCGAATATATGGTTTTGCAGATAAACCGACACAATTTCTGGCATCTTCTTGGATGTCAGCTTGACAAGTCCAAGCTAAAGGAACGGTCTTTAGATATATATGATATGTGCATAAAAGGAGAGCAGATTCAAGAATACCTGATATATACGAAAGACTATGCATCTTCCACTCAGAAAAAAGACCCTTTTTTGAGCGTTTTTAATTTTGTTGAAAAGGCAAAACAGATTCGTATCTCGAATACAAAAGATACGCCGGATTATTGTAAATTCAAATTAGTACATGGAAATGCGTGTGGGATTATCGGCTACGATAATGATAAGAATACAAAGGATCCGAATACATATATCCCAAAAACCACACAGAATAAAGCCTCTCAGAGTTTTAACAATGACAATAAAAGGATTCTTTTTATTTTAAGCAGGATGATCCAGGAACATATATTCACAAAATTAGAATATGAAGCGACTCCTGGATTATATATGAAGTTGGCTGCCAATGTTCCTTCTAAGTATAAAATAAATCTTCCATCCATTACATTTCATGATAACGGCGGTTTTGGCGGTCCTGGAGAAGTAATTTGGGTAATTGGAAGTAAGCAAAAACCAATCGCTCCACGTAAAGAAGAATATAGTTTCATAGGATGGAATACGAAACCAGATGGATCTGGAACAGCGTGGCCACCAAATAATGTCGTGCCGTTTGAAGCCACTGATTATTATGCCCAATGGAAAAAAAGATAATTACATCCTAGTGGAGGAGCCTGTGAAAAGAACAAATCAGCACACTTGCTTTGCAAGAAAAAGTCAGCGGGACATTCCTCTGTTTTGCTGACTTTTCCTGTAAAATTGGGCGCATTATCCCCTATCCAATACTCTGCTATTGGTTTTTTCGGACATCCTTACATAAAGTTCGTATAATGATTATTATACGAACTATTTTTTGTTGATTTTACGTCGTTTCAGTTATATAATATGCAATATACGAACTTTTTAAGGAGAAATAACGAACTTATGTCAAATAAAACGACTGTTGCACTGACGCAGGAGCAGCTACAGGAAATTATCAACGCTATGCGTTCCGGCGGATCCGGATTCCGATCAAATGATAGGATTGCTTCCTGCTTGCTTTTGGAAGCCAATTTGGGATTGCGCATTGAGGATATTCTGCAGCTGCGTTTATCGGATTTTTTGAAAGATGGAGGAAATTACAGGATCGATATTACAGAGCAAAAAACTAAGAAAAAGCGAACATTTCTGGTACCTCTGGAAATATACCAGTATATATATATCTATTGTATAGATCATGGAATTCAAAAGAATGACCGGATATTTCCAATCACAACCAGGGCAGTACAAAAGTACCTGCAGAAAGTTGCTGATTACTTAGGATATGAAGGCATCGGAACCCATTCCTTTCGTAAATTTTTTGCATCTGAGTTGTATGAAACTAATGATCACGATATTGAATTAGTCCGGGAGCTTCTGCAGCATAGCTCAACCGTTACCACCCAGCGCTACATCAAAAGAAGTCCAAAGATGGTTGAAGATGCTCTCCGGAAACATATTTTTATTGTATAGAGTAAATGATCAGAGTCCATAAACTATCAAAATTAAAAATGATAGTTATATGGGCTCCTTTTCATTCACAAAAAAACATTCTATCAAAATTAAAAATGATTGATTTTCAGATAAAAACCAGAGTCATCTTAAAACATAACATCTCCCTTTACACTTTTCAGATATTCCAGATCTCCCAGGCGATTCAGATCCAAGGATTTATAATATTCGGTCTCCTTCATTTCTTTTTTATGCCGATAAAAGGTTGCCGGCTTCATTTTAATTTTTTCTATAATATCTTGATCCTTCATAGTTTGGCTCATGTAAATGATGTCAGAATAACTATATATACTTAGGTCTCCCCCATCCCGTGTATAGGATCTCATTTTTCTTCTTCCGGCTCCCCGATTATTGGTGCGTACGTATGATCGCGGCTTTATGGATAGAGTGAGGATACCATTGGAAACATCCAAATAGATGCCGACAGCATCCAGAGCTTCTTTCATTATGGGGAGATTTTCTCCATTGATGTCACGGATGTGCTCGTCTTCTGTGACACGATATTGCAGCTGTACTCGCTCATATTTTTTTGACAGTTCTCCTTCTTTGTAGTAATCCATATACTAATTTGCACTCCTTCCTTATCTATCTCTATTATATTATATCAAAATTAAAAATGATAGAGACTGATACGACAATCAATGGAGTCACGGCAGCATTAAGCAAGTATTATCGTTATGTATAACAATAACAATACATAACGTATGTATAACAATATATTGACAAACATAGTGAGGGGTGATATACTTATATTAACATAAAAGATTGAAGATTGCCGGAAAAACAAAGAAGGAGAACGAACATGGGCGAGATTAAGCAAACTAACTTTAGAATTGATCAGGAAGCTGCAGATGCTTTTAGAAAATTTTGCGAAGAGAATGGCATGAACCAAGCGCAAGGTTTTGACCACATGATACAGGTCATGGAACTGAATCAGGCAAAAGCTATGGTACCGAACAGCGCAAAGGATATCGAGACCTTTGAGATGTATATGAAGAAAATCATGGAATCTTATATAAAGAGCGTTGAGGACTATAATACAGCCAGAGAAAGTGCCCTGGAGGAATTCTCATCAGCTTTAGCCAGCAAGGATAAGACCATTGCTTCACTCCAGGATAAAGTGACTCAGTTGCAGAATGAGAAAACGACTGCAGAGCAGACTGCAGCTAGTGCAGCAACAGCGGCAGCTCAGGCAATTAAGGAATCTACGGCTGCGAAGGAACAGGCTGAGACAGCGACAAAACTTGCGGACGAAAAAGAAAAAACAATTGGAACTTTGGCAGAGAAATTAGCGGCTGCAGAAGAAAAGGCAGCTAGTTATGATGGTCTTAAAAAATCTGAGGAAGAGGCTAAGGCGAAAATTATTAGCCTTGGAAAAGATATGGAAACACTGACCGCAGAATCAGAGAGAAAGCTTGCTGAACTGAAAAAAGATTATGAAACGGAAATGCGTGAGTTGAAAGCGGATATGGAGCGAAAAATCTCTGATACTCAAAAGGACGCTGCATTGGCACAGGAAAAGGCGGTTTCGGACAAAGAACGGGAAATGAATATGCAGATTCGGGAAGCTGATAAGGAAAATGCAAAGCTGCAGGCAAAACTTGAAGCACTGCAGGCACGCGTTGACGAGCTGACGGCATCCGGAAAAGCTCAGGCCTAAGATATAAAGGCAGGTGTATGGAGTTTTGATCACACTGACAAAAGAACAAAAGGTAATTCTTGCAAAAGCAAAAAATGGCAATAATCTCTTTATTTCCGGCGGTGGTGGTGTTGGAAAAAGTTTTGTTGTTAATTACATAGTAGATGAATTGAAAAAAGACGGGAAAATGGTGCTTGTCACAGCATCAACCGGAAAGGCGGCAACCTTACTGGGAGGTGTTACCTGCCATCGAGCTTGTAAAATTCCCATAAAAATGACATGGATGCGTGATCCGGATATTGACAAGAAGGCACCCTTATATGAAGCTGATACCCTCATAATTGATGAAATATCCATGCTTCGTATTGATGCATTTGAATATGTAGTACAGTTGATCGAAAAGATTAATAATTTAAGAAGATCTGTAGAATATCAGAATAATCCTAAAAACAAGCATAAAACTCCAATTCAGCTTATTGTCGTTGGGGATTTCTGTCAGCTTCCACCAGTGATTGTCAGATCCCATGATGGAAAACCGGATGATGCAACACTAATGTCGGAGCATTATGGCTTTGATATTGGAAATGGGTATGCATTCAAAGCACCTGGCTGGAAAAGGTGTCATTTTATCGTGTGTGAATTAACAGAAGTGTTGCGGCAGTCCGGCAAACCTACGATAGATGCACTTAATAGAATCCGCTTTGGTGATCGTTCTGGATTAAGATATTTTATGGAGCATTCTCGGAAAAAGAGATTTTCAGAAAAGAAAAGTGTTATTCATCTGTGTGGAACCAACAAAACCGCAACTGAGATTAATAATGCTGCACTTTCGCGTTTGCCTGGTAAAATAAAAAAGTATGAAGCTAACATTGCAGGTCAGGTATCAGAACAGGACAAACAGGCACCGGAAATGCTACATTTGAAGATAGGTGCTCAGGTTATTATGCTTCAAAATGCGGAAAAATATCATAATGGTAGTAGTGGAATTGTGACAGCATTATGGTCCGATAGTGTAACGGTCAGAATGGATGAAACAGACGAGGAAGTTGATATTGCATACACCACATGGAATGTAGAGCAATACGTAGTCAAAGAAATAAATGGGAAGAATGTGGTCGAAAAGGAAAAAATCGGATCATACAGCCAGCTTCCGATGCGTCTTGGCTATGCAATCACAATTCATAAGTCACAAGAGCAGACCTTTGATAAGGTATCATTGTCGATAGGAAACACTATGCATCCAGAGATATTTGCTTGTGGTCAGCTCTATGTTTCACTTTCTCGCGTTAAAAGTGTTGAAAATCTTTATGTTGATGGAGATTTGGATGTAGTAAAACAGCTTGCAGATCCTGAAGTGATTAAATTTTACAAATTATCAGAAAGTCAGACTACACAATCTGCCATTGATGAATTCAAAAAAAGCCAAAAAGAAACACCAAAGCTGAAAGAAGCAGATACAAAAGATCCTGCGCTTACAATAATTCATTGTTCCGATAGAAATATAACGACTGCATGGGTGTTTGCTCATGCACTGTCTTCAAAAGCTGTTTTATCCGGTACTGATATTTATATTCCGGAAAAATATTATGAACAAGCTCAAAAATTCATAAATGCTCTACCAAAATAGTATATACTCTTGCAGGCCTGATTCTATATGTGCCAAGATATAGATTTTCACAATTTAAATCTCCATATCTTGACACATATAATTCGTTGTTATACAATATTGCACATGATAGGCACAACATAAGCGCATGATAGGCGCAATTTAGGCACATGATGGAGGGTAAACACATAAAAATGAAAATTATCACATTTATCAATGAAAAAGGTGGCGTTGGTAAGACATCCGCATGTTTCAACACAGCCTGGGAATTATCCAACCGTGGGAAAAAAATTCTCATGATCGATATTGATGGACAAAAAGCGAACTTAACATTTTTTACTGGAATTGAACGTCCGAATAACATGAAAACCATAATCGATGTGTTAAGAAATGGTACTGCTCTGAAAGATTGCATTGTCCCTGTAAAAGAAAACCTTGATCTTCTTCCAGCAAATGCTTCTGTTGCTTCCATCGGAATGGATTCTAAAGTCAGCCAATTTCGTAGTGAACTCGGCTCAGTCAAAGAGATATATGATTATATCTTTATCGATGTAACACCGTCTCCTGGGTGGGGACATTACTTGGCTCTTTGTGTTTCCGACTATGCTGTTATCGTTATGTTGCCAGATGTTACTTCCTTAGAAGGAGATACTGGAATTTTAGATAGCATTATGGAAGTCCAGGAAACCACAAATCCAAAATTAAAAATTGCAGGTTTTCTCTTCAACCGCAACTATGATCGAACAAATTTAGGACGGGAGGTTTTGGAAGTCGCTGATCGCCTGGCCACGCATGCTAAAACAAAAGTTTTTACGACAAAGATTCCGCAAGCAATAGCTTTAGGTGAATGTGTTGCTCGGCATCAAGGTGTGACCGATTATGCCCCCAATAGCAAAGCGGCAGATGTCTTTAGAGAATTTGCAAATGAGCTGGAAATGGAGATCTTATAAATGTCCAAGAAAAAACTAGATTTATTTGAAATGTATGAGGATACAGGAAAGGCATATGATAGGCATAATATAAGCACATCACAAGCACAAGATACCGAAAATAAACCGCTTGAAAAATATGCTGCCTACCGGCAGGCTGAAGAAAGTTCTAATACCAAGGCATCAACAAAACCAAAACGAACCAACATGGCTTTTTCAGATGATCTTTATGAAAAGATCTTTCGGGAATCAGAGCGGCTCTCCGTCAGTCTCGCCTACTACATTAATTCCGTCATCCGTCAGGCTGATCAGGAAAAAGTCCGTTTATACTATGAAGCGCAGCCAGTCAAAACATCAAAAGCTTGCATTCCGCGTAAAAAAGGAAAACCGTCAAAGCGAATCACACTCAAAATTGATCCGGATGTTTATGATATCATCACTGCAGGTGCAACCCGGTATGATCAAACGATTACTCAATATGCCAATCTTGTCCTGGAAGCAAGCATCTGATAGGCGTATGATAAGCACAATATAAGCACATGTCAGGCGTACGATAAGCACAATATATGACATAAAATAAAAGGCAGCCAAATGGCTGCCTTTTATTAATACGGTTTATTTTCTGATTTCCGTTTTCTGATTTTCTTCACCCATTCATAAAACTCTTTCTCTTCTGGATTTAGCCCCTCATTATTATCTTTTTCCATCAACTCGGCAAAAAATTTGCTCAGCATATAAATTTCCTCGCCATAAAGGTCCTTGAGCAACTTAAGCATTTCTGGTGAAGATGTAATCTTATCAATCTCCCACTCTGCATCCAGATAGTCCTCTATACCATCCTCCAGAACCGTTTTATCCGAACCAAGGATAGAAAATACCTTTTTATCACCGGAATCATCCTTGACTATATAATATCCTTTATACCGATGCCCAAATATCCCATTCTTATACAGCCTATATCTCGCCATCGCTAATAGCCCTCCTCATTGTTTCGCAAATTGCTGAACCGGTTCAGATAGGATTGCGCTTTTTCTCTGCTATCATCCATCCCCTGTTCAGTCTGTGAAAACGATGCCGCAGGCATTTTTTCCGGTGACATCTCTATTTCAGGAAAACCTCCATTTTGCATCAGATTTTCATAATGCTCCGCATACATTGACGCTACATGATCGTAATCTTTTTTCAACATATCTAATAATCGATTATATGGTTTTGTCCTGGTGTCTGCAACTGTTTCATCCAGCTTGTGCTTGTAATAACCAATATAATCTTCCAACCACATATCCACTTGAGAGCGATCCAGCATACTAAACGGCAGATTTTTAAATGCTGCATGAAACAAAAATTTAAGCTGATCATCATTAAAATCTCTTCCAAATGTACCGGTTGCACCAGGATAATCCGATGCATCTACTCTACGCTCCAATTCACTATCTATAACGATATGCGTCGGATTCTGCTTTTTACTCTTTCTGTCCGCTTCATACCGATCCTGTTCTTCCTGCAGTTTATCCATCTGGCTTTCCAGCGATGAACCTCCCTGCAGGCCAAATACTTCATCCAGGGTAAGCTGATGACTGGATCCTGTCCTTGCCGCTTCTATGCGCTCATATTCGCTATCAATCAGCTTCTCCGTAGCCTCAATCTGCCCTTCACTCTTTAATAACCATGTAAAGCGAATTGTGGTATACCTACGATGCCTATTTCCCTGCAGATCCGTCTTAAGCGGTTCATACATAACCATCATATCCGTGTAGGTATTGATTTCCTTGATAGCCGATTCTAATACATCACGCTTAAAGATTGCAAAATTTTTCCAGCTTTCCGGAATCATCGGCTGCCCTGGTTCAAACCCATCATACCTGGTGATGACCTTTGTTTTCTTCTCCTTGCGATCCCATCTAACACGCTGATCCAGCTCTGGCGCAGCCTGTGCAATGCGGACAAAAAGATCATACTTGCTTCCTGTTCCAATCTCATAGATCCATTCTGGATACCGTTTTCCCGGTCTCGGTTTATCATGTTTATGCGTATTTAACTGTTCATACAGTTTTTGACTGTAAAAGCTTTTCATTAACGAAATGTATTGGAACGGGTAAGAAGAAAAATACATCTTATTCTCAACCAACTGAAAAATGTACGGTTCAATATCTTCGTGGAATGATATTGTGACAGTTTCTTTTTTTGGATTCATATGGACAATATTAAACCAGGATAAATTCTTGTCATCTTCCCCTTCAACATCCGCATCAACCCACCAGTTCACTTTGCGTATCTCAGACAGCAGCGCTTTGACATCCGTATAGGACGTTGTGGTGTATCCCATGACCCCATAAAATTCACTGCATTTGAATGTATACTTCGTTCCTGGAAGATCGGTTGGTTTTACCTTTGAAACCATATATTGGATAATCTCATTCTGTATTTTTGTCAGCGGTTGTCTGGCATTCTGAACCAGATCGTTCCTCTTTGCCACCAGCTGTTTTCGGGCTTTTTCTAATTCACTTTTGCTCATAATCGTACCTATTTTTTCCCGTGGTCAAACTCACATTTCAAGTTTCTGTCCATATTTTACCGTGATTTAGCTCACATTTCAACCGAAATTTGCCGTGAACCGGCTCATATTTCAGCAAAAAAACCGTGGACGAGCTCACATTTCAACGTGGACCAACTCACATTTCAGCGTGGACGAGCTCATATTTCGCGTGGACCAACTCACATTTCAACGTGGATGAACTCACATTTGAAGCCCTTTCTTCTATAAGATAATAAAATATTAATAATATAAATATATCTCATATTATAAAGATAAACTACCACTACTATAAAACACACGTTGTGGTGGTAGTTTACCTTTCTTTCTGCATGAGAGGATTATTCTTTTGATTTCTTTTCTCTCTTATGTTCAACGTGAGGAGTCTGCAAATCCAATTTATCCTGAACCTTTTTTTTGAATGCAATGTATACTTCACGAATTGCTTTGGCTTTTAAATCCTGATCGTTCATAAACACACCTCACAAATCCTTATAACAATTGATCTTATTTACTTCGATATACTTCCCTTTAAAATACAAAACAGCAGAATCGGAAAGATCTCCAAAATATTCTGGCGGGAAAACACGGTTTTCCGTTTCCTGTACGCTCTTTCCCGTTGAAACCTTTGTACCGGCATTAAAAGAATTGCTTACCTTCAGAATCTTCTTCATACCAAATGTCTCAGAAAAATACCGGGAACTTACAATATCATTACTGCCCAGTATGATCTGGTAATTACAGTTTCCGAGAATAGAACGTGTACCCTCATTCCGGTACCGGTAGTCTAACTGGCTTAGGTTCTGTTGAATCAGCATGCAGATTACCGATTTGGATCGCAACGTGCTTAAATTTGTATTGATCATCTCATAGGAAAATGATAGCTGTGGAAATTCATCCAAAAGCATCAGGATGGGGCGGTTTTTAATACCTCCGGAGCTGTCAATCCGGTTCATAAATTCCTGGGATAATGATTGGATTAAGAGAGTGAAAAGTGGGGCATAGGCATTTAAATGTTCCTGGCGGATCTGCAGGTAAATATCATAGCCTGCATCCAGCTGTTCTGTACTGACGTTCTCTCCACCTTTGGAAAGCAGGACATCCAAAACCGGATTGCTAAAATCGAGGAGTGCACTGGTTAACGTATCATAGGATCCGGATACGTTTTTTTCATTATTTCCATACAGGCTTGATATGCATTCTTTGGCCTGATCACAGTCGCTGCCTATTGCTTTTTTTACCCAGTCAAAAACATTCCCTTTTAAGATTGCGTGTACGATATCCGGAAAAGATGTTTCCGGGTTTTCGTGTAGGAGTAACCAGGTGATTCCCTGGAATAACTTTCTGGCCGTTTTAGTGAAGTAGAATCCTGTTTCTCCACCTTCATCCGGAATCAGGATAGCTGCCATATTTTTCAGATACAATTTTTTATCGGTTAACTCCATGGACTGGATCCGTTGCAAGGGATCAAATCTGCAGCTGACGTGGAGGGCATCCGGATGATCCGGAGCAAAGCGGATAATCTTGCGGTCACTGTTTTTGTGCACGTAATTGTAGATATCGCCTTTGATATCAATCGCCAAAACGGATCCGGAAAATCTCATGGCAGTTGTGATTGCAATACCGCTGGTTTTTCCGGATCCTGGAGGTCCAAATACAGCAATGTTGCATTCGCTGTTTGAGGGGATCGATACAAGACGGCCTGCATCGGTTCCGAATATGATGCCATCGGCATATTTCCAGTGCTGCAGCTGGAACATAGAAGCACTGTCCAGGCGATGCGGTTCGGCATCTTTAAAATAGTCAATCAGATCTCCGGAAGATCGGTGATAGTGGCTCTTATCATACCGGTGATTCCTTCCTGTCTGATAGCGGTAGGATTGGTCCTGGAAATTGGCATAAAACAGGAAGCCCAAAAGAACGTAGGAAGCAAGCGGGAAAAAGTCTTTGATGGTCTTATAAAGGACTGTATTGCTGCTTGAAATACCAAGAATAAAACAGGAAAGCAATGTAAGCGGCTTTTTCAAAATTGTGATCAGAACCGCAGCGATAAAAAATCCCAAAATATGGAATTTTTTTAAAACGTACTGTAAACCATATTTTTTAATCATATCTAAGATCATACCTCAACCTCCTTATCTTTGTTTTTATTGCCCCATCCGGAATCAGAAACATTGCCCCATCCACGATCGGAACTCCAGCCGGATTCGGTACTGCGCTCAGCAGAACGGAGAGCTTCGATTTCCTTAGTAAGTTCTGCAAGCTGTTTTTCCTGCATTTTATTGGTCTGTAAAATCTGGATGAGAGATTCTAATGTAAGACCAGATTCAAAAGTGATTCCTGTTTTTTCGGTCAGGTTTTTCATCTGTGAAACCGTTAAAGGAATGGATTTTCCAGTGCTGCCTTTTTTGCGATAAACGGTAGCCTGAATCCCTGCGGAATCCAGGTGCTTCTGCAGCCCAGGATGCAAGGCATTTAAATTCGATTTTTTTGTTAACTGATCTGCACACAATTTATACTGAAATCCAGGATGTTTTTTATCTGGAACAGCAGGCACATACATGATGTGCAGATGATCTTTGCTGATCATGGTCCCACTGGGGTCAACGTAGCGTTCATCCGCATGAATTTCAGCGAGAAAAACGCAGCGTTCCCCCATGGGAAGCGTGGAACAGATATACTGGTAACTTTCTTTAAAAAATGCTTCCTTTTGTTCGGGTGGACAATCACTAGGACACTGGATCACAACTTCCACCGCGCGAACAACATTTTTCCGTTTTTTATACCGGAAAATTTCACGTTCCAAATCATGCCGGTACTGATTTACTTCAGCGGCATTTTTCCCACGCTTGATCAGACTATAATTTTTCTCTTTAAGCTCTGGAACAATGGCATCATTTCCGGCTGTTTTTCCTTCCGGAAGATCACGCATGTTATGGCGGATATGCGGAAGCACACTTCCAGCCTGATATTTTATAAGCTCCATACTACAAGGTCCTTTCTTTCGGCGAATGAATGGCTCCATTTGCCGTAGGAAAGCGGGCCTGATCCGCTTCAAAGGACCTGCGCTCTACGCGCCTGTCCTTTTGGCTCATTTCGGGAGGCGAGGTATTTTCCTACTCTGGTTTTCCCTATACAAATTAGGGGAGACGAGCTCCCCACGCTGCGTTAAGCAGCTTAATTTGCTTCTTGGGGACACCTCCGGTTTCCCCGTGAAGCCCTCCCCTTTCCGGCCAGGACGTAGCCCGTCCTACGGCGAAGCCCCGAGACGATTTCGTCTCGGGGCTTTAGCCTACCTTGGCTGCATTTTCACCGGCATCGAACCGATTAAAATGCAGAGGGGGTTCCCCCCCTCCGATGACGTATCTCCATTCTGGAAATCGTCATCTACCCCGTTCGCAGCCGGAAGTTTTACTGGCTCTGCAGAGACTTTTTTCTGGCGCTCCTGAATGAGTTTTTGAATGGCCTTTTTATCCATACCAAAGACCAGTTTTAAGTAGCGGTCGAAGATTTTTTCGTATTCTTTTAATTCAGCGTTTTTCTGCTCCAGATCTGCTTCTAGATCTACGATCTGTTCCGCAATGGACAAAGGTTTTTTTGCCATAGTTGCTATCTCCTGTAAACTAGAGCAGGATTCACATTTTACGTATCAGAAATAAACGCAAAATGTGACCTGCGTCGTTCTGAAAAATGTTCATATTTGGTATTTGGAATATAAAAAATTGACATTGATAGATATTCAGAATTATAATAAGATTTGTCGCGATCTTATTTCTAGCTGAAATACTATCGTAATGGGGACGGAGATGCGCCAACATCTCTGTCCTCAACTTTTATTCCGCAACCTGCTTAAAGTGATCCGGCGTAACATACATATGGTTATGTGTCCGCAGGTACTCCTTAATGCTCTCTGCAGTCAGATCATGCTCATAAGCCATGCAGTTATCAGAGCGGTGCTCCGGATCCTGATATACCCTGTGAGCGGGCAAAATATGGTTGCGGATCACATCAATGAGTACCGCGGTTTTATACGGCCAAACCTGCTCCAGGCGCAAGATCAGTTCGTGCGATTCCGGTACCGAGTCCGCGTTATATTTGCATAAATAATTGTCTTCTCTGCGCCACATAGCCAGAGCGTCCAGCATACCGCTTTCAAGGCCAAGATATTCTTCTTCTTTCAATGGTCCATCCGCACGGTCTAAAAAGCTGTACCAGGTCCAGAGAGGGGTATCGGAGTCCAACAAGTTACAGAGATTCGCGATGTTTAAATCTGCCTGATCAACAACAGGTAAATCTAAAAGTGTGCGTTCTTTTTTTCTTGCCGTTTTTTTGAAAATAGTCCGTTTTAACATCTTCGTAAATTCCTTTCTTTTAAAATTTTAATCCAACAGTTCGCTTCGGATGATCTCCGTTCCATCGGGTGCTTCATAGTCTACTGGGTAGCGTGGATCACCGTGTTCGTAAACGTTAAAGATACCTATGGTGGGAGCCTCCGCATAGGCAGCCGCATTCAGCAGTTTTCCGTTGCTTTGTGGATCAGAAATTGGTTTTACCTGGGCGTTCATGATACGTGTAAAACCAGAATCTTTTGCCAATAACTTTTTCAGCAGCATATCCTGATAGGCATCATCGTAATCAGAGCCGTATTTACGGTCACAAAAGATCAGGTAGTGCGGAATGCCGTACCGTTTGGAATTTTGGCACTCGATGACGCAGGCGTATTCCATAACAGAAGCCTCTTCCGGGTTTACGATAACGTAACTTTTTGGACAGATCAGAATTCCATTTTTGAGTGGGATTTTCTGCATGAGCTGTGTCGTGCTTATATCAGCCAGAGACAGTTCTTTTCCGTCGTTAAGATATGCTGCGATATCCAGATATTTTTGTGTGATATCCATGAGTTCTGCGCGCTTGTAGGATTCTGCCTGATCCATCTGGTCAACTAGCTCAGACAACTTTCCTTGAATATGTTCCAAAAGGTCTGTTTTGATGCTGTCTGGGATGATCGTGAAAGTCTCCAAAAGCGTGTTTATGGTGCGTCCAAAGGTCCAACCACTTTCTAATTTTTTCCTCTCTAAAAGTGTTCTGTTTTTTTCCTGCAGTTGGAAACTGAAAATTGCATTTGCCATGATAGGTCCTCCTTTCATTCTTATTATACCACATGACCTCAGAAAAGTATATAACTTTTTTTGAAAAAGATATATATAATTTTTTGAAAATAATATTATATAATTGCTTTTAAAATTATTATATATTTTTGAGCCGAAATTGAATGTACAGCGTAGTACTTCTTCCTGCCAATCCAGGGAAGATGCAAGTGCC
>OGXA01000899.1_pt1 | contig 25694 bp, 29 predicted proteins | sample 1576171 | NCBI WGS metagenome assembly OGXA01 (sample SAMEA3541587, study PRJEB24748) | human gut metagenome | biome: human gut; feature: human-associated habitat; material: faeces | place: China | collected 2012 | reverse complement strand
GGCGATGGCTCGGCAACGTGGCAGGTCGGCAGCACCGTCGTTGCGAGAGAGACGGTGCATCAGGGCAACAACAGCTTTGATGTCCGGCAGTATCTGACCAACGGCGTGGAGAACGCCATCAAGCTCACCATCGAAGATGCCTATGGGAATTCCCGCAGCATGACGTGGACGGTTATGGTAGCTTCCTATGGGCTGACATGGAACATGGACGAAATCAGTGCACACGGTGCCAACGCTGTTCCGCTGCGGCTCGTACCGACTGGCTCTGGCACAAAGGTGCTGAAAATCAGCGTCGACGGTACGGAAGTATACAGCGAGAGTATTACCACAACTGGGCGCACGGTGTCCGTCACAATTGACGCTCAGGCACACGGTGCGCATACGGTTAAGGCGTGGCTTGAGATTTCCTCTGGCGGTTCCACAATCACAACAGACCCGCTGGTGCATGTCGGCATCTGGACTGCGGCAGGAAACACTACGCCGGTAATTGCTGTGCTGGACAGCGCGCCCACAGCCAAGCAATACGAAACCATTGCAATCAAGTGGATGTTGTACGACCCGGCGAATGAGACAGCAACCGCACAGCTCCGCGTAGGCTCTGAGACTGTTGCAACGGTCACTGTTGGCCGCACCGTGCAGACATGGGCATACCGCCCCACTGCAACCGGCACGCTGAATCTGCTGATCGTAGACGGCTCTGTGTCGGCGGCAATCGTGCTGACAGTAACGTCTATCGGCTACGATATTTCCCCCGTTACCAATGGCCTTGTGCTTGACGTCAATCCCGCCGGTCATACCAACACCGAAGCAAATGTAACTTCCTTCGGCTACACTGATGGGAGCGGCATCAACCATCCGTTTGCATACAGCGACAACTTTGACTGGGTAAACGGAGGCTTCAAGCAGGACGCGGATGGCGTCACTGCCCTAGTAATCAAACGCGGTACCTATATCCAGCTTGACCGTTCGTTCTTTAACGACAACGCAAAAACCAGCGGAAAGGAAATCAAAATCGTATTCAGAGCCACTGAGGTGCGAGACTACGATGCAGAGATTCTGACTTGCAAGGCGAACGGAATCGGGCTGAAGCTTCAGGCGCAGCAAGCTACGTTGACGTCGGAGCTGCAGAGCCGGGCAATTCCCTATTGCGAAGATACCAAGATTGAAATGGATATTAACATCGAGGCATCTTCCGAAAACAAGCTAGCGGTTGTGTGGCTGGAGGGTTCTCCGGCTCGCGCATTCGGTTATTCTGACACAGACAACTGGACGCAGGCTGCACCGGAGCAGGTGAAAATCGGATCGACTGATGCCGACGTCTGGCTGTACCGTGTGAAGATGTATGCCAATAGCCTAACCCGGTATGAGATCATCGATAATTTTGTCGCTGACTGCTCTGATACGGCGCAGATGGTCGCGCGGTATGAGCGCAACAATATCTTCTCCGCCAATGGCGCGATTGATCTGAATGCACTGGCTGTGGAAAATCCGCAGCTCCGGGTTATCCACATCTGGGCAGATCGTATGACCACGGCAAAGTCGGATGAAGTCACCTGCACCGTCGAATGCGTATATAAAGGCGGAGGCGCTGATTTTTATTTCTACGCCACGAACGTTGTCATGAAAGCGCAGGGCACGTCCTCGCTGGAATACATTCTCGCGGCGCTCAACCTCGATCTGGATTTCAAGCATGCAACGTGGACCGATGGAAATGGCAATGCGATCACGGGCTATGCCATGACCCCGGGGGCTATCCCTGTCAACTACATCAACCTAAAGCTGAACATCGCCAGCTCGGAAAATGCGAACAATGTTGTCCTGGCGGACGATTACAATGCATATCAGCCAAACATTACCAAGCTCCGTGCTGATAACGCGGCTGTGCGCGATACCGTGCAGGGCGTTCCGTGCGCAATTTTCTTTACATCTACTGCTGATGCACCGATTGCCGTTGGCGCTCGGACTGTGCAGGCTGGAGAAACTATTCTGTACGGTTGCGGCGACCTCAACAATAGCAAGAAGAATTTTGCGGTGTTCGGGCAGACTGAAGACTATCCCAAAGTCATGTGCGTGGAGATCAGCAATAATAACAACGCGCAATGCCGTTTCAAATCTGACGATCTGTCCGAGGAAACGTGGGACGGCAACGGGAATTTTGAATTCCGGTATCCTAAAAGCCCGACCGCAACCCAGAAAGCAGCGTGGCAGGCGCTTTTGTCGTGGGTGGTATCTACCGATACAACCGCAGCCACCGGTGCGGCATTGCCGGCATCTGTAACTTACGACGGCGTAGCATACACCAATGATACGGCAGCGTACCGGTCGGCCAAGTTCAAAGCAGAGCTGGCAGATCACTTCAATGTCAACAGCCTCCTGTATCACTATCTATTCACTGAACGGCATTGCATGGTGGATAATCGTGCAAAAAACTGCTTTGTCAGCTACGAACCGGACACAGAAGGTAACTACCGCTGGAACTTCAACAAAGACTATGACAATGACACTGCGCTTGGGTGCGACAACTCCGGTGGCCTGACCTTTACCTATGGGCTTGAGGACACGGACTCTGTTGGCGCATCCAAGGTGTTCAATGCCTCCGACAGCGTTTTGTGGGTCAACCTTCGGGCACTTTTTTCCGATGAGCTGAAAGCAATGTTCTTGGATCGTGAATCCGCTGGCGCTTGGAGCGCAAGTCGGCTGCTCTCGAAGTTCCTCGCGCATCAGGCAGCGAGACCGGAGGCGCTGGTCGCTGAGGATATGTGGGGCAAATACTTCTCGGCTTATCTCTACAACACAGAAGAAGAACGCTATATCAATCAGATGCTCGGGACAAAGGTTGATCAGCGGCGGCAGTTTGAAATCTACCAAGAGGGCTATATGGCCTCCAAGTACCGTGGCAGCGTCGCAACCGCTGACCGCATCAGTTTGCGTGTGAATGCTCCGGACAGTTGGAGCGGCGTGGAGCCGGACGGCGATATTCTTTCCGTTGTGCCGTATGCTGACACCTATCTGCGCGTCCAGTATGGCAACGCTGCGGAAATTGTCACCAGAGCCAAGAAGGGCCAGACCTATACACTGGAATGTCCGGACAATGTGGCCCTGAACGATCTGGAGACCTACATCTACCGTTCGTCCATCATCAAGTCAATCGGCAGCATGGCGGCATTGTATACTAAGTTCGCTGATATTTCCGCCGCGATCCGGCTGCAGCGGCTGCTTCTCGGCTCTGCAGAGGATGGTTATGAGAACACCGGCATGACCGCCGAATACGGCGGCGTTTCGGTCGGCAGCAACAAAATGCTGGAAGTAATCGACTTGCGCGGCGCTACTGCACTTGCGAAGCCGCTGGATCTGTCCGGGCTTGCCGCATTGCGAGAGCTGTACTTGACCAATTCCGCAATTACCGGCGTGACATTTGCGCCCGGCGCTCCACTCGAAAAGGCATATCTTCCCGCACTTCGGACGCTGGTTGCACGGGGATTGACCAAACTGCAGACCTGCTCAATGTCCGGTGCAAGCCTGACAAGCCTCTGGGTGGAAAACTCTCCTCTGATCAATACGCAGACGCTTTGCATTGATGCTACAGGCCTTGTCCGCGGCCGCATTACCGGTGCAGATTGGACGCTGCAAAATGCATCGCTGCTGCTGCGGCTGGCCAATCTTGCCGGTCTTGACAGCAACGGTGCCAACGCAGATCATTTTGTTCTGACCGGCGCTGCATTTGTTGCCCGTATTTCGCAGACTGAGTATGATACCGTAACAGCTGCATTCCCGTCGCTGGTGGTCACATACGGCGAGCTGGTTCCTACCTTCACCGTGACTTTCAAAGGCGCAGACGGCTCTGTACTCAATACGCAGACGGTTACCCAATACGGGGCTGCTGCCGATCCCGTTGCTACAGGCCTGATTCCTACGCCGACGAAGGCTCCGACCGTCGACAAGGTGTATATGTTCACGTCTTGGAATAAGACGTTCGCATACGTCACAGAAAACCTTGAGGTCACTGCCGTCTTCACTGAATCGGCGCGGTCTTACACCGTGAAATGGTGGAATAATCTTACCCTGCTGCAGGAGCAGACGGTTGAGGTGTATTCCGATGCGGTTTACTCCGGAGATATGCCGTATCGCTCTGCAAACGACATCTTTACAGGCTGGGATAAGGTATCGACCAACGTCCAATCCGACCTGAACGTTAATGCTCTTTTTGAGGCAGCTTCTGTTCCTGCGGTAAAGGCAACAGATTATGATTATCTGTATTCCGACGACAGCAGCGACAACAGCGGCTATAGCTTGGGAGAGTTGTTCGGCATCATCAACTCGGGACAGGCGTCAACGTGGTTTGAGCTCGGGGACAAGATCAAGATTCTGACACCCACGACAGCTTTCACGGATACGTCCATCGTGCTGTCCCTGATCGGCTTCAATCACTTCCGCCTTGCCGACGGGACGGCGATGGCCAAGACCGTGTGGCATATGATCGGCGCGATGTCTGCGCCGTATAAGCACCATACGACCAATGTCAATACCGGAGGCTGGGCACAATCTGATATCCGCACATATCTCAATGAGACGGTTCTCAAGAATTTGCCGATCCACTGGCAGGCTCTTATAAAGACGGTGCAGGTTAAATCCTCTATCGGCGGGTTGTCTGCAGAAATCTCGACTTCGCAGGACAAGCTTTTCTTGCTTTCCACTGCAGAGGTTACTACTGCCGAGGCCGCGGCTGTTCCATATAAGAACGAAATTGATGCCGATGCGGATAATATAACCTTCGCCGTTTTTACGGACAACAATTCCCGAATCCGCAAGACATTCAATGCCGAAGGTTCGGCGGTGCTCTGGTGGCTCCGATCTCCGGATCCTTCCTCGGCCACGAGCTTCCGCTACGTGTACAACAGCGGCGTCGTGTTCGCGTACATCGCCAGCAATGCGTATTCGCTCGCGTGGGGCTTCTGTATTTAATCCGCTATCTCAAAATCTGCGCCCACTCGTTGGGCGCAGATGGATAACCCAAGCGCCGCAGGCATTATTTCGCCGCGTAAGCGGCCGCGCGTTTTTACAAAATCGGAATAACGTATTTCGTTATTTTCTCCCGTTTCTCCGATCATAACCCGTGCCAGTGATACAATATCACGCAGAGGAGGCGGTGCCATTGTCTGTTATTCGCAGCGCGCGGTCAACATCCGAGGCTCAGTTCCTCGCAACTGCGCGTGAACTTCAAATCTACACGATTCAAAAGTGCGTAAATTTCCCCAAAAGATATACGTTTTACGTCAATCAAACTCTTGCGGCAATTGCGACGCGAGTATATGAGGACGTGAAACGAGGGAATAGCATCTATCCGGCAAACCAGCACGAAGCCCAATTGCGGCGCGACTACTTTCTTAATGCCGGGGCAGAACTGCAAAATTTGGTTTCCCAAATTGAAGTTGCTTATGAGCTGTTCCGATTCGAGGCCGGCGTCATGGTACATTGGATGGAGCTGGTCGATTCGGAAATCAAATTGCTTAAAGCACTTTTGAAAAGCGATAAATCCCGCTATAAGGATTTGCCGTAAGTCCATAGGTTATATGCTGAAAATTTCTGTTGTGGTTCGGCGGTGAACTGGTGGCTCCGATCTCCGGATCCTTCCTCGGCCACGAACTTCCGCTACGTGAACAACAACGGCAACGTGAACGCGAACAACGCCAGCAATGCGTATTCGCTCGCGTGGGGCTCCTCTCCATGCAGACCTAGTAACCGCAAGGCGGCGAAAGCAGACAGGAAGGAGAGAAGGAGCATATAACCTTCCGAAAGGTAAATATATGCCTTGATAGGTCCGGGCGGACGCTTCTTGCATGGCGGTGCTTGATGGTAATGCGCCGTTTCATGCCCGTTGACCTTGCGCTGCGGTTGCAACCATCTATCAGCAGTACGGGGCAAGGAGAAAACTATGACCAGTGCAGAACGGAGGGAGGGTCGCTACCAACGCCGGGTGGCTCTCCGTGCAGAAAAGAAAATGCGCAACTGCGCACAGTATGATGATTACGACGCGGTATTTTCCTTCGCGCATTTGTATCAGGCGTACCGAAAATGCAGGCAGAATGTGGCGTGGAAGGCCAGCGTGCAGAAATACATCGCTACGGCTCCACTGAGTGTCTATCAGACATACAGGCGACTGATGGTGGGAACGTACAAAAGCCCTGGCTTTTTCGAATTCGATGTGTTCGAACGCGGGAAAAAGCGCCACATTCGCAGCACAATCATCGGTGAGCGTGTGGTGCAGCGCTGCCTATGCGATAACGCGCTCGTGCCGATGCTCCACCGCACTTTTATTCATGACAACGGGGCCAGCATGACGGGCAAGGGCTATTCATTCGCCGTCCGGCGCTTGGGGCAGCATCTCCGCGAGCATTACCGCAAGCACGGGCAAAGGGGATATATCCTTCTGTTCGACTTCTCCAAGTTCTTTGACCGCGTTTCCCATGCGGTCATTGAGCGCATCATCCGGAGAAATTTCGCTGACCGGCGACTAATTCGCATTATCGGTCACTTTGTCCGGATGTTCGGCGCGGTTGGCCTCGGCCTCGGCAGCCAAATCAGTCAGGTGCTTGCGCTGGCGAGTGCCAACGAACTGGATCATGCCATCAAAGAACTGCTGCGGATTCGCTGCAGTGCACGCTATATGGACGATGGATATCTGATCCACGAGTCCAAGGCGTACTTGCGGCGGTGCCTTTCGTTGATTCAGGAGGTCTGCGACAAACTGGAAATTACCCTGAATCCGAAAAAAACGCAGATTGTGAAGCTATCCCACGGCTTCACATGGCTGCAAATCCGCGTGTTCCTGACACCAACCGGAAGAATCGTCAAAAAGATGCCGCGTAAAGGCATCGTGAAAATGCGGCAAAAGCTGAAAAAGCTGCGCCGGAAGTTGGACGCGGGCGAAATCACCTGTGAAGATGTCTGGGCATCGTGGCAGAGCTGGCGCAGTCATGCGCTGCGGTTCGATGCCTGGCGTACGTTACAATCTATGGAGCAGCTATATAACAAGCTGTTCGTATTTACGGAGGGCTTATGATTTATCTGAAAGTGCTTGATGCCGACGGAAATTTCGTGTCGGCAGAGGCAATCGAAACCCCAATCTATGTCAAATACCAAAGCCGCAACAAGCTGCTTCTCCAATGCCCCGCGCTTCATGCGCAGGGCATTGTTTCTGCCAATGGCAGCGAAACATACCAGCTTGACGGCAGAGATGCGATTCCAGGCATGGTGCATACAGCGGTTTGCATTACGCAGGCCGATTACGAACTGCTCAAGGACACCGACCCAGAAGACAACAACCCTACGCCCCCGGACGACCCCGGCATTGAGGTGCTGACGCGCGCGCAGCTCACCGCAAAGGTGGCCGAGCTCGAAGAAACCAATACGATGCTCATGGAATGCGTGCTGGAAATGTCGGAGACCGTCTATGCGTGATACAATCTGGAAATATGCGTACAGGCTTCAAGCTTGTGCGCTTATTTTATTCTCAAAAAGAGGAGGTGCTGATATGATGGCTATGCTCTGGGCGCAGCAGATCATGCTGGGCAAGAAGACCTATGCGCAGGTCCCCCGTCTTCTTAAGGCTAAGGTCAAGGAGATCTTGATCGACAGCGGCATGGAAGAACTCGTCACTGAGGAATAACGCGTGGCGTTATAATCTTCCGCTGCGGCAAAGCACCGCCCCCAATCTGGTATAATCAATACTGCATCATGAAAGGGGGCGGCGCTTATGTCTAATCTGCAAATCATTGAGGCGCTGTGCAGCTTGGTAGAGTCACAAGCCCAGCTTATTCAAAGGTTCGCCTTTGCCTTGAGCGAAGCCGGGTACTTGAACGAGGAGGACGCGCGTCTCATGACCGACACACAAAAGAAATACTCCGAAATTCTTGGGGCAGATGAGGCCCCGGACAATCTGTAAACAGGCAAGGGCAGCATCGCTTCGGCGGTGCTGCCTTTTTGCCGGAAAGGTCGATATGGATAACTACTGCGTATGCTGCGGTGCAATTATTCCGGAGGGGCGTCAGGTCTGCCTGATCTGCGAGGCCTCGGTTATGGAGGGGGGCGCTTCCCTTGGGAAGTATTACCCTTAATTTTTGGCAGTTTATCGCTGCATTCATCGCAGCGATGGGGATCCCCAGCGCTGTCATGGGGCTGATTATTTGGCGGCTGGAACGCAAAATCGCAAAGCGCGAATCGAATGCGGAGGAACATGCGAAGGCGCAGGAGGATTTGTTTCTGTTGCTCATCCAATCCACCGCCGCCGCAATCGCGCTAGGTGAAGCCACAGCAAAAGCCGTGCAGCGTATCCCAGACGCGCATTGCAACGGTGATATGCACGCTGCTCTCAACTATGCGGCGGAAATCAAGCACAAACAAAAGGACTTTCTTGCGGCGCAGGGCATTCACGCGCTGCACCAAGATGGTAAATAGGAGGTAAGTTTATGGGCTATACCGTAAAAAAACTGCTGGACATCGCACGGGCCGAGATCGGCTATCATGAGAAGAACAGCGACAGCAATCTGGACAGTAAGACTGCCCCTAACGACGGCAACGGCAACCACACCAAATACGCCCGCGATCTGCATGCAGCAGGTTATTACAACGGGGACAAGTGCGGATACGCATGGTGCGATTGCTTCGTGGACTGGTGCTTCTATGTTCTCTGCGGCAAAGACGCCGCTAAAGCTCAGGCAATGGAGTGCCAGACCGGGCCTTATGGCGCGGGCTGCTATTACAGTGCCCAGTATTACAAGGAGGCCGGGCGCTACTTCACCAGCGATCCGCAGCCCGGCGATCAAATCTTCTTCGGGGACTTTGATCACACCGGTATCATCGAGGCCGTCGACACAACGACGATCACCACGATTGAGGGCAACACCAGCAATATGGTTGCGCGCCGTACCTACGGCCGCAACAGCAGCTATATCACAGGGTTTGGGCGTCCGCGCTTTGACCCCGAAACAGCAGAGGAGGGATCTACTATGACAGAAGAACAGGTGAAGGGAATCTGCAAGAAGGTTTTGCAGGAAGCGATGAGCGGCAGCAAGACCGGAGACAAGCCCAGCGAATGGGCGAAGGAAGCGTCCGAGTGGGCTAAGGCTCAGGGCATCGTCAAGGGCTTTGGCGGTGATGATATGGGCTGGCAGGCCCCCATCACCCGCGAGCAGTTGGTGACGATCCTGCACCGGTTTGCCCAAAATCTCAATGAGGAGGCTAAATAATCATGACCGAAGTTATCATCGAAAATGCTGTGCAGATCGTGGCGACTCTGCTCATCACCCTGATCGGCGTCCTCGGCGTGTGGCTGACCGCGAAGATCGGCAAGCGTGAGGAGCTGAAGAACATCTCTGCCGCCACGGAGGAAGCCACGAAAGCGGCAGAGAAGACCGTCCTCGAATTGCAGCAGACTACCGTCGAAGGGCTGAAGAAGGCCAGCGCCGATGGCAAACTGAGCAAGGATGAGATCAACGAACTCGGCAAGATGCTGGTTAATGGTGCGCTTGCCAAGATGTCCGATGCCGCAAAGGGTGTTCTGAATGCTGCTGGCGTTGACATCACAGCCATCATCAAGGGTGCTGGTGAAGCGCTGATTGCCGAGAGCAAAAAGAGCGATTAACGAAATCGCCTCTGCGCCGTTGATGCAACAGCGCGTGGGCGGTTTCTATGCCATGGCAAAAGTAATATTGAAACAAGTTGACGAATAACAACACCCCCGCGTGCCGGACTGCTCCGGCAACGCGGGGGTGGAGGCCTTCCGGGAAACGGCAAAAGGTAGCTATGTCAACCGATTCCGCACGAAGGAATCATGACCTAGGCACTAGCACTCACTTCAAGGCCAGCACGACCAATGCAATGAGATCTATGATAACGCTAAGCGCCATCAATACGGTGTTCAGGACTCGTTCAGTGTCCATGCTAGTACCCCCTTTTATATCCGGAGGCCTACTTTTAATTTATCACATTTTCCGGAAAAATCAAGTATTATGCATAGCGTTATTTTTTAACAAGGATCAAAGGGAATATCTAATATTTACTGACAGAGGCCCCTCTTTCGGACGGAGAAACCATCCGAAGGAGGGGCCTCTTTTTTGTTATATGGGCAAGAGCCGTTTTGCGGGCCTACAGCATGATTTTGCACTTGACCTGTTTCTATATGCCCATATTGGTAAACGCCAGTTGCAATACCAGCCACGAAGCAGCACGACCGTTAAAACGGCCAAGTATCACGCTCCGGCACAAATTCGACTATCACATTGTCCGGGATCGGCGCGCTCGGCTCACCATCAAAGGCATTGCCCTGCTTCGTGCAGATATCGGCCGGCCTGCTCTTTCGAGGATCGACATCGACATAGAGCTTGCCGTCGCACTCATACACGGGGCGATCCCAGCTGTCGCGGCCCTTGTATTCCAGCCGAAGCACTGGCGCGGCGCAGAACTCCTCGTAGCTCATATGCCCGGCAGCTTTCATTGCGGAGCTGGCCGCAGCCAGCTCGTCGGGTGTCCAAGATTTGCTCATGCTCAATAGTCCTCCTCAATGCATTCATCTGCTTCGCTGTAATAAGCGCCGTCATAGCCTTTTCCCATGACCTTGTCATAGCAGTCGAAACACACCAGCCGGAAAGTGATGCCGTGGCAATCCCGAGTGAAAGTCATGTCCTCCCGCTGGAACTCTTTTCTGCAAACCGGGCAAGTCAGCTTCGGCACATCTTCCGATGTCCAATCTTTGCTCATATTAGCACCTCTCATATTTCCGTTCGATACTGCACATCAAATTCAAGACATCCTGCGCGAAGGGATATTCGCCCGTGTTGTCCCGCACGACCTCTGATAGAAAGCTTCGCAGCTCACGCCAGCACTCTGTGTAGAACATCAGCTCGTCGTCACGCTTCACACTCACTGCCTCCTTCCTCCATGCGCCAGTTTTCTGGCGCGGCGACGATAGCCCATGCGGTCAGCGGAGTTATGCTGTCCATCATGTCCTCCAAGGCCTCCTGCATTCCGCAGGCATCACAGATATGGACCGTTGCCCTGCGGCTCAGTGCGTTGCGGGTGACGCTCTCCGCATCCATCGTCATCTTTCCGCAGCGGGGGCAGGCAAAATGCCCGCCCTGCTGCTTCTGTGCAAAGCGCTCGATCAGTGTCTTGGCTTTGTTCTCGTTCATAGAAATCTCTCCTTTCTCAGAACTGTTTGATGATGTCCTGCGCGTTTTCGCCGTAGTAACCCTTAATCCATCTATCGGCAAGGATTTCAATGTCAGTGGTGCGCTCGTAGCGCACGTCAATCAACAGCGTTTGCGTTGATGTCTTAACCGTCATGTAGTAGCCTGTGCCGTAGTGCTTGTTGTCGGTTGGGGGAACGAGGGTAAATGTGAGACTTTCGGTAAAAGGCTCGCCCTCACAGGTTGTCCCCTTGACGGTAGCGTTCATAGTGTTGTAATCCATATCGTGTCCTTTCTCCCCGTCGCGCCGATAGGTCAGCCAGTCATGCAGTTACAGCTTGGTGTTGTAGTCTTTCAATGCGACCTGGATGATGATTTCTTCGCGCCCCATGGTAACATAGGTGATTTTGGCTTCCAGCACTCCCGGCATCGCTTGCGCCGGGATCTTGTATAAGCTACGGAAGCGGCCGATTTCCCTCATACCGGCTTTCACCACAACGGGAATTTCCTCACTGGCCGCGCCGATCTGACTACAAAAGTCGAAGACGGTAATTTTCCTCATGCTCGCGCCTCTTACTCGATGGCAGCTTCGATGCTGCTGATGACTTCCTCCAGGTTATCCACGGCTTCGGAAAGGTTGTCGCAGGCCTCGTCTGCCTTTTCGTATCGTTCGCTCTCCTGCATATTCTCAGGGATATTGTCGCGGTACTCTTCCTCCTCAGCCTGGAGGTCTTCGAGGCTGCCTTTCAGCTCCTCCAGCTGGTCGATGATACTCTGCAAATTCTTGCGGCGGATTTTGTTCATGGTCGTGTCCTTTCTCCCCGTAGGCCCGATAGGTCAGGTACTTCGTTAATCGACGATAATGATTGCGGCACCGTCAAGTTCATATTCCTCGCCAACCGAAGCGAGGTCCGCCCATCCCGCAACATCCGCAGCAGTGTCGTGGCTGTACCCGTGGTCAGTCAGAAAAGCATAGATGCTGTCATGCGCCCATGTCTTGAATTGTGCCTGCGCCGAGGCGGTCTTGATGATGACTGTTCCGTACATTTCGAATTCCTCCTTGCCCTCGTGACCTCCGGGGCGGGCGGTGATTTAGCAGCAGTAGAAGCGGAGTTCGCCGTTGACCAGCTCATACATGAAGCAGGCGCAGTCAAAGCGGACATAGTTCCAATCGGTGGCCTCGTACACGGGCGCGCGGTCGAAGGTGCCAGACTTGCGAAGGCGGCGGTGCTTGTTGACCTCGTAGGTGTTGACCTCGTGCAGAATGCGGATCTTCTCAGGATCGAAGCCGCACTCGTCAGCGATAAACGCCTTGGCCTCCTCATCGGTCATCGCCTTGCCGCAGTCGGCAAGGTGGGCGTAGTCGCTCTGTCTCATGTTCGTGCCGGTACCATCGCTGGGCTTCCATTCAAGCTCACGGTCCAGCTCGGCGGTCAGCTCGTCGATCCGCTTTTCACGGTCGGCCATATCCTTCTTGTACTGCCGCTCGCTCTCCAGCAGCAGGCTGTTCAGTCGGTCGATCTCGGCGGCTCTGGCCTTGCAGAGCTTCCGCGCCCCGCCGTCCTTGACGAAAGCCTTACAAAAGGTGTCCTTGTCACCGTCGAAGTCGTAATAGGCTTCTTCGATCTTGGCGTACTCTTTGGCGGTCGGCTCGAAGCCGGTGCGGTCGATAAATTCGGACATCATCATTTTGCGTTCCTCCTTGATTTTTCTGCCTTACTCGGTTATAATCAAGGTGGCCGGGGTAAGGCTCCCGGCTCACCTTGTGGGGTGGAGAGTAGCGGGTCTGTGGTAGGGGCCGCTACTCTTTTTTTACTGCTCGTTCATGATGCGCTTCACACTCTCCCGAAGTTCTTCCAACGTTGCGCACTTTTCGATGAGTTCGAGGATCGCTTTCAGAAGAGCCTGTGTTACGTTCAAGTCGTTCATTACCTCACTTCCTTCCTTAAGAGGTTGTTTACCTCTGCCTTACATTCACTATTATAAACCAAATAGTTTAATTTGTCAACCCTTTATTTTAACTTTTCGGGGTAAAATAGAAAAAATATATTTGACATTTGCAACTAAATAGTTTATTATATCGAGAGAAAGGAGCTGACAGGGATGACGGCACGGCAGGTTATAGAAATGGCGCTCGCTTATAAAGGAATGAGCAATTCCGATTTGGCGAGGAATTTGGGATGGTCACCTCAATTGCTTAACAAGCGGCTCAATACGGGTAAGTTTACCGTGGAAGAATGGGAAAAGATCGGCAGCGCCCTTGGCGGCACGGTTAAGATCCGCTTCGAATTCAATGGGAACGAGATTGGGCTTTGAGGACATCGCAATTTACCCAGATTAGAGAGAACGCCCGGATGCCATCAAGCGTCCGGGCGTTTGGAGTATGCCTACTTATGTATGCTTGTGCGGAATGCCTGTCCTTGTTCGTGTGTGAGACTCGCTGTCTGGGACGCGAATTATAAGGTCGGATAAATCGCAGCCCAAAGCCTCACATATTAAGTCCAGATGTTCCAGATTAACCCTGTCGGCAAGCTCATGGTATAGATCGTTGATTGTCGACGGTCTGATGCCTGTAGCACGCGCAAGGTCCGCTTGTGTCCAGCGCCTTTCGCCGAGGCGTGTGGAAAGTAAAATCCTAATCATAGCCATGCTCCTTTGTGATAAATTCTAACAGTAATTTTAGAATTTCGCATGGAATTGTTAGGAAATAACCGATTACGTTATGAAAATGGCGTTCTACCGTGGCGTTGGCCCGGAGAATGAAAAAAGAGACAAGGTATAGCCGAAACTATACCTTGTCTCTTTTTGCGATTAGAAGCACTGCAAAGACTCCATCACAGAAGTACAACTGCAAAAAAGCGGTGCAGTGTTCAGTTTCGCGTAATTTGGTACGCCGGAAGGGACTCGAACCCCCAACCCTCAGAACCGGAATCTGATGCTCTATCCATTGAGCCACCGGCGCATTTGCATCCATTATTATAGCAGATAGTTTGGACAAAGTAAAGAAGAAAAATGGGAAAACTTGCCGGACAGGGGAGAGAACATCCGTCAAAATTCCGTGGTATATATTGTTTTTCGCCGTTCCGCGTGCTATAATGAGAAAAAACTCCCGAATCGGGAGAGAATCGGGAGGAATGGCAATGGCAGCGACGACGGATAGCTTCCGCAGCTCCCTGCACGGCTTCAACCGCATGGATGTGGTGCAGTTCATTCAGAAGACGACGAGCGAGCATGAGCTGGAGCTGCGCCGCCTGGCGGAGGAGCGCACCCGCCAGCAGGAGGAGCTGGAGCAGCAGAAGAAGGAGCTTGCCGCCCGACAGGAGGAGTCGGAGCGGCAGAAGCAGGAGCTTTCGCAGCTTCGCGCCGAGCTTGCCGAGCTGCGTGAGCAGAACGCTGCGCTCCGGCAGGCGCAGGAGCCCGCAGAGCAGCCCACAGCGGCCGTTCAGAAGCCGCGCTATGATGAGATGGAGCTGACGGCTTACCGCCGTGCAGAGCAGACAGAGCGCATGGCGCGCGAGCGTGCCGCGGCCTCTGCCGTCCGGATGCGCAGCGCGTTCGAGCAGGCCGAGGAAAAGCTCAAGGCCAGACGGCAGGACATTACAGGCCTGTCCGATCGGTTCCACGCGGATTATGAGCGCCTGAAGCAGGCGCTTGACAGCGTGCAGGACGTATTCCGCGAGTCCTCTGAGCGGCTGCATGCGGCAGCGGAGCTCTGCTCGGAGAAAAAGCCGGAAGAAAAATAAAAGATCGAAATGAAAATCACGCAGGCTGACAATCGGCCTGCGTGATTTGCTGTTTCAGAGGGGACTTCAGCAGCCGAACAGGGCTGCGGCCTTTTCCATCCGCTCCGCAATGGGCACGCCGAACGGGCAGCGGGACTCACAGGAGCGGCAGCCGATGCAGGCCGAGGCGGTGTGCTCCAGCGCCTCGTAGTGCGAGCGCACGGTGGCGGGGACCTCCGGCTGCATGGTGGCGAGATCGTAGAATTTGTTGATCATGCCGATGTCGAGGCCGGCAGGGCAGGGCTTGCAGTGCCCGCAGTAGGTGCACTGGCCACGATAGGCGTGGAGCGGCGCGTTGGCGATGACCGAAGCGAAGTCCTTTTCCTCGTGCGAGGCGTTCTCGTAGGCAACGGCCTGATTGACCTGTTCCTTCGTGTCATAGCCGCATAGGACCGAGCTGACGGCGGGGCGGGTCAGGGCATAGTGGATGCACTGCACCGGCGTCAGGCTTACGCCGAACGGGGAGCGCTTCGCGTCGAATAGCCTGCCTCCGGCGAAGGGCTTCATCACCGTGATGCCGACGTCGTGCTGCTCGCAGATGCTGTAGAGCGCTGCGTGCTCGGGATCGATCCCCTTGAGCTCTGCGCTGAATTCCTCCGCGAACAACGTGTCGCTATCCTCACTGGCGGGCAGCATATCGAAGGCGGGGTTGGTGCTGAACAGGATCATCTCGACATAGCCGGACTCCGCAGCCAGCTTTGCGACCTTCGGGTTATGGGAGCTGATGCCAATATGGCGGATGACACCGGCCTTTTTGAGGCCCATGATGTAATCCAGATAATCCGAGTGCTGGATCTGGGCCCAATCCTGCTCGGAGTCCACATAGTGGATCATGCCGAGATCGATGTAGTCCGTCTGCAGGCGCTGCAGAAGGTCTTCGAACGCCGGGCGCACGTATTGTATGTCTCGGCTTCGGAAATATTGACCGTCCTTCCAGGTGGAGCCGATGTGGCCCTGGACATACCAGTGACTGCGGTTGTCCCGGATGCCTTTGCCGATGATATCCCGGGATGTCGGGTCTGCCATCCAGCAGTCGAGAATGTTGATCCCCTGTGCGGCGGCGTGGTGGATCAGCTCAATGCCCTCTGCCTCGGGGTGCCGCTCCAGCCATTCCCCACCGAAGCCAATCTCACTGACCTGCAGCCCGGTCTTTCCCAATCTTCTGTACCTCATGATGGTTACTCCTCCCACTATATTTGCTTCATTATACCATGGGAAATGCGTGGTATCAACTGTAAAAAAACCTGCGCAGGAGCTTATCCTGCGCAGGGGAATATGTTCCGCTTTAGCCGACGATGCGGCGGGCACCGATGTAACGGGCTGCGTACCAGCTCTCAGAGAGGCTCGAGATCTTGACGCCGGAGCGGGAATTGGCCGCATGGACGAATTCGCCGCCGCCGATGTACATGCCGACGTGGGAAGCGGACGAGCCGCTGCCGAAGAAGACGAGATCACCGGGAATCAGGCTGTCATAGGAGACGTAGTAGCCGTTTGCGAGCTGCGCGGTCGCGGTGCGGTTGATGCTGTAGCCGAACTGGCGGTAGATGTACTGCACAAAGCCGGAGCAGTCAAAGCCGGAGGGAGAAGTGCCGCCGTAGACGTAAGGATAACCGACGTACTGCATGCCAAAGACTGCGATCTGCTGGCCGAGAGACGTGCTGCTCGAGGAGCTGCTGCCCGAGGAATAGGAATCGTCGTAGCCGGTGGCCGAGGAGTAGCTCGAGCCGCTGCTCGAGGAACCGCTGTTGCAGTAGGGCTTTTCCAGCAGGGTGACGAGGTCGCTGCGGATGTAGCCGATCTGGCCGTTGTACTTCACCTTGTACCAGCCGCAGTTGAAGCCGAAGATGAAGACCTTCGCGCCGCTGCCTGCCTGATCAACAAGACCGGAGGAAGTGGACGGGCCGCTGCGGATATTGGCGAGATAGGGATCGACGGAGCCGTAGCCCAGCTCGATGTTCTCGCGCTCCTTGAAGGTGATATAGTCGGAGTGCATGTAGCCGATCTTCAGATTGTAGTTGACCAGATACCAGTCTCCGACCTGACGGATGACTACGACGTTGTCTCCGTTGTGCGCCGTCGAGAGAATATCGGAGCTGGTAGAAGCCTGAGAGCGAAGGCGAAGGCCGCCGCTCGCTTCGACAATGCCAATGCCGGTTTTCAGCTCCGTGGCGCCTGCCGTGATCGCAAGCGCTGCAACAGCGGCGACCGTGGCGGCAAGGATCAACAGGACCTTGATCATCCGTTTCATGTAAAAGTACCTCCCAAACAGAAATTGTGCTTATTTTGCGTTCAGTGCACGTTCCAGCCACACACAGCCAACATCCAAAGCCGTGTAGAAGCCGTCCTTTTCCGTCTTCTTCACCACGCGGTCGCGCGCCTTGGCGGCGGGATCCGTGCGCTGGAGCTGGACGGAGACCTTTGTTGCAAGCTCGAGATCGTCGAGCTTTTTTGTTTCGAGGATCTGCAGCATGACGATGAATTCGTCTGCCATGGAACCGTAATAAACCAGATTGTCCTTCCGCATCAGGGGGTGGCCCTTGTAGGTGAGGACTTCATTTTTTTCGGACATTCGGGAACCTCCAAATAAAATGTAACCGAATTGTAACACATAGAAACCGAATTGTCAATAGCAAATTCGGAATTTCTGCCGATTTGTAATCATTGCGGCGGAAAGCGTTACAATGGTCCGGGAATGCGATGCTGGAACTGTCGGATGTTTTTTGCTTGGGAGGGCAGAAAAAGAGGGGAGGCCTCTACTTGCCGCAGAAGCCTCCCCGGGCGGGGAACTAATCAAACAGGTAGTGCCGGACAAGCTCCTGAAGAAGCTCGTCGCGATCGAGCTTGCAGATGAGGCTGCGAGCGTTATTGTGGTTGGTGATGTAGGTCGGATCCTCGGAAAGAAGATAGCCCACGATCTGATTGATCGGATTATAGCCCTTTTCCGTGAGGGAGCGATAGACCTCCGTGAGGATCTGCTTCATCTCCGCACTGTTGTCGACCGGCACGCTGAATTTGATCGTGTTATGATCCAATTACGTCCGCCTCCTTTCTTCCTTTCCTCTATCATATCCGAAATTCGGGATAAAGTAAAGGAAAAATGCGTAAACAAATTGGAAACAAAACGGTGCTCAGCGGAGCTTGGCGTTCAGCTCTTTTTCCAGAGCGGCCAGAACGGCGGACACGACGCCGTCGGAATCGGCATCCGTCAGCGTGCGGTCGTCTGCACGGAGCGTCAGGCGGAAGGCCGCGCTCTTCGAGCCGGAAGCGATGCCCTTGCCGCGGTAGATATCGAACAGCTCCACGCTGCGCAGCAGCCTGCCGCCTGCGGCGCGGATGCAGTCGGACAGAGCGGCGACCGTCACGGCCTCGTCGCAGACGACGGCGATGTCGCGGGTGACAGCCGGGTACTTTGGCAGCGGCGTATAGGTCTTTTCCGGCAGCTGCAGGGACAGCAGGGCCGTGAAGTTCAGCTCTGCGGCGAAAATCTCGCCGTCAATGCCGTAGCTGCGGGCCACGAGCGGATGGATCTGGCCGAAGCAGCCGAGGTCGACGCCGCCCACGCTGACGCGGGCGCAGCGGCCGGGATGGAACGTCGGGTCGTGCTTCTCGGCGGTATAGCGGGCCTCGGGGACATTCATGCCGCGCAGGAAGGCCTCGATCTCGCCCTTCATCTTGAAGAAGTCCTCGTGCTCGCCGTAGGTGCCGAGCACCAGATGCTTCGGCTCGTCCGGCAGGGTCTGACCGGGCTTCGGCAGGTAGACCTTCGCCAGCTCATAGAGCTTGACGGCATCGTTGTGATAGGCGTTGTTGCGCGCCAAAATGGCGAGCATGGACGGCAGTGCGACGGTGCGCATGATGGAGGCATCCTCACCGAGCGGGTTCTGAATGCGCATGGCATTGCGCAGGGAAGAGTCCTCCGGCAGGCGGATCTGATCGAAGATGGACGGGGAGACGAAGGAATACGTCAGGATCTCGCTGTAGCCGAGGCTGCGGCACAGGGAACCGGCGCGGTTCTCGAGCTTCATGGCCTCCGTATAGCCGCCCTCCGTGGCAGCGCCGCGGAACGTCGTCGTGGGGATGTTGTTGTAGCCGAACAGGCGGCCGACCTCCTCGGCGATGTCCGCCATGCCGACCAGATCGGGACGCCACGACGGCACGCGGATCTCATGGCCCTCGACGGGGATCTCCAGACGGCGCAGATATTCGACCATGTCGGCCTCGGAGATGTCCGTGCCGAGCAGGGCATTGATGCGGTCCGGCTCCAGCTCGATGGTGCGCGGCTCGGGGATGTCGTTGAGCACGTCGATGACGCCGTCCATGACCTCACCGGCGCCCAGCAGCTCGACGAGCTCGCAGGCGCGGTCCACGGCGGGGAGCGTCAGCAGCGGATCGATGTTCTTTTCAAACTTGCCGGAGGCCTCCGTGCGCATGCCGAGGGCAAGGGCCGTCTGGCGGATGGAGGTGCCGTTGAAGTTCGCGGATTCGAAGACGACGTCGACCGTGTCGTCCATGATCTCGCTGTTCTCGCCGCCCATGATGCCGGCAAGGCCGATGGGCTTCGTCTCGTCGGCGATAACGAGCATGCCGGGCGTCAGGGTGCGGACATTGCCGTCGAGTGTCGTCAGGGCCTCGCCCGGCTCGCTGCGGCGGACGATGATCTTGCCGGAGCCGACATAGCGGTAGTCAAAGGCATGCATCGGCTGGCCGTATTCCAGCATGACATAGTTTGTGATATCGACGATGTTATTGATCGGGCGGACGCCGTTGGCGCGCAGACGCTGGCGCAGCCACTTCGGCGACGGGGCGATCTTCACATTGCGCACCATGCGCGCGGTGTAGCGGCGGCACAGGTCCTCCGCCGGAACCTCGACCTCCAGCAGCTCGGACAGCTCGCCTGCCGCGCCGCCGCGCACGACCGGGTCGTGATGGCGCATCGGCTTGTTGAAAGCGGCAGCGGCCTCGCGGGCCAGACCGAGGATGGAGTAGCAGTCCGGGCGGTTGTTCGTGATCTCAAAGTCCACAACGGTGTCGTCGTTGCCGATGACGGTGTTGATGTCGTCGCCGGGCTTGCAGTCCTCCTGCAGGATCCAGATGCCGTCCTCAATGGCATAGGGGAAGTCGTTGAGCGTCAGGCCGAGCTCCTTCAGGGAGCAGAGCATGCCGTTCGATACTTCGCCGCGCAGCTTGCCCTTTGTGATGTGCACGCCGCCGGGCAGCCAGGAATTGTGCTGGGCCACGGGGACAAGGTCGCCCTCGTGTACGTTCTGTGCGCCGGTGACGATCTGCACGGGCTCGCCTGCGCCGACGTCGATCTGGCAGACCCACATGTGGTCGGAGTTCGTGTGGCGCGTGATGGACACGACGCGGCCGACAACGACATTGCGCAGCTCGGCATCGAGCCGCTCATAGGTCTCGACCTTCTGACCGGCGATGGTCATGGTCTCGACAAACTCCCGATCCGGCACGCCGGAGAGATCCACGAATTCTTCGTTGAGCCATTTTCTGTTCAGTTTCATTGCTCTACCTCCTCAGAACTGCGAAAGGAACCGCACGTCGTTGTCAAAGATCAGGCGCAGGTCGTTGATGCGCAGACGGCCCATGGCCATGCGCTCCAGACCGATGCCGAAGGCAAAGCCGGAGTACTTCTTCGGGTCAATGCCGCAGCCCTCGAGCACCTTCGGGTGCACCATACCGGCGCCCAGCAGCTCGATCCAGCCCTCGCCGTGGCAGGTGGAGCAGACCTGACCGGCCGTCTCGCCCGTGCCGTGGCACTTGAAGCACTGCATGTCGACCTCGCAGCTTGGCTCCGTGAACGGGAAATGATGCGGGCGGAAGCGCACGACGGCGTCCTCGCCGTACAGGCGCTTGATGAGCGTCTCCAGCGCGCCCTTCAGGTCGCCCATCGTGATGCCCTCGTCGACGACGAGGCCTTCGATCTGATGGAACATCGGGGAGTGCGTGGCGTCGGCCTCATCCTTGCGGAACACGCGGCCGGGGGCCAGCATGCGGATGGGCGGCTTCTGCTGCTCCATGACGCGGATCTGCATGGGGCTGGTCTGCGTGCGCAGCAGGACGGAATCGTCGTCGTCAAAATAGAAGGTGTCGGAGCGGTCGCGGGAGGGATGGCCCTCTTCGATGTTCAGCTTCGTGAAGTTGTAGGCGGCCTCCTCGATCTCCGGGCCGTCGACGATCTGATAGCCCATGCCGATGAAGATCTCCTTGACCTCCTGCAGCACGCGGTTCATCGGGTGCTGGTGGCCCATCTCCACGGGTTTGCCGGGAATGGTGACATCCACGGCCTCGGCCTCGAGCTTTGACTCGAGCGCAGCGGCATCCAGCGCGGCACGGCGCTTTTCGAGCGCGTCCTCGAGCTTGGCACGGACGGCGTTTGCCATCTGGCCCATGACGGGACGTTCCTCGGCAGACAGCTTGCCCATCTGCTTCAGGACGGCCGTCAGCTCGCCCTTTTTGCCAAGCACGCGCACGCGCACGGCATCCAGCGCGGACATATCTGCCGCCGCTGCGAGATCAGCCAGTGCTTTCGCCTTGATCTGTTCCAGTTGTTCTTTCATGTTGGCTCTCCTTTTTGCAAAGAAATGTTGCAGGGAAAAGAAAAAGTCCTCCGTCCGAAAGGGGACGAAAGACAGAACTTCCGCGGTACCACCCGCCATTCGCCGCTGACACGGCGCACTCAAACCGATAACGGAGCGACCCGTCCGTGCCTAATTGCCGCGGAGCGTATGCTCCGCAGGGCGTTCAGCCGGAAGCTCGCGGGGGAAGGCCTGCACTGCCTGCGGGGAGTGCTCACAGCAACGCACCCTCTCTGAGCCCGCATTCTGCAGCCGGCGGCCCGGTCACAGCTTTTCTTCTGTATCGCCAAGATTTTAACATATTTCTTCAAAGGTTGCAAGGGAAATCCGCCGGGGATTTGACTATTTTTTTGCGGTACATTATAATAATAGCGAAAAAAGCTGCATTGCGGCAGAGCTTGTCAAAAAAGGATTTTTGACAAGCCATCAAACGAGACCCGTTTCACTGGGCTCTCGTTTGAAAAGGCAGCGGCTCGCGGCAGCGCACGAAGGGCGCACCCTTCGCACGTTTGCGAGCCGAGCGGTATTTTCTTCGACGTACATGCCGCCGGAGAAAATGATTTCCACTTTTTGCGCTTGCGAGCGCAAACTCTGCGAGGCTTTTTTAACATTCTGAGGGAGCTCAGCTGCAGGACTGAGCTCTCCGTTTTTTTGCCTGCTGGTATCAAATCCGCCTGTCGGGAAATACTGTGACTATTCCCGTTTGATGGGAACAGTAAAACGACCGGAGGATACGGAGCCATGCAGGGCAAGGTGGAGATCTGCGGCGTGAACACGGCGCATCTGAAAACGCTGAAAAACGACGAAATGGTGGAGCTGCTGCGGCGCAGCCAGGCGGGAGATCAGGCGGCGCGCGAGCGCCTCATCGAGGGAAATCTTCGCCTCGTGCTGTCGGTCATCCAGCGCTTTCTCGGCCGCGGGGAGAACCCGGACGACCTGTTTCAGGTCGGCTGCGTCGGCCTCCTGAAGGCCATCGCCAATTTTGACGTGAATCTCAACGTCCGCTTCAGCACCTACGGCGTGCCGATGATCGCGGGCGAGATCCGCCGCTATCTGCGCGACAACAGCGCCATCCGCGTCAGCCGCTCCATGCGCGACACGGCCTACCGCGTGCTGCAGTGCCGCGAGGCCATGCAGGCCGAGCAGTCGCGCGAGCCGACGCTCGAGGAGGTGGCCAGACGGCTGGAGCTGCCGCTAGAGACCGTGAATACGGCCATGGACGCCATTTCCGTGCCCGTCTCGCTCTATGAGCCGGTCTACACGGATGGCGGCGACCCGCTGACCGTCATGGATCAGGTGCGCGACACGAAAAATACCGATGAGCAGTGGGTCGAGCGCATCGCGCTGCGCGAGGCCATCTCCACGCTCGGCGAGCGGGAAAAACGCATCCTGGCCCTGCGCTTTTTCGACGGCCGGACCCAGATGGAGGTCGCCTCCGAGGTCGGCATCTCGCAGGCGCAGGTCTCCCGGCTGGAGAAGAATGCCATCCGTACACTTCGGAAAGCGATTTGTTAAGGTATATCCGGCCCCGCCGCCGCATAGAGTGAGGCAGACGAAATGGGGCAGGTGATCCGATGGAAGACCGGTTTTCCTCGCTGCGCTGCCGCGAGGTCATCAATATCTGCGACGGCTGCAGGCTCGGCTGCGTGTCGGACGTGGTCATCGATCTGAAGTGCGGCCGCGTGGCCGCGCTCGTCGTGCCCGTGCCGTGCCGCCTGTTCGGCCTGCTCGGCCGCCGAGATGACTATGTTATCCCGTGGGAGCAGGTCCGCCGTGTCGGCGCGGACATTATTCTCATTGAGTCCGAGCTGGATAAGACCCGCTGTCCCCGCCGGAAGAAGGAATTTTTCTAAGGGACCTCTGAATAAATCGCCTGCGGTGGATGCCGGATCTTTTTCGTCAATCCATCGGTATGAAAAACTTGAAATATTGCGCAGCCGTTGGCGGCTTTGCCGCCTTACGGATGCGGCATGCCCCTTGCGGGTACACAAAGTATTCCTGCGTTTTCCATACCTCGCCTTGCCAAAAAACCTCTCGCCATCCAATCTTGCCGATTTAATCAGAGGTTCCCTGAAAAAACAGACCAGTTTTTCGCAAAAAACGCTTGAAAACTGAAACTTCCTCCTGTATAATAGTACGGCGTGGGCAAAGGCCCGCAAATTCAGAACCCACACAGCCCGGGATGCTCCGTCCCAGTGCCGCCTCGGCGGTGGACGGGGAAGAGGAACGGACTGGAGGTCAAAACAAAAAAGGAGAAACACAAAATGGCAGTCGTATCCATGAAGAGTCTGCTCGAAGCAGGCGTCCACTTTGGTCATCAGACCAGACGCTGGAACCCCAAGATGGCTCCGTACATCTACACGGAGCGCAACGGCATCTATATCATCGATCTGCAGAAGACCGTCAAGAAGATCGAAGAGGCCTACAACTTCGTCCGTGATCTTGCCGCCAACGGCGAGAACATCCTGTTTGTCGGCACGAAGAAGCAGGCGCAGGACGCCATCAAGGAAGAGGCGGAGCGCGTCGATCAGTATTATGTCAACGCCCGCTGGCTCGGCGGCATGCTGACGAACTTCAAGACCATGCGCACCCGTATCGACCGTCTGGCTCAGCTGCGCAAGATGCAGGAGGACGGCACGTTCGCCATGCTCCCCAAGAAGGAAGTCATCAAGCACGAGGGCGAGATCGCCAAGCTCGAGAAGTATCTCGGCGGCGTGAAGAACATGAAGAAGCTCCCCGGCGCCCTGTTCATCGTTGACCCCCGCAAGGAGCGCAACGCCATCGCCGAGGCCCGCAAGCTGCACATCCCCATCGTCGCCATCGTCGATACGAACTGCGACCCGGACGAGATCGACTATGTTATCCCCGGCAACGATGACGCCATCCGCGCCATCCGCCTGATCGTCGCCACCATGGCCAACGCCGTGCAGGAAGGCCGTCAGGGCGAGGCCAACACCGAGGCCGCTCCGGCTGCCGAGGCTGCTGCCGAATAATCCCATCCGGTTCATTGGAAACCAGACGCCCGCCGCGTGCGGCGGGCGTTTTTTCGAAACAGAAGATACAGGAGGATATAACCATGGCATTTACTGCTGCTGATGTCAAGAAACTGCGTGAAATGACCAACGTCGGCATGATGGACTGCAAGAAGGCACTGTCCGAGAATGACGGCGATATGGACAAGGCCATTGAGTGGCTGCGCGAAAAGGGCCTGGCGAAGGCCGCCAAGAAGTCCAGCCGCATCGCTGCCGAGGGCATGGCTTACGCCACCGTCGAGAACGGCGTCGGCGTCGTCGTCGAGGTCAATGCCGAGACCGACTTCGCTTCCAAGACCCCGCTGTTCGTCGATTTTGTCAAGGATATCGCCAAGGTCGTCGCTGCGGACGCTCCCGCAGACATCGAGGCCCTGAAGAACTGCAAGTACCCCGGCTCCGAGCTGACCGTCGGCGAGATGATCCCCGAGAAGGTCATGGTCATCGGCGAGAACATCCAGATCCGCCGCTTTGCCCGCTTCCCGGAGAACTTCAGCGTCGCTTACGTCCATGCGGGCGGCAAGATCGGCGTCCTCGTCAACCTCGAGGTCTCCGGCGGCATCGACGCGACCGTGATCGGCAAGGATATCGCCATGCAGATCGCCGCTCTGAACCCGCGCTTCTGGGATAAGAGCCAGGTCAGCGAAGACGTGCTCGCAGAAGAGAAGAAGATCCTCGTCGCCCAGATGGACAACGACGAGAAGATGGCCTCCAAGCCCCTGCAGGTCAAGGAGAAGATCGCCGCCGGCAAGATGAACAAGTTCTTTGAGGAGAACTGCCTCCTGCAGCAGGCGTTCGTCAAGGACGGCAGCGTCACGGTCGAGCAGTATATGAACAGCGCTGCCAAGGCGCTGGGCGGCTCCGTGAAGTTTGTCGACGCCGTTCGCTTTGAGAAGGGCGAGGGCATCGAGAAGAAGGTCGACGATTTCGCCGCTGAAGTCGCCGCCGCTGCCGGTCTGGCAAAGTAATTCAAGATCGCACAGCTCATCCCGCCGGGTCTCCCGGCGGGATTCAGCTTGTCAAAAAAGTCCCTTTGGACTTTTTCGCCAAGCTGCTTCCAGAATTGCAAAATAGAATTTTGTATTATTATTTTGCAATTCTGCCGCTGCG